>Ga0067045_1031506_pt1 | contig 12129 bp, 9 predicted proteins | sample TerdegcTABiofilm_FD_59184 | JGI IMG/M metagenome (GOLD analysis project Ga0067045, IMG submission 59184) | Combined Assembly of (Gp0054472, Gp0054536) Wastewater bioreactor microbial communities from Singapore -Terephthalate degrading...
GACGGTGCTCACCGTAGGGCGGCGCCGAAAATATATAAAGGTATCGATTTGTATTTGAAAATGTATTCTTGATAAGTAACACTGATTTTGGCTCTGTTAGGTATCAGGCCATAAAGCTGTCATGCATGAGCACATATTATCAACATCGGGCTCTCAAGGATTACGCCTGTTGAACGTGATGAGATCATGAAAAAATGGATCTCCCCTACTCTTGTGCCGCCACTCAACATATACCGGGCCTTCAATTCTCTTATTTTTGGAATAATTTTCGCTTTAATTGCGGTTCTCATTTTCATTTACTGGAACCGGTCACTTCAGAGAAAAGTCAAAGAACAAACCTCTCTATTGGTCCATGATATTGAAGAGCGGAAAAAAATTGAAACCGCACTATTCAACAGTGAAGCAAAATACAGAACACTATTTGAAAATAACAGCAGCCCATTCATTATTAGCGAAGAAAACGGTTCAATCCTTCTCGTAAACAATGCGTTTTATCATGTAACCGGATTTTCTGAGCAAGATGTGAAAAACATAACACATTGGTCTGAACTAATCACCTATCCGGAAGATGTGAATAAAATCATCGATTATCTAAAATTTTTACCAGAATCTTCACATGAGAGCCAAGGGTCGATTGATTCTCATATGACTGCTAAAAATGGAGAAATTCGTGATATTGTATTGACATGTGCGAGAATACCTGGATCTACACAAATTGTCATCTCATTCATCGATGTAACCGAGAGAAATCAGACGAAGAATATTCAACAACTCGCAAATCTTATCCATTTTATTCCGGATGCAATCTTTGCCATAAATAATGACGGAATTGTAATTGCATGGAACCGGGCTGTCGAAGTAATGACTGGGGTACCCGCTTCTGAAATGATTGGAAAAGGGAATTATGAATATTCAATTCCCTTTTATGGAGTTCGAAAACCTATCCTTATTAACCTAACATCTGCATCCATCGAAGAATTACATGAAAAACAATACACCCATATCAGTCGTCAGGGTAATTTCCTTATAGCAGAATCAGCAGATGCGAAACCGAAAGGAGAAAAGAGAGTTTTACAAGGTTTTGCAGCACCATTGTTTGATGAAACCGGAATGATTATCGGTGCTATTGAAGGTATTCATGATATTACAGAACTTACCCTTGCGGAAGCAGCTCTTCGAAAAAGCGAGGCTAATTATCGGACGATAGTAGATACATCTCCTGCAATCATTTTTTCTCTCTCTTTCCTTGAGGGGAAAAAAATTATTACATCGATAAGTCCTGTATTTACATCGATTACCGGATGGAGTATAAATGAGTGGATTGGAAGACCAATTATGGAGATGTTCCATCCGGAAGATTCTGCTTTATTCCAAAACCAGTTCATATCCCCCGATGGACAAAAAAAACATTCAGCGATGAATGTGCGTATTATTACCAAATCCGGAGAGTATCTGGAGGGTAATTACATCAATGCCCCAATCATTCGCGATGGAATAAATATTAGTGAATTAGGTATTTTCTTAGATGTGGCTGAACTGAGAAGAGCAGAATGTGAACTTCGTTCATCTGAAGCAGAGCTAAAGGCATTATTTTCAAGTATTATTGATGTGGTCATTGTTTTGGATTCAGAGGGAAAATACATAAAAATTGCCCCCACAAATCCAGAAAATCTATACAAACCCGCAGATCAGCTTATTGGAAAAACACTCTATGAAATCTTTCCAGAAAAAGCTGATTATTACATGTCATACATTACCCAGTGTCTACAAACCAGACAACCGGTCCAATTTGAATACTTCCTTCCAATTCAGGACAAAATTGCCTGGTTTTCAGCAATAGTATCTCCATTGACTGATAATACAGTAATATTAGTTGCCAGAGACATTTCAGAGATTAAATTATCAGAAGAGGCAATCATGCTTGCAAATAAGAAACTGAATCTTCTTTCAAAAATTACCAGACATGACATAATTAATCTTCTTGCGGGTTTGAGCGGGTATATCAGTCTTTCACTTGAATTAGTAACTGATCCTACAGTATCAGATTAACTTAAGAAAGCAGAACATGCATCAGTTTCTATTCAACATCAAATTAATTTTACCCGCGAATATCAGGATGTTGGCATTTATAAGCCTGGATGGAAAAATATCGGCAGCATTGTGGATGATGTGATACTCTCTCTCCTTCCCGATGACATACGGTGTACCCACAGCGTAGACTTTGTTGAGGTTTTTGTTGATCCTCTTCTTGAAAAAGTTTTTTACACCTTATTTGAGAATTCCATCCGGCACGGAGAACGGGTTACAAAAATTCAGATCTCTTCTCATGAACATGACGGATATTTATTTATTGTCTATGAAGATGATGGAACAGGTATCGAAAATTCCGATAAAGAGAGAATATTTGAAAGAGGATATGGAAAACATACAGGTTTTGGTTTATTTTTATCAAAGGAAATTCTCTCAATCACCGGGCTATCAATCAGAGAAAATGGTCTATTTGGGAACGGTGCACGATTTGAAATCATTGTACCAAAAGGATCATATCGTTATGTGACCCCTCTTGAAGAATGAATAATTGAGCAATCCAATGAATTAGAGTCCATTGCTAAAGGTTTGTTATAACCAAGATGAAATGATTGGTATATCATAAGGATTGCTAATGAATTATGATTTTCAGTGAACACGTTGTGGGATCGAGTGTTCGATATATTAATTGAACATCATTATTATATACCAAAAAACCAATTGGAATTATGGGTCCGGTTTTTAGGTATCAAAAATCTGTATTAATATTGCTGATTATCACGATTTTCTGCTGTTTTGTGGCTGGAGCTGAAGAAGAGTCTGATACCCTGTCAGATGAATCAGGAGCTTTTAACATATCAGAACCAACAGAAATCGCCATTACATCAGAAGCAGCAGAAAATCTCTACATTGAAGAACTCAGGACTCTGGTTCCTGAAGGTTTGTCAATTGATGATAAGACCCTGAATGAGTTATTTAATCCGGTGGTTATCGAATCAGAAGAAGATGCTCCATTTATCGAGGAATTATCCGGGAACGGATTTGTGGTGCAGCAGGGAGCAATTCTGAAAGCGGATTTTATCATTTTTACTGAACTTGGTATCGTGCCTGATGCCCAGGGCAACAATGCCGATAATCCATATTATTGCATGGCCCTTCCCCGTTCTCCTACTCAGACCGTTCCGAATGATGGAGAATATCCTAATGGAATGTGCAATAATTTCAGGATACGGGCAGATGAAGCGATTGTCATGATTGGGACAACCCCTTCTGATATGAAATTTTATAATTATATGATTTACCTGATAGACCGTAGTTATGGCCCTGAAAGAAGGTTATTATTTGCAGGGCTTGGTGATTCCATTAATATCGGTGATGTAAAAGCACAGACCGGTTCCCGTGATGGGTTCAATGAACCGATCATGATCATTTATTCCGCTGATAAAACGGTGGCGGAAAGGGTAAAATCTCTTGCAGAAGAAGCAGGGTATCCGGAAAGTATGATCTTTATCAAAGAGATCCCATCTCAAATGGTGAATATGGGTCTTGAGGAAGATGATGATACGTTTGCATGTAATATCAGAACTGCAATATATGATTCGCCCGAATCAAAAATGAAGTACATGGAAGATGTTTTTACCATGTATCGAGCATACCGGGTGACGCCGGAATCGTCAGAACCAGTCGATCCCTATCCGGTAAAAGATCTGAAGATCAGGGGGACTGGAAGATCAGAATTCGGCCTGATGAACTCGGTAAACCAGCTGAGAGATGCTATCATCGCTGCATATCCTGATTATACCTATATAGAACCAGATACTACCATATGGCTCCCGGAAAGCCCTGAGGGGATGCATAATGATGAAAATTCCTATGGAGAGTCCAGAGATACTCCATATCTTGGGAGTCAGAACTTTACCCTTGGAGAGGACCAGTTTGCCATCTCGTACGGGGTGAACCATATGGCATCCGGAAAGGCTGTTTATAGCAATATTGTCGCATATGGAACTGAAAAACTCAATGGTGTAATTTCTGTAGACAGTACTCAGTTCGGTGATAGTGCTGACCGATATATTCCTGATGATCCGAATGCCCCCATGCTCTATGCGTATACTATTTCCCGGGTCAACTCAACTGAACCATACACCATGGTTGTTCCACAGGGACCATTCCTGGAAGGAATTCCCTTAGAGGATGAGATGTGGATCGGATGGAGAGCATACATGGAACCAGAGACGAAAGTAGGCCCTGCATCTCATGAGATCATCAATGACAAAGTAATTGTGTTTACCCCAAAGTAACACCCTTTTTTGATAATAAACCAATTAATTCGGGTTATTTTTCCCGATAGGAAAAGATATCTGCCTAAACACCAAGAACGGGATAGGAAAGAACGCTATAGTTCCTGTGAGTCCAGGATATATCCAATATCCTTAAAATTGAAATGAGGTAGCCAGTTATTTCCCGAAGCAATCGGCTACTTCCTGTAAGTGTTTCCGTATAGGAAGACCCTGCGGACATTTGTCCTCACACTCTCCGCACTGAATACAGCACGAAGCATACCCCGGTATCCCTCCGGAAAACGCACCGCTGAGAGCCCAGAGATACACACCTTTCGCTTTCTCCTCTGCTTCGTAGGTGTACGCCTGATTATAATAACTGAAACATTCAGGGATATCGACATTGTTCGGGCATGGCATACAGTATCGGCAACCGGTACAAGGGACCTTTACCCGGGAAGCAAACGTGTCCCGCATTTTTTCGATAACTGCAAGCTCTTCCGGAGAAAGAGAATTTGGCATACCCTTTTCTGCACTTGCCAGGTTTTCCTTCACCTGCACCATTGAAGACATACCAGATAGTACAACCGTGACTTCCGGGTGATTCCAGACCCAGCGGAGCCCCCATTCCGATGGAGTACGCATCACCGGGGCGTCAAGGATATGCTGGTGGATAACCGGGACATCTCCTGAAAGGAGACCGCCCCGAAGTGGTTCCATAACAACAATGCCAAGACCCCGTTCTGCTGCATACAAGAGTCCCTCTGTTCCTGCCTGGTTCTGTTCATCCATGTAGTTATACTGGATCTGGGCAAATACCCATTCATATGCATCGACAATCTCCCGGAAGACAGAAACCTGGTCATGAAAGGAAAATGCAGGAAACCGTATCCGGCCATCGGCTCTGGCACTGTCAAGGAAGTCAAGTACACCCAGTCGCGTGAGGTTCTCCCAGGTTTCGCTGCCAAGCCCGTGAAGAAGATAGAAATCGATGTGATCTGTGTTCAGCCGGGCAAGTTGTTCGTCCAGGTACCGGTTCATGTCCTCACGATTGGTGACAAGCCAACTGGGGAGTTTGGTAGCGAGAAAAACCCTGTTACGGTACCCTTCGCCCAATGCCTTCCCCACAACCACCTCACTCATTCCATTGTGATACGGATAGGCAGTATCGATATAATTAACCCCCCCATCAATAGCGGTCCGGATCATCTCAATTGCCTGTTCCTCATCGATATTGCCCGCATCCTGTTGATCCCCTGCGAGTGGTAACCGCATGGCCCCAAAACCGAGGATAGAGATATCGTAACTGCACCGGGGGAATTTTCTGTAAAGCATCCTTTCACCTTTCTATAGATTATGAGGGATCTAAGGGAAGAAAAAATGATCAGAGACAAAAATGTAAGTAAGCATGGTGGGCATTTTCTATCCCGGTGAAGGGAAAAACCAGGTTACCCACACTCGGTGATCTGGTCTGCCATTTCCTGATTCGCCCATTCTTTCAATCATGAGGTGCAAAATGACGGTTTGGTTAGGATATTACATCTGGATATTAGGTTTTAAGAGACATAGGCAGCAATGAGTTTTAGTTTGAGATAATTTTAGGAAATAGAATAGTATTACAGGTTCATTCGATGCCCCCTCATCACCATCTCACACGATCTTACCCATTTTCCGAATGAACAACCCTGCAATAAACATACCAATGACCACCAGTATCATCGCATCAAATGCCCATTCCATCCCCTGATTTACCGCTGCCTCATTGATTCCCAGTGATATGAGTGGCTGACCGGAAGAGAAAATGATTGATTGGCCAGGAAAGAGCCCCTGAATGTAACCCACGGCCAGGACAAATCCGATAATTGCCGTCCCAAGAGAGTTTCCAAGCTGCCTGACAGTGTTATACATCCCCGATGCATCGGAATGGCATTCATTCCGGATGGAAGAGATAGTGAGGTTGGTCACCTGGGAAAGGACGGTGCCAAGCCCGATACCAAAGAGTAATCCTCCAGGGATGATGTCCTCGGAGATTGTGGTGAGGGAAAAGACATCTTTGAGGACTGTCAATCCTGATCCCATGAATGCAATGCCACAAAGGAGGAGGTATTTTGGTTCGAACAATGATGAGAGCCGGGCGCCAAGAATTGAAAAAATTATGATAGAGAGTGAAATAGGTAAAAGGGCGATACCTGTTTCATACGCAGTTGCTTCAGTGACCATCTCCAAAAACAGGATTAAGATAAAGAAAAACCCGGACGTGATAAATTTCTGGCCGATTGCCACAACACTCCCGGCAAGAAAGGAACGCTCGTGAATGATGGCTACCTGTGTCAGGATACCTTTTGCATTCCTTATCTGCCGCCGCTCCCAGAAGTAAAATCCTAAGAGAAGGATGATACCTCCGGTGATGAAGATCAAAGCGAACAACCACTTTGTCGGATCTTTAATCAGAAGAATCCCAAAAACCAGGGTCATAAGGCCGAGAACCGAAAGGACCGCTCCCCCAAGATCAAAATTCTTCCAGGATACTGTCGGGCGGGTTTCCTTGAGCAATCTATGAAGAGTGAATATGGTAAGAACGATCATCAGTTCGATTGCTAAACCCCATCGCCAGGAGTAATAGGTAGTCAGGAACCCGCCGAAAATAAGACCAAAGATGCTCGCCGCCGTCGCAACCCCGCCCCAGACACCAAAGGCAAATGACCGGTCTTTTCCCTCATACGTCCCAGTTATGAATGTCAATGTAGCCGGGAGTAACATGACGGCACCGATTCCTTCCAGGATAGACCAGCCAAAAAGGAACATGGTCGCATTCTGGCTGACTGCAGCCATGAAAATCCCAATACCATATATTGAAAGACCAGCCAGGAAGGTCTTCTTCCTCCCGATGAGGTCCTGAAGTTTTGCTCCGATTAAAAAGAAGGCGGCTTTTACCAGAGTAAAAATGGTGAAGATGGTTTGAATACTTGAGACATCTGTGTTCAAGTCTTTCACAAGGGCATTAATGGAGACTTCTATCGTTGTGGCGTCAATGACAAGGATGAATATTGTCATGCTGACAATGAGGAGTGTACCAAAACGGAAGGAGCCCTGCTGTTCCATTGATAAGAGTACATGAGACGTCAGATATATAAAACAGAGTGATCTTCACAAAAAGTCTGTCAGGGTAAATAATAGGATAGAAATAATCTATACCACAGATGCCTGATGAAATGATGAAGAAGAAATGGGTTGGAAATACTATACACATACAATACATCGGCCAGGACGATCTTGAAAATATTTGCACCATGCTTGAAAAGGAGTCCGTATGCAGATATCTTTTGTTTGGACCGAATTCTCATGAGGTTACCAGGGCATATTTCAAGCCTCTCATCGAATCCGTTTCAAAGGAGTTATCTGAACATAAGAGACCCACTTCTCCTGTATTCACCATACGTTCAAAAGATACCGGAGAGTTTGCAGGACAATGCGGGTTGTTACCCGTCGAATTTTGTCCCGGAGCGTATCTGATTGGGTACCAGATAGACGATGAGTGGATGGGGAGAGGGTTCGGAACTGAAGCCTGTGAATTTCTGATATACTATGCATTTACAAAAACTGATGCATACCGGCTGAATGGAGATACAGCAAGTGAGAATGTTGCATCAATGAAAATTATGGAGAAATGTGGTTTTACTATTGAGGGTAGAAGACTAAAATACTGGTATGCCAGGGGAAGATACTATGATCAGGTCTTATACGGGCTTCTGAAAGAGAAAGTAATTGAGAAAGATCTTGAGGAATTGAAGAGGAAGTGGGAGTCATAGATGAGGAATGAAAATGATCAAGTGGGAGAGATATATCTTAAGGAAATAATTTCTTTTATAAACAACCAAAATAGGCATCAGGAATTATATTATCCCTTTTTCGATCATGCTGATACGTCCTGAAGGCAGGAGCGTCATGCTACAACGCCGTTGATATTTTCCTATCGATGGTGTTTTTGATGTAATTCAGGACTTTATATGACCCTCAAGGAGATGGTTTTTTGATGGTCACCTCCATTTCATTAAGTCACTGGAGGCGATATTCCCAAACCTGTTTGAAAAAATTTAGAGGAGGAGGGTTAGGTTATACAGGTGCGACCGATTTTATTTTAGGGTATAATGAAAACCTGCCTGCTCAAAATGATGATCAGAAGAGTACGCGATATTGATATGATTCTCTTCCATTACTTCGAATGAGATACAATCAGTAAGACTCCAATCTTTGTCAAGAAATGACCCATATCTATCAAGTGCTTTCAAGAGAAGGTCCTCACTTGTTTTCTCTACGTGTATTTGTTCAGTATTGTAGCAATCTCGAATGAACTCATCAACAATTTCTTTATTGGTTTATGAAAAACGGTTTCCAATTTCATAGATAACAGCATCTGTAATCCATATTCTTTGATAATTAAAAAGATCATGAGATATCGCTCATGCTTTATGATGATACCTGTCTTCCGGTGTAAACATTGCAATAACAAATGATGTATCAATAAAAACTGATCTCATTCTCTTTGTTTTCCCTTCTTGGGAGTTCCATAAAGGTAATGATCATGCTCTTCAGAAAAATCTGAAGGACCGGAAATCGTCCCTGCATTTCTTATCAAAAAATCTATGGCATTTTCAGGTTTCTTTGAATCTTCCTTTTCTATGGTAAGAATATATTCAGTATTGGGCTCTAAGTCTACTGGATCCTGAATTTTGAATGATACACCATCATATGTGGCTTTCACAGTTATTGCTCCCATATTTCACCTCACATATGTCTTATGCATTCGGGCAATACGTATCTAATGTCAATACTTCATATTTGTCGTATACTGAAATTTATTGTTTAAAGGATTAATACATCATGTATTGCCTCTGGTTTTTCAGTGTAGGTATTCAATATTCATTGCAATACTTGTTACATTGAAAAATAGGGGCGAACTATCATTTATTAATGGCAATAGAATATAGATCCCTGAAAAACCAGAGTGAATGATTGGAATGTATTATACCCTATACAATTGTGTTTTTGTACTCACCGTATTTATACACTTAACCGTTTTTGTCCCATAATTCTACTCTATTTTCTTTTCCCTATTTGTCTCCATCATCGCTGTTGCCATATCAAAAATAACCAGAGGCTTTTGTACACTCATGTTTATACTGGGTTGATGAATTCTCTGACCTCTCATTGAGTAAGTCAATTATCAGGTTCAAGGTTTTTTTCAGACTGAAAATCGGAATTGGTTTTTCATAAAACCAGATATACCCTGATGTTAAGCAGCAAAGTCTCTGATGTTCGATGGAATATTGCCAGAATACCTACCGATGGGGAGATATTATAGAGAGTCAACCAAAAATTACATCTTTTAATACTTTTTTAAAAAAGACGTTTTCATTGAAGGTCGTGAAGGCTGATCTCAAAAGAGGTCAATAATTCCAATATCTAATTACCGAACTCTCCATAAAGCGGTATCAGTAAATGAGATTTTCACGGTTGACTACCACCAAATAACAATGCCAGAAATTTTCAACACATGAAAAAAGATATCAGAAAAAAAAAACAAAGCCACTCTGTTTCATCAGAGGATTTAAACTTTTATTAATTACGCCCCGGCTGGGACTTGAACCCAGGTCTAAAGCTCCGGAGGCTCCAAGGATATCCTCTACCCTACCGGGGCAACCCTACTATATACTCACTAAACACAGATAAAGGCTCTGGTTTTTCAATGATTGTCACTCATATTCTAAGTGATTAATATTGAATAATATTCATCTAAAAAAAGCATTTTTTTGAATATTCATCTAACACGCAGATATGAGACAGAACTATGTGTTATTGATCTTATTGTTAAATGGTAACTTATCAATGAAAATGAAAATCCAATGTCATGAGAAAAAGTCAGATTTCAAAATTATAATTTGAAAGTGAGAGGGATTTTTGACTTACATCTAAACCATTACTCACCGTCAGTGTGACATTAAATGTACCTGGAGTATTATATGAATAGACTGGATTCTGTGTGGAATTTACACCACCATCACCAAAAGACCAAATCCAGGATGTGGGATTTCCGACCGTTGCATCAAAAAAATGAACAGTCAGGGGAAAAACTTCAGGATCTGGTATACCATAGAATTTTGCATCTAATTGCTCAGACACTGGTTGTAGATGAATAACTCCAACACCATAATGTTTCATCGATCCATAGTACCCTCCCCAAGTCATTGATTGAGGTAAATAACTCCATGTGTCATGTATGATAAGTTGGTTGTCTCCAGAATATCCAACTCCAAGAACAGTATGCCCCTCTAATTGTATCAGCACAGGATAACCAGCATCGATTTCATTTTTATATTGAGAATAAGTAAAACCATAATCTAAACCTTTAGCATCAATATATTGATTATAATTAGTCAGAACAGTGTATCCACGTGATTCTGCAAATAATTTCATCCCATGCATTCCATCCCGGCTTGTTAAATCAGAGGCAGTAAAATCATGAGTTGGTGCTCCATTTGTATAATACCAAAAAGTCGTACTTCCATCTAAATTTGAATATTTTCTATACATGCTCGTACCCATATAATCCGCGATACAATCCATTGGAGAATGTTCTGTCCAGGAATTACTAAAGTAGGGATCTACAGCAGAGTTGTAGCCATTATAATAATCATCTTTATGCCCCCTTACTGTTCTACCATCGAGGCCATATTGTGAAGCGGACATTGGGCATTGACCCTGGCCATCCGACGATGAACCCCATACTTGATTGGTAAGTGGAAAAACACCTCCATTTACAGGACCAATATATATGTTTGAATATCCCATTCTGTCGTAGTATCCGAACAGCATTGTTGCCGAGGTTGGAGAACATCCATATGACCATCTCATAATAGGAACATTCTGTTGAGAAATGCTATTTACAGAAGGGGAAGACAAATCTGCTCGATTTGCATTTTCCTTCCATTCCTTTGGAGGAAGACCTGGACCGGTTATGTGTCTGTCAATTAACTGGCCATTTAAAACTGTTTTATAGACCAGACCAGGATCATAGGCATATTGATGAAAAACATTTACGCTATCATTACTCGATTCATTCGTGAGAGTATGTGAAGGATTTGCAACAATACCGGGATGAGAAATTTTCTGATTCGCATGAATATCGGACTGTTTTTTTATATTTGTATTAGATAAAATAGGACTTTTTTCCAAAATATTGGGTAGAATTTGTGAGGGAAGATTTTTCGATGCAGAAATATCCGGTATTAGAAAATCATCGGAAATAATTGAGGTAGAATTAGCAAATACAGGTGTAATAAGTAAAATAAGATGTATTAAAACAAAAAATACAGCAAAAGTCAATAATTTCATGTGCCTTGCCCTAATCAGAATTATATAATTTCAATTTATCGACAAATATACTTTTTGTGATTACTAATTTCTTATTCTTTGTTTTTCATCATCGGAATAATTTTAAAATGAATTATTACCGATAAGAAAATCAATCCTTATAAAAAAACAGCCAGGATATCTTCCCACTCACATCTCAATCCTTGGTAATCACTCAAAAATATTGAGTTCTTATTAATATTATGTGAAAATATCAATTTTTAATACAATTTTTAAAATCAAGATTCTTGATTTTTTCACATCACACCCTAAATATCGGCCCTAAACTTTCCGAATGTGGTAATGGTGCCAAATCTTGCACGCTCCTTCATGACTGACCATACACGGACCGACCGGTGTCCGTGGCGTACATGTCTTATCAAAGAGTTTACAATCAACCGGAGTTGCAATA
>Ga0067045_1031507_pt1 | contig 12129 bp, 9 predicted proteins | sample TerdegcTABiofilm_FD_59184 | JGI IMG/M metagenome (GOLD analysis project Ga0067045, IMG submission 59184) | Combined Assembly of (Gp0054472, Gp0054536) Wastewater bioreactor microbial communities from Singapore -Terephthalate degrading...
GGGGGCGTCGCTCCCGCCAATGGCGAACTGGAACGCATGGAGCGGGACCTGGACATGCCACCGTCCTGATCCCGCGGACGAATCCCGACGGCCGCACGCCGGTTTCTTACTCGCCCGCGTCGCACCGGTTTGACACGCTGCAAAGTCCAGGAGCCGCAAGAAAAGGGCTCACGCCGGGGCGGCAGGCGCAAAAGGCCGGCTACAACCGTGCTCTCAAAGCCAGGCCATGCCCCGGACGCCGTCCGAAGACATGCGCACGGGCTTGGGAATCACGTACCACGGCAATCCGCCGGGGTTGGGCAGCGGCGAAACGCTCTGCCGGAAGGAATCCATCTTCAGCACGCCGCAGTCGCATTCGAAATGCAGCAGATCCGGCCGGCTGGGATGCTCATGGCCGTTGGGGGCGCAGACTCCCACCACCGCGCGGGACTGCACCAGCAGGTCCCACAGCCACGCGTCGAGCACGCTGCGGGAGAGCACCATGGCGGATTCCCCCATGCCCTCGATGGCGCGCAGGTCGTGCAGCAACTGGTCCTGCGCTTCCCGCGGCAGGGGAGATTCCAGCATGAGGATGTAGCGGGAGAAGCCGGCGCCCCGCCCGCGGGCGGGACAGCCATCGATGACCGTTTCCAGCAGGCCGGTGACGGGGCGGTCGATGGGATTGGCCAGTTGGGGCGGATTGTGGGGCCGCACGCCGAGCAGGCTGGCGCAGGTGCGGTTGGAGACCGGATCCGGATGCACCAGCAGTTGCAGTGTAAGGGGGATCTGCATCTCCTCGGTGAGCGTCCGGATGATGCGGGCCGTCGTTTCCGAGAGCGGGCTGCTCTGGTCGGGCCCCGCCACCAGATGCGTGGTGGAGCGGGTGGACGTGCCGGGCAGGGAAACTTCCTGATCCTCGCGCACCGGCGTGAGGTTCATGGTACCGTGCGTCTTGGCCAGATGCCGCGGGATGAGCGTCATGCGCTCCTGCCCGCCCATGCGCGATTCCAGCGCCAGCAGGTGCGTGGGTCCCGGTCCGATGGATTCCCCGGGCGTGAAGGCCACGGGCGTGGGGAACTGGGGATGCAGGGGCTCCCACCAGCCCGGCACCAGCATGCCGCGCTCGCCGCTGGCATCGCCGGTACTCCACACCACCGCGCTCATGTCGGGATAATAGAAACTGCCCCGCCGCGCCAGCGGAACTTCCGCCACGGAAACCGACACCATCCAGTCCTCCAGAGGCATCAGGATGGAGGAGAAGCACTTCTTCGACGCGGCGAAGAACACGCGGCTCATGATTTCCTTGATGTTCTGCTCGAGCACGCGCAGGCGCTCCACGATGGAGAGGTTGGGATCCACCACGTACTTGCGGGGGAACAGATGCGGATATGGAAACACGCCCATGTCCTCGCCCTTGAACACGGCTTCCATCACCAGGAGTCCCGGCAGCCGGCCCTGGAGGAAGTTGCGCAACTCGGCGCGGATGGCCTCCGGAAGCGGATGGCGCAAAAATTCCCGCCGGATGATCTCGTCTTCCATGTCGGTGTCGATGGCCCACTTCAACTGATGCTGCTCCACGAATTCCCAGCCGGCGAAGGACGGCAGTATCCAGCGGGACACCGGTATCAGGGAAATCGGCAGGTCCTTGCTGATCCGTTCGAAGATGGGCGCGCACAGTTGCAGCGTGCGGATGCTGCCGTACCAGGAATCCTGGGAAGGAACGAACGAATGAAGAAAATCTTGCCACATGGATGAATCCTCGGCGGGACAGGCGGCCCGGGATGTTTGCGTTTTTCGCAGATTGATGGTTTCAATCCGGCGTGAGCGCAAAACAAAATATACGGTCCGCTCCCGCGTGCGCAGATTGGAGTCAAACCGGCAGGAAGTCAAGGCGCATGCGCATCCGGCGCGCCGGGAACCTAGAAATACAGCAGGCGGTTGATGTTCTCCCGCTCCCACTGGCGGGCCAGGAGGTAATGCTCGTAGCGGCGCTCGGCGGCGAGGAACTCCGGGGAGTGGTACTGGCGACGGCCGTTGACTACGGGCGCGCCGTACACCTGGTGGAGCATTTCGTGATACATCACGGACTCCACGAAATAGCGCGGCACAAACGGGCGATCCAGCGCAGGATGAATGTGGATGACGCGGTCTTCCACGGAATACGTGCCCATCTTGGCGGAACGGTGGTGCCGGGGCGCACCCGTGGATTCCCGCCCCCATGTCACCCTGGCATGAATGCCATTGGCGAAATAGCGCTTGTTGAGGAAATCGAAGATTTCCTGCAAATCGTGCACCTTGCCCTTCGTGCGGAATTCTTCCGGACGGACGGCCGGAGCCGGCTCCCGGATGAGATGGCCGTGCTTTTCGATGTACTGCTCCAGGATCAGCGAACTCTCCGCGTCGGCCTTCTCGATGTAGCGGCCCAGGGAGCGCAGCACGCGGGGATCGGCCCCCAGGAACATGTGATGCAGCCGCACCTTGAACACGCCGCCCATGCGCTTGACCGAAATGATGGACGTGCGGTTGTCGGTGACGGTGAGTTCGAGTTTGCCGCGCATGTGGGCCTGGATGCGCCGCTCCAGCACGGCCGCCTCGCTCTCGTCCACCTCGCGGGGCAGTGGCAGCGGCGGATGATCGAACCGCGGCGGTGCCTTGACGGAGCGCCGGCCCGGGCGGGGCGGACGCCGGCGCACCAACTCCCGCGGAGCATCATCGGTGTGCCAGGAAAGTTGCATCTGGAAAGGCTTCACAGGGCTCTCCCACAGTTCTTCCGTCCGATACTTTAGTGTATTTTCCATTTTCTTCAAATACAGCTCCAAAATTTTCGCAACTGCATGTTTTGAAACGGTTTTCCGGCACGACCACCGTGCCTCCGGATATCACTGTAGCCCCAGTTCTTACATGTCGCAAATTATCTTACATAAACATATGGCAAAAATTGAAATTTTTCAGGTATCATGCGGATTTCCATCTTCAGCTTGCACGCCTGCGAGGGCAATGCTACAAGTCCGCCAAGAGGAGGATTCCATGCGTTTTTTCCGTTTTTTCCCCGTTTTCCTCTGGTTTCTCCTGTCCGCCAGCGCATGCGACGACGGCTCGAAGAAAAAAAATCCCGCCGTGAATCCATCTCTTGAACAGTCCACGATTGCCGTGGGTCCCGTGGTCTATTCCGCCGACCCGGCGGGGCTGACGGCCTCCATCACGGTCCATGTCGTGGATGATGCCGGTTCGCCGCTCTCCGGCATCGCCGTCATGCCGGCATCCGACCGGGAAACCGATTCCTTCGACCCGCCGTCGGCCGTCACCGGCGCCAATGGCGATGCCGTCTTTTCCATGCGCGGTGCCGCTTTCGGCACGGCCGTCGTTTCCGCCTTCGTCTCCACGGCCGACGCTGTGGACGTGACGAAGGATCCCATTCTCGCTGCCCGACCCGGGGTGAATTTCGACGTCTCCCTCCAGGTGATTCCGCTGGAAGCCTCCTACACCTGGGAAAAGGGCGACTTCACCCTGCGCGCCACGCTTTCCGACAGCGCGGGACCCGTGGCGGGAGCCACGCTCACGGTCACTTCGGAGGAACCGGATCTCGCCTTCGCCGATGACGCCGATTCGGTTTCCGTGCAGACCAACGCCTCCGGCTCGGCATCCTTCCATGCGTTCACCGGCCGCACCGGCACCCTTTCCCTTTCCTTCGAACTCGAGGGGGTGGAAGGCGCAAAGACCGTCAACGTGCCGTTCGAAGGCCCGTCGGCCGGCGGGACGGTGTACATGGGACAGCCGTATCCGGCCGGTTTCGTTTCCGCGCGGGCCGCGGCCATGGCGCTGAATCTGACGTCGGCTTCGGCGTTCAACGTAGCGCGGCCCCTTTTGGGCGAGGTGACATCCGAATCCGTGTGTCCCTGCCCGGAGCCTTCCGCTTTCCGCCTGCGCCTGCCCATCATGCCGCCGGAAGAACTGCTGGTGGCCGATTCCACGCGGCAGATCCGCTACAACTACTTCCCCGTGGTGGTGTACGACGACATCGACAACGATCACCTGTGGGATTCCGGGGAAACCCTGCTGGGCGCCCGCATGAGCGCCGGCATCCTGTACTACGCCAAGCCTGACGGCGCCAATCCACAGGGCCCGCTGGGATGGAGCCTGGTAGCGAACCTGGCCGAGACGCCTCAGGTCCTGGACTGGGAATTCTTCAATTCCAGTTTGGACGCCTGGATTCGGCGAGCTCCTCTCGAGGAGCTCCATCTGCATGGGGTCATCACCGAGGCCCAGGCCGGGGACCGCATCCTGTTCGCCGTGGTGGATCCCTTCGCCATGACCGGATACGCAGCGCCCGGCCCCTGGGTGGCATCCATGATTGATGGGCTGCAGGCCAGCCCGGACCACATGCAGCCCGTCCTGGATGCCCCTGCGCCGGAAGGCGTCAACGTTCCCTATGAACTCGTGCTCGGCGCGCCGCAACTGACGAGCGCCCAGGACGACGCCTGGCGCATCACCTGGACTTCGCCGCAGGGAAACCAGGTGGACGGCTTCCTGGTAGCGGCGTTCCTCTATGCCGACACCAACGGCAATGGCCGCTACGATGCGGGCGAGACCATCCGGGGCACGCTGCGCTCCGCCGCAGCGGGGACCTCCCTCGTGATGTACTATGTGGCTGTCTGCGACAACCACGAGGTCATCTCGCAGCCCGACGGGGTGGGCGTGCACAGGGGGTACAATCTTCTGGAAACGGCGCAGGCCATGGAGATCCGCCAGGTGGAATTCGCAGGCGGCACCTATGCGTTCACGACGGGCGCAAACCTTCCCAACGCGTTCCAGGACACGCCCTTCCGGATCGTGCGCGGCCCGATGACGGGCAATCCCGTCGCCACGGGCACCTTTTCCACGGCTTTCGACGGTTTCAACATCATCAACGTGCCCAGTTTCAACTGCCAGGGATGCAGCAGCGTGCAGACGGGCGATCGCTTCGTGATCCTGCAGCCGCACGATCCGGCATCCTACAGGCTCCTGGACTGGGCGGACCTGGATTTTTCCTCTTCCGTTCCCTGAAAACTTGCCATTCGGCCCAAAAGGTTATACTACATTGTCATGATTCATCCTCCCTCTTCCGCATTCCATGATGACGTCCTTTCCGCAAGGGACGAGCGTTTCCAGATTCGGGTGCGGGGGTTGACCAAGACGTTTCGCGGCCAGAAGGTGCTCGACAGTCTCGACCTGGACCTCGAGCGCGGGAAGATCAACATCATCATCGGGGGCTCCGGGCAGGGCAAGAGCGTGACCATGAAGCACCTGATGGGGCTGATCAAGCCCGATTCCGGTCACATCTGGGTGGACGGCGTGGACATCGTGTCCCTCTCCGAATACGAGATGAACCGCATCCGCACGCGGTTCGGCATGGTGTTCCAGTACGCGGCGCTCTTCGACTCCATGACCGTGTACGAAAACATCGCCTTCCCGCTGGTGGAGCACACGAAGAAGAGCCGCAGGGAAATCCGGGAGACCGTGGCCGCCGCCCTGGAGAGCGTCGGGCTGCCCGGCATCGAGCACAAGTATCCATCCGAACTCTCGGGCGGCATGCGCAAGCGGGTGGGGCTGGCGCGCGCCATCGTGATGCAGCCGGAGATCCTCTTCTACGACGAGCCCACCACCGGCCTGGATCCTGTGGCCACCAAGAACGTGGACGACCTCATCGCCCACATCAACCGCACCCTGGGCGTCACCTCGGTGGTCATCAGCCACGACATGGCGTCCACCTTCCGTATCGCACACCGCATCGGCATGCTCTGGGGCGGGCGCATCGTGGAAGTGGGCACGCCGGAGGAGATCCTGGCATCGAAGCATCCGCGCGTGGTGGAATTCCTGGAAGTCTCAGGCATCCTGGGTGCCAGGAAGGAGGCCGCATCATGAAGGAAGCCGCTGCCGCCTTCAAGGTGGGTCTCTTCATCGTAATCGTGGCCGTGGCCATCTGGTACTCCCTGCACGCGATCACCGAGGGCATCGGCGGCGCGCGCGGCTACACGGTGTATGCGCTCTTTCGCGATGCCACGGGGCTGGTGGACAAGTCCATGGTCCAGATCGCGGGCCTGCGGGTGGGCCAGATCACCAACCGCCGCCTGCAGGACCGCATGGCGCGCGTGGACATCTTCCTGGACAAGAAGGTCGTGCTCTACGAGAACGCGGCCGTGGTCAAGAAAGTGGCGAGCCTGATGGGCGGTTATTATCTGGAGATCGATCCCGGCACACCGGAAAGCCTGGACCCGTCCACCGGCCAGCCCCGAAAGAACCGCAAACTGTCCGATGGCGACCAGATCCGGATCGTGGAGGAGCCCGTCACCACCGGCGACATCATCAACCGGGCGGGGGATCTCATCCCGGAGGTGCAGGCGCTCGTGCAGGAAGTGCGCAAGCTCGCCGCCACGGGCATTCCCCAACTGGTGCGCAACACCGACGACGCCATCGTGACCAATTCGAAAGCGCTCAACCAGTTGCTCACCAAGCTCGATTCCGTGGTGGACGATGTCAAGGTCATCTCCGGTGGCGCCCCGCGCGACGTGAACGCCATCCTGGCCAACGTGCGGGAGCTCACGAAGGAACTGCGCGGCCTCGTGCAGGCCACCGGCGGACGCATCGACAACCTCGGAGGGTCGGCGCAGAACTCCCTCGAGCGCATCAATGCGCTCATCGACAAGCTCGACCGGAAACTGACCGGCGATTCCTCCGTGCTCGGAAACACCCAGGAAATCACGGAAAATCTCGCCGAGGTGACCAAGAAGATGAAGGACGGCGAGGGCACGATCGGCCGGTTCATCACGTCGGCCACCATCGCCGACAACATCGAGCAGATCACCGGCGACGCACGGCGGTTTCTGGGGGGCATCACCCGCCTGGACACGGTCGTGGGGCTGCGCACCGAATACAACCTCATCGCCAACAGCGTGAAGACCTACATATCCGTGTCCATCTACCCGCGCGAGGACAAGTTCTACCTCATCGAACTCATCGACGACCCGCGCGGGCTGCGCTCCACGAAGTACACCGTCACGCGCACCGACAACCCCGAGGTGGGGCCGCCGCTCTCGCGCACGGAGGAACTCTCGGTGTCGGACTCCTTCCGCATCTCGTTCATGTTCGCCAAGAAGGTGGACAACTACCTGACTTTCCGCTTCGGCATCAAGGAAAGCACCGGCGGCGGCGGCATGGATCTGCACCTGCTCGACAACCGGTTCACGATCCACGCAGATCTGTTCGATTTCTCGGCCAACATGTTCCCGCGCCTCAAAATCGGCGTCATCTGGGAATTCTACCGCCGCATCTTCCTGGTGGCCGGCGCCGACGACATCATGAACGAGCGCCCGCGCACCGGCGCCGGCGGCGGGCGCGACTTCTACATCGGCGCGCAGATCCGCTTCTCCGACGAGGATCTCAAGGCCCTGCTCATGTTCGGCGGCTCCGCCATCGGCGGACTGACCGGAGGCTCCAATTGATGGTTCGCACGATGCGAATGAACCCCCAACGATCCGGAGTGAAACCATGGAAAAACTGACATTGACGCGTTCCCAACGACTCTACGAGGAAGCCCTCCAGTTGGTGCCCGGCGGCATCGCCGGAATCCGCAGGCCCTACAACTTCGTGCCCGGAGAATACCCCATCTTCCTGTCCCGCGGCGCCGGCGGCCACGTCTGGGACGTGGACGGCAACGAATACATCGACCTGCTGTGCTCCTATGGCCCCATCATCCTGGGCCACCGCGAGCGGGAAGTGGACGACGCGGTGGTGGCCCAGATGGAGAACGGGTTCTGCTTCAACCTGGCGCAGGAGCACCAGAACACGCTGGCCCGGATGATGTGCCGGCTCATCCCGTGCGCCGAACGGGTGGCCTTCGTCAAGACGGGCTCGGACGCCACGAGCGCCGCCATCCGCGCCGCGCGCGCCCATACCGACCGCAAGGTGATCCTGCGCTGCGGCTACCATGGCTGGCACGACTGGTGCGTGGAGGTCAAGGGCGGCATTCCGGAGAAACTCTACGAGGATATCTACGAGTTCCACTACAACGACAAGGACGAGCTCTCCCGCCTGGTGGAGGAGCACAGGCATGATCTGGCCGGCATCATCGTGACGCCCGTGGGCCATCCGCTGGCGCATCCCGTGCAGGACCCCGCGCCCGGCTTCCTGGAACTGGCGCGCGACCTGGCGCATGCGCATGGCGCCGTGCTGATCTTCGACGAAATCCGCTCGGGTTTCCGCATGTCGCTGGGCGGCGCGCAGAAACGCTACGGTGTCACTCCAGACCTGGCTACCTTCGGCAAGGCCATGGCCAACGGCTATCCCATCTCCGCCCTCGTGGGCCGCGCCGAAGTCATGCAGGTCTACGAGAAGAAGGCGTTCCTCTCGAGCACGTTCTTCCCCAACTCCCTGGAAATGGTGGCCGCCATCAAGACCATCGAGATCCTGGAGCGCGAGAAGGTGCTCGACATCCTCTGGGAGCGCGGCGCCAAACTGCTTTCGGACCTGCGCGCCATCATCGAGCGTTCCGGCGTGCCCGCGCAGATCACCGGAAACCCCATGATGCCCTACATCTACTTCCCGCGCGACGACGAAGGCAAATACAAGGAACGCCGCGTCCTGTTCCACACGTACGCTATCCGCGCCGGCGTCTTCATGCAGCCGTATCATCATTCCTACATCGCCTGGCGGCACACCGACGAAGACTATGCCCGCATCCGCCAGGTGTTCGAGGACGGCCTGGCCTTCGTCGCCCGCCAGGTTCCATGATGCAATCATCATTGCAATGATCGATTGCATCATCGCGGCATGATTTTTTCAGCCGCCGCTCCTGGAAATCCAGAAAAATCGAAAGTGGCCTTTTTTCACGAACCGTGGTAACTTCCTGCATCTTTTCGGGGAGGATCATCATGGAAAATCAGAAAGAAACCACGCAGAAACGGGTAGAGCGGGACCGCTGGCGCCTGATGCTGCCAGAAGGCTACGAACCCCTGCTGGGAATGCGGGAGACCGAATACGCCATCAAGGAAATCAAGGACTTCTTCGAGCGCAACCTGGCGCAGGCGCTCAATCTGGTGCGCGTTTCGGCGCCACTGTTCGTGCGCGCCGGAACGGGCCTCAACGACGACCTCAACGGGGTGGAGCGCCCGGTGAGTTTCCCCGTGTCCTCGCTGGACGACGAAAAGGTGGAGGTGGTGCAGTCCCTGGCCAAGTGGAAGCGCTACACGCTCGGCGAACTGGGTTTTCCCGTGGGCGAGGGACTCTACACCGACATGAACGCCATCCGCCCGGACGAAACCCTGGACAATCTGCACTCCATCTACGTGGACCAGTGGGACTGGGAAAAGGTCATCGACGAGAAGGACCGCACGCTGGAAACACTGAAGAAGACGGTGCGGGACATCTACGATGTCATCTGCCGCACGGAGTTCCACCTGGCAGCCCGCATCCGCGGCCTGCGGCCCGTGCTGCCGGAGCACATCACGTTCCTGACGTCGCAGGAGCTTCTGGATCGCTATCCGGGCATGACACCGCTGGAGCGCGAAAGCGCGGCCGCCCGGGAATACGGGGCCATTTTCGTCATCGGAATCGGCGGGCCGCTCTCGGACGGGTCCATCCACGACGGGCGCGCCCCGGACTACGACGACTGGATCACCCCGCGCGCGGACGGCGGGTGCGGCCTCAACGGCGACATCATCGTCTGGCACCCGGTGCTCCAGCGCGCCTTCGAACTGTCTTCCATGGGCATCCGCGTCTCCCCGGAAACCCTCCGGCGCCAGTTGGCCATCCGCGGCGTGGAGCACTGGGCATCCCGTCCCTTCCACGCGCGCCTGCTGGCGGGCGAACTGCCTTTCACCATCGGCGGCGGCATCGGGCAGAGCCGCCTGTGCATGTTCTTCCTGCGCACTGCGCACGTCGGCGAAGTGGCCGTGGGCGTCTGGCCGGATGAAATGGTCCGGATCTGCGCCGAACACGGCATTCATCTATTGTAATTTTTTATCAACCATTGCAATGAAATTGCACTACTACAAGAAATAAGCCGCGCCGCCAGTTCCATTCGGACACGGTCTTTACGGCCCGTCGAATCTGCCGCCGGGCACAGTTGCCTTGTCCTCCGGCGAAGGGCGCGGTTCAAAAAGAAAACCGGCCGCCGTCAGAGCCCCGGAGAAACCGGGTGCCGGCCGCGCCACTGGAGAAAAGCGGCTCGCACGGGATCCCGCTCCACCTCGGCCTGCCAAACGCAGGCATCCGGATAGCCCTCGCGGCAGGCCAGGAGCAGCAGGTCGGGGAGGTTTCTGCGCTGTCCCAGCCGCGCACAGGATTCGGAATCTCCCAGCGTGCACAGATGGGAAAGGCGCGCATCGCTCCAGTAGGGATCTTCCGGATTTTTCGTGTGGGGAAATACGGCCTGCGCCCAGCGGCGGCAGGCGCTGCCAGAGAGCGCCTGGCATGCCAGAAAATACGCCACGGGATCGGGCCGCGCATCGAGACGGCCGAGGCATCGGAACGCTGCCGGATTCTTCAGGCAATCGGCAAGCGCCGTCTGGACGCCCGAGCAGAAGCGGCCGGTGATGCGGCAGATGCGGGTCTGCCAGTACGACGGCGCGGCGAGGCCCACTCCGGGGTGCTGGCGGGAAATCCGGAGGAGTTGGCCGCAGGCTTCCGCATCGCCGTCGTTTTCACACATGCGCACGAGTCTTTCCTGCGCCGCAGCGCGATCTTCCGGGTTTTCCCATGCCACGGCCCGGGCCCATGCGCATGCAGACCCGCGCACGTCCCGGCAGAGGGCATCGAAGAGGCATCCAGCGGATTCTTCCCGTTCCAGGCAGGCGCGATAGGCATTGCGGCGGCCGGCCGGTACGCCCTCGAGCAGGCGCATGCAGGTGTCCATGTCCAGGGAGATCTCGTGCCGGGGGGCCGACGCGACGAGGCGCTGGCAAATGGCCTCCCGATCCTGGATGGCCTGCTGACGCCGGCTCTGGCTATCCCTGCGGTTCCACAGGGAGAGCAGGGTAATCAGAAAAAAAATCCCGGCCAGGATCCACAGGATGGGCAGCCATTCCCGGTTCATTTGACGTAGGGTCCTTTCCACGGGTGGCGCAGCACGGCGACGGCATCCAGGACGCAGGCGCGCAGGGCTTCCGCCACCAGCATCAGGTCGAAATGGTCCGAAGCCGGGATCTCGCCGAGTTCCGCGGCGATCTGCGCTTCGTCGAGAGCCGGCACCTGCAGGCAGGAGACGCCCTCGCACAGGGTGCAGACGGCTTCCCCCGCCGCCAGGAGCACGGGACGGCCCTCGAAGGTGAAGGCCATCTCGGCGATGACGCCATCGGAAAGCCGCAGGCGGAACTCGATGCTCTCGCCGTTGGCGCTCGCACGCGCCCCGCGGGCGTGAAAGGAGTTCATCAGGCGGCAATGCACGGGATTGCGGCACCAGCGCAGGAACGTTTCCGGATAGGTCTGCGCCAGGTGGGCCAGGAGTTCGGGAGGAAGCATGAAGGCACCTCGCAGCTCATCCGGCGAACACGATGCCGGAAGGGAAGTCCACCACGCACTCTCCGCCCCCGGGCGCCACGATGAACGTGTTCTCCACGCCCGTGCACAGGGTTTCGGAAAAATGCTTGGGTTCCACCGCCACCACCATCCCGGCGGCGAACGGTTCGGTGAAGCGGGGGGCCAGCACCGGCAGTTCGTCGATTTCCAGCCCCACGCCGTGGCCCAGGAAACGCACGCGGTTCTCGGCGAACCCCATGAATCCTTCCTCGATGCCGGCTTCCCGGGCGCGAACCATGGCTTCCTGGTACAGGTTCTCCCCGGTTTCCCCGGGAACCAGCCTCTGCCGCGCGGCTTCCTGGATCTGCAAAAGGACGTCATGGATACGCAGGGTTTCGCGGGGCAACTCTCCCAGCGCGAACGTGCGGGTGGCATCGGCCAGATAGCCATGCACCCCGGCCATGAGGTCCACCATCAGCGTATCGGACGCCTCCAGCCTGGCCCTGCCGGCGAAATAGGGCGCCGCGGGATACAGGCCTGCCCCGCCCACCGGTCCATCGAAGAGCGTGGGATGCCGCACGGTGGAAGAAACGCCCAGTGCGCCGTAGTACAGTTCCATGTTCCACTTGCGCACCCGCAAGACGCCCTGATGCCCGGCCC
>Ga0067045_1000299_pt1 | contig 12126 bp, 14 predicted proteins | sample TerdegcTABiofilm_FD_59184 | JGI IMG/M metagenome (GOLD analysis project Ga0067045, IMG submission 59184) | Combined Assembly of (Gp0054472, Gp0054536) Wastewater bioreactor microbial communities from Singapore -Terephthalate degrading...
CCCTGGCTTTCGGGTAGCTGGACAGAGGAGCAGTCGGCACATCCTTGCCGTTAATGGTAATTTTCCCGGATTTCAAATCGGCGTAACTGACATAACCGAGATTGCCAGGTATGCGCTGGCCGTAAGACTCGCTATAGTCGACAACCGGCGCGTAAAGATCCCGGTCGCTGACCGAGACACAGCGCATTACTTCCTCATTGAGAATAGGAATCGGGATACCGATGCCTACCGTCAGAGTGGCGCCATAGCCCAGGAAGCTCGCGCCGACCAGCCAGCCCGGCTTCATCTGTTTCAGGTCCCCGATTACAGAAAGAGTGCCGCCGGCCGGGCCATAAACATTTCCATCCGCATCCTTCTGAATACCCGGGAAGTGTTGTGTGCCGCTCCACGCTACATAACCGATCCCGCCGCCCAAAAATATCCTGGTACCGATCCCAATCGTCATGAAGTAAGGATCGTTTAACAGCGGGCTGAGTTGCCCGGCGCTGCAGTAGTGGGCGTTACCCAGGTTGGGCTTGAGCAGTCCCATATAAGTGTAAATGGTCTTATTGCTCAGATTAACAGCACAGTTATAGTTTTGATAAGCATTACGAGGGTTGAACAGCGTTGCTTCGTTAATATCGTCCAGGGTGATATAAGTTTCAATTTCCCGGCGCGGGTAACAATCAGTGCCATAGGAAACGGCCTCCAGCTTAACCGGTTTGCGTTCCAGCAGGTCCTGGATCACATGCCCGCCGCCATAGCGGAACTCACCCGGATAATTACTGTTGCAAGGATCATCCTCCGGTAATTCGGTTGCCCCCAGATAGGCGTCAACCGCCGCAATCCCTGTGTAAGCAGGGACACCGTTCAGCCAAACCTTCTGCATCCTGATCCTCGGCTTGGAATGGCCAAAGTTCAGGAAAACACCGGAAGAACACATCGGGCTAAAGGTACCTGTCGTAACAACATCCACCTGGCGGGCGGCTTCGGTCACGCCTTTTTCCTCCACCAGAGAAATTACTTCCTCAGCAGTTAATACTACCGCTTTGCCAGATCTGATTTTCTCATTAATTTCTGCATAGGTTTTTTCAATCGCCATTTTTAAAGCATACCTCCCCGTAATTGTGCCCTTCCGCCTTGACAAATTGAAAGCCCCTTCAAAACAGAAGAGGCCGCAAAGTCATTGCTTTTCCCCTTATCTGTCAGAAGAAAATCTCCTGCAGGAATTAGCACCATTTTGGGTATTAACCACCCAACGGTTGCCGGGCTTCATTGGGCCAGTCCCTCCACCACTCCGGATAAGAGCACATTTTCCGTTTATTAAAAATTAGTTTATCAGTAACCATATTATGTGTCAACGGGTGTCCTTGCAGGAAATAAAGGAAAGAAGCAGAACATTGCAAGATAATTGTAGAAGTGGCTTTACTTGCAGCTTCTTTTCCTCCAGTATGGCAACCTTACCTCACTTGCAGGTGCCCAACACTATCATCTCCGGCAACCTTTTCCTTTGAGGCCGGTTTTAAAGGCCTGATATGAAAGTGGTTATGCTGTATTATCATTAAATGTACCGTACCACAATGAGGGCACTTTTTGCTTTCACCGTCTTTAAACCGCATTTCACCGATATGCCTGCTGCAGCAAGTGACTTCCACACTGATGATATTACCATTATTAAGGACATTAACCCGGTAATCGCTATTATAATTCTTTGTCTGGTGGTTCACGATTACATCACCTCTTGAACGATTACTTTTTAAGTGATCCAAATATAGCACTTGTTCCTCATGCTGACAACCCCCCGGCAGGAACTATGATAAAAAAAGAGACCTTAAAAAAGGTCTCTTCTCAACTCATGGTTCTCTTGTCATCTTTGCGAACGTTAGATTTGGCTCTGGAACCCTCTTCAGCTTCCGAACAAGTCCCGCACTCTTCTTCAACAGTGGGGGTAATAGTTTCAGGAGTTTTGCTCCGGTCTTTCTTTTCTGGAACCATTTCCAGTTACCTCCTTACTTGTTTTGTAATATTATTATAGCCCCGGCAGCATTGTAGTATACTTTATGGGACTACTTATTTTTTACAACTGCATTCTCTCTAAAGAAGAATGAGATAGAATAAAGGCCTGCAAGACCAACTAAAGTATAGATTACTCTACTCAAATCCGAAGATGTTCTAACTGTATCTCCCCCAAACAAAGCTGTAATCAGGTCCCATTGAAACAGGCCCACCAGTAGCCAGTTCAACGCGCCGATAATGATAAGGACTAAAGAGACTCTTGATAACCATTCCATTTAACACGCCTCCTGTGATATAGTAATAAACTTATTATGTTAAAATTTAATAAAATTATTCTTTAAAAATTGTATAAAAAAAACCAAAGAAATTAAACTTAAGACAAGGAGGATGACGGATAATAATGTCGAAGGTAATATATGGTGAGCAACTTTGAATAACAAACAGGGAGCAAAGATGATCAACGAAAGCATCCTGCAGTTGTGCAAATTTGCCCTGGTGGGGTGTCTAAACACATTCATCGACTGGGCTGTTTATTTTGCTGTTTTAAAGATATTCCCTTCTGAAAGCATTCTTTTCTATACTGCAGCCAAAGGTTTCAGTTACTTTTGCGGAATAATAAACAGTTTTTTTCTCAACCGCTGCTGGACTTTTAAAGCCGGTCCAGACGAAAATGAAAAAAACAGGTTTTTCAAGTTCACCGTGGTTAATGCCATGGGGCTGGGCATAAACAGTGCTTCACTATACGTATTTTTAAATTTAAATATATCGCATGCAGTAACACTATTTTTAGCCACATCATTTTCCTTTGGTTTTAATTTCATCCTTAGTAAATTATGGGTTTTCCGCAAGGACAAGATGGTGGCCAAGACAACCGGGGGTTAATCAGTGTTTAAAGGAGATTTTAAATATGTCGGTTATGTCTACGTTTTGAATAAACTTTATGTTATTTTTTTAGTATGGCTTACCAGAGAGGTTCTAAGCCCCATCCTTCCCACGGTTACCGACGGACTCCANCCNAATGTNGTATTGGATTCGCTAATTCACTGGGATGCCGGATGGTTTNTAAGAATAGCAGGGCAGGGATATGATTTTCACAGNGCNCCCTTTTTCCCCATGTTGCCCTGGCTGATCCACTTGTTAACTTTCATAATCAGAGACGGGGCTGCAGCAGGATTTATAATTACCAACACCGCTCTTTTAATCGCCTGCTATTTTTTATATAAGACGGTTAAAGAAGATTATGGTGAAAAGATTGCTGCCACAACCGTTTTTATCATGCTTTTCTTTCCCACAGCCATATTTTTCACTTCCATCTACTCTGAATCTCTTTTATTGGCTTTTGCGCTGGCCTCTTTCTATTTCGCCCGGCGCGGGTACTGGACACGGGCGGCTCTCCTGGGCGCATGCGCAGCGCTCACCCGGAATATTGGAGTAGTTCTTTTTTTCGCTTTACTGTATCTACAATATCAGCAGAATAGCCTCAACAAAGCTAATCTTAAAAAGGCGGTACCGCTCCTGCTGATACCGGCTTCTCTGGCAATCTTCATGCTTGTTCTGTGGAGACAGACAGGGGATCTTTTAGCTTTTGCCCACTCGTTGAACAGCGAGTACTGGGGGTACCGCCACTTTGCATACCCAGGGGCAGGCCAGTTGCTCAACCTCACTCTCTTTATCTATAATAACGAGTTTTACAGTCTTTTTGAGTCCGGGATGGCGTTATTATTCCTTTTTGTTGTGATCATAAGTTTCAAATATCTTAAGGACAGGCCGCAGCTGATCTTTCTAACACTGGGATTTTTAATTCCGTTTTCTTCTGTGGTGGACAACTTGCCCCTCGGCATGCCGCGTTATATCCTGGTTTTATTTCCGGGGTATATAACTATAGCCCGCCTGCTTCATAATAACGGTTTAACGCAAGTTTACTCTATTATATCTGTCATCGCCTTCTCAGTAATCAGCGTGATGTTTGTCGCAGGGCGCTGGATAAGCTAAAGAGGCGCCAATCATGAACTTTCTCTTTAATTTTGGAACCCCGGGCCAATCAGACACATAATATATATTAAACGTTAGAAAGGAGCTGCTTTTATGACTGATGTAAAAGAGGAAGGATTAGCGGTTTGGGGAAACTGGGGGTTCATTATCTTTTTAATTTTGATCCTGTTGATTTTTGGAATGGGTCTCTGGGGCGTTAATTAGCTAGATTCAAGTTTAATTGCTTGCAAAGGGAAAAATTATGAGTTCTTATCTGGAAGCAGTTGCCGCCTTGGGTGCAGGTAGCTTACACCCGGGTGGTTTTTTTCACACGCTTAATGTGCTGCGGCGATTTTCTTTATCTTCAGAAGACATTGTCCTGGATGTCGGGTGTGGCACCGGGCGAACAGCCTGTTACATAGCCAACACTTTCGGCGCATATGTTTTCGCTCTGGATAACTCCGAAGAGATGCTGCACAAGGCGAGATACAGAGCGGCACGGGAAGGAGCGCAAGTGCAGTTTGTGCATGGTGACGCCAGGGAAATGCCATTCCGGAACGAATTTGCCGATCTGATATTCATTGAGTCAGTTTTAATATTTTTGCCGGCCGCAACAGTCCTTCAAGAATGTTTCAGGATTTTAAAAAAAGGCGGTATTTTAGCAGATATTGAGATGTTCGCAGACGTAACAATACCACGGAAGGCAAAAGAACAAATTCAATCTGTTTGCGGCATTCCACATATACCTTCTTTTGAAGAATGGCTGGAAATGTTTTACGGCGCCGGATTCACCCAGGCGTGCGCCTGGTATAATAATTTCCCGGGCCCTTTGGAAAATATAAAAAATTTGCTATACCCGGATACTTATCAAATAATGTCCCCGGAAACGAGAACCAACCGGGAAATAAACATGATAATCCAAAAGTATAAGATGTTAATTCAAAAAAACCGCAACTACCTGGGATATGGTACCTTTATTATGAAAAAAGATAACAGAAGAAATGCTTGACTATAAACTACAAAAGTGATATACTAAGGATCGAGAGTGATTTTTATTTATCACTTTTAAATTTTATTGGGCGAGTAGTTCAGAGGGAGAATACCTGAATGGCATTCAGGGGGTCGCGGGTTCGATTCCCGCCTCGTCCACCAAAGAAAACCAAGGCTCCGGGTAACAACCGGAGTCTCGCTATGTACATGGTAACTATTTACTAAACCCGTGGAGGCACGGTTTTATTGCTAGTGAACGACTTGCGAAGCGCCGGTAACAGCACTCGGCGAAGCTGAGGATGCTAACTTGGGGGCGCGGACAAGGATGAGGATGTCCGCGCTAGCCCTCACCGAACCAGGACGGTGAAATGAAGGCGGGCTAATTTCTGCCGAAGCGAGTCACAAGTGTTATCGGCGCGAAGCACTGGAGTGAGCAGCGATAACGCCGTGCCTTGGCAGTGGTTTCACCGAATATATACGCATATATTACACATATTAACTGCATTTCAGTATGCTTTCGTCCGGATCTCTTCAAGCAACTTTTCCTCAAAAGTATCAAGCGGCATGGCACCGAGGTCCCCCCTCGGCGCGGTGGCGCACCGCGACAGTACCATGTTCGATTTCCTTATCCCCGGTTACCAGCATATAAGGGATCTTTTGAGTTTGAGCCTCACGGATTTTGTAGTTTATCTTTTCATTGCGAGTATCCAAATCCACCCTCATACCTTTCTTACTCAACCTTTCAACAACCATGCGGGCATAACCGGCATGCCGGTCGGTGATTGGAATTACACGCGCTTGAACCGGTGCGAGCCAAGCCGGGAAAGCCCCGGCAAAGTGTTCAGTCAGAATGCCGATAAACCGCTCGATACTGCCGAAGACCACCCTGTGGATCATCACTGGCCGGTGTTTTTGGCCATCCTCTCCCACATAGCTCAAGTTGAATTTCTCCGGCATCTGGAAGTCGAGCTGAATGGTGCCGCATTGCCAGGTACGGCCGAGGGAATCTTCAAGATGGAAGTCGATCTTGGGACCGTAAAAAGCACCGTCACCCTCATTAACTTTATAGCTCAGCCCTCTGGCCTCTAGTGCATCCCTCAACGCTCCGGTGGCCAGTTCCCAGATTTCATCCGAGCCCATGGCCTTTTCAGGTTTGGTGGAAAGCTCTACATGGTATGGGAAACCAAAAACTTTATAAAAATCGTCCACCAGGTCAATCACGCCGATTATTTCCTCTTTGATCTGGTTCGGAAGCATAAAAATATGCGCGTCGTCCTGGGTAAAGCAGCGCACCCGCATTAAACCGTGCAGCACCCCGGAAAGCTCGTGACGGTGTACCAGGCCCAGCTCGCCCAGCCGTATGGGAAGTTCGCGATAGCTATGAAGCCTGCTGTTGTAGATCAGGATGCTGCCGGGACAGTTCATCGGCTTTACAGCGTAATCCCCTTCGTCTATCTTAGTAAAATACATATTTTCCCTGTAATGTTCCCAATGCCCCGACTGTTCCCATAAAGACCGGCTTAAAATAACCGGTGTGCGTATTTCCTGGTATCCCCTTTTTTCATGTTCCTCTCGCCAGTATTTCTCCAGTTCGTTGCGCAGGATCATCCCCTTGGGATGGAAGAACGGGAAACCCGGCCCTTCGTCCCGGATGCTGAATAAATCCAGTTCGGCTCCCAGCTTGCGGTGATCGCGGCGTTTAGCTTCCTCGATCCGGAAAAGGTATTCATCCAGCATGGCCTTCTTTGGGAAGGAAGTACCGTAAATGCGCTGGAGCATCTTGTTCTTTTCATTGCCGCGCCAGTAGGCGCCGGCAACATTCAGCAACTTTACTGATTTCAACCGCCCGGTGGAAGGAATATGTGGCCCCGCGCACAAATCTGTAAAATCACCCTGCCGGTAGAATGAGAGGACAGCATCTGGCGGCAGGTCTTCGATCAACTCTACTTTATAGTTCTGGCCGGCCTCCTTAAACATAGCGAGGGCTTGTGAACGGGGAAGTTCAAATCGCTCAAAGGGCAGGTCGGCTTTGATGATGGCATACATTTCTTTTTCTATTTTAGCAAGGTCATCTGGTGTAAATGGCTCCCTGGTATCAAAGTCGTAATAAAAGCCCTCGGCAATTGCCGGCCCGATAGCAAACTTAGTACCGGGAAACAACTTCTGCACGGCCTGGGCCATAACATGTGAAGTGCTGTGACGGTACACCTGTTTGCCTTCTTCATCATCAAAAGTTAGAAATGCCACAGAGGCGTCCTTAATCAAAGGACTTGCCAAATCCATCAGATGGCCGTTTACTTTGGCAATAAGGGCCTCTTTTGAGAGGCGGGGACTAATGCTCTTCGCTATTTCAAGAAGAGTGGTTCCAGCCGGATATTCACCAACTGAGCCGTCAGGTAGCGTCACCTTAATATTCTTAATATTATTTGATTCATTCAAATTAACACTTCCCTTTCAAAATAATAAACTTAAAATAATATAAAAAACCGTCTCTGACTATTGTCAGGGACGGGATTATTCCCGCGGTTCCACCCTAATTAAGAAGCGTTGACTTCCCCGCTCATGACCGGTTAACGGCTGCCCCCCGGCACGGCTTACTACTATTTCAGCCGGCAGTTCAAAGGTGGTTTTCGACCCGCCGTTCCTGAAAGTGCTTGCAGACTGGGCACCTTCTCTCTGATGGCCGGAACGGATCTACTCTTCCTTTTCATCACCAGTTTGCAATATCATTATTACAGCAGTATTATATTGACTTGCCGGATTTTTGTCAATAAAGCAATCATATTGCGCTTAATTTTTCAAGTAAGGGGTACAAAGTTCGCAGCCCGCACATTCATTAATCTTACCGGCAAAAATATTTTTTATAGCTTCCAGGGTAACAGGAAGGCACTGGTGTTTTTTGAAATGAAATGTTATTCTTTTAGGCGCGATAGTAACCAGAGCGCTGATCAAAAGATCCTCATAATTTATTTCACTATCCATCAAATCTATAAAAAAGCCTCCAAGATAGTCACTTTTGATGGGACGCATCTTATCATCAAATAGCTTGAATGAACTGCCCGCATTGATCAGCACGTGCACGATATCTATTCGTGGTTCCTGAATTTCAACGAAATACTTTAAAAGTTGAATAAATTCCTTATATTCCCTTTCCATTAAAAAATCGTCAACAGCTTTATCTGCAGCATCCTTTAGTTCACCAAGATATTCTTTCAGCCTGAACCGGATAAATCCGTCAATTATAATATGGTTATTAAAACTCAAATAGTCCATTATTTTTTGAAATATTTTATTTTTACGGCTAACCAGGTAAACAGATTTACAGGGTCCTTCCGCCTTTTTATTGATGTGCATCACAGCATATTCATATATTACTTTTTTTTCGTCATCCCCGAAAAAATAGTAATTCTGCCTGATGATATCATTTAGTAAAAGGGCTTCCCAATGAGATAAAATGATGTCCGATACAGCGTCAGCAATATAATTTTTTAAAATAACCTCATTATCTTTTTCCGCATAACCGCGATCCCGGAAATTAGCTAAATAACAGGACAAAAATGTATATTCTCCAGCACCACTTTCCTCCATATTCAACTTTAGCCCGTCTCTTTCAAAGAACTCCAGCCCACGGCCCAATTTAGCCTTCAGCAATTCTATGTGCTGCGTGGTGCCGATGGAAATGATTTGAGACACCGGGCCATCACCCCTTTTAGAGTCTTAATTTCTCCAGCCGTTTTACTCTTTCACCGATTGGCGGGTGGGTGCTGAATAACCGGGTAAGGGACTCGCCAGACAGCGGGTTGACAATAAACAGGTGCGATGCCGCAGGATTTACCTGCATTGGTATTCTATAAGCAGCACTTTCGAGCTTGAGCAAGGCGCTTGCCAGGCCGCCCGTATTACCGGCAATCCGGGCGCCGGTTTCATCTGCCAAATACTCTCTTGAACGGGAAATGGCCATCTGAATAATTAAAGCAGCTACCGGTGCCAAAACCGCTAACAGGATTGCCCCAATAAAGCTACCGCCGCCCTCGTCGTCATCGCGCCCCATACCAAAAACAGCGCCCCACTGAATAATGTTCGCAATCATGGTAATTGCTCCCGCAAATGAAGCGGCAATAGTTCCGATTAAGACATCTTTGTTTCTTATATGAGACAGTTCGTGTGCCAGGACACCTTCTAACTCGTTCCGGTTCAAGATACGCAGGAGTCCATCGGTGACAGCGACAGCAGCGTGGGCCTGGTTCCTCCCGGTTGCAAAAGCATTGGGCTGTGGCGACGGAGTGATATAAATGCGGGGCACAGGCATTCCAGCTCTTTTCGCCAGCCTTTGCACTATATCGTATAGTTCAGGTGCTTCAGCCTCAGAAACCGGCCGCGAGCGGGTCATGGAAATGGCAACTTTATCGCTGAAGTAATAGCTGAAGAAATTCATCCCCAAGGAAATTATAAAAAACATCATTGCCCCGGATTTTCCACCAACAGCGCCGCCTATCAGGATAAGAATAATTGACAGGGCACCCATCAGAAGCCAAACCTTAAGGGTATTCACAGTTTATAACCTCCTGATTTATAAGTATTAACACATATATTTTATTTTAATCAGAAAACATTTACAACCATTACCTTTTATAACACCGCAATAAAAAAATAAGGAATGAAAGTTTATATTCCACTCCTTTACAAACATTTTTTATAAAAGATTTTTATAAAAGAATCGATAACAAGTTGAGCGGACTGTTCAGCAGCAGTACATCTGTTACATCAAAGTTTAACGTAACATCCTTGGTCACTTTTAATGGAACCACCTCTAATGTAACCGTTGCCTGGGCCTTGGTTCCCTGAACAGATACGTCACGGATATTAGACAGCTTAATATTGCCTTTCAGTTTCTCTACTAACATCTCAGCAACCGGGCCGGCAGCACCAACATACTTTTTCACTACTTCAACATTTCCGCTGTTTAACCCATTAATAAGCTCAGTTACCGCATTGCGAACATCTTGTTCAGTAACTGACTTTTTAGGTATCTCAGTGCTTTGCAGCATTGAGCAGCCGGCACTAACAAGAGCAAGCAATAAAATTAATACCAGCAAACGCTTCATAGCTTTACATCGCCCTCGATTCCATTTTCAACCAAAAAGCAAAAACCCTTCCTTGGTTTCTGAAAGGAAGGTCAACTTATAAATCTCTTAAGTGGTGGAGGGGGCTGGATTCGAACCAGCGAAGTCGTTCGACGGCAGATTTACAGTCTGCTCCCTTTGGCCACTCGGGAACCCCTCCAGTTCCTTACTTAACGCTGGACAATCTTATAAATACTGGTGGGCGGGATAAGAATTGAACTTACGACCTTCTGCGTGTCAAGCAGACGTTCTCCCACTGAACTACCCGCCCATCAACATGTATTTTGACACATAGCTTTACAAAAGTCAAGTATTTTCTGTAATAATAGCTTATCTCAAACCCGCACTTATGCAAGCCTTCCCCCGTTACTCCTGTGTCAGCCACCTGACCCACAATTTAAGAGGTCATTTCTTTATCAGCAAAGTCAGTTTGAAAATGTAACCGGTACACGATTCTGTTTCGATAAGGTCGAGGCAAGGCTTGCTAAATTGATTAAATTATCGACAGTTGCAGAAAGATGAGTCCCTGCCCGTACATCTTTTCTGCGGCCACCTGCCACTCCAGCAGCGATATTTACCGGCATACCTTTTCTTCTTGTGGTATCGCTAATTTTTTTTATTATTTCCTTAGCCCATAAGCCGGCATTGTCTTTTTTTTCTGTTGTCACTACTATAAATTCATCTCCAGCATAGCGTCCTGGAAAATAGAGCCCGTCTGATGTGTTTTCAGCCAAGATTTGCCCAACCATTTTTAAACAATGATCTCCGTAAACATGTCCATGAGTTTTGTTAATAAGTCCAAAACCGTTCACGTCAAAAAAAATAACCGTAAGTTCATTTTTATTTCTCAGGATGTCTTCAGCCAGAGATCTTATGTATGAACCTGTCTTAAGGCCGGTTAACGGATCTGTATGTCTGCCAATCTCTACAAGAATATCAGATTTGGTAATAATTCCAACTAGTTTGCAGCCATCTAAAACCGGCAACCTTTCCAGTTTTTTTTCTTCAAAAATGCTTTTTGCCTCCCACAGAGAAGCATCTTTATTAATGTGTACCACATTTTTGCTCATCGCGTCGGCAACAATACGATTGGGGTGAGTGCGCCTCACATCCCGGGAAGTTATTATACCACACAGTTTTTCTTTCTCTAAAACAGGAAGACCCCCAATTTTATACTTTTCCATAACTGTGGCTACTTTACCGACACTATCCAGCATGCCGGCTGTGATAACAGGAAAAGACATAACATCGGAAACTTTAAGCATTATAAATCAACCTCGACATTAATATTTAAAACTATATTCACTTGCGCTTTTAAAACTGCCGTTTCGGAAGCAACCTTGCACCCTTCTTCTAGAATAATGCTTAATAGCTTTTCCCGGGTAATCAGCTGGGAAAGCGAATTCCGAATTACCACTGCTTCAAAAGGTCCTTCGTTTACTCTCAGAATTTCATACTGTTCAGGGCTCAGTACATCTATCATTCTTTGAACAGCTTCGGGACCAATGGGCGCTCTTCTCCCTATGAGCAGTACATCCTGTATAGGGGGTATTTCAAATTCAGACAGGACAATTGAAATTTGTGCCTTCCTCCCGGTATCACTATAATTGCCTGGTTTCAAACTTAACAACACCATCCCAATCCTTCACCAGTAGTATTTCATTTATAACTTGTATAAACTTTTTCACCAAGTAAGGATCGAATTGAGTACCGCTGAACCTTTCCAATTCGATTATACTTTGCTTTATACTTTTAATTCGGGAATAGTGCCTGCCAGAGGTCATGGCATCAAAAGCGTCCGCCAGGGCCAGGATCCTCGCTCCCACAGGAACATTTCTTCCTTGAATACCATTATAACCTTTGCCATCCCATCTTTCATGGTGGAATTCCACCAGTTGAAGAAGAGGTTTGGCCCAGGGATAAGGTGATAATAGTTCAACTCCGTATTCCGTATGTTTTTTAATAATACTAAAATTCTTTAGTTGTTAACTTTCCAGGTTTATTTAATTATTTTTAAGTCTAATTTTAGTTTTACCGTATATCATGT
>Ga0067045_1031508_pt1 | contig 12125 bp, 12 predicted proteins | sample TerdegcTABiofilm_FD_59184 | JGI IMG/M metagenome (GOLD analysis project Ga0067045, IMG submission 59184) | Combined Assembly of (Gp0054472, Gp0054536) Wastewater bioreactor microbial communities from Singapore -Terephthalate degrading...
GCATCCTCCCAGTCAAAAGCAAGCTTTGCCAAATAATCAGATCCCGATGAGGCAGTTTCATCAAGTTCTTGATCCTGAGTCAACCCATAGAAACCTGCTCCTGAGGCATTTATAAGGGTAATTTTTTTAGTATGATTGGAAGGGATAGAGTCAACAACATTTCTTGTTGTTAGGATTCTACTGTCTCGGAGCAAACTCTTGTATGATTCATCCCATCTGTGGAATACGGTGACACCGGCAAGATTTATAATGACTTCGAAATTGGTTATTTCAGCCTGCCATGGGCCTGTTTTCATGGAGTCTGCGGCTATTTTCGAAACTGAGGAAGGCACTGGCAGTCCCTTGTCTGGGTTTCTAGCCAGTATGGAGACATCAAAGCCTCTATCTACCAGAAATCTTGCGAGATTTGACCCTACAAAGCCACTTCCGCCAACGATAAGGGCTTTCATGGTAGCTCTCCTTCAATCAACAGACGAATAGCTGCAGAACAACCAATTACAGAAGAGACGACTTCGATAAATTTGGTCGCGGTCGATTAGGCGCCGGTTTCTGATCCACTCCCAACAAGCGGCAAAACTTTGTTGATTCTGAAAAAAACCACATGGCGCGACAACTGCTGTGAAAACATTGTGTAATCACAGCGTCTACAAATCTCAGCTATAAGCGCATCATCATCCTGTTCTTTACTTTTGGTGAGGTACAATCTCTTCCCAGAATATCCGCCACCGGATTCGATGAACAAATAAGCTGCTGAGGGATTTTCTGACAAATTCGAGTAAGTTTTCTTTTCTCGCATGATAAAAGCAATTGTTTGTTCATCGATGAAATGAGGTCTAGCATAGATCGCTGTATTCAGTTCACCGTTTTTGTCTGCCGTAGCAATTACGCCGTAACCCTTTTTTGCATCAAAATACTCACTAAGCTTCAATTGTTTCCTCCCAAAAATACGAATTACTTTACTATACACTGTTTATCAGGCTTTGATAATTCTGACTCGAGAGCCCTTCCCAATAAATTCGGCAGGATTAACACCAGCGCCTCGAGTTTTATCAAAAAAGTTCAGATCTTTTTCGATCGAATAACGAGATGCGCCAGCCCCTTTATATCCAAAGCCCTTGGCAAGAGCGACCACTCCTGGTTTTATCCCTGGAGCTATTTGAATTTTTACAGATTTTTTGATTGATCCATCGGAACTCTCCATACTAACCATATCGCCTTGCCGAATTTTCCTGAGATGAGCATCGATCGGATTGATTATTAGACGATTTTCCGGAAGAGTCTCTAGGACCCAAGGGTTAACACACGCTACAGTCGGTCTGTTAAATGGAAGAGTGTAAGTAATTAGGATCAGTAAATCATCCCCTAGAGTCTCTTTATGTTCAATAGTTTTTTCCCATTCGGAGGGATTCACCCCATTAGCCGGCTCTGTGTTGTACTTGCCTTCCTGTCGATTACACTTTTTGAAATAGCCACCCCTTTCAAACATTTTTTCTATGGTGGCTGATTTTGAGTCATTAGCCATATCAGTTCCCGCAAATGAATCAGACAAATCAGAGGCCAATTTATGGTAAAAGGACTTCGCGATGCTGGGAGTGTCTTTTATAATAAGTTCCTTTCCAAAATCGAGTCCTAGAGACTGAGAAAGTTTGAACAGCACATCCTCCATCAACATCGTCTCCGGAAGAATTGGGAAGTAACGGCCATTCGAACAATCGATTCCTCCTACCATGGGCGAACGCAGGCCGAAGCCATCGTATGAGCTTGAAAAAGGAGCCAAACAAATATCCCATCTCTCAAGATAGGTAGTGTCAGGCAGAATGTAATCGGCCAAAGCTGCTGTTTCAGTGATTGTATGGTCAATAGCCACAACGAGTGGGAAGTTCTTGGTGTTGCTTAAAAGAGGTCCAAAGCTTGGGGTGCAATAGGTTGGATCAGCCGACCATAGTATCAAGGAGCTGCAGGGAGCCGCTAGCTTGGATTGTGAAAAATTCTTTTCTGACGCGCCTAGAAAACGCCTTTCTGCTTCTTCAAAAAATGAATGATCGGAATGTGTCAAACCACCTCGACCCGGTAGCGAACCGACCAAGAGGTTAATGCTCAGAATCGCTTCGGCAACTTTTTTACCGTTTTGTTGAGTGTATACTCCTGAGCCCGGTATGATCGCTGAATCTGGCCCAGCTTCAGCAATATATCGAGCTACCTCTATTGCGGCGGCTTCATAAGATCCAGCATTTTCTGCATATTCTGCAATTGAATGTTCTTTAACTATCCCGTTGATTGAATCCTTGGAAAATCGAATTGCTTGAGGAAATCGATCAAACAGCGCCTTCATTACCGCTAACGCAAAGCTGAGGTCTCTTCCGGGTATTATTGGTAACCATATGTCGGCCTTCGAGCCTGATGTCGATTGGCGTGGATCAACTACTACCCATTTCAGAGATGGAGAAGACGCTCGCGCATTTGCGATCTCTCTAGCCACCGAAACTAAAGGTATTCCTGAATCTAATGGCGCAGCCCCAAAATTGACTAAACAACGGGCCTTATTGTAGTTGGCGCTTACACTTGCATATCCTTTTCCAAAAACGGATTCGTTTGATGCTCGAATCATTTCCTCGTAGAGAACTGCTTCGTCTCTATAGAGTTCTGAACCAGCAAACGATGAAAGAAAGCTTTTTATGTACGTCAGCGCCCCCCAGTCGGCCTGTCCCACAAGAAAACCTAAACCCTCCTTGGAATTCAGGCTGACTTTAATTCCCGGGACCATCCCCTCGCCAAACAAATTGCCACCATTAATAATTTCTGTAAGAGCTTCATCCCAAGTTACGGACTTCCATTTCCCTGAGCCGCGTTCTCCAATCCTCTTTAAAGGCTTGGCTATTCGAAATGGATCATAAAGAGTCTGAATTCCGCTTGAACCTACCGCACAAACAGACGCCCCAATGGTAGAAGCCTGGTCGATTTGAGTATGGAATGGAAGAGGATCACCTTTCGAGATAGGATGGTACGGATTCCCTCCTATCTTGACTACTGCTCCCTGGGCAACCCGGCACGAGATACCACATTTCCCCTCACATAAGGCGCAAACTGTGAAAAGGTTTTTGATACCTCTCAGACTTTCTAGAGGATCTGAGTTTGGAGCTCCCTTGATGTATTGAGGAACATGTCCTGAATCCTGAAAAAAACTACAACCAGCAAATAAGGAAACCCCGCCCATCAAAGTGGCGGTCTTCATGAAATCTCGGCGAGACAGTTTAGTCATTGACATCTCAAGAAAAAAATCATCAGCTTAATGGGACTTCAAATCCGATAAAAACTACAGAATACCTCATCAAGAAAACTCCGCCAATAATTAGCAGGGATGCAAGGACCAGCCAAGGTCTGCTGTAGCGAGTCTTGGGAATCAGTAGTATCGCAAGAGGTATCAACATGCCGGCTACTATTTCTCCCCATAAATACAATTTTTCGTGCAACGCCACCATTATTGACACATAACCATCTGCGTTAGAAACCAGAAGAGTCAACCAGAAACACCCTGTCCAGAAAAGATCCATTAACAAGATGCCAATCATCATCAAACGCAGACTTTTAAATAGCTCCGGATCTAGTTTTTCTTTCATATATCGGTTCATTATCATTGCCACAATTACTAATAACGCAATACCGGACAGCAAGGCTGATGTGAGGAAAAATCCTGGCATGAGAGCAGAGTGCCACCATGCCCTTGCTCGGACTAGGGCAAAGGCAAAACCGGTATAAGCATGGACGAAAATAGCCAGTGGAACTGTCATTGTTCCCAGGACCTTTGTAACGGTGTCGTTCTTCACAAAAATAAAATATATGTAAATCAAATTGGCTATTGGATAGAGCGTAAGTAACCAGGAACCATAAGATAGAGCCGATGTAGGATTGAAATATTCTGGAACAAGCGTGTGCCAAAATCTAGTAGGCTGATGTAGATCCAAAATTAAACACGCTGGAGCTAGTAACAACAATACAAAAGATATGATGGCTGAAGGCAATGCCATTGGTTTGAAACGTTTAATCCCAAAAACCGTGGACAACGTCGACAATATGAATGATCCCGCTGACAAACCCGTAAAATAGAAATATAAAGGTATGTAGACCTTCCAAGGAATCTCATGAGGGACATTATACAATACCGTGGCATCCATTTATCTGTCACCGTCATTGGACCAATAAGATGCATTGGGGCTTGGAATACTCCTATTGTATTCTAGGATTCCCTGCCTAAAATCATTCGTGAAATGGATTCTGCCCATAAGACTATGGTCGGCTTGAATGTAAAACACCTTAGGGTTAGTTCCTAATTCGGGCTTGATGACAGTCGTTGGCGTTGACGCCAGTGTCTTGAATATAGCTGAAGACGGGTCGTTCAGATCACCAAAAATGAGCGCTTTTGACAAACAAGCTTCCACACACGCAGGTTCTAGTCCATTTTCAATTCGATGTGAGCAAAAGTCACATTTATCTGCGGTATGTCTAATTGGATTGAAAAATCGGGCATCATAAGGACATGCGGATATACACATTCCACATCCGATGCACTTTCCATAATACATCACGATTACACCATCTTCATCTCGTTTAACAGTGGCCTGAACTGGACAAACCTGTACGCAGGGCGGTGTGTCACATTGGTTGCAAAGACGTCTCAAGAACATCGTCCCTACATCTGGATACACTCCCTTCTGAATTCCCTTCACCCATGAACGCCAATAACCGAGTGGAACATTATTTTCACTCTTGCAAGCAACGGTGCAACTATGACACCCTATACACCGTCGTTGATCGACAATCATTCCCCAGCGCTTTACCCTCTGGTCTGACCTGACCTCAGAACCTTTGCCGTCCTTTATGCTTTGCTGACTCAAATTTGAATTGGTTTCGGTAGTCATATCATTTTGCCTTGTGACATCCCAAGCAATTAAAGCGGCTGAACGACTCTTTACCGTCGTGGCAGGCTCCCGTGGCGCAAGTGGCGCATGCTCTGGGAACCTCGTATGTTATCATTGCGTTTTCATTCTCAGTGTTTGACCCGTGAACAAAAAGAGTTGAAGCTTCGTTACCTATATGAACTTTAACTGGAGGAGAATTATCGAGGGCCCTCATTACAAATGTGCCATATTTTTGGGCGGCAAATATTTTGTCGTGACAACTAATACATTCCCTATATTTTCCACCCTTAAAGGTCATGTGGGTGTAATGTCTAAAAACAACGGGCCCTGGGGACCCTAATGCCTGATAAGAAAGGTTTCCACCCCCGTAAATACTAGAAAAAGTTAATATTGCTACGAGAGCTCCCCCTAATATTAATAAAGTCAGGACGATGCCAACAGCTATCGACTGTAATCTCCAGAAGGGCGACTGATCTCTGAGATTAGAAATAAATTCTAAAACGCGATCAAGTTTTCCCTGTTTTTTTGTAACAGCTACCATGGCCATCCTTGATTTATCTCAATGTCCCCACATAATGGGATGTCCATTGACGCTTTCTGACTTCTGGATTTCCGTAATCAGGCAGAACCATTGGTGAAACTCTTTCAAATCCTATTCCAGCCGTTTCTAATTCCTCATGATATCTTCTAACATGATCTACCGATAGCTTGCCTATTTCTGATCTAGTGTTGACGTATTTTCCCGCTGTTTCCCCTGCTAATCTACCAAAAACTGTAATATCCAGAAGTGAATTCCCCATGAGTCTATTGGCCCCATGAACACCGCCTCCGACCTCTCCAGCGACAAAAAACCCTTCAACTGTTGTTGAACCATCAGGCTTGTAAGCTAATCCACCATTTTGATAGTGCAGCGTTGGATAAATCAGCATGGGAAGTTTAGATATGTCGATTCCATACCTCTTGAACAGAATGAATTTCGCTGGGAATTCTCGTTCTACGGTTCCCTCTCCTTCTAGCATGTCAATCATAGGAGAATCCAGCCACACTCCAAACCTGCCTGGCTGTCCAGGAACAGGAACGCCTTTGCCTACCTTTTCACACTCCCTAATTATACTCGCAGATTCAATATCCCGGGGTTCTCTCTCAAATACAAATTGATCTCCGTCTATGTTGACAAGATTTGCTCCCGCTCCTCGGACTTTTTCCGTAATAAGCAAGCCTTCAGCCTGTTCTGGAAAAACAGCGCCCGTTGGATGATACTGTGTTGCATGTAGAAATCTGACCTCAATCCCAAGCCTGTAGCCCATAACAAGCCCATCACCAGTTGCCCCGTAATGATTGGTTGTCATAAAACGGCTCATGTGTAACCGTCCGGAACCGCCAGTGGCCATTATCACCGCTTTGGCTTTGACCAAGAAATATTCCTCGGTCTCAAGATTATACAATACAGCTCCTGAACAACGGCCTTTTTCATCAATTAACAATTCAACAGCAGGAGAAAACTCCAGAACCCCTATGTCCTTGACCCTGTTACGAGCTTCATCGCGTAGTGTTCGCATTATTTCGGCGCCGGTCATGTCACCTGCATAATGCATTCTTTTTCTACATGTTCCTGCGCCGTGAAGCGTAAACATCTTTCCATCTGGCCATTTGTTGAACATGCACCCCAGCTTTTCTAACCATTCTATTGCCTTCGGCGCCTCTGTAACCATCGTTCGAACTAGTTCTGGATCGTTCTCGAAATGACCTCCACCCATTACATCCAGAAAATGATAATATGGGGAGTCTTTCCAGCTCTTTGTAGCTGCCTGCATGCCACCTTCAGCCATCATTGTGTTAGCGTCACCATGCCTAAGTTTTGTGGCAATGATTACCCTCGCTCCTTGTTCTTGAGCTAGAAGGGCAGCTGCAGTACCAGCCCCTCCACCCCCAATAACCAGGACGTCGGTCTCGTAATGAACCTCGTTAAAGTCTATTGCGTCAGGATCCAATCTGCTTTTTGCTTCAAATGTATCAGCAATTTCCTGAGCTATTGAGAGACCTTTGCTAGGACCGACTTTCAATTCCCGTAGGGCGCCTGCCCTAAAATCTGGATGATACTTTTCCAGTCTGTCACGACGCTGATCTAAAGTCAGAGCAGGAAATTCCTGTCCATCCTTTTTTTTCATAACTCTTTCAGGACGAGTTTTCTCAACCCTTTTAATCAGTTCCATCAACTCTGAAGTGTAACCCATAAGGTCCTCCGGCCCACTAAATCGTCCAAAATATTAATAAGTTGCGTTATAAGGGGCGATTTTTCGAGAATATCGTCAGATGAAAGATTTATCGTCCGGTGTCCAATCCTCCGGAGTAGTGTGAGGTTCCATCTGTCGCTCAACATAAAGTTTACGTAATGTTTCCAAATCCGCTTTCATAAGTTGTTCCAGTGGCTTGTCATACCTGCCTGAGTTTATTTTCTCAACCATCTCCGCAACATGCTGGGCTTTGGGCCAAATATGCCGACCTGTAATTCTTCGACACATGATAGCTATGTTATACTGCCCAAGCTCCGCGGGACATCGAGAAGCGCAAATACCACACATCACACAAGACATTGAAATCTCAGCAGCTTTCTCAACGTCTCCTCTAATGGCTGCCGAAATATATTCCATCACGGGTATGTCCATCGGACATGACTTGGTGCATGTGTTGCAACCCATGCATTTGGCAAGTTCGGGATAATATTTTAGCAATGTTTGAGCATCGGGCTTGAGCTCTTCAATATCATAAACAGCGCGATTTGCGGGAAAGAACGGAACCATGGTCAAATACATGTTTGGCTGAACAACTGTTTGACAGGCAAGGCCCACGTTAATTTTTGCACTACCCGGTGTTCTGTAAACCGTGGCGCAGGCGCCACATATTCCACCTCGGCACCCACAACCTCTAATTAACTGGTAACCCGCATACTCAAAAGCCTTTTGAATGGTTAAAGTGCTAGGAACCATATATCTCTTGCCCATAATGAATATCGGAACGAGATCAGTCCTTGCCGCTGCTTCGCTAGGTGAACTGTGTTGCTGAACAGCCTCTTGAACCATTGCCGACATGAAATCACTTCCTTTCTCGAAAAAACACCGATATCCAGACGAACGAGTTTAACGTGCTAAAAAGACTCCTATCACCACTCCCAAAATCAAGGCGATTAGGGCCATAAAATAATTGTCTAATGAGGTTATCCTGGGGGCCGGCTGAATGGTTTCCGGCACTACCTCGTCCACTATGAAATCTTTATAAGCCGTATCCACTTGTGGACAAGCTAAAATGCATGAATAACACTGCTCGCAGTCCTCTCCAACACATGATTCCAACGCAAAAGACGTCCTTTGTTGAGTCATATCAAATCTTTTTGGATCCTTGCGGAGAACAGGGCAGGAATCAATACAGTTCCCGCAAGCAATACAGCCCTTATCTCCTGTAATATCGGATTCACTGTCTTTAATAAAAAGCCTGTGGTACGGTTCCATACCCTTGGATAGTAACCTGAACCTTGCTACAGGGGGTTCTTTGGTTTGCAGAATTGTATTGGCTATGTCCTTATTTATATTTTCTTTCGAACTGTCGCGAGTCGTCGTCATGTAATCGCTCCCAAAAAGCGCTTCAGAATCTAGTCCTAAACCATGATGAGCTTAGCTATTAGTTTGTCTATTTAGAACTCACCACAAGATTTGCCCCGTTCTGAATCAAAAACAGAATTGATACCTTCCACGAACTTGTGATTTGCCCCTTGAGCCGCATAGGTTCTGGACTCACGTTTCTTCTTGTAACCGTCCAACCATTCTTGAGTCATTGTTGGATGACACTTCAAACAATTTTCCAAATTGTAACTTTCACGACATTCAGACTTAAATATTCTGGTCTTGTAATGGATCTGTCCGTTGTGGCATCTCCTACAGGTTTTTTCCGAAGGGAAGGAAACCATCCAGCGCGGATTTGTTGAGAGTCTGTCCCAAGCATCATCCTGAATATTTGTAAATTGATCGATGGTAACTGGAAAAATCTGTCCACTTCTAAATGCATGCGACGCCAAGCTATGACATGAATCACATGCCATGTGGTTGACTTCCGAGTAGTTGACTTCTTTGTCGATTTTTGAACCCTCTTGATCTTTGTATCGTTCGTGACATTTGGAGCAAGTGTTTTCCCTGGCAAAAACATGCTTTCTATGATCCATTTGCATGCCAATAAGTTTCAGATCCTCTGTGGGCATATCTTTCTTGAAAACGGTGTTTCTATAAGTCGCCGCAAAATGACACGTCTTGCAATTTTCGCTCGGAACTGTCGTTTTATTGAAAAGCCCAGTAATCTGAGGTTTTCGAGGATCAAATTGCGGAACAACATATGTCAATGTATGAAGGATGCCTCGAAACCGCGAGGCTACAGTGTTGTTTGGGCTACCTTCGATGTGACAATCAGCACAAGCGACCAACTCATGTGAGAAACCCTTCTTTTCGGCCAAAAGCCTGTTTTTCATCCAGTTAGCATAAGATGCCTCCTGTTTGTGACAGACCATGCAGGTTTGGCTCCTCAGAGACACCTCCCCCATAGCGGCCACCACAATAACAGCTAAAAGCACGCTAACTATGATGCTCAAACTCTTGGACATCAGGCAGTTTCCTTCTCAGACCCAATGCCTTGTTCAAGCTTCTTCTGGCGAGCTGCCTGAAAAGCTGCGGATATAACAAGAGGCCCGGAATTACCGATTGGACATTTGGTTGCGCAACGTCCACATCCAACACAATACTTTGACAGCTCCATTACTCGGTCATAATCGCCAAGCCTGGTTAAGAGGACCAGCCCCATGGGCATTTGGACCCCTTCAACTTCCTTCACGGGACACACACCGACACATGATGCGCAGTTGTAACAATTAATAGATCGACCAGTGCCGGGAGTAAGCATAGACTGTAGGGCATATTCAAAAACCATGAAGGCAGCAAAAAGTATTGCAAGAGCATTAATAGTAACCCTGTCGGGGGCCTTGCCAAAAAATGTTTCAAGAAATACTTTGGAAGAGACCGAGTATTCCGGAAAATCTGGGATACCTTTAGCCAGAGCTGACGCGATTGCGTTAACGTAACCTGTCAGAGTCTCAGTAGCTCCCCTAAACATTTCAGGTTCACTTGGTCGGACTAGCATACCCTTTTCAAGAATTTCCCTTTGAAAAACAGGTATCTGATTGTCTTTAACGGAGATGAGATCAGAATATTCGAGCGTTTTGATGCTAACTATGCGGTTATTTTTTACCTCGACTTCCGTCTTTATTGGACCCCTAAAACCTTGCCCCTCTCCAACATATTTACCATCAAGGACCTGAGATATTCCCGCGCCCCAAGGACGTTTGATTATTCTAGCTTCATCAACGCTTGTGACATCATAATATGAAATGAAATACCCAAGTTTTATGAGCAAAACAGCCCAAAAAAAATAAAGAATTTTTCGTGAACCCGTCTTTCGATAATTTTTGAACCAAACAATAGCAAGGGTAATCCCAATGATTACGAATAGAATGTATCTACTGGATGGAAATAGCGCAGCCACTATGAGCGCATAGAGCACGAGCCTCACTTCTCGAATGTTAAAGGCTGACCACAAAAAACCAAGCGGGTCACGCAACGGTCTTGGCAACGTCATCGATGTATTCCTTTCCTACAAGACCCTGCGAGAGCGCTCTTCTAAGGATGTCCTTCGGAATCACGCCGTTAACCATAGCTCTTCTCGTTTCCTGTTGCATAACGCTGAACATGTCGGGTAAGGGCAGATATTGCACACAATAACTCTGGCAATTTCCGCAGCGTATGCATTTTAGCCCACCATTTCGAATGAAGCGATCGTAATCCAAGACTCGTGCGGCAACAACCAGTTCGGCTTGAAGTGTTATCCCGACTGGACAACGGTCTTGGGTAGCATAGCATGCCCTACATTCATAACAGTATATTGTTGCAGGATTCCATCTGAGCAGTGGTTTTATGACGACGCTGAGCATCGCTGCCACAATGCCAAACAATGCCACCCGGTCCAGATTGATGGTCCAGCCGCGATCCTTAAGATTGGTAAAAAATTGATACCTATGTATGCCTGGCAAAATAAGAGGCTGGTTAGAATCTTTCCTTTTTTCGCCTATTTTCGGAGTTTCTTTTTTGTCAGACATTGAATCTTTCCCTAACAATTCGTCAGTGCGGAAGCATCGCCGACATGAGAATACCTGCTATCAGTCCGCCCAACGCCCCTTGAAAAATTTCTTTGGGGGAATTCATGTCAAGCGCCCAAGCTATTATAACTCCTGACAAAATGCCCACAAATGCAAAAACAATCCACATTAACAAGAATCTACCTCGATTTCATCTTCTCGTTAAAGTCCTACCGAGAGTATTAGGCTCGACGAACTTTTCAGCGCGGGTTCTTGTCATAATTCTGGACCACTTAAAGTAGACGTCATTCTTTTTGACAACGACCTTGGGACCATGAATCCTATTAGAGCCGCAGCTATGAACCCACCTACAGCCCCTTGAGCTATTTTGACTGCATCGATTTCAAAAACCGCAAAAGCGAGAATGGCTCCGCTGATTGAGCCACCAAGCAAAAATCCGAAGACCTGAATATAATAATTATTAGGCGATTCTTTATTAAAGAGCTTTGACCCGGCCACCAGCAACAAAATGTTTACGCCGGCTATTAGTATGGCAAACGCTGCTATCATCTTGATATCCTGCAGAAATCTTGGATCAGACGGCTGAAATATTGAAAGATTCAAGAATTTCATAAATATAGCAGCCATAGGAGCCATAATGGCCATTGAAGCAAAAGTATAAGCTCCTTTTATAAATCCAGTTTCCGCTCTCATGGTACCTTCACCCATCATGCCACCACCACCTAATGGCGATGGACCACAGGATGTAGTGGCGTTGATAATGTAGGCAGCCATGACAATAGCCAATTGTGACCAGTTTAGAAAATCAAACTGAGCTGGCCCGAATAGATAAAGCACAGGAACGAGCGCAGCAGTCAGAATCCTGGCGCACGACAAAGGCAATATAGTCTGAAACTGGACAAATATTGCCAACATGCCTGCAACACCCAAGAATTGAACGCCAACGAGACTGTTCAAGATCTGCCCAAGAGCTTTAAAGCCATCTGTAGCCGCAAGGGCTCCCGCTGCAAGGAAACCAG
>Ga0067045_1004909_pt1 | contig 12119 bp, 10 predicted proteins | sample TerdegcTABiofilm_FD_59184 | JGI IMG/M metagenome (GOLD analysis project Ga0067045, IMG submission 59184) | Combined Assembly of (Gp0054472, Gp0054536) Wastewater bioreactor microbial communities from Singapore -Terephthalate degrading...
CACGCCCGGAAATTGGTCCCCAGAGCGAACTGGTCGAAGGCAACGTAGGCCTTCAGGATGGCCTCTTGGGTGAGATCCTCGGCATCAGCGTAGCTGCCCGTCATCCGCAGAGCGGCGTTGAAGACATCACGATGGTGCTTCTTTGCCAGGCGTTCGAACTCGTCACGCTTGGCGCGTTGCTTCTTCTGTTCTCTGTCTGCGAACAGCCGCACGATGTTCTACCTCGCTGTTTACGACCGCGACAAGAGCATCCCGACTGATTCCCCTGAACAACCCCAGTTGCCCCTCTTGTTCCCGGGCGGGTGATGCAGTTGGCGGTCTGGCTGAACAACCCTATTTTAGACTTATCGAACTACGCTCGTGTTCGGGTGTGGCGAACACCTTCACGGCATATCTGACATACTTTCTTACCCACCTGAAGCCCCGTTCAACCGAAGATTGGTGCTCAAGCGTCGCTTCTTCCTCTGCGCTCAGAAGGTGGGGAGCGCATCGCTTCTTCAACTTCAAAATGGCTTTATGGTCGTCATCGCTCAGAAACGGGAAAAGAAGGGCGGTGCATGGGTTCGAGCCCGTGATGAACGCCGAGGTCAAGTCGACCAGCCGGGGCCGCCCGTCATCCGTGACCAGGATATTGCCCAGGTTCTTGAGGTCCCCGTGCACAATCCCACGCCGGTGCAGGCCGCCGATCAGCTGACTGAGACGCTCGAAGAACGCCTCGTCCAGCAGATGCGGCGGCGCTGCCGTGACCTCCGTGGCGTCCATGTACTCGGTCACCAACGCATATGGGCCAAGGTCGGCCGCAAGCTGCGGGACACCATCCAGACCGGCAGCCCGCTCAAGCGCCATCCGCTCACGCCACACCAGGTAGGCCCCGAGCACGCGTTTGAACAGGGTGCCGTTGGATGCGTAGTCCTTGACCACAACCTGGCGTCCGTTCAGCGATACCAGGCGCACATCGGGCCGGGCCTTCTCGCCAGGACGCAGGACGCGGAGCGTGTGCTCGCGGATGTACTTGCGCGTCAGTTGCTCGCAGGCCATGAGCCTTCCGTTTTCGCATTCTGGGAGCAGGCCGAACAGCTCTTGGGCGCCCACCGGGGAACCGACGTGATGGCCCCGAATGGGCACTTCTGGCACTCCAGGCAGCCGATGCACCGGCGCCCGTTGACATCGGTGCGCGGATCAATCCCCTGCGGGCAGTGTCGCACGCACCACAGGCAGTTGACGCACTTCTCTTCCGCGAAGCGGATCTCCCAGGCACTCACCCGCTGGAAGAGTGAGAAGATGGCTCCCAGGGGGCAGATGACCGCACAGAAGGGGCGCTTCCAGAAGAGCATGGTGGCGATGGTGCCCACCAGCAGAATCTGCTTAAACCACCACCACTCTTGCATCATCGAGCGCAGTTCCGGGTTGAACAACGGCTGCAGCAGTCCACCCTCGAGCGCGCCCATGGGACAGAGCTTCGAGAACCACGGCTGGTGTGTGTAATACGGAATCACGAAGACCAGGCCCGCAAGAACAGCGAAACGTAGGTATGTCAGCGGGGCCGGGACCAGGGATTTCTTCCGCCGCAAACGCCCGACCATCTCCTGAAACCAACCGAAGGGGCACAGCCAGCCGCACATCATTCGCCCGAAAAGAGCGCTGAAAAGCAGAAGCGTGCCGATGGTGTACAGGGGCAGGGCGACCCACAACCCGCGGATCCCGGTCTCGGCAAGCGTGTAGGACGCGTTGCTCGAGGCATTCTGGAGCACACCGATGGGGCAGGCGAAGCTCGCCCCCGGGCAGGCCCAGCAGTTGAGAACCGGGTAGCAGAAGCCCTTCCAGTGGCGCAAGAGGTAGGAGTTGGCGAAGATGATGGATGCGACCTGGATGGCGAACCGGTTGTGCAGCACCCAGTGGCCCAACGACCGCCTGGTCTTTCGCTCGACCTCATGCCTCATGGAAACAGGAACTCCCTGGTTCACAGGCGGGTATTGTGCCCACGCGGAGTGTGCACGATCAGAGCAGACAGGGTCACTGGCCCTCCGTCAGCCCAATGCACGCCGTGCAAAGGGTGTTTGCCTGCTGCAGCACATCCGCCCATTCACCACGTCCCAGGCCAATGGCCATCATCACCACTGCGAGCGCGACCAGCCCGACCCAGACATACCGTCTCATGCGTGCGTCTCCCTGTGGCAAACGGCTGCTACCGACTATGCTGTCTCAGATCAGGGCCCGCAGGAACTGGAGGTCGCTGGCCAGTGAAGCCGCCTTGCCGGCGCCTTCATCGTAGGCAAACTCCACCGCAATGTGTCCCTGGTAGCCGGCGTCCTTGAGGATCCCCAGAAGCCTCGGATAGCTGGCGACCCCCGCCGAAAGCGGAGACCGTTTGAGTTTCTCGTTCTCCGCGGAGGGCAGGTAGGCGATGTTCTGGGCGTGGACGTGCGACACCCACGGGAGAACCGCCTGCAGCCGCTCCTCCGGGGTCTGGCCGTCATTGTGCGAAGCGATCTGGAAGTTCAGGCGAAGGTTGGGCATGCCGACTTCCTCGATCAGGCGCAAGGCACCCGCCGAAGTGTCTGCCAGCGTCCCTCCGTGCATCTCCACCACCAGCGTCATCCCGAGCTTGTCCGCGCGGATGCTGGCTTCACGCGCCTCGTTCACAGCGCGTTCCCAGATTTCGTCCGTTGCCTTCGCGGAGGGCACATCCGATGCCCAGACCCGGACGATTGGCGTCTTGAGCCAGTGTGCCAGATGCAGCACGTCGCTGAGCTCAACATCGCCATCGTTGCGGGTGGCTCCGAAACGCAGGTAGGAGCCGAAGACGTGCGGGGTGACTCCGCTTGCTTCGATGAGCTTGACGATGGCGCGCATGCGGTTCTCGTCGAATTTCTCGGGCACGTGCGGCTCGCGCCCCCAGATCTCGACCCCGTCGAAGCCGAGTTCGCGCGCCGCGCTGAGGGCGTGTTCCAGCAGGTTCTTGCAGTAGGCGATGGTGCAGAGCAGTATCTTCACAGGCTCAACCTTCCCCCGGCACGTGCGCCGCAGTGGCTTCATGCCTGCCAAGCTTGCGCCCCGGCCAGTGGCAATCCGATGATGTACCGACCCCGATCTTCCCGCGAGGCCGGGCTCTGCTACGCTGCTGCGTCCTTCACCTGCCCGTGGCGGCCCCGAAGGGCCGTCCCTCCCAGGTGGTGCCTGTACTACAGGTCGACCGGGCGTCCAGTGCTTGCCGATTCATGGATGGCAACGAGCACCCGGGTGTTCTCGACACCGTCCTCAGGGCTGACGATGGGCGTGCGCCGGTTGGCGATGCAGTCGACGAAATGCAGGATGCTCTCCACCGCGAAGCCTCCCGGCTTGCCGTGGATGTTGGTGCGGCCGATCACGTCCGGATACACCGCGCCCGGAGTGGAGGACACCGGAAACACCGGGCTGCTGGAGAACTCTTGGCACATCCGGTTGGAGCTGACATCCACGAACATGGTGCCTTCGGACCCCACCATCTCCATCTTGAAATCGAACACGGTGGGCATCGCGTCGGACATGATCCAGCAGTTCTCGATGTGGGCCACGCCTCCGCCCTCGAGTTCGCAGATAGTGTGGAAAAAGTCGGGGGTGTTGATCCCGCGGCCCGCGAGAACCCGGCTGCGCGACACGGAGTAGACCCGCTTCACTTCATCCTGGAACAGCCATCGCACCATGTCCACCGAATGCGAGCCCAGGAACCAGATGACCGTGGAATCCCCGCCCCACGAGAGCATGCCAGTGGGCACGTAGATGGTGTCATTGAGCCGGAGCGTTACCATCTGCGGTTCGCCCAGTTCGCCCTTGTCGATGGCCGTCTTCACGTTGTAGATCGCGGTGTTCCAACGGTTGTGGAAGTCNACCATGAGGGTGACGCCATTGGCCTTCGCGGCGTCAGCNATAGCCTGCGCGTCCTCGACAGTGGTCGCCATGGGCTTCTCGAGCAGCACGTGCTTACCTGCTTCGCAGGCGGCCACGGCGATCTCGCGGTGCAGGAAGTCGGGGGTCACCACGGACACGGCGTCGATCTCGTCATTCGCCAGGAGTTCGCGGTAGTCGGTTGTGGCGCAGGGGACCGCGTACTCCTCCTTGCGGGCAGCGAGCACCTTCTCATTCTTGTCGCAGATGCAGGCCAAATTGGCCAGGGGCGAGTACGAATACGCGATGAGATGGGTTTCTCCCCAGACGCCGAGACCGATGATTCCGAAGTTCTTCGCGGCACAGGACACAGGCGTTTCCCTCCCGGGAGAGGCAATGAATGACGGGATTATAAGTGAAGCTGATTCGCCTTGTCAACGCGGGCACGGGCGCCGCTCGGCAGGCCCGCAGCTACTCTTCCGCAACCTCCTCCATGGTGTAGAAGCTGTCCCTGAGAGCGTTCGCCAGTTCACCCGAGGGAGCCGATTTAAGGGCTGAAGTTAGCCGGGCGGCGGCGTCCTCGGGCTTGTTGGCGATCAGGGCGAGCGCGGCCTTCAGGGCGTGGGCATAGCCGCTGTCCGGGGCAAGTTCCAGGGCCCTATCCACATGCCGAGTGGCCAGGGCATCATCCCTGCCCAGGTGTACCAGCCATCCCGCTTTCGCATTGTGGCCCAGCGGGTCATCAGGAAACAGCTCGGTGGCTCTCTGGAAGTGACCCAGTGCCTCGTCATCCTTCCCCAGGAGCATCGCGGTCTTGCCCAGGATGACATAGTCGATGGCAGCTTGAGACCGTTCCAGCCGCCTGCGCACAGCCGCCGCTAGGGCCTCCCAGTCCCGGGCGCTGAAAGCCACGGCCATCAGCGCGTTGTAGGGTTCGCGGTCGTCGGGATTCTGCTGAATCATGGCTTCGAAAATGGCGCGGGCTTTGTCGACATCGCCCGACATGAGATGCGCCATCCCCAGGATCCCGCCTGATGTCCGCAGAGACTGTGGCCATTTCGTGGCGATTGCCGTCAATGCGTCCATCAGCGCCTTCGTCTCCGCCGGCGTCGCGGCGTCGCCCTGGGAACCTGACAGCATCGCGGTCACAGCCCGGGCATTGGCGATCAGAGCGATGAACACGGCCATCTCCGGGTCATTCTCGGCCGGTACGCGCAGGGCGGGGAGGCGTTCAGCGCGGTCCTTGTCGAAGGCAGCCCAGAGCTCGGGGGGCGCAACGCCTGCCCGGGCCAGTGCGGCCATGACCCGCTGCACCCGGTCCAGGACGCAGATCGCGGGCGTTTTCTCAGCCGGCGCGAGAGCCTGTGCCTTCTCCAGCGCCCGCGCGGCGTCTTCCACGAGGGCCGATTCCTGTTCGCTGGCCTGTGCCCCGACGGCCGCCAGAGCTGCCAGTCGGGTGCCGGGCCAGGGCATGATCTGGGCGGTTGCCACCAGCCCGGCGCGCCGCGCCTGGCTTGCGTCGGCGTCGGCAAGTGCTCGCGGCAAGGTGAGGATGCGGTCCGCCGCTGTCGTTGTCAGGGCAAGCTGGGCCTGCCAGTCCTCCGGCGCCTGCTCCACACAACGTCGGGCCTCGGCCAGCGCCTCCTCGCTCCTGCCGGCATCCCGCAGTGCGAACACCAGCGCCACCCGCGCCCGCACATCCTCGGGCGCTGCCTGCACGACGGCCCTCGCCCGCTCAGCGGCTCGGTCGAACTGGGTCGCGGCGGCGTCTCGCTCCCCGGCGGATTCGAGCGCGCGGGCATAGGCCCTGATCTCGGCCACTCCTGCCGTTTCGGGCGCGGCGGCCTGTCTGAGCTCCTCTAGGGGTTTCTCCGGCGACTGCAGTTGCGGCGGCGCGGCGTCCCACTCCAGGCCAACCGCGAAACCAATTTCCACCTGAGGCGGCAGCACGATCGCGCGAACCTGTTGCGCGGTCACTCCGGCCTTGAGCCTGCCGAGCCTGTCAGGGAAGATGCCGGGCGCCTCCTTGACCAGCACGTCGATGAACAGCTTTGGGGGCTCGACGCGCTGGCGTTCCAGGCGCGTCTTGTAGTCCACCAACGTGAACCACCCTGTCTCACGCAGGCCCGCGATGGCGTCTTGGATTCCCCCGACGGTCACCACGGACTCGGTCTCAAGGCCCAACTCCTTGCGCGCCTCGGCCTCGGTGACGACTTTCAGGCCCTGGAAGCTGATACCCCCCACCACCGCCTCGAGCACCCCGAAGAGAACGGTCTTCTCATCTTCGAGGTACGCGTAGACGGCATCTGCGGCGGCCCCGATGTCCTCGTAGGCCACCACGATGCGCTGCAAGTCGCGGCGCACCAGGGTGTCGTCCAGGAAGGCCCCGGGTACCGTGCGCACAGTGGCCTTGAGTTGCTCCTCGGACAAGAGTGTGTTGCCTTTGAAGATCACGTTCTCGATCCGGGGCAGTTCGGTGACCTGGACCCGTACGCGCTGGCCGCCAGCGCCCTCCTCCGCGGTCACCTGCACGTCCTTGAAATACCCCAGTTTCATCACCCGGCTGCGGGTGGTGGCCAGAGTCCCGGCCAGATCGTCCACGAAGCGCCCCACGAGAAGGCCCGCCGGGAAGGCGCGTCGAATCGTCTCTTCGGCGATGACATCATTGCCGGAGACCTGGATCTCGGCGACCTTCACGGGCTCGGCGGTACAGATAGCCGCGATCAGGACTGAAGCGAGCAGAGTCATCCACGGGGTCGCAGGGGTGCGCATCATTGGGGTCCTCTCCCTGTCACCTGCCCTGAACACGGGCGAAGGCGCGGCTCAATCGTTGCGTTCCAGGGCCTCACGCGCCACGGCGCGCACAAGGTCGGGCTGGTCCTCGTCCTGCGCGGCCGCCCGAAGGATCTCTCTTGCGTCCGGGCCGCCGATGGCCGCCAGCGCCTCGACGGCCGCCCATCGCACGTCTTCCTCCGAGTCGCCGATAAATGCTCGCAGATGCGGCACGACATCGGCGTGCCCGAGTCTGCCCAGAGCTCTGGCTGCGGCCTGTCGTACAGACCACTTCGGGTCTTTCGCCAGTTCGGCCAGGGCGGGTATTGCGCTGGCGTCCTCCAGGCCTCCGAGTCCTCGCGCAGCCGCGGCCCGCAATTGGGGGTCTGGGCTGGCCAGGGCGTCCAGGAGAACCGGCACCGCGCGGTGATCGGCCTGTTCCGAAAGGGCTTCGGCTGCAGCCCGGCGCACTGGCTGGCTCTCATCGTCCAGCAGTTCGATCAGCGCCGGCACCGCCTGTGGCTCCCTGATCTCCTTGAACGCCCAGGCGGCGACTTCGCGCACATCGGGCGCCGGGTCTCGCAGGGCGTCCAGAAGGGCATCGGATGCCGCTCCGCTCCCAATTTCCCGCAGCGTCCAGACAGCCGCCCTGCGCACGGGAACCCTCTCGTCGTGCAGCATCTCGGTGAGCAGGCCGGCGCTGCTTGGGTCACCGATCTCCCGCAATGCCCAGGACGCGGCGGCGCGGACGCTGGCAGTATCGTCGCCCATGGCCACAATCAGCGCCGGAATGGCCCGCACGTCCTTCGCCCTGCCCAGCATCATCGCAGCCTCGCGCCGGGCATCCGCATCCGGGTGCTCCAGGGACAGCCGTATGCCCGCCATCTGGGAGTTGGTTGCGGCGAGGGGCTGCGCGCAGACCGCGGTGACAAGACGCGATCCGAAATCTCTCAGGTCCCAGTCGCTTTCCAGATCATAGGCGACCATCGGCACCCGCTCTTCGGCGAAAGGTGTCGCGATGCCCTGCTTGCCCACCAGCATCAGTTGCTTGCCCAGACCCCGGGCATACCCCACCAGGTACATGACGCTGGCATCGCGCGTGGTGATATCGGCGATGACCAGAGACGCACGCGACAGGTTCTGGTGGATCGGCTCGAGATGGGGCGCGGCGAGGAACACGTTCTCCTCGCGAGCGCAGGAGTACAGGTCAGCCAATTCGGGCCGGTTGAACGCGGCGAGGATGCCGGCGTGCCAGATCGTGTCGTAGAACGGGTCTGACGGCAGCAGCACGCGGCACTGGTTCTTTGGAGCTTCCATGGCACTGGTACTCCGCTTTGTGGTCTCCCCCCAGTGCGAAGCACGAACAGGACCGAGCGCTACTGCCCGACGCCGATCGGGGGCTGAAACACTCCGTGCAGGTCGGCCCCCGGGTTGGAGGTGATGCGTCGGGCCGCGCCGGTATCCATCTCGACGACGTACAACTCCTCATCATTGTCCCGGTTCGATGTCACCAGAATGCGCTTGCCGTCCTTCGAGACATCGCACAGACGCTCATCGAAAGGGCTTCGGGTGACATTGGCCAGACCGCGCCCGTCCACATCCGCCCGACAGACCTGGTAGTTGCGGTCGAAGTTCCAGGTGAAATACACAAACCGCCCATCTCCCGACCATACGGGCCGGCCTTCCGGCACCGTGTTTTCCACCAGCCGCCGCGGGAAGGAACCGTCCGTGTTGATGATGTAGACCTTGCTCACCTGGTCGCGCAGGCTGAGGATCGCTATCCGGGAGCCCCGCGGGTCCCAGTCACCCATCCAGTCATCGGCCGGAGAGAAAGTGATCTGTTGCAGCCCGGTTCCATCTACCGCCACCACGTACACGTCCATATTGCCGCCGCGATTGGACTCGAAAGCGATCCGGAGCCCGTCAGGTGACCAGACCGGATGGTCATCCACCGCCGGATTGTCGGTGATGCGCTGCAGATTGCCGCCACTGCTATCGCACAGGTACACTTCCCGGTTCCCATCGCGTTCGGAAACGAACGCCAGGCGCCGGCCATCGGGGGACCAGGCCGGGGAATCATCGACCGCCGGGTCTTGTGTGATCCTGCGCAGGTTCTCCCCGTTGAGGTCCATCACGTAGATGTCGGTATTGCCCTGCCTGGCGGAGGCGAAGGCGATGGTGGAGGGCGCACTGGCTGCCGCGGTGGTCCCGAGCCGGATACGCTGGATCGCCCGGGCGGCCTCAACAGCTTCGGGACTGTGAGGCTCGAGACGGATCACTTCGCGGAAGGCCTCGATCGCTGCGTCGGGCTTGCCGAGCGCCCTGTAGACCCAGCCCAGGGCATAATGGGCCTGCATGTACTTCGGATCAGCCGCGATTGCGGCCCGTAACTCGGCTGCAGAGTCGGCCATCCTATTGGCGCGCTTGAGCTGGATGCCCCTCTCGTAGTGAGCGGCTGCTTTGGCCGGAGGCGCGGCGTAGGCGGCTGGTGCGAAGAAGCAGGCCAGAACAATAAAGAGCGCGGCATGCTTTGCCATGGGATGTGAATGCTCCGGGTTACGCTGATTTGAGGTATGGTCCCGGCTTGTGGCGCGGGGACATCGCTAGTCCTGGAATACTTCGCCGTCGCGCCAGGCTCGCCAAGTGTTCTCGTACCATGAATCGTCTTCCGGCAGGGGGCGCACGGGAGTCACGAAGGTGCGGAAACCGCCGGCCGGATCGGGCTCGACCTCGAGGATCTCCGCGCGCATGGCCAGATTCTCGCCGCGGTGGGGCATCTCCCGCCCGCGGCGCGTCTCGACAACCCGGTCGCCCTGTTCGTCCAGTACCACATAAGCGCCGCGGGAGCCGCCTCCGGCATCGAGAAGCGCCTTGAGCGCGGTCAGAAACGCCACCTGGGTCCTGCAGAGGTGCTCATTCTCGATAGCCGCGACCAACTGCTCCGGATTACCCAACCTCTGTCCGGTGCGGGCGAGACTGTGCTGCTGCTCGATGGCCTCCGCCAGTGCCGTCTCGGCCATCTCGGGACTACGGATAAACCCCGCGCAGCGAGTCATCCGGTCCTGGATTTCCCCCCGGACCGTGCCCACTCCGGGCGCGTCCTGCCCGGCCTCCAGGTTACGCCTGATCTCGGCGATCTCGGCCTCAATCTGCTCTAGCACCTCGCGCTCGCCGCACGGCGCGCTGGCAGGCTCGGAGCGCGCCTCATGGGCGATCCACTGGGCCGCTCGCCAGCCCCCGACCTGCCCGGAGTTCAGCGCGCTACCGCCGGGACGCACCCCGTGGGTGCCCGCGACCTCCCCGATCGCCAGCAGGCCGGGCACGTTGGTGCGCCACCAGCAGTCCACCGTGAGGCCACCATTGCAGTGCTGGGCGCAGACGGCCACTTTGAGCGGCTCGCGCAGGTCCACGCCATGCTCAGTGTAGATGTCGATGGCCAGCGGGTTCATATGCGCTAGGCGGTCAAACGGCGTGTCCTGCAGTGCGCCGGACCGCTCCAGGTACTGGCGGGCTTCCGGCTCCAGGTTCTCCAATGAGAAATGCTCAAGGCCCTGGTCGGCCACGGGATTGCGGGTGAAATCCATGTACACGTTACGGCCCTGGGCCATCTCGTTGTGGACGGCGATGTCCACGATGGACGAGCCATAGTTCTGCAGGCGCTCGGCGTGGAAGGGCCACTGGTAGCCCTTCAGGAAGATGTTCGTAGCTTCCTGGCGCATCGTCTGGAAATACTCGTTCAGGAAGAACCGCTCATCGCCGCCGTCCGCATCGGTGCTGAAGTAGCACGGGATCGCCTGCTGGTATGTCCCCGACAGGTTCCAGCGAAACCCGGTGGAGGCAAGGCCGAACTGGGACTCCGTCAGGTTGTTCGCCCGGCAGCCCACCTCCAGCGCGAGACCGTGACTGCCGACCTGTCCAGCGGGGTAGACGGATGTGCGGTACAGGTCTCCGGGGCCGCCGGTTGCCAAAACGATGTTTCGGGCGAAGATCACGCACAGGCCCCGATTGCTCTCTCGGATTCCCGACTTGTCGATGGCCAGCACGCCCACAACCCGGTCCGGTGAGCCCTCGCCGCCGGAACCCGGCAGCGTCAGCAAGCGGATGACCTCGAACCCGTCGAGAATCGGCGTCCCGTTGGCCCTCACCTGTTCCAGGGAGCGCTCCACCATCTGCATGGAGGTCTTTGGCCCGGCGGATGTGGCCCGTTGGCGCGGATCGTGGTCTGTCTTGTAGCCCACGAATGCGCCGTAGCGGTTGAACGGAAAGCCCACGCCTAGTCGCGCCAGGTTGAAGAAGGCCGGCAGGGAGCCCAGGCCCTCGATATACGCGAGGTCTCCGTGGCACATGCCGCCGGCGGTGAGGGTGCGGGCGAAATCCATGGGGCTGTCGGGCACATCCCCGAAGACCCCCATCTTGTAGTAAGTCTGCTTGTCCGACCCGGAATTCGCGGAGGTCCCGCCGCCAAGTTTCGAGGTGATGACCGCCGTGTCGGTGACACCCAGCCTGTGCAGGGCGTCGGCGCAGTTGAGGCCGGCGGCGCCCGATCCCACCACGACTGCCTGGAAACGGCGGATCGGGATGGTCAGTCCCGCGACCGAAATGCTGCCGATGGGGTTCATGGGTGGACTCCAGGCGCCCCGTTGAGGCGTTTCTCCTTGTAGGTGATCTCAATGCCCCAGCCGTCGGAGATGCGCGTGCCGATGGTGTGGTAGCCCATGCGGTGGTAGAACTCATGCAAGAACGTATTGGCGGTCACGTGCCCAAGGCGGATGGTGTCGGCCCCGCGGCGCGCCAGTTCCTCCTCAAGGAACGCCACCATGGCCTTCCCGTAGCCCCTGCCCTGGAGTTCGGGGCGTACCGCGATACGGTTCAACACTCCCACATTGGGTTCATCAGGGTCCAGCGACACCGCCCCGCAGGCCACGATCTCATCGCCCGCGAGCATGACGAACATCGTCATCGCTCTCTCGCGCAGGTACGTGCGCAGGCTGTCGGCGGTGACGTATGCGGCGAAGGTGGGGGCTTTCTCGGGCGTCATGCCCACCAGTTCGGCCACCGGCGCCCAGGCGCTGCGGATGACATCGGCAACGACAGACAGGTCCTGGTCGGTTGCGGTGCGGAACTGGGCGGAGTCGATCTCGTGGTCCACCGGCATCCTCTGGTCTTCCCGGTTCCACCAGTACCTTGATGGCCCCGGTTCTCCCCTTATCGTAGGCTGTCTTGACTGATTCCTGGACGCGCGCGAGAGGCAAGCGCTGCGTGACCAGGAAGCGGAAGGCCTCGTGGTTGCCCGCGTGCACAACCGGGGCGACCTCGAAGTCCCTCCGCAACCCCACTTGACTGTAGCAGCCCGAACCGGAGATGACAAGCTCCTTCGTGATAACTGGAGCGATGGCGATGCCTTCCATCCGCCCTGTATCACCGCCCATGCCCACAATCCGCACCATTTTCCTCGCCAGTCCCAGTGCCTGCGGGCACGGCGG
>Ga0067045_1004212_pt1 | contig 12116 bp, 24 predicted proteins | sample TerdegcTABiofilm_FD_59184 | JGI IMG/M metagenome (GOLD analysis project Ga0067045, IMG submission 59184) | Combined Assembly of (Gp0054472, Gp0054536) Wastewater bioreactor microbial communities from Singapore -Terephthalate degrading...
CCTGATGTACATGCATGTGCCACTTCGGGGGGGGCACTTGAGTGGGTGCCACTTGATATGTGTGCCCAAAAATCTTGTGCCGGATACTCCCGGACTAACAAATCGGGCGGCGTCTCACCAGACCAGGCTGACCCCATTTTCTTGAAAAAGAACGGCACGCCAGCAACCGCGCACTGATCGCGCAGGCTCCGTGCCCAATCCGGATGCATGGGCCGCGCACCGGGGCCGGTTTCGCCGCCTGCAATCACCCAATCTATGCCCTCCAAAGGCAAATTCGGCAATGGGCCAAGTAACGGCTCGCAGGAAACGAACTTGACCGCAGCATGCGTTTGGCGCAGCAGATGAACTCGGTGGATATAATCGCTGCTTTCCACACTGACCCCCATCCAGACGTTGGACGGCCAATCAAGCAGGGAATCCAGTTCCTGCAAGCGCTCGGCGCGCTTGGTCAGGACCTGGAAGGTATGCCAGTGGGCACGGCGCATGACGGAGAAGACTTGCTGAATAAAATCCAGCGGCACACCGCCATGAAATAGGTCGCTCATGGAATTGACAAAAATCATCTGCGGCTTTTTCCAATGCAGGGGGTCTTCCAGCACTCCGGGATGAAGCGCGAGTTTGAAGCCGTGGCGGTACTTCTCCAGCCCCATGGCCTGCAAACGCTGCGCCATACGCTCAGCGTAGCAGTGTTTGCAGCCAGGGCTAACTTTGGTGCAGCCGGTTACCGGGTTCCAGGTCTCGTCGGTCCACTCAATTTTTGTACTCATAGTCTCCCTACCTCCACGATGATTTCCGGCTCTCCGACCTCGCGCCGGATGTGCAAATCGTCAATCCAGCGGTCGCTGGTACACAACCGAATCTCCACCGCCAGGGGCGTCCGGCTCGGTAGCGGCTCGCTGTGGGTTGATGTCCACCCCCACCACCTCAAACCCGGCGCGATGATATCCCACACCCGCGCCACCGGCTCCACAAAACAAATCAAGCAAAATGTAGTTTTTCATTCAACGCCTGCGCGAGCAAGTCCACGCACGCCCCCGGCTCGGCGTCCAGCTGCCGGCCGGAAAAGCGTAGCACCCGCCAGCCCTGCGCGGCGGCCTGGTTCAGTTTCTCACGGTCGCGATCGGTGTTGTGGCGGCCGCCATGCGGCAACCACTCACCGCCATCCAGTTCTGCCGCCACCCGCTCGGCCGGCCAGGCCAGATCAAAGCGCCACCGGCGTTCCGGGTGAAAGCGGTACTCCAACTGCGGGGCGGGCAGTCCGGCCTCGCGCAGGAGCAGGAGCAGGGCGTAGGTCCGCCGCTGCGCCGCGCTCTGTCCGACCCGATAAGGTGCGCGGCGCTCAGTCATAGTACACCACCCAGGCCCGCCAAAGGCCAAACTCGCCCTGGCAAAAACCTTCCACCGGACTACCGCCATACCTGGCCGCCGCTCGCCCGGCCAGTTTCCGCGCGTGCTCCCAAGCCGCGGACTCGGTCGGAAACGGGCGCAGGTCACGGGCGATGCTGTACAGCGCGGTGGGGTCCGGTTCAGGCTGGCCCAGGGGGAGCGTGCCGCCCTTGTTGTCCGCCCCCCGGTGATGCACCCACCAACCGCCAAGGTGAGGAGAAGGACGGATGTAGATATAGACGGCTTTCATTCTTCCTCGGCCTCCCCTTCCCCGGCCCGCAGCGCTTCCAGCAGCAGTTGGCAATCCTGCTCGCGGGGGTGGCGGACCACGGCCCGGTGAAAGCGGCCCTGCGCCAATTTGAGCAGGGCCACATAGATCAGGTCCCACTCCGGGAGCGGCAGCCAGCCACCCGTGACGAACACGCGGGCTTGCGCGGCCCCCGATTCGCCGCGCGCCTGGAGCCAGGCCAGATGCTTGATGATCTCTTCGTCAGTCATAACTTCCCTCCAAACGCGCCCGCAACGCCTCGGCATCGGCGGCGGTAGTCAACCCTCGCGCTACCCGCTCCAGCAGGTTCGCGTCATCTTCCACCTGCGCCGTATAAGCGGCTTCATCCTCCGCGTACCCGGCCTGCACCTCGGCGTCCCGGTCAGGCTCAGGGGCCGGGAAGACGTAACGGATCAGGCGTTCACGGCGCAGGGCAATCGTCATCGCGTCGCACCAGAGCAGCACGCCGAGGTAGTCGTCTAACAGCCGCTCAAACTCTTGCCGGTTCATGCCTGACCTCCAATTTGGGATTTAAGATTTGCAAACTCATCATCCATCATCCTCAGCGCCGCTTGCACCCGCGCCAGATACCGCTCCAACGAGCGCTCGGTCAACCAGAGCGTAATTTCCACCGGCAGCAGTTCGCGCGCGGCGGCGATCTCGTCCGCCGAACAACGTTCCTCAATCTCCACCGCCGTTTCCAGGGCGAACGCGGCGGCTTCATAGTCCCGCGCGTTGATCAGTGAATCTATCAACGCGACATAGGCTTCCAGTAATTCGGACTTACCCATGACTCCCTCCCGTTGGTAATACGGCGTCCCGCAGGCCAGCGCAGGGGGTGAAATAGAGCAGGGTTGTACCCAACCGCCCGGTCAGGCGGTTCTTGGCAATGTCCACTGAAAAATTGGGATCGTTCGTCTGGGAATAGTAGCCGGGGCGGTATAGCAGCCAGACCGCGTCGGTGTCCTGCTCCAGATGGCCGGAGCCGCGCAGGTCGGCCAATGTCGGGCGCTTGTCCTCGCGGCCCTCGGTCCCGCGCGATAGTTGATGTAACGCCAGCAGCGGGATTTGCAGCGCATTCGCCGTTTCCTTGATGCGCCGGGAGACCTGGTTTAACTCCTCGTACTCGCGGGTGACGCGCTCCCCCACCGTCAAGTGCCCCAGGTTGTCAATCACGATCAAGGCCGGGCGCGTGCTGCGCGCCGTTCGGTGTAGCGCCGCCACTACCTGCGACAGTTGCGGCGTCCCGGCGTAGAACTCCAACGGCCAACCGCCCACCTCGGCGACGGCCGCTCGCAGGCGCGCGCCGTCGTCGGGCTTGAGGTTGCGGGTATAACCATCGATGACCGGCACGCCGCAGCGGGCCGAGGCCAGGCGCAGCAACAGGAGGTCAGGGGAGATCTCAAACGTGAGGTAGAACACCGGTTTACCCGCCGTCGCGACGTTGGCCGCGATCTGCAACGCCAGCGCCGTCTTGCCCATCCCGGCGCGCCCGGCCACGATGTGGTAGCCGGGCAACAGGCCGCCGGTCAGATTGTCTACGTTGCGCAGGCCAGACGCCAGGCCGCGCACTCGTCCCGGCTCTAACGGGTGCGCGTCCCAGTCCTGAAGTGTCGCCGTCACGCGCTCCGCTACGGTTTCGGCCCGTTCCTGCTGGGGCACGGTAATTCCGGTCAGGAGTTCGCCCGCCACCGCCGCCGTCGCCGTCACAATGTCGCGCGTGTCATCGTAAGACGCGGAGGCCAGCCGCTCGGCGAGGCGCAGCGCATGTCTCCGCCGCGCCCCTTCTACCACCACCTCGGCCAGGCGGGCCGTGCTACCGCTCACCTGCGCGGCGGTACAGGCCTCGGCCAGGCGCGGCTTGATGCGCTCATAGAAAGTCGCATCTAATCGCGTCTGGAGCGAGAGCCGATTGACTGGCAGGCCGCGCTCGGCGATTGCTACGATTGCCGCGTAGACGGTCGCCAGGTCCAGATCATCAAAATCGCTCGCCGTCACCAGGTCGGCCACCTGGTAGTATTCGCTGCTGCTGAGCAGCAAGCGCCCGATTAACAACTGCTCAGCTTCCTGGTAGCGGTTCATGCTTCCTCCCAGGTCGTCGGGGCAAAGATGTACTGCGGTTCCGGGGCCGGCGGCGGGGTAGCCTGGCGCTTACGGGCCGCCCCGCAGACATATGAGACCGCTTTGCCGATTCCACCACCGCCGCCGCGATAGAAGGCCTCCAGGACGCGCACCGTCTCGCCGTTCAGGACCTGTGCCGCTGCACGGAAGTCGCTGGCTTGCTGCGCGTTCTGGAATTGCGCGCGCGGTGGGCGACGGCCTGGTGGGGTGTTTTGCGCAGCCATCTGGAATAGCAGGCGCTCCTCGTCAGACTGGGGCAGGAGCGGGACGGCGGGCGCTGTTACCCGTACCCCATAGGAGTCTTCATGGGGTTGGCGCTCTCTTTTACGCTCCGACTTTCCCGGCGTTGTTGGGGCGCTGGTACTGGAGCGATCATCATCGTTGTGATGCGCCCCAACATCTGTAGTAGTCTCTGGTAGTCTATGGATAGTTTGGAGGTTTTCGCCAAGCAGGTTTGGCGTTTTTCCCGAATCTAGTTTGGCACTTTTCGCCAAACTGGTTTGGTCATTTTCTCCAAACTGAGCCACTGCCAGCAGGACCGCTTCCAGGTCCACGCGAAAGTGCAGGGTGGCCGGGACGCCCGCCAGACGCTCGGTAATCAAACCGCGCGCCTTGAGATTGCGGCGCGCGGTCTCCTGTTCGTTGCGGGTCAGGCCGGTTTCGTCCTCCATCTCCTCAGCCGACTTCCAGACCCAGCCATCAGCTTGCTTGCCGCGTCCGGTCCAGTAGATCAATTGCGACAGGAAAACGCCTGACGTGACGCCGCCGCCGATTTTGGCAAACATCGCGTAATAGGCCACGGGTGAGGATAGGATGCTCAGCAGGTCAGTTTTAGCGCTCATGTTGCGCCTTCTCTGCCCGATAGCGTTTCACGGATTCTTGATAATCGGCAACACCGAGGAGGCCATGCTGCGCATCCAGATCCTTCTCGGCCCAATATCTCTCAACGGCTTCGTGATGCCGCTGCACCTCCAGGAGGTGCGCGGCCCGATAGAATAGCCGATGCCAAAAGCGCCGGCGGCCGATAAACGCCGGTAGATATGGAGATATGGTCAATTTCACGATAAACCGCGCCTGTTGCTCTGTCATCGCTACGCCTCCATCGCCTCGGCGGCGGCCAGTAGCGCCGCCGCCAGCGCGCGGGCTTCAGCGGCGTAGAGGTAGATAGGCTGGGCTTCTGCCCGTTCACGGCTGACACGGTAACCGCCATTGGCGGTATCATCAATGGGGACGATTCGTTCAAACATGACTAACCTCCTGTGGTAACAAAAAGCGGCTCTGGTCTGAGCAGCCCGGAAGACCGGATTTCCGGGGCTTTGGCGTGCCCCGTGGGGCCGCCCAGACCAGAGCCGCTTTGATAAAACGTTGCCGGCCACCGGTTTCCCGGTTGGCACCCCTGCTCGGCCTTCCGCCTTGCGGCGATGGCCGGCAACATGCCTTATCCTCTGTTGTTATCACCGGTCTTCCTTCACACTTTCTACGGGGTTGCCGGCACAGCGCCGTGGGGTTGCCAGCCCCGCCCTGCCATCATTATAGCATAATGGCGGGCGTTTGCATATAGCATCCGCCCGCCATTTGCCGTTAGTTGTCGGTTTTTCCAAGCCCCAACTCAGCCTCAATCTGGGACACTCTTTGGCGGCTAATGCCGAGCAGGCGACCAATGGCGGCCTGGGTCATCTCGGCTTCCCAGCAGGCCCGGATGTACTGCCGCCGGGCCTCGGCCCGCGCGATCTGCTCTGGCGTCCGGCGGTCGCCACCGCGCCCGTCCCAGCGCCGCCGCCGGAACCGCTCCGGGATGTGCGGGCAGGTAGGATCACACTGCGCCGGTCCGACGCAGTTTCCCCCATAAATCGGGCACTCTGACCCGATTACCTCAATTACTATCCCGCCCATGCTTCACCTCCAGGCCCAAGTAAGCCAGGGCATCCTCAAGCGGGACACGCTGGCGGATCACCCTTGCGCCGTCGCACTCGGCGCAGGGAATCTCTTCGTTGGGGATTTCGTCACACCCCCACTCCCGAAACCAACGTTCATCGTCCTCAGGGGTAGGGAGCGACTTGCCATGATGCTCCTCCCAGTAGTGCGCCCAGGTCGGATGCTGAACCATGCCGCACCCACCGCACACCGGGCAGGTCTCTTCTGACTCCACGAAATAACGTCTCATGCGCCACCTCCTTTCCCTGCCAGGTACCGCCGGATGGCCTCGCCGGCCTGCTCCAGTGTGCCGGGATAATCGCGCAAGTGCTCCACGCCCAGGGCGGCGTGGACATCCGCGTTTGTCAACCCGCGCTCGTTGGCGCGCGCCCAGAACGCGGTGCGTGTTTGGGGGTCGTCAATCCAATGCGGTTGCGGGGTGGTGGGCGGAGCCGGGGCCGGGGCCGGGGCCGGGCCTGGTTCGCCCTCGGTCTCACCCTCGTCCTCGGTCTCGGCTACCCCCACATCCGTGTGGGTAGGGGCGGGCGCGGGCGCAGGCAAAGCCGGGGCCGGGGTATCGTAAAGGAGCGCGTTGGCTTGCTGGGCCGTGAGCGCGCCGATGGCCGCCTGGTACAACTGGCGGGCCTGGCTCGGCTCGCGCCCGAACAGGCGCAGGAGTGCCGCTTCGCGCGCGCGCTTCTCGGCCAGCCACTCCCAGGATTTGCCTTTCGGCGGCTGCTTTTTACCCATTTCGTCGGCGGTGACGATGGCTTCTTCAACCGCCACGAAGCCCGCTAACTCGGCCTGGAAGTCCAGGCCGGGCACGCGGGCGCATAACTGCCCCACCGCGGCATAGTCGCGGTTAGAGACCAGGCCAATCTCGGCATGGACTCCGGCCTCGTCGCGCCAGACGCGGCGCTGGCGGATGGAATACCCGCCGCACTGCCGCGCCCAGCGTTCCATGACGCTGTAGTGCTCCTTGACGCTCATGGAGTGAACGCGCGTGCCGTCTTTGCGGGTGTAGTCCGTGATGATGGGGGATACCTCACTGAACGGAGTCAAGCCGCGTTCGCGGCAGGTCGCCAGAAACGCCTCAGCGTCCTCCAGCGTAGCGCTGGGGGCAATCTGGCGCATACTATACAAGATTTCTTTCGCTTCCATCGCTCTCTCCTAAAATTTGATTTCCTCAATCCCGTTCCACCACCGCCGGGCGCAGTCCGGGCAGGTAGTGTCGGCGGGAATCTCCTCCGTCAGGTCGCGCCCGCAGGTCGGGCACTTCCCGGCGGGGGGCACGATCGCTTTCCGCCGCTCAGCGTGGCAAAGCGGACAGCCTTCTCCGCCATACTTCTCATTTTCAATCCGATATAGTGGATCATGTCGGCACATTCTCGCTCCTCTGGCCGCCGCCCCCGGCCTTGCTTACTGCGGCCCGTCGGCGTCCTCGTGGGCCTGCACCGGAGTAACCATCTCAAGAAACTGCTCTAACGCGGCTTCCAGTCCGGTTGCCGGCAAGGGAAACTCTTGCAACGCCTGCGCTATGTCATGCAGGCGTTCGGTTGCGGCCTGCGCCAAGCGCGCGCCCTCCGGTTGCTGGGCGATCCACTCAGCGAATTCCCAGAAGTCTGGTTGTACGATTTTCATTTTTTCTCCTTTCCGGTTCTGCCAGATGTCTGGCCGGGCTTACCGCCGTCCCCGGCTTGTTGTACCCCTTGGCGGTGGGGTGGATGTTAGACCGCGTTGGCCTTAGCGGCCGCGTCCCCGGTCTAATTAGAACCAGTACTCGTGCCCGCGCTTGCGGGCCACCACCCCGGCGAGTTCACTGGGGAGTTCGCCTACCAAAACCAGGTAAATCCGGCCATAGTCGCCACGGGAGACCTTGCGGGCGTATCCACGCCTGGCGATGACAGTGACGACACCATTGGAGTCGCGCATGATCTCAACTGTGTCGGCCTGCGCCTGGTAGTCGTATGAATTGCAGACAGCGCCCGCATCGGCTTTGAGAACGAACTCACACCCGGAGTTGATTAGGACCTCGGCAATACCGGCAATCCGATCAATCTGAGTCGCCGTCAACCGGCGAACTTTTGCCTTGCCTTTTAGTCCAGTTGCAATTTTCTCAACCAGCTCGCTCTTATCCATCTCGCCCTCCATTTGTTTATCGAACCAAGCCCACGCCTCCTCCGGGGTGTCAAACCCCGGGGAGACAATAGGAGCTTGGGTAGGCCAGTCGCCCCGACCGACCTGATAGCCGCCACCTTCTACGACAAATTCGTACCGATAGACATAATACTTTTCATCGTAATTCATCTCATACCTCCTTCTCTTCTAGCCATACTTCGCGGTAGGCGGGCGTACCCGCCATGAACCCAGCATCCACCAGGATGCTATCCGTCCGCCCCCGGAGGCTTGCTTGGCTTGCGGGTGGGCGGCCCGCTTAACTGGTTGCGCGTTTTTGCGGTGGCGCGCCCCACCGTCAGGCTAAAAAACGTACAGTTTGCGATCGTTGTAACTGTACGTCCACCGCTGGCTCATGGAGTCGCCGATCTCCTCGGCGTCCTCGTCCTCGGACTCGGTGAGTTCGTAGACGGTGGCGAGATGCCGGGGGCCGCCCAGTCCGAGTGCCCGCATCTGCTCGGCCGGGAGGCCGAGCGCCCCCCGCCAGGTGCAGACCTCATCCACCAGAATGTCATAGATCTTCTGCGGAATCGCTTCATCCTGGACGACCTCCACGACCTCGGTGACGCCGGACGAAACCGGTACAGACGTCAGTGCCCATTGCACTAGGTCATCGGCTTCATCGGTGGAGAGACCGCGCTCGTAGGCCTCAAGCCTCAACTCTTCCTTCAAGCTCTCGGCCAGGTAGCGACCCCGCCAGTCCGCCTGGACGCGAGCATTCTCTGTGACGCATTCAAGGATCTGCATTTTCTTTCCCATCTTCCTCTCTCCTTCTGCCTCCGTCCGCCCTCGGAGGCTTGCTTGGCTTGCGGGTGGGCGGCCCCGCTTGATTTCTATGCTCTGATTGTACCACATTTTGCGATTTTGTCAATAGGCAAACTATATGATAAATGTCACCTTTTTGTATGATACCTATCATATCGGACCGGACTGCTATACCCAAACGGGCCGCCGATATGCTATACTGATAGTATCCCAGTGGAGGTGGATGATATGGAAGGCAAGGTGTTCGTGAAGCTCACGCTCCTGGTGGAGGTGCGCGAGCAATTGCGGAAGGTGTGTGCTATCGCGGAGATGCGTCCGGCGCGGGTGGTAAGCGCGCTCGTGCTCGCCGCCGCGCGCCTGCTCAGCTACGGCTTCTCCTGGTTTGATCTGATTCTGTATATCAATGTATCGCCGTCGGCGGTGTTGGCGTTGGTGGAGATTGCGCAGGACGAGGCGTATCCTCCCGACGTGGCGGTGTGGCTGCTCACCAACGCCGCTGCCGGGGCAGTTCGGCGTGGCGTGGAATTCGGTGACGTGATCCGTGCTCTGACCACCCTCTCCCCCACCGCCGAGGTCCCCCAGTCGGTCACAACGGACGTGACCGACCGACCGACCGACCGACCACAGGAAGAGGCGCACGCATGAACCCCAAGACGCTCAGCCGACTGATTTACCTTGCGGCGCTGACCGTCGCGGCTCAGTATGTCGTGCAAGGCGCGATGGCCTCCGGCGCGACACTCGCCAGCTTCCCAGCCTGGTTTCTCATCGCCGATTATGCCCTGTGGGCCGTGCGGGCGTTCGTGGAGGCGTCCGTGATCGTGGCCCTGTTCCAGGTGGAGCCGAAAACGCCCCGTCACGCGCGGCTGCTGTTCGTCTTTGAGGCCGCGCTGATTATCCTGATTACGCTCACCCTCGGCCCGGCGCTTTACGCGCTTGGTCGCGGGCAGACGATGGCGGCCACCCTGCGCGGCGGGTGGCTGCTGGCCTGGAACCTCGCCCTGGCCAGTTACACCCCCCTGATGATGGCGGCGTCCGGCGCAGCGTATCGCGTCGCTATGTATACTCCGCCGCTTCAGCAGGCGATCCCAGCCCCGGACTTGTTCACTAACAAGCGCGCGCGGGTGCGTCAACTGGCGGGCGAGCATCCCGACTGGTCGCGGGCGGAACTGGCGCGCGCGGCCGGTTGCCATATTTCCACGGTGGGGAGGGCGCTGCCATGAAAGCAGTTGCGCACTGGGCGGCGCTGCGCAAAATTTTCAATTACACGGCGGGCTGTAAAGTCTTTTTTTCCCGGCGCGCGCATATCTTACGCATCCGCGTGCCGCGCGATTTGCAGCGCGCTAAGCGGCGGTGGTCATTATGACGCAGAGGAGGATGATCCGCTATGGTGAAAAACGAGTATCGCCGCTGGTATAGCTGGCTGTGGTTTCGCTTCACGGCGCGCAGTAAGTTTTTCCCCGCTGTGAGCAACCGGGGGTTTTTGAAGCGCGCCAAGCGCCGTACCTGGCGCTATAACCGGAGGCCGTCAGGGTGAACAAATTCACGCGCTTGCCGGCTGACTATCGCAACCTGATCGTGGGTTGCGTGGCGCTGCTCGTGCTCTTGCTGCTGTGGGGCGCGCAAACGGCGGTGCGCTCGCACGCGCCGCAAGCGCAGGCCCAAGCGCAGGCCGTGCAAGCGCAAGCGCAAGAGGAAGCGCAACGCCAGGCCGACGAGCGCGCGACGGTGCTGGCCGCGCGCAACGCGGCGCGCGCGCGGTGGCAAGCGCGCGTGGAAGCCGCGCGCGGGCTGGCGCAAATCGGCGGCTATGCGCTCGCGCTCACGCTGGGCGGTTGCACGGCGTTGGTGGCGCTCTCGCTCGCCGCACGCCACTGGCGCGCCACCGTGCAACTGCCCCCGGCGCGCAAGTTGCCGCGCGGCGCGCTGCAATTCCCTGGCGGTGCGGTGCTTGACACGCAAACCGGCGCGCAATGGCAGGTTGGCGCGGTGCGCGATCCGCAACTGGCGCAAGCGCAAGCGCTGGCGCTGGTCTTGCAAGCGCGGGGGTTGCCGCGCCGGGAAGCGTTGCCGTTGGCCTGGCAGGTGGTGCACGAGGCCCCGGCGTTGGAGGCGGAATGAAAGTTGAGCAACAGGAATTAGGTGAAGGCGTCACGCTGTATTGCGGTGATGCCTTGTGGGTACTGGACACACTGCCTGATGAAAGCATGGATGCACTCATCACGGATCCGCCATATTCCAGCGGCGGGATGATGCGCAGTGATCGTATGGCGCAGCCAAACGACAAGTATTCCAAAGCCGAGTACCTTAAGCGGGTCAACTTTTCCGGTGACAACCGTGATCAGCACGGCTACGAGTATTGGGCTACCCGCTGGCTCATGGAGTGCTTCCGAGTTTTGCGCTCCGGGGCAATAATTGAGGTTTTCACCGACTGGCGACAACTGCCGCTTATGTCTGACCTGATCCAGGCGGCTGGTTTTGTCTGGCGCGGGGTGGTGGTGTGGGACAAGACGGAAACCGCCAGGCCGCAACCAGGGCGCTTCAGGCAACAGGCTGAGTTTGTTCTGTGGGGCAGCAAGGGACCGCTGGAAGTATCCGGGACGCCGTTTCCTGGTGTGTATCGGTGCGTGCGCGCCAACGATGACAAACTGCACATCACTGGCAAGCCTGTCGCGCTGATGCGGGCACTGCTTCAGATTACCAGGCCCGGCGCGCTTATCCTCGATCCGTTTATGGGGTCGGGTTCAACCGGGGTGGCGGCAGTGATAGAGGGGCGGCGCTTTGTTGGTATTGAGGTGGTGTCTGATTACTACAAACTGGCGGCTGAGCGTATTAAAAACGCTTTGCTGCAGGGCGTGATGTTTGACGGCGGTGATATGGCTGAGCAGTTGGCTATATTTGACGATGATGAGAGCGATGATGAACAAACAAACTGATGACCCGACCGGCTGGCGCTGGCCGTTCGCCATGCTGGGCCGGGAGGAGGATACCAAAGAGGGTCAGCTCATGCGGCCCCTGCTTCACGCCGTCTGGGTGGCGGTGCTCCTGACCGGCGCGTTCGTGGTCTTGCTGTTGGAGGCGCTCTTGCTGGGGCGCGGCCTGCCCCTGGCCCTGGGGGTGGCAGTGCTGTGGTGGCTGGGCCGGCCCGCGCTCACCGATGGCGGTTTGCCGTTCTGCCTGCGCCTGGCGGTCGCCGTGGTCCTGGCGACCCTGGCCGGGGCGTGGTTGTTTTGGCTCGGCCCGGCGCTCCTGTGGCGCGGCTGGTTTCCGGTCTGGTATGCCACCACCCCGACCGCGTTCATCATCCACGGCAACGCGCGCGGGATCGCGTTCCCGCTCTGGGTGCTCTGGCTGCGCCTGCTGCTGGTAGTGGCGCTGCCGGTGGTCTACGTGGCGGCGGGCGGGCCGGTGTTGCTCCGCTTCTGGCAGGAGATTCTCCTGCCCGGCCTGTCGGCGGTGCGGGCGTTCCCAGTGGACGTGTGGCGGCTGC
>Ga0067045_1004229_pt1 | contig 12115 bp, 9 predicted proteins | sample TerdegcTABiofilm_FD_59184 | JGI IMG/M metagenome (GOLD analysis project Ga0067045, IMG submission 59184) | Combined Assembly of (Gp0054472, Gp0054536) Wastewater bioreactor microbial communities from Singapore -Terephthalate degrading...
GTATTTGTCGGTCCGCTGGCTCTGGTCCAGGATGACCTCCACCCGCACGCCCCGTTGGTGCGCCCGGAGCAAAGCCCGGGCGATGGGAGCCGAGGTGAAGGAATAAGCCTGCACCAGGACGCTCTGGTGGGCCTGGTTGACCTCCCGGACGATGGCGGCGGTGGCGCCGCCGTTGGGGGAGAAATAGACCTCCCAGCCGGCCGCCGGGGCAAACTTCTCGGCGCGGAGCGGGGCGGCCAGGAGCAGGAGGACAACCAGGAGAAGAAAGGCTGGCCGCCGCACTACTGCTGCCCCCGTTTCCGGGCCGGCCGCCGGACCGGGAGCTGCCTGGCTGCACACCCGGTGCAGGTGAGACACTGCCGCCGTTTCCCCTGGTCATCCAGGCAGCCCCATGGTTGCCGGTCGGGTGAGAAAAAGATGAGGAGCGGCCGGATAAGAGCCATGCGGTTTTCCCTATGGTTGGCCGAAATAGTACGCTTGCCCCTGCCAGAGGACCTGGGGGTAGCCGACGAAGTGCTGGCCGTTGGCGGTAAGCGTATCACCGAGGACTACAAAACACCAGCGGGGCAGACGGCTGCTGATCTGCTTCCAAGTGCCAACGTCGTCGTGGATCGCTTTGGCCAAGTGCTTTTTAGGCACCAAACCCGAGGCGGTGACCTGTATGCCGGAAGTCCGGGACCACGTCCAGACCTGATCTCTGGTCTGCAATACTTCGGACACGATGGCTGGCGGGGCATCCAGGGTGGGCAGGGGTATGTCAAGCACGGTGGAGGTGCCCAGATTCTGGCCTTGGGCCGCCTGCTCCAACGTCTGGCGGACTTTGGCCACAGCTTCCTGGGGCGTGGCCGCCTCCTGGGCCGGCAGCCAAGGCAGTATCCAGGCCATGATCCGCCGCTGCTCCCAGGCACTGACTGACCGCCTGGAACCGCCGGCCATCATCAGGCCGGGACCAGCGGCCACTCGGGCAATATTGCCTGCGGTCGCCGGCGCCCCCAACCCCGGCGCCAGGCCAAGGGACAGGCCCATCCCGACTATTCCTAAAAGATCGGGGTCGGGCTGAAAATATTTTTGGGTATAGCGTTTGCTCTTGTCCGTTTCGTTTTTGAGTTCGACCGACTCGAGATGCTGTTGTGGCGGTAGGTTGCGCCACTTCATTTTGTGGCCCAGGCCCGCCATGGCAATCTGGTAGGCAAACGACCGGTCGCCAGCTGGGGCGGCCTTGCCGGCCGCAGGAGCAGGCTCTGCCTCGGGCGCCGCTGCGGACGGAGCCACCTCGGACGGCGCCACTTTAACGGTCTTGGAGCCAGCCGAGATACAGCCACCCAAAACCAACGCCACCAGCGCCAAACGCACGATTACATCCATCACCAACATTCATTCCCTCCTTGGTTGTCTGTTTTGATTTCCGCTGCCGTCTCCGGCGTCCGGCCGAAGAGGGCGGACCCAGCGTCACTATAGAGCTGCCGCCAGGCCGGGTGGCGGAGCATTTCCGGGTATAGCTTAGACCTGGTATTGACCAGCACCAAGTCGGGGCCATAGGCCCGGAGCAGCTCCTGCCAGCCCGGCGCCGCGGCCTCGATGGCGAAGGTGTCGGCCAGCACCCGGGTGTCATAGGCCGTGTCATAGCGCCCGTCCGGGGCCACCAGCACGTGCGGGTGCAGCCGCCAGAAGGCATATTCCCCCCAGTTCAGGGAGACCAACAGGTTGCCGGACAGGCCGCGGGCGGCCATAAAATCCACCGCCCCCACGGGGTAGTAGAGTTTGGCGTCCTGGGAGGGCAGGGGCGGCACCGTCAGGGTGAGGGGCTGCCGGCCGGACAGGGCGGCGCCATAACCCAGGACCACCAGCCAGACCAGCGCCGTGGCCACCCCGGGCCGCAGCCGGCCCAGCCACCGCCGCCAGGCGTCCTCCTGGACCAGCCTAGCAAGGAACTGGTCCAAAGCAGCTGGCAGGAAAACGCCGATCCCCATCAGGAAGAACGGCAGGTGCCGGATGGACCGGCAGGCCAAAGCCAGGGTGACCGCCAGCACCAGGCCTGGCGTCAACGCCAGCCGCCGGGTCCAGGCAAAGAGCAGCCCCGCCGCCAGCACCACCTGCCCCAGGTAGAGCCCGGTGTCATACAAACCCCGATCCCAGGCCGCCAGCACCGACCCCCACTCGGTCACGTACGGACGGGGGATGGCGACGGCATGGACCAGGCGATGCCAGTAATCCAGGCCGTAGGGGTTGAGCAGGGTGGCCAGGGCGGCCAAGAGCAAAACCATCAGATAAAGCCGAAACTCCCGGCGGGAGAGGGCTTCCCCCAGGGCATAGAGCAATACCAACCCCAATCCAGCCAGGAAACCGCCGTGCAGGTTGCACCACAGGACCTGGAGGGGCACCAGCCAGAACAGGCCCAGAAAGCGGCCTGACAGCCGGGCCCGCTCCAGGAGGTACAACGACAGGGCAAAGAAGGCGTAGCTGAAACACTGCGCCCGCACCGGGCTGAAGCCGAAGGGGAAGATTGCACCCACCCACCACAGGACCAGGACCGTGGCCACCAGGCCGGCGCCCTGCAACCGGGCCGCAGCGAGGAGGCAGATCAACAGCATTAAAGCCAGGCCGTAGCGCAGCAGCTGCAACCCCGCCGGTCCGGTGGCCTGATAGAGGGGGTAGAAAATTACGCCGGTGAGCCATTCATAGTTGACCCACGGGACCGTGGACGCCCAGGAAAAGATGTCCTGGTACGGAAACCGTCCCGTCTCCCAGAACAGCCGGCCGAAGGCCAGGTGGCCCCAGAGGTCCAGATCCGCTTCGGTGGCCCGCAGGCTGTAGAGCACCGCAGCCACCAAAACCGCCACCAGGCTGACCTCCAGGGAGGTCAGTTGACGGCGCATGGCCGCTCCTCCGGCCGGACCGGCGCCAGGGCGGGCAGGGGCACCGCCGGCGGTGCCCCCGGCGCCACGATCTCTTCATGGTACTCCGCCTCGGCGTTGACCGCCCAGGGGTCCACCTCCTCCCCCAGGAGCCGCCGCACCGCCAGCAGGCCGGTGAGCATGGCATGGTCCATGTTGTTGTAGCGGAATTGGCCGAAACGGCCGATGCAGTGCAGGTTGACGAACCCCGCCAGCCAGTCCCGGATCACGGCCAGGTGCTGATTATAACCACGGTGGTATACCGGATACGCCTTCTCCACCCGCAGCACCATCCCGTCCAGAACGTCGTGGGCGGGGATGAGGCCGGTCTGCTCCAGATCGGCCTTGGCTATCTCCACCAGGGTGCTGTCCGCCGCACGCCACAGGTCGCCGCAGGTGTTGCAGAAATATTCCAGGGTGGCCGAGCCCAGGCTGGCATCGGGCACCATGGCCGGGCTGAAGTTCCGGCCGATATGGAGACGGCCGGCCTGCACCTCGGGACATTGCAGATAAACCCACTGGTCCGGCAGGTTGGGGGGCCGGCGCAGCAGCAGGTTGACGGTCACCAGGGAGCGGTAGTGCAGCTGCCAGGCCGCCTGCAACACCTGGTCGGGAGGCCGTGGGAACATCCGCCGGACCAAATCGGTGATGGGCATACTGGCCACCACCTGACTGACGGGGACTTCCTGGTGACCGTGGGGGCCCAGCAAGGACACGCTGGTGATCCGATTCAGTGTGTGGGTGACCTGACCCACCGCCGTGCGCAAGGCGATCTCGGCCCCTTGCTGTTGGACATTCTCCGCCAGGGCCGTATACATCTGCCCGGCGCCGTAACGGGGATAGTGGAATTGGTCCACCAGGCTCGCCACTTTGCCGTTTTCCTGGGAGTGCAGGGCGCCCATAATGGCCCGCCACAACGACAGGTTGCGGAGACGCTGCGCGGCCCAGTCAGGGCTCAGCAACTCGCCCGGCACCCCCCAGACTTTGGCAGTGTAGTCCTGAAAGAAGGTCTCATACAGCGTGCGGCCGAATTGCCGGGTGATCCAGTCGGCGTAGCTGTGGACGCTGACCGGCCAGGCCCGCTGTTTCAGGTACGAGAGGACCGCCTTGCTGCTGGCCCAGGGCCCCAACCCCGCCAGGACGTCGCCCAGCTTCAGAGGGTATAGATAGAACCTCCCTTGCGAATAAATCCTTGTTAAACGGGGCACCGTGAGGAAATCGGCCCCCAACGTCTCCTCCCACAGGGCCTGGACCATCTGGTTCTTGGTGAAGAACCGGTGCGGCCCGATATCGAAGCGAAAACCCCGATAGGCGACGGTCCGGCTCAAGCCTCCCACCTGGCTGCCCTGTTCCACCAGCAGGCAGGGCAGCCGGTTCTGCACCGCGGCCTGGGCAGCGGCCAGCCCGGCCGGACCGGCGCCGATGACGACTACTTTGTCCACGTTACCTCCTTGTGACGGATTTTATACAGACTGACAAAGGATCCGAATTGCTCGACGATATCGTATTCTTGGTACACCCAGGCCAGGATTTCCCGGCCGAAGTCGCCCACCCCGTAGGGGGGATAGCCGTATTCCGGCAGCCGCCGGCCGACGAGCAGCACGTAGTCGGGGCGGGTCTGTTGCAGGGCGGCCAGCATGGCCGCCTCTCCCACAATGGCCTGCTCCGCCGGCATGAAACTGAGATAGGCCGTCGGGTTCTGGCGGCGGGCCAGGTAGTTGACCAGGGCGCCTTCCGGGAGGACCACCACGGTGCTCTCTAGCGGCGTCTGCCGCGCGATATAGGCCGTCGCCTGCGCCAGGCCGAAGCTCAGGGGGTCCCAACGGGCGCTGTAGGTCCGGACACTGTCGGCGCCTCGACCAACCCAGACGGTTTTGGCCTGATAGCACAGCAGGGAGAGCACCAGCCAGAACCCCACCGACACCGTGACCCCGGCCAGGGCCAGGCGCCGGAACCATAGCCCGCCGCCGTAGCCGGCCGCCAGGACACGGGGGAGGCGGTGCAGCAGCACGACGAGCAGCAGCAGGGCCGCCGGCAGGGCCAACACAAACCCGTAGTGGGCCAGGCGGGGTTTCAGGCCGAAGCGGAGCAGCAGGGCCCCGGCCAAGACCGACCAGAAAAGAAGATACCGGCCACGGTTTGCTTCCCTGGTTGTCTGGCAGATGGCACTTACTCCCAAGGCGGTCCCAGCCAGCGCCACAGCGGGCAATTCCGGCCCGGCCAGGAGCGGGGGCAGCGGCAGCTTCAGCCAACAGGCGGCCAAAAGGGCCAGGCCAACCCCCCCGGCCAGGACCGCAGAGCGGCGCCGAGTCCGGTAGTAGTCATACCCGGCCGCGGCCACGGCCAACAGCAGGGCCGAAGCCGTGCCGGCCGCCAGGGTGCGCAGCGACCCCCAGGGGTTGTCCAGGCCGGCCAGCTTTTGGTAGAAAAACTGCCCGGCCAGGGGCGTCGCCCACAGGTGCCACCAGCCGCCGGCCAGGCCCCGCAGGGCGGTGGCCCGGTCCATCTGGGAGGCCAGGAACACCCCGAAGGCCACCACGGGCAGCAGGGTCCCGGCCAGGAAAACGCCCAGGGCCTGGAGCCGCCGCCGGCGGAGCAGCGCCAGCCAGGCCAGCACCAGGGCCGTGGCCGCCACAAAAATTTCCACCTTGGTCAGGAAGATCGAGCCATAGAGCAGCCCGGCGCCAAACCGGCCGCCGGCCCGGACCTGGCCCTGGTCCCGGGCCAACAGCGCCAGCAGGGCCAGCGCCAACAGCAGGCCGTGGGTCAGTTCGTGGGAGTACGGGGTGATCCAGTTGTAATTGCCGCTGTTCTCCAGGTGGCCGAAGCCGAAGAGCAGCAGGAACACCGCGACCGCTATCTGTGCCGTCCGCCGGTCCGCCATCTCCAGGATGAGCCGGTAGATGAGGCCGGCGGTCAGGGCCAGGACCAGGAGGTTGCTGGCCACCAGGGCCAGGAGCGAGGCCCCGCACAGCCGGAACAGCAGGGCGTGGTAATAGGGCGACAGAGGGCCGTTGAGGTAAAAGAAGTCCCGGTACAACGCCTTGCCGCCAGCCAGCTGCCAGGGGATATACAGTTCCCGACCGAAGTCGGAGAGCATGTCCGGCCACCGGCCCCAGGTCAGGGCTAAAAGTATGACTGCCAAGCCCAGGAAACGGGCCAGGTCCACCAGCCCGGCGGCGGCCTGGGGGAGGGACGCCCCGTGTTCCACTACGGCTGCTGAGTCACCGTGCCCCATTGCCGTAAGTTCCTGTCGATGCGTAATTGTTCCAACTCCTGGCCGGTCTGCTCCTGGTAGACGCCCAGGCGCTCCACGGTCCGCTCAGCCGCGTCGGGCCGGGCCACCTGCCCGTCAAAGGCGAATTGCGAACCGGAGCCAGTCAGGCCGGCGAGGCTCAGGTCCCGCTGGGTGGGCATCTCGCCGGCGATGGACAGGAGCGCCAGCCATTCGCTCAGATCAACCTGGTCCCAGTTCACCTGGGCCAGTTCGCTGGCCCGCAGCCCGGAGCAGTCCGGTTCGTCGGGGTCCCCCCAGCCGCGCTGCAGCTGCCCCCTGACCTGCTCCTGGAGGATGCGGGACAGGGGCGAGTTGAAGCAGCAGTAGGAGTCGCGTTTCTCAATGCACACCCCCACCACCCGGGTCTTGCAGTAAGAGCCGACGTAATGGCAGACCTTCAGCTGCCGCTTGGCCCCCAGTTCAAACTCCTCTTCCTCGCAGGCCCAGATGATATGCACCAGGATGTCCAGGACGTTGTAGACGGTGTAAATCCACATGGCAAACTGGACGAAACTGATGGCGGTGGACAGCCAGGGCACTAATTCTAAGGTTTGTATGGTGCCCCATTGGTCAAAAGTCACCACAAACAATTCTTCCGCCATGCCGGGGCTCAACTGGTTTACCCAGTAATACGCGTTGCGCATGAGCAGTTCGGTCATGGTAACCCCGGCGGCGGGCTGAGTGACTGTTGACGTATTGCCCACCAAGCTGTCCCACGCCGAGGTGAACATCTGCCGCGTATAATCCCAGGCGTCATGGAGCATGACATAGGCGCCGTGGAAGGGGTTGGAACTGAGCGGGCCGAAGGCATTGATCGTCCAGTCGGCAGACGCCATGGAGTACATGCCGCCCAGCAGCTTGATGTAGTCCACCAGGGAGACGCCCTGGGGCTGCGTGCAGCAGTCCACCCAGCCCCCCAGGGCCTTCTTGCAGTCGTAATCCCGGCCTTTAAAGATCTCGCAGCCGCCGGCCGAGGCGTCGGAGCAGTCGGTGTCGGCGCTGACATACTGCACCGCCTGCATCAGGGCCGCGGCCCGGGCAAAGTCCTGGCTGCCCGCGTCGAACTGCCCCTCGATACACTCGGTGCCCAGACACCGGACCACCCCGTCGCACACCAACGCCAGGGTGCTGGAGGCGCCGGTCCCCACCGTCGTATCGAAACCGCAGTCATAGACCAGCGTCCAGGCATAGCAGGCGCCGCTCTGGGCGTCCCGGGCCCCCTGGATGCACTCCTGCCGCACGTAGGCACAGGCCGGGTTGCCCTCCAGCTCCCCGCAGGTGTCGGCCCGGTCGCCGGTGTTCTCCGGGCAGTGCTCCACTCCCTGGGGGTCGGTCCAGCAGTCCATCTGCCCGGTGTTGAACGGCTCCAGCTGCACCGTCACCTTCTGGGCCAGGTTGCTGATCCCTTTGGACGCCAGGGGGTTGGTGCTATACAGGGTGCTCTGGTCCACCCAGACGCCGTGGATCTGGGCCGAGGTCTCACACGGCCCCAGCGTACACTCATACGACGTGGGCCGGATAATGCTGTCGCCGTCCGGGTTGGTCAGCAGCACCTCACAGCCGGGGTCCGCCGTCCAGCCCCGGTCGACGATCTGGATCGCCTTCCAGATAAAACTGGCGCTGCAATATTCCAGCCGGTGGCTGCCCGGCGTGTTGTGGACATACGTCATGGCCGTCAGGTTGTTCTCGCAGGTGGGAGCCTCCCCAAACCCGGCATAATAGGAATTGGTGCCGCCGGGCAGGATCCTGAGGACGCCCTCCGACAACGGCGCGCAGACCTGGTCGTAATCGACCGGCGAACCCTCCACCGTACACCCCGACACCGCATGGTGGCCATAACACGAGATGAGGCTGGGCTGCCGCAGGTCCGTTATGAACGTGGCGTCGTCGTCCGTCCAGGCCGAAGTCGTCAGCCCTAATTCATACCTGACCGTCAGGCTGTAGTCGTGGTACAGGTGGCAGACGCCCCCGGTGGGATACGCCACCCGCTCGCAGGTGCGGTAGTCCGGCACGTGGGCGGTGCTTTCCCCGGCCAGCTGCACATACTGGGTATGGCATTCCGCCAGCTCGCCGCCCACCGCCTGCTGGATGGCCTGGTCGGTCCGGGACCAGATGGGGTCCTGGGACATATTGACCCGGGCCCGGTTGCTGGAGCCGGTGAGGACCCGGTAAGCCTGGCCGGTATAGCTGTCGCTGGTTTGCAGGTCCTGGACCTGGGAGTTGGTCAGGCCCTGGATGCCCGCCTCCGACCCCGACAGGTCCCCGGCGTTGGGGTTGGGGGCGTTGTGCATATCCGGGAACAGGTCCTGGGGCCGGATGGTGGTGCTGTTGCCGCCCCAGTTGAGGATCAGGTTGCCGGCCCCGTCCTGGGTGGCCATCCCCTCGGGGTTGGGCACCAGGCCCCGCCCCAGGGCCTGCCCCTGGCGGGCCCGGTCCAGGAACTCGTCGGCCCGGACCGGGATGGCCCGGCAAACCGGCCACGAGAGCACCGCCGCCGGCACCCAGATGTGCAGAGAGATGAGCAGTGCCCCCAACAGCCGCCGCATGTTCACCTCAGGCAACAGTCGTTCCAGCGCCAGATGACGTAGATGTAGTCCTCATAGCCGGGCAGGTTGCGCCATTCCCCCCAACGGAAGGGCGTGGCGCCGATGGCGTGGTTGCTCTGGGTCTCGGCCACCGGCCAGAACATGGAGAGGCGGTACTGCTCCTTGGGGATGGTGGGATAGATATGGCCGCCGCAGAGGGCCTCGTCCCCCATGGTCCGCCAGGCCAGGCCCCGGCGGTGCAGAGCCGCAATGGCCTTGGCGGCGAGCAAACTGGTCACCCGGGGCCGGGAATCCCCCTTCTGCACCGTGCCGGTGAAGGGATAGAGGCCCCCCCAGTTCCCGGCGCACCAGATCATGGAGTCGAAGGTCTTGCCGGCCAAACCCATCACCGCGTCGGCGATGCAGGCCGCCTGCATGAAGGGGTTGGCGAACAACACCACCTCCGGGACGGTGTAAAAGGCCAGCTCGTCGTCGCTCCAGGTGGGATCGATCTCGGAGAGATACATCAAATCGAAATCCACATAGCCGTCGGCGTGGCAGCGGACTCCGGAAAACAGCTCCAGGATCAGGAGCAGCGGGAAGGCGAAGTAGTGGAAGTTGTAGAACATGGTCTCCTGGCCGTCGCGCTCGGTGTTGGTGCCGCCGGCCAGGAGGCGGGAGTTGGTCAGGTTCAGGCGGATGCCTCCCAGGGTGGGCGAGCAATACGGCAGCCGCACCTCCTCGATCAGCCGGGCCGGTTCCCAGAACCCCAACGGCACCCCCAGGGAGATGCCCAGCGGGCCGTCCTCACAGAGGCAGAGGAAGGGAATGGTGGGTTTGGCCCGGCCCGAGGGGGCGTCGTCCGTGCTGCCCCCCAGGGGCACCCCGCCTAAAATGATCGGGAAGATGCAGGACCAGCAGATGTCCGAGAACAGCCGGCCCGACCACAGCTTGGCGTCCGGGCAGACGTTGCCCATCTCGGCCCGGGCCGAAGGCGGGCAGAGCATAACAACCAGGAGGATGACTGCGGTGGTCCGGCGCACCATCAATATTCACGCAAAAAGTTGTCCGCCAACGTCCGGTTGTCGAGGAGGTTCTCTAAACCCCGGGCATTCTGCGGCCCCAGATAGATGGAGGTATACTGCTGCACCACCGAGCCGATATTGCGGGAAGCCTGTACTATACGGGACATGAAAGATACGATCCTCCCCTCCTTGTCGAATTCGATGAGGGCGCGGTCACGGCCAGCCCATGTCCGGGTATTGGGCATCGGCGTCGAGGTCGCCGGGGAGTAGAATTTTTTGGCGATCAGCTGATTGACGGCGGGTTTGTAAGACCGGACCGTGTTGCCGCGAGCCTTGGCGGTCTCCACGTATTTCTTGGCCAATGGGTCGCCATCGGAATCGTAAGCATAGCCGGCCATATAGTTTTCCGCCGCATCGAGCGACCCAATGAGATTTTTCAGGCGCTGCTTGATGCAGATGTAATTGGAATCCACTTGTTGCAATTCAAATGGGGTGTTGGCGAAATCTCCGGCCAACCTGTTCCTGTTGGTGAGGTCCACAAAAGCCCCGACCATGGTTGGATCAAGGTAATCGGCCCCGGCCGCGCCTACCCAACAGGCCACCAACAACACCACAAGACCAACAGCCTGCACCTTAACGGCTCTTTGCACTTTCGTCTCCTTTCTGGATGGTTTTTTCCCGGTCCGGCGCTGCCAGACACACTTCCCTCACTTCAAAACACCCCGTCCCCGGCTGCACCACCGCGGGGACGTGCTGGAGCCGAAACCGGTCCCGGACCTGCTCGTTGAGCAGGTAGACCGGCCCTTGCAATTCCCGTTCCAGATTTTCCAGGCCCTGCCAACCGTTGTCACGGTCCGGCAACGTGGTGGCCAGGAATTTGACCCGCAGCTTCCCCTGATACTGCTTGGCCGCCTCCTTGGCCCAGGCCACCTGCCCCGGCCGGCCGCCGTCGAACACCAACAGCACAAAGGTGGGTTTGACCACCTGGAACAGATCGAACACCTGGCCCCGCCGCGCCGCTACCGTGCCGTCCGGCAAAACCACGTCGTGGGGCACCGTATATTTGACCTCCACGGTGAACCGCCGCTCCTCCCGGGCCGGCGGCAGGTCCACAAACTTAAACCGCCGCCAGTAGCGGGCATAGGCCTCCTGTTTCTTCTTTTCCCAGTCAACGGCCCACAACCTCTCCTGCAATTCCTCGATCAGATCCCGCTCGGCAATGGGGCTGGTCGGCCCCATCTGCCCCAGGTCGCCTTTTCTCCCCGCCGCCACCTGGCGGCGCAGCCAGTCCGGGCTGGCCAGGCCCCGGACCTCCGCCACCTTCTCCCCCTGCCGCTCCAAGATGAGCGTGGGCGCCACGCTCACCCCGTATTTCCGGAACAGGGTCGGGTCCAGGCGGAGCGGCGGCAGTTTGGCGTCCTGAGAAAGCTGTTTGAGATACATCATAAACTGCTCGATGGTCCTCATCCCCGCCGGCAGGCCCCGGACCGCGATCACCGCCTCCGGCGCCGCGGCCTGCAGGTCCTGCAACAGCCGGCGGTTTTTCTCGATGTCCTTATCGGGTTCTGTGCCAAGGGTGATAAATATCAGGCTCCTCTCCGGCGGCGGCGTTTGCTCCGGCGCCGCCTGGCGCCAGCCCTCCTCCACCTGGCGCCGGTGCCGCCGGGCGATCTCCTCGGCCACCGACCGGTAGCGTTCGGCCTGCTGAGCGGCCTGGCCGGCAATATCCGCGGCCAAGCCCTCCAGACCGGACCAGTCCGGCTGGCCCTGGGCCAGGACCGGCGCCCCCCACAAAAAAAACCAGAGGGAGACGACGGCCACTGATCGCCCCCCTCTTGGCAGCATACCTCCACCTCCTTTCCGGGCCAGGGTGGTTCAATGGCCGGGGCCGCCGGCCGCGGGGGAACCAATGGCGGCGTCCCCGACGCGGGTAGACTGGTTAACGGGCTGCCCGCCCTCCCGGCGGACGGCGGGCAGGTTGAGGTTGGGTTGGGAGTTGACTCGGGGACGCGGTTCCGTACCAAAGATCGCCAGCGGCTCCAGGAGGTAGCGGCCGTCCCGGAGCGGCGTCACCTTGAAGAGCGGCGGCCTACTGCCCACCGGCAGGTCCGCAGCCTGGGCCGGGACTGCCAGGGCCAGCAGCAACGCTAAGATTGCGGGCGCAGTTGCCATCGTGTCGCCATGTTGCCGATCTGTTGTTTGAGCCTGGACCACCAGCCACTCCCCCGGTCCAGGACCTCCCAGGCGGCCGCCTGGTCCAGCAGCCGCCACCGGCCGCCGAGCTTCACCTCGAAATCCACCTCGAAGGTCTCCAGCATCCAACCCGGGTTGTCCTCCCGGCCCACCTTCCGGCTCAGCGGCCGCACCTCATAGCCACGGGCGTGCAGGGCCAGG
>Ga0067045_1031511_pt1 | contig 12113 bp, 4 predicted proteins | sample TerdegcTABiofilm_FD_59184 | JGI IMG/M metagenome (GOLD analysis project Ga0067045, IMG submission 59184) | Combined Assembly of (Gp0054472, Gp0054536) Wastewater bioreactor microbial communities from Singapore -Terephthalate degrading...
GCCGCTCGAGCACCCTTGCGGGCCTCGTCGCACGACTTGCATGCCTAATCCACGCCGCCAACGTTCACTCTGAGCCAGGATCAAACCCTTCAATTGATGTTTGCTTACCTCCCGAGGAGATTATCCTCAAGAGGATGGCTAACCGTTTGAAAGATCTGATCGACGCTGCCGTGGTCGCCCATGGCAGCTTACGTGATCCGGTCGCACCGGCACACGTATGGGGCTACATCAACACGCTACTAAGTTGTCAAAGATCGGCGGTTGCTTCGGGCTGACCAAGCCTTTCGTCAACCGGCATTTCTAATTCTATCGCGCCGCTTACGACTGTCAACGGGTGGTCCTAACGACTTTTTCCCGTTGCGGCCCCGGGTCATCCCGGCTTGCTGCGGCCGCCGCCGCGGGTGAAGGTTGAAGGCTTCCAAGTCCCACAGCGGAAAAACTTATGTTACCTGAGCCCGCCCTGCCGTGCAAGCCCCCGCCCGAGTCGTCGGCGGTATTTTTCGCTCGCCGCATTTCGGTCGACGCATTCAGGCGTGGAATGCCGACCTGCCGAGGCCTAGAATAACATTGATCTTCGGCAGGCAACGCCTTGGGCTTGAGTCTTTGCCGAGCGGCCGCGCGTTGCCCAAAATCTCGTCCCAGGAGCCTTCGGCGCAACCTTCGGCGGGAGACGACGACCCATGAGGGGATACCGCGACTCGCACTCGCCCACGGCCCACACGGTTGCTATCTTTGTTTCCGTGGCGGGCATTCTTGTTGCGGCCCTTTCCGTCAAAGTGTTTGCCCAGTCATCCGACATCACGCCCGCCGCCCCCTCGCCGCAAGCCGCCGTCTCGGTCGGCGGCACGTCGGTTTCCGATTCCTTCTTCGAAATGCAAGGCATTTCGTGGAGCCTGACCGGTCCCAACTGGTTCGCCCGATTCGGGCCGCGGCCGCCTGCGTCCTCTCCACCCTTCGGCAGCTTCCCCGGTGACGCCGGCGCGTCCGTCGGCTTCGGGATGCGCGGCGAGCGCGTCCAGGGAGAGTTCTTCGGCCGCTGGTCCCAAGGGTACCGGAGCGCGGCAACCTTCCAAAGTCCTTCGCTCATGCTCTCCGACGGTGCGTATGGTTGGTGGTGGGACGCCTCTGCCACGCCCTTTGTGATGGGGGTCGTGCCCATTCTGGGCGATCGTCCCGGCGCAGCGACCGGGTTCCCGCCGCTCCACGAACCGCGACCGACGGTCCTCGAACGGTCCGAGGCCTTATCTGCTACGGCCCCGACGGAAATGCCGCGGATTCGGCCGCACGACCGGGCGACCGGGCGGAACATCGACCCAACGGCCGACGCAGCACCGCCGCGGCACGACGGGACTGTCGATGCCGGGTTATCGGGGACGACTGAGGAACCCGCCGGTGATGCGCACCCCGCGACTCCCGCCGCTCAGCCCCGGTCCGAAACTCTTGTGTCGGCTGAAAGGAGCGACGCGTCCGGCCCATCGATGGCCGGCCGCGGATGGTCCACGGCAGTCAGCGAGGGACTGGGCGTGGAAGAAGCGGAGAGACTCCGCGCTGCCGAATCTGCCGCTCAGAACCGGGAAGCGGAGACCCTCCTGCGCAAGGCTGCGGCCGCTTTCGAAGCAGGTCGGACCGGGACCGCGGCGATCTATTGCCGCATGGCGTTGGCCCGCGCGAGCGGCGCGACGCGTGCCGAGGCCTTGCGACTTCAAGACCGCATCAGCAACGCCCGCCGACATCCCGGCCCGTGAGCGACGATCGTAATTCGGGCAGCGGCGAAAGCGGCGAAGCCTCCAGGCCGTTCACCGCGAGGGTTTGCCGACGAGCTGAAACTCCCAAAGCGTCGGGCCCTCTGCGGCTTGGGTGATTTCGAGGCGAAAACGACGGGCGACGACGGGCGGGAAATCGACCGTGCAATGCTCGCCCACGGTCGCGCCCTGGTGGCAGGTGATCCAATCGCCGTCCCGCTCGGCCAGGATGCGAAAGGCCCGGATTCGCCCGGGAAAGGCCTCATGCATCCATGCCCGGCTCACCTCGCACGGCGCTTGCAGATCCACTTCGAGCCACGCTTGTTGCGTGCCCGCGTCCGTGGCCCAGCGTGTGTCCGGGTCATCATCCAGGGCCTTGTCCGGGCCGAATTGCTCGATCTTGTTTTGAAAGACGTTGGAGGCGCGGGCCGGTTTTCGGACGCTGATCGCCCCGGCCACCCCGACATTCACCGGCGGGATCGCCAAGGCATCTCCGTCGAGTTTCAGTTCGATGACCGTGATCAGCGGGTCGGCGGTGTCCAGATTGAGAATCAGGCCCGCGTCCGTTTGCTCCCACCGCAGGTTCCCGCCGGAATGGACCGTCGCCCGCACTACGCGAGCGGGAATCGGCGGCAGCGTCAGCGCACCTTCGTTCGGCCAAGCGAAGACGAAGAGGAAGATCGAATCGCCTTTGCTGGTGGAGGCACCCCATCGACCGGGCTTGAATGGTCCGCCCCGAGTGCCGTATACGCCCTCACCGTAACGCGCTAGCCAGCGGCCGATCTCGCGCAATCGCTCCGCCTGCCGCGGCTCGATCCGGCCGTCCGGCATCGGGCCGACGTTTAGCAGCAGATTGCCGTCGCCGCCCACCGTACGAAGCAGAATCTCCAGACACTCGCGCAGCGACTTCAGTTGGTCGTCCGGTTTCCATGCCCATTGTCGGCAGATCGTCATGCACGTTTCCCATGGCCGCTCACGATCGAAGGTACCCACCCGCTGCTCCGGCGTGTCGAAATCGCCGCGGAACTCGCCTTCGGCCGTAATCCCCTCCATGCCCTTTCGACCCTTATCCACGCGATTGTTGACGAGGATATCGGGTTGGCAGCGGCGGATGTGCTCGTAAAGCGCCTTGCCGTACTCATGGGTCCACGGTTGTTCCCATTCGCCGTCGAACCACATCACGCCCAGCGGGCCGTATTTCTCGATGATTTCCCGGGTCTGATTGTGAAGGTACTCGACGTAACGCGGCATATTGGGGTTGGGTTTGGCGGTCCTGCCTCCGGGCGAGCCCAGCGGATAATCCGGATGGTACCAATCGCAGATGGAATGATAAGTACAAAACATGATGCCCCCCCGGCGGCACGCGTCGGACAGCTCACGCAAGATATCGCGTGCGAAGGGCGTGGACATGATGTCGTAGTCGGTATACGCCGAATCCCAGATGCAGAAGCCGTCGTGGTGCTTGGACGTGATGACGAGATACTTCATGCCCGCCTCTTTCGCCAAGGCGACCCATTCATCGGCGTTGAACTTCTCGGGATTGAACTGTTGGTAGAGGGAATCGTACTCCTCGACGGGGACCTCCCGGCCGCGCGACCAGCCGATCTCCGTGCCCTTCAGGCTGACCGGTCCCCAATGGATGAACAGCCCGAAACGCATGGCCTGCCAACGGGCCATGGCCGCCGGATCAGGTTTCCCACCGGTCCCGGCAGCGGGGTCTTGCCCGTCAAGCCGCCCTCCGGAAAAGCTCCCAACGGACAGCACGGTCAAACTCACCAACACAAGCCACACACTTCCGGTTCGCATGATTTCCCTCCGCGGATTCTCCCCGGCGCTGAACTTATCCCGCGTCTTCGCAGAGACTTTTCAATGCGGTTAAAATACTTGCTCGCACATCCCGACGCAACTTGCGCGTCGACAGGACGCTGGAATTCGTGCTCACCCCGCGTACCAAGCGGGAAACCTGCAATCTGACACTGGGAGACCACCATGCCCCGGCGCCGCAAATGGAGGCTGATGATTCCTTTGCCGCTGATGGCCGCGTTGCTTGCCGTGCCGAACGGCTGCGGAAGGCAAACCGACACGTCGAACGCCCCCACCGTTTCCGGCGAAACAAAGGATGCCCAACGCTCGATGGGCAGCGTCGACGCCGGTAAAGAGGAGACGAACCGCGAGCAGGAATGGTACCGGGCATGGCAGTCCGGAGACGAAGCCGGCGGCGAATCCGTCCCGGCGCCGTGGCCCGAGATTTTCCAAACCCTGACTGCCTCGCAAGCCGCCTTCCAGTTCGATCCCCAAGGCCGGCTCGTGGGCGTGGATATGGCGTCGCGTCGCAGGGTCGGCGGCGATACGGAGATCCGCGCGGCGATCCGAATTCCGCATTTGCGCCGCCTGGCCGTATCGGGCTTCGGCGTCACGCCCGAGGGCGTGCGGCTGTTGGCCGCCTGCACGACCTTGGAGGAGCTCGCCTTGGAAAACACCAAGATCGACGACGCGGCGCTGGCGGAATTGGCGACGCTACCCAACTTGCGCTCCCTCAACCTGCGACGATCCGTGAACCTCACCGATGCCGCCGTCGAGACCTTGACGCGGTTTCCCAAGCTGGAACAACTGTATCTGCACGACAACGGTTTCTCCGCCGAGGCCCTTGCCAAGCTGACGGCCCTCCGGCAATTACGGCTGTTAGACCTTCGCGGTTGCCCGGGCGTGGGCGTGGAGGTCTTAACGCAGATTTGCGAGCTTCCACGGCTTTCCGATTTGCGGGTCCGCGGATACGCCATCAACGATGCCTGCATGGAGGCCGTCGCAAAGTGCCGAAACTTGTCGGCTTTCACCTTGGAGGAAGCTGCGGTGACGGGGAAGGGGCTCGCCCTTTTGGCCGGCCTCCCGCTGGAGTCCCTCACCCTCTACAAATGCTTCACCGTCCGAGAGGAGGATTTGGCCGTCCTTGCCGAATTCCCGCAGTTGTCGCGATTGTCGCTGCGGGATATGCCCCTCCGCGGCGACTTCTTACGGCATCTCAACGCCTCGCAACTCACCGAGTTGCGTTTGTACCAAACCATGGTGGGCGACGGTAGTGCGGAGCACCTCCGCCACCTGAAGACCTTACGCCGTCTCGATCTCTCCAAGACCCTCGTCGGCGACGCAGGCTTGAAGGCCGCGGCGGAACTGCCGGCCCTACGAGAACTGCTGCTTGCGGAAACGATGGTGACGGATCAAGGCGTCTCCGTGTTGGGACCATTGCCGGCGTTAGAGATCCTCGACTTGACGGGCAACCTCGGCGTAACCGATCAGAGCGTGCCGATTCTGCAAAACTTGCCCAACCTCAAGACGGTCTTCTTGGACGGCACCTCGGTAAGTCGGGACGGCCTGGGTCTGTTGGGCGGCCGCGCTCAAGCCTCCCTTCCGCCGAACGAATGAATGCCGCGCGGATCACCTGCCCCGTGCAGGCCGCAACGATGAGCAAGGTCTCGCGTGAAACGCGGTTGAATGCGGTTGCCCGGCAAACCACGATTTCCGCCGTCGCCGCGCAACTCGCACTCCGCCCGCGAAGTCCGTAGCGCTTGACATGCGCGGCTCTTCGTGGACAATCGCAGTCGGTGAAACGGGCCGTGAAGAGCCGCGGCGCGGTCTCCTCTTTTTTCGAGAAAGGTACACGCTATGGCGACGCAATCGTCTCTTGCCGGGCACACCGGCGCTCTTACGACCGATACGACCCGGACTGAACGCGGTGGGAATCGCCGCAAGCCATCCCTGGTGGGAATCCTCGTAGCGGCATGTTGGGGGCTTGTTTCCGCGGCACACCCGTCGGCGACGTTCGCTCAAGCGGCCTCTCCGGCCGGCGGGGAAGTTCGGGCCTGGGAAGATCAGTTGACAATCCCCACCTACGCTTGGGTCGATGACATCAATCCCAAGTTTTGGGCCCTGGAGGGCGGCCCCCGACTTTCCACCACCGTACACGGCTCCATCGTCTATCCGTACACCATGCAGGATCACCTGCTCCGCGAAAAAGGCGATCGCACCTACAAGGCCCTCTGCCTCGAAAACGAATATCTCAAGGTCGTCTGCCTGCCGGAGCTGGGGGGACGCATCCATTCCGTCTCGGACAAGACCAAAGGCGAGGAGATGTTCCACCTAAACGGCGTCATCAAACCGGGAATGATCGCCATGCGGGGCGGGTGGATTTCCGGCGGCATCGAATGGAACACCGGACCGCACGGCCACACGGTAACCTGTTTATCGCCGGTCAACGCCTGCGTCGGGCACCATCCGGACGGATCGGCGTACCTCTTCGTCTCCAACACCGAGCAAATTTTTCGCACCCGCTGGACGGTCCGTTTGACGCTCCGTCCCGGACGCTCGTATTTGGAAGAGGAGATCACCCTGTACAATCCCACCGACGGCGTGCATCCCTACTACTTCTGGAACTGCACGGCGTTTCCGAATCGGCCGGGCACGCGGTTCATCTTCCCGATGTCGTTGGGAACCGACCACAATGCCCGCGAGTTCTTTCGCTGGCCGATCCACGAGGGCCGAGATCTGACGTGGCTGAAGAACTATGAGACGTATGCCTCGGTATTCGCGGTGCAATGCACGCACGATTTTTTCGGGGCGTACGACGTAGATGCGGATCGGGGGATCGCCCAGTTCGCCGACCACCGCAGATTGGGCGGAAAGAAGGCCTGGACCTGGGGCGAATGGGAATTCGGCAAGGTGGCGCAGCAAGACCTCACGGATGAGGACGGGCCGTACATCGAGGTCCAAAGCGGTCCCTTGCCCACACAGTCGGACTACGGGCGATTGAACCCGAGGGATCGCGTGACCTGGCAAGAGTGGTGGTACCCCGTTCACGGCTTGGGGGACGGTTTTGAATTCGCCACTCGCGAGGCGGCCGTCAACGTCCTGCGATTCGCGGATCGCACCGAAATTCGCGTCCTGCCGACGGGCCGCTACCCCGACGCTCGCTACGAGGTTCGGCAAGGGGGGCAAGTACTGGTCGAAGGCAGGGCGGACCTCGCTCCGGATCGCCCTACGGTGGTCGCGCTTTCGCCGCCCCCGGCAGCCGATCAGCCGTTGCGGATTCGCATCGTCGACGCCCGGGGCGGACTTATCCTAGAGTACGAAAGCCCGCTGACGATTCCACGGGTAGATCCGCCCGACCCCCGCACTTTCGCCGAAAAGCCGGATGCCGAAAAAACGGCCGACGACTGGTACGCGTTGGGCGCCAAGCGAGATCTGGCGACGGACCGTGCGGGGGCTCGGCAAGCGTATTCGGCCGCACTGGAACGCGAGCCGGACCACGCCTCCGCGCGGAAAGCCTTGGCCGTGCTGGATTTTGAGGCCGCACGGTACGACGAAGCCCTCCGACACTTGGAGCGGGTGCTTCAAGCCGACCCTAACGACGGCTGGGCCTGGTTTTACGCGGGTTCCTGCCACCTCGCGCAGAATCGCCCCGAGGACGCCGCCCGCTGCGCTGAACGTGCCTCCCAATCTCCGGAAACGGCCCTGCTCGGCAACGACCTGCTAGGACGCGCCGAGTGGCGGCGAGGGAGGCGAGACCGGGCCTTGCAGGCCTTTCAACAGGCAGTTCATATTCAGCCTTCCGATTATCAGGCGCGTGTTCACCTCACGGCGGCGCTGTGGGGAATGGGGCGCAAGGACGAAGCCGAGCGAGAAGCCGGCTTGCTCTGCGAACTCGATCCCACCGCCCTCTTGCCGCGAATCATTCCCGCTCTGCGATCGCCGGAGCGTTTGGAAATCGCAGCCCGTGAGGCACGGCTTTTGTTGGGCGAAATCGAGTTCGAGGCACTGGAAGCGGCCCTCACGCTGCACGCCTTCGGCATGGATCATGAGGCGACGGCCTGGTTGCGGGCGGCCTGCCGCACCGACGCCCCGGAAGAGGCGACCGGGTTCATGCCGCTCTACTATCTGGCCCATTTCTCGGCGTTGATCGGCGACGAGGATGCCTCGCGGCGCTACCTCCGCCGGGCCGCACACACCGCCAAAGAAGGCGTCTTCGCATCCCGACCGGAAGAGCTGGATGTCCTCCGGTACGCGGTGCGGGAGAATCCGCAGGACGCCCAGGCCCGCCTGCAACTGGGATGTCTGCTGGCCCATCTGGGACGCCCGGATGAAGCGGCGCGGTGGTGGCGTGAAGCCGTCACCCTTGCGCCGGGAAACAGCATCGCCTGGCGGAATCTAGGATTGGAGGCGGCGCATCGCAACGATCTGAAGGAAGCGGAAGCCTGTTACCGCAAGGCGATCGCGGCTCGGCCCGACGATCAGACCTTGTATCGCGACCTGGCTGAAATCCTGGTTGCGTCCCAGCGCCGGCCGGAGGCGATCTCCTTGATTCAAGAGATGCCGCTCTCGCTGCCGCGGCGGTCCGAAATCACCGTTCTGCTGGCCCAGTCCTTGGTGGACGAAGGACGCTACGACGAATGCGTCCGACTACTGGAGGGCACGCCGTATTTCACGAATTGGGAGGGTCAAGACATCGTGTGGCGACTGTTCAATCAGGCACATATCGAGCGAGGAAAACAGCGTTTGCAAGCCGGCGACGCGGCGGGAGCGTTGGAAGACTTCGAAGCGGCCCTGACTTACCCGCCCAATTTGCACGTCGGCCGCTCCAATAAACCGATCGAGGCCCCGGCCCAGTATTGGCGAGGCACGGCCCTGAAGGCCCTCGGCCGGGAAGCTGAGGCCCGGGCGGCATGGCAAGCCGGCGCCGAGGGGGCCGACGTCCCCGGCATCCAAAACGAATTCCGCGAAAAATGCCGCCAAGCCCTCCAGTCGCTCGGCGCCCAATCCGCGGCAGCTTCCCCCGACGCCGCCGAACGAAACGTGCTCACGGTCGGGCACACGTCCGTCACGGCGGCCGCCGCTGCGACGCACGCCGCGGCCGAGGCTCGCCCGGATGCCCCGGATGAAGAATTGCCCCTTTACGTCTGCCGCAAGATCGATCGCGATCTGGAGGTCTCGGGCAAGGTCGACGATCCTCTGTGGGAAATCGCTGAGGTCGCCGAGTTGCGGGATACCGTCACGGGCAAGCCGGGGCGCTACCGCACCACCGCCCGGCTGCTGTACAACGAGCACTATCTCTATCTCGCCTTTCAGTGCGAGGACGAGTATGCCTGGGCCACGCTCACCGAACGCGACGACCCGATCTACGAAGAGGAGTGCGTCGAGGCCTTTCTGTGCCCTTCCGGAAAGACGCGCCAATACTACGAAATCAACGTCAGCCCGCGGGGAACGGTGTTCGACGCCTTCATCCTCAACGGTCGGCCGATAGGCGGAGACCGTATCCACTTCCGCGGATTGAAGGAGTACACATGCGAAGGTCTGGTGGTGAAGGTGTCCGTCGACGGCACGCTCAATCAACGCGGCGCCAAAGGTTGGTCGGCGGAGTACGCCATCCCTTTCACCTCGCTGATCGGAGCCGACGAGATCGTTCCCCGTCCGGGGGAAACATGGCGGATGAATCTCTTTCGCATCGACGCCCCGGAGAAGGAACACCCTGAATACTACGCTTGGTCGACGACCGGCGCCGTCGACTTCCACCGACCTTGGCGCTTCGGTACGCTGCGATTCCAATAGCCGCGGCGATCCCCGGGGTTGGAATCGCGGCGATCACGCCATGGTCTGACCGGCCCCAGGCCGCAAGCAGCGGCTCTGGGCAGGCCGCTAGGGTTGGTCCGCCTCCAGGGTCTTATACAGCGGCAGGTGGCGGTAGTACACTTCCAAGATCAGGGCATGGACGGCGGTCACGTAGAGCCGTCCGGCCTGTTCCGCCCAGCGATCCGGGACGGGTTGCGTCGGATCCCAACTCCCGGCGAAATCCCCCTCCCGAATTTGCGTTTCCAGCAGCATGGGCCGAATGCGATCGTTCCAGGCGCGCCAGTAATCCCCTTGCATTTGGAACATCACCTGGGTGGCATAGTACCAATAATAGGCGTCGCGGAGGCGATACTGCGGAGTACCGAGGTCGGGCAGTTGACCGCGGAGGAAATCCGCGCCCTTCACAAGCGGCGGATGCGTGCGGTTCCAGCCCAGATAGATCCGCATCAGCAGCCCCTCGGCCGTCATGGCGCGGTTGGGAACGCGCCCGTGGATCTGGCTCGGCGTTTCGCCCGCATGGGGATTGTACATGTATCGGGCGCCGTCTTCCGTTTGGGCCAGATCCAGCCAATGCGAAACCTTTTCAAGGACGGGGCGCGGAACGTCGAAGCCCGCCATTTCCGCACTCTTTAGGGCCATCAGTTGCCAGCCGGTCACGGAAGTATCGCTTTCCCGTCGCGGCTCGTAACGCCAGCCTCCGTATTGGGCGTGTTGAGATCGCACGATGAAATCGACGGCCTTTTCTCCCGGCTCGCGGAGGGCGGGATCCCGCGTCATCCCATAGGCTTCGCACAATACGATGGCGGCCAATCCGTGCCCGTAAAACCTTGTGAACGGGTCCGGATCGGCGGCGGGAGAGTAGAGTCGGCCGTCCGCTTGCTGACGGGTCGTCAACCATTTGAGACCCCGCTGAACGACGTCTTGGTATTTGCCCTCGGTATGCGTGTAGCCGGCACCCAGGAAAGCCAAGAGGACCAGCCCCGTGGCCGACGTATCGCCCTGCATCGTCCCGGCGGCGAAGGCCTTGATGTCGAGTCCGGATTCGGCCGGGATGGCGTGCAAACTCCAATGTCCGTCGGGGAATTGGAGCCGGGCGAGGAAGGCCAAGGCACGCTCCACCGCCTCCTCGGTCTCGGGACCGCCGCCGAACTCAGCCGCCCGTCGTCCCCGCCGCGTGGGATTGCGTTGCATGAAGGCTTCGGCGGGTTCCAAGGGAGCCGTACCGCCCAAGGCTGAGGGGACCGGCGTCGTGCGGCGAACGGCTGCAAAGCGCGATGCCGAATCCTGTACCACGTCGCTTTCCGGACGCGAGAACCTCCCCGGCAAACCGACGCGGGTGGATGACGGGCCGCCCACGCCGCCGTCGCCCAGGGGATCACTCCGCAAAACCGGCAATCCTCCTTCCCTGCGGACGGCCGTCAAATCGGAGGCGGCAGGTTCGGCGCCGCCGCCCGGGCCGTTGCCCGGAAGACCTGCCATCGCCGCTTCTTCCGCCGGCCCCGGGCCGAGGGAGGAGGGCAAGCCGGGCGTCACTTGCCCGCGACGGACCGGCCCGCTCCCGATCGGCAGCGCCGCCGTCGGCTCGATGTCCCCGCCGCCCGGAATTCTCGGCGGTCCCGCATCACGCCCGAAGGTCCCGGATAACTCCGAAGCTGAGGCCCCTCCCGGTCCTTCTTCGACTCCCGATGCGTTGCCGCCGCGTACGGGGGCACCGGCGGCGTTTCCACGGAACCGCAGATCGAGCGTCCCGGTCCCGTCCGAAAGGCCGTTTGCAGACGCCATGGTACCGTCCGCGCCGGAGCTCTCGCCCGGCCGCGCGGCGATGCTCTCCGCTGCCACGGCCCCCGCCGTACCGCCGCTCAAAGCGGAAGCTAGCGCCGGTCCTCGCCTCTGCCCCGCCGCCACGCCGTCATTCCCAAGCACTCCCGAGAAATCTTCCATCCTTTCTCCCGAACCGCGTGGACCGCCCGTGATGCCGCTTCCCGAGACTCGGTCACCTTCACTACCGCCCAACCGACCGGCGGTGAGGATATCGAGAGGGCTGTCGCCGCCCAACCCACCGCGGACCTGAGGAGCGGTTCCGCCCCCGGCAACAGCCAGGGCGCTTTCGTTGGGCAAAGCTCCCATGCCGCCCAGGGCGCCTCCCCCTCCCGTGCCAGACCCTTGAGAGGCAGCCGCCGGTTGCGCATCGGCGACCATTCCCGGCGTCCCCGGAGCGTTCAGTCGCGCCCGCCCCGCAGCTCGGATACCCGCCTCCCCCAGCGCGACGACGCCTTCGGTTGCGGCCGTTTCTCCGCGGCGTGCCGATAGCCCAGTCGTCGCCCCCGAAGCGCTCAGCGAAACCAGCGGCGCATCCGTGCCGGCACTCGACGACAAAGCCCCGGCTGTTGACAAACGCGGCGTGCCGGCATCTCGGGCCAAGACGCCCGGCGAGGAATCGATACGCCCAGGATTGCTCGCCGCGGCGGCTCGCGGCGACTCCGCGGCGGCCGTCGGTAAGCCCGCGGCGCCGCCCACGGCTCCCGGCGATCGCTCGCCGGCAATGCCTGCCATCAAGGGCGCTGCTCCGCGGTCTTCACCGGCGACCGTCCGACTCGGCGAATGCGGGCGGAGGTCGGCCGCGGGAGCGTCCCCGATATTGACCCCGGCCTCCCGGAGCGGACTGCTCGCCTCCGCCCGGCGGCCGTCATTCACGGCGGGAGAAGGCGACGGTTGCGTTCGCGCGACATCCTGAGGACGAACGGCGGCAACGGT
>Ga0067045_1004558_pt1 | contig 12112 bp, 10 predicted proteins | sample TerdegcTABiofilm_FD_59184 | JGI IMG/M metagenome (GOLD analysis project Ga0067045, IMG submission 59184) | Combined Assembly of (Gp0054472, Gp0054536) Wastewater bioreactor microbial communities from Singapore -Terephthalate degrading...
CCGCCGGTAGGTCCGGTCTGTAGTTGGTGAACTGCGACGGATCGGGCCGCTCCGGGGCTGCCGATGCGCAGATGGCAACCAGCGAACAGAGCGCCGCTGCGACCGGAATGGCGAAGGTGACGGCCATGGTTGGGCCTCCTGTGGCGAGACGGGGTCTGCGGTCAGTCAACGGCGCACATTGCCACAGCAGGCGTAGGGCGCGCGGGGCCCTGCCCGCTGGACGTTGCGGGCATCCCGCGCCTGTCCCCGTGAATGCCCGGCAACTGCGCGGAACTTCCAGTGCATCAGCCGTGGGATGTGCCCGTCGTCCAGGGCACAGGGCCCCACGGCATCACTCGCGTCACACGCGCGGGGCCCTGCCCGCTGGACGTTGCGGGCATCCCGCGCCTGTTGACAGGACACCGTATCAGCCCCGGCGGAACACCGCACCCCGCGCCGTTACTCTTCCCTCAGCACCTCGTGCTCCGTACTGATCACGAGGTCGCGTGTGTCGAACAGGTTCAGGTAGTACACTGTCGCGCCCTCGGGCAGTTCGGCGGTCACGAGGCCACCCTCGCCAATCCGGGCAGGTGTGGCTTCCCAGTTGCGATCCGGCCAGTTCCCCAGGTCCCTCGTGAAGTTCAGCTCGGCCTTCACTACTGGAACCGGGCTCTCGAATGTCGCCCAGACGCTGTTGCCGTTGCGTCCCCAGCCGGTGATCTTTGCCAGAGCAGGGCCGCCCTTGAGGAAGTGGTCGGCGAAGGCGTGGATCTCCGCCGGGGCCTCGCCTGCCGGGCCGTGACCGTGAGGCATGCGCAGGCGGATGCACAGGTCGCGGGTTCCCTGGGTGTCCCGGTACGATTTCTGCAGCGCCGGGAACCAGTAGGCGAAGTCATTGCTGCCGCTGACCCAGAGCATGGGCATGGCGCTGAACTTCAGGTAGTTCGAGGGGTCCCACCAGCGCATCCAGCGGTCAGTGCGCTCCCCGCCGAGGCTTCGCACAGAGGAGCCGAAGGCGGTATCCAGGTAATACCCGCAGCCGTAGACGGGCACCGCGAACCTGAACCGGTGGTCGATGCCCGCGATGATGCTGGTTAGGTAGCCGCCCCATGAGATGCCAGTCAGGCCGATGCGGTCGGGGTCAACCTGGGGCAGGGAGCGCAGCAGAGAATGGCCGAGAATCGCGGCTGATACCGCGTGGTAGGTCCATTGGTCCTCGCGGGGCCAGTCGATCTGGCCGAACCCTCCCCAACCCGCCGGGCCGCCGTCGGGATGTCGTGGCCGGGTGCCATGCTCGCCGCCGGAGGTGCAGCCGCAGGTATCCATGGAGATCGCCGCATAACCCCGATCATTCCACAGCCTCACCCAGCTTGCGAAGGCGGTGCCTCCGCCGCCATGCACCAGGACCATGGCCGGGACCTTCTCGCCCTCGGGAACGTCGGGAATTCCGAGCCACGCGAAGACCCTGGTGGGCCTGCCGCGGAAGGGCTCGCCCTCGTAGAAAATGGCCTGCAGGCCGGGTTCGTCATAGCCCGCGGCGAGTTCGTAGGCCGGCGGCTTTGAGAGCCTGTTGAGGTCCCACATGGGTCCCTCGGGGTCGCTGGGGGGCTCGATGATCCGCGCCGCTTCCCGCGCCGCGCGCTTCGCCTCTTCTTCGGTCGCATGGCCGGCTATCAGGGTCACCTCGCGGGTAGACTTCGCCGGAATGGCTACCTCCCAGATCTGGTGGACTTTCGCGAATGGCCCCCAGACTCGGGTGCTGCCCCTGATCTCGAGCTTCGCCGATCCGATGAACCACGCCGAGTCTGTCCAGTTCGCCTCAAGAGGCGCCTTCCAGTACTCACCCGCGCTGTCCCGCGCCGCCTTGACCGCCGCAGTGAAGACAATCACGTAGACCATGTTCCTGTCCGTCAGGTTGGTGAGCTTCCAGGTGATGGTATCAGGCCCGAACACCGACACTTGCTCGGCCTTCTCGCCGCGAGCCGAGATTGTGCTCTCATCCGGCTGGGAGACTTCGGGCAGCGGCAGGACGCCGTCCTGGTAGAAGTACGCCCCTTGTGGGCCACGGAAGAACTCATTGCCGGCGATGGTGAGCTTCGAGAGGTAGCCTTCCTTCGTGACAGCGGCCTGNTAGGTGGTTGCTGATACTTCGTGGCCGTTTTCGGCGGNTTGGATCACGACTGGCGCCTCCTGGGCGTGNACNGTGTTGAGGAGCGCAAGAATGATGGNCAGTGCGGCGCGGATACNGTGACTGCAAAGCATTGGGTGGGCCTCGCGGGTCCCCGGACGCAGGGGGAAGTGGGTCATTAAGCGCAGGTCTCTATGGTCTGCGGAGTGAACTTCTTCGCCGCTGGCGTGCCCTGGACCTCCCGTCGTGCGGGCTGTTAGGGAGGATTCCTGGGGACTTTCAGCGTGGATTGAGAAAAGATGCACAAACAGCTTGACACCTTCAGGAATCACCGTAGAATGTTGACTCANTGACGAGGCACTGCGCGTGGTAGATCNGCGGCACAGCCAGGAGCGATCCCTCTGAAGCTCGCCGACGCTACTCATGCACTGCAGGCTGACCCCATCGTACCCGCGGCCGACCCGGACGTCCCCGTAACCGGGTGCTTTGCCGCGGACCTGATGAGTGACGTCCTGGCCTTTGCCAGACAGGGGTCACTCCTCCTCACGGGGCTCACAACCGATCAGACCATACGAACGGCCGCGATCAGACACTTGATCGCGGTCGTTGTCGTTGAGGGCAAGCAGATCGGGAGCGACATGATCGATGCCGCGACCGAAGAGGACATCCCTGTATACCGCACGCCTCTGTCCAAGTACGAGGCGTGCGGACTGCTTCTGCAGGCCGGTCTGCGGCCATATCGCGCGAATTCGGGAGCCCAGGAATGAGGCAGGGCAGGCGCACCGAGAACCATGGATGATCAGCCCCTGTGCCATCATGAGTTCCCGATCCTGGGCAGCGCCTACTTTCTCGGCGGCCGCGCATCCACGTCGGTTAAGCGGGTTCTGTCGGAGTTCGGCGTGGACGGCGAGACGATCCAGCGGGTGAGTGTGGCCTGTTACGAGGCGGAGATGAACGTGGTCCTGCACGCCGTCTCCGGCTATATTGCGCTGGACTTGTTCGCCGACCGGGTCGAGGTCAGCGTGAAGGACCGTGGCCCGGGCATTGATGATATTGAGCTCGCGATGACCCCCGGCTGGTCTTCGGCGACAGAGGAGGCGCGCGCGCTGGGATTCGGCGCCGGGATGGGTCTGCCTAACATCAAGGGCCAGGCGGATGAGATGGAGATCGAGAGCCCTCCTGGGGAGGGTGTGCGCATGAAGCTGGTATTCAGGAGAGGTGACCAGGGCGATGAGTGAACACAGTACCCCCACCGTGGCCCAGGTTGCCGAGGAACTCGGGCTGAAAGTCTGCGCGGGAGGCCACAAGCTGGACAGCAAGGTGGAGGGCGCACTTGTCAGCGATCTGCTGAGTTTTGTGATGGCCAACGGCAAGCGCGGACAGTTGTGGGTGACGATTCAGACCCACTCGAACATCGTGGCTGTTGCGGTGCTGGGCGGACTGGCGGGGATCATCATTGCCAGCGGATTCCATCCGGATGAAGACACCACAGGCCGTGCCGAGGAAGAGGACATCCCGATTCTCACGTGCGACGCGCCGGCGTATGAGGTTGCCGGGATGCTGTACGAGCTGGGAGTGCGGTAGTGGGAGGCCAAGCTCGCCCGGCGGAGGCTCGCGAGACTCAGGAGCAGGATCGGGTCGCCGGGAAAGGGCTTGTGGCAGTAGACCTGCATATCCACACGGCGCTATCTCCGTGCGGCGATGAGTCAATGCGGCCCGGAGAGGTGCTCCTGAGCGCCGAGCGCCGGGGGATTGCGGTGGTGGGGATCGTCGACCACTGCACCGCCCGCAATGCGAAGGCGTTCCTTGATGCTTCGGCGGCCTTTGACGTACGAGTGCTTGTTGGGCTCGAGGTTGAAAGCGCGGAGGGTGTACACATCCTTGCGCTCTTTGACAGTCTTGATGCGGCCACGGATATGGACCGCCTTGTCGCGGACCATCTGCCCGACCTGCGAAACCGCCCCGACGTGCTGGGAGACCAGCAGCTTCTGGATGCGTGGGGTCACGTGATCGGGACCGACGATCGCCTCCTGGTGACCGCCACGGACCTGACCATCGAGCAGATCGCCCGTCACACCGCAGACCGCCGAGGATTGAGCATCCCGGCCCACGTGGACCGTTCGCTGAACGGCCTGTTCCGCGTGCTCGGCATGGTGCCGCCGGGCCTGCGCGTGCCTGCTTTCGAGGTGTCCGCGAGTACAACGCCGGACAAGGCGCGGGAGCGCTGGCCGCAGTTGGCTGAAATCTGTCTGCTGACCAGTTCGGACGCTCACGTGCCCGAAGACATAGGCCGCGCGATGACCTTCGTCAGCCCGGACCTCGCCAGGGCGGAACTCGATGCCTGCGACTGGGGCGAGGAACTGAAGAAGGAGTTGTGCCCCGGGGGTGGTGGCGGTGCGTGAACTGTCGCTGCACATCCTGGACATCGCGCGCAACAGCGTGGAGGCCGGTGCGCGGAACCTGGCGCTGACGGTGGTCGAAGACCCGGAGCGGGACCGGCTCGAGATCGCACTTCAGGATGACGGGCGGGGGATGGACGCGGAGACCCTGGCACGGGTCACCGACCCGTTCTACACGACCCGCACCACCCGGCACGTGGGTTTGGGGCTGCCTTTGCTCAAGGCCACATGCGAGCAGGCCGGTGGGGTGATGGAACTGACGTCCACGCCCGGCAAGGGGACGCTGGTGCGATGTGTGATGAAGCTTTCGAACGTGGACAGACCGCCGCTGGGCGATCTCGCCACGGTGATCCAGTCTCTGGCGTGCGAATCGGAACACACGGAGCTTGTCTACCGCCACGTTGTGGGGGATGGCGAGTTCCGGCTCGACACGATGGAGGTGAAACGCGAACTCGAGGCAGACTGCCTCTGTGCCCCGCCGATCCTGCAATGGCTGGGGCGCCATGTGCGCGAAGGATTGCACGAACTGAGGAGCAGAGCCTGATCCGGAACCGGAACAGGCTTTGACCGGGCTGACGCAATGCACCGACGAGGTACTCGACGGGACCCGCGCGGCGCCAATGAACCTGAACGAAGCCGGAATGCCGCCGGCGCAAGTGACAGGCAGCGTGCTTGAGACACGCCCAGACAGTAACAGGAAGGGAGCAGTACGAACTTGAAGAGCGTACAGGAACTACGAGAGCTGCGGGAACGCGCGAAGGCTGCTCTGGCTGTACGGGACAAGGAGGGTGGACCACGGATCGTGGTCTGCATGGGAACCTGCGGCATTGCCGCTGGCGCCCGTGATGTGCTCCGATCCCTGCTGGAGGAGCTGGAACGGCAGGGCCGTGATGACGTCACCATCACCCAGACCGGCTGCAAGGGTCTGTGCGATCGGGAACCTATGATCGACGTGCTCATTCCGGGGAGCGCGCCGGTGACTTACGGTTCGGTCACGCCCGACTTGGTCAGGCGGATCGTGGATGACCACGTGATCAAGGGCCAGGTCGTCTCCGAGTACGCCATCGCCATCGGATCGGAGGGCAACTGAAAATGCTCACGGCTGCACCTATCGCCGAAGACGTCTTCCCCAAGATCGATGCCATCGTGGAAAAGCACGGCGCTGATCCCGATGCCCTCATAGAGATACTCCACGGGGTCCAGGAAGAGGTCGGGTACCTGCCGCAGCAGGTGCAGGAGTACATTGCGAACCGGCTGTCCATGCCGCCCGGACAGGTCGAGAGCGTCATCAGCTTCTACAGCTTCTTCACCACCATCCCGCGTGGCCGTCACATCATCAAGGTTTGCCAGGGAACCGCGTGCTATGTGCGCGGCGGCAAACGCGTGCTGGAGGAAGTTGTGAAGCGCGCCGGATGTGGCGTGGGCGAGACCAGCGAGGATATGCGCTTCAGCGTGGATGTTGTCCGCTGCGTGGGCGCCTGCGGCCTGTCACCGGTCATGACCATCGGTGACGACATCTACGAGCGGGTAAAGCCATCCCAGGTCAATGATCTGCTGGCACGGTATGAGTAGCATTCGCAGCGTACTGCCAGATGCGCCCAAACCGGGTGCAACTGTTCGACTTCTTCCCTGAAGGGAGCGTAATAACTCGATGCCAACTTACCGGTCACACGTGCTGGTATGCGCCGGGGCAAGCTGCGTCTCCTCGGGTAGCCACAGCGTATCCGAAGCCCTGGAAGCTGCCATCAGCCGGCACGGACTGAGCAATGAAGTGAAGGTCGTGCGAACCGGATGCATGGGCTCGTGCGATCTTGGCCCCGTCGCAGTCGTCTACCCCGAGGGCGTCTTCTACCAGAAACTCACGCCTGAGGATGCCGAAGCAATCGCCTCCGAGCACCTGCTCAAGGGGCGGCCCGTCGCGCGCCTCATGTATGTCTCCGCGGAAGGCGAAGCTCCCGCGCTGGACATGGACAGCATCCCGTTCTTCGCGCTGCAGCAGAAGATAGTCCTGCGCAACTGCGGCGAGATCGACCCGACCAACATCGACGAGTACATCGCCCGTGACGGCTACGAGGCGCTGGCCAAGGTCCTCACGGAGATGACCCCGGAACAGGTCATCCAGACCATCAAGGACTCCGGCCTGCGTGGACGCGGCGGCGGCGGTTTCCCCACCGGACTGAAGTGGGAGTTCACCGCCAAGGCCGAAGGCGACGTCAAGTATGTGGTCTGCAACGCGGACGAGGGCGACCCGGGCGCGTTCATGGACCGCAGCGTGCTCGAGGGTGACCCGCACAGTGTCATCGAAGCAATGACCATCGCGGGCTACGCCATCGGCGCGAAGAAGGGCTACATCTACGTGCGCGCCGAGTATCCGCTGGCCATCGAGCGCCTGTCTATCGCACTCACCCAGGCCCGGGGATACGGTCTGCTTGGAGAGAACATCTTCGGCACCGACCACTCCTTCGACATCGAACTGCGTATGGGAGCGGGCGCTTTCGTCTGCGGCGAAGAGACCGCACTCATGGCGTCCATCGAGGGCAAGCGCGGCGAGCCTCGCCCGCGGCCGCCGTTCCCCGCGCAGAAGGGTCTCTGGGCGCGCCCGACGGTGCTGAACAACGTGGAGACCTTCGCGAACATCGCCCCGATCATCCTCAACGGGCCGGAGTGGTTCGCTTCCATCGGCACCGAGACCAGCAAGGGCACCAAGGTCTTCGCGCTGGCCGGGCATGTGAACAACACCGGTCTCGTCGAGGTCCCGATGGGCACCCCGCTGGGGACCATCATCTACGAGATCGGCGGCGGCGTCCGCAACAAGCGCAAGTTCAAGGCAGCCCAGAGCGGCGGCCCCTCCGGCGGCTGCATCCCGCCCCAGTTCCTGAACACGCCGGTGGACTATGAGAGCCTTAAGGAACTGGGCTCGATCATGGGTTCCGGTGGCCTCATCGTGATGGACGACACCACCTGTATGGTGGATCTGGCGCGGTTCTTCATCGACTTCGTGCAGGATGAGTCCTGCGGGAAGTGTCCGCCGTGCCGCATCGGGACCCGGCGCATGCTTGAGATTCTGGAGCGCATCTGCCGGGGGGAGGGTCGGCCCGGCGATATCGACCTGCTCCTGGACCTCGGCGAGCAGATCAAGGTCACCAGTCTATGCGGCCTCGGACAGACGGCTCCCAACCCGGTTCTCAGCACCATCGCATACTTCCGGGAGGAGTACGAGGAGCACATCCGCGACAAGCACTGCCGCGCCGGAACCTGCCAGGAGATGATGAAGGCGCCGTGCGAGCATGCTTGTCCCGCCGGGATCGACGTGCCCGCATACGTCAATTTCATGGCAGAGGGGCAGATCGACGAGGCGTATTCGGTCATCCGTGAAGCCAACCCGTTCCCGTCTGTCTGCGGCCGGGTCTGCACCGCCTACTGCGAGACAAAGTGCCGCCGCAGCCAGCTCGATGGCTCAGTCTCCATCCGGCTCCTGAAGCGGACGGCATCGGACTACCGCACCAGAGCGTGGAAGCCGGAGCTCGCTCCGCGCCGCCACAAGAAGGTTGCGGTCATCGGCTCCGGCCCCGCCGGCCTCACCGCCGCGGACGATCTGAACCGCATGGGTTACGATGTGACGGTCTTCGAGAAGGAGCAGTTGCCGGGCGGCATGATGGCACTGGGCATACCCGACTACCGCTTGCCCCAGGATGTCCTCCAGAAGGAGATACAGGACATCGTGGACCTCGGCGTGGAGTTGAGGACCGGCGTGGCCTTCGGGAGCGATGTCACCATCACGGATCTGGAAGCCCAGGGCTACGAGGCGATCTTCCTGGCCATCGGCTGCCAGCAGGGGATCCCGCTTGACTGCCCCGGCTCCGATGCTGAGGGCGTCTTGGATGCCATCAAGTTCCTGAAGGAACTGGCGCTAGGCCACCAGCCCGAGATCGGCAAGCGCGTCGCCGTTATCGGCGGCGGAGACACCGCGATCGACTCGGCCCGTTCCGCCCTGCGTCTGGGTGCGGACCAGGTGCATCTTGTCTACCGGCGCACCCGGGATGAAATGCCCGCCCACGCCGAAGAGATCGAGGCCGCGGCCCATGAGGGCGTTCAGCTTCACTTCCTCATGGCCCCGAGCGAGATCAAGGTGGAGGACGGCAAGGTGGCCGGGATGATCTGCCAGCAGATGGAGCTTGGCGACTTCGACAGCTCCGGACGCCGGCGGCCGATCCCGGTGGAGGGCAGCGAGATCGCCCTCGACGTGGACACGGTCATCGCGGCCATCGGCCAGCGGATCGACCCGGACTGCGCGTGCGTCGAGACCAGTCGCGGGAAGCTGTGCGCCGATCCGGTGACCCTTGCCACCGCGAAGGCGAACGTGTTCGCGGGCGGAGACGCCACTGAGGGCCCCATGACGGTGGTTGACGCCATCGCCGACGGCCACAAGGTTGCCCGGTCCATCCACAGCTATCTGTCGGGAGAGCCGATCCCCGAGCCGAAGATCCGCGCCCGCACCCGTGTATCACAGCAGGTGCTCGCAGCCTTGGAGACAGGCGAGGAAGAGCGCCCGCCCACGCCCGTTCCCTGCATCCCCGACAGCTACCGGCGGACCGGTTTCGCCGAGGTCGAAACGGGCTACTCAGTGCCCGTGGCCTGCCGGGAAGCGGCGCGTTGTCTGCACTGCGACTACATCGCCATCGAGGAAGACTAGGCGCGGACAGCCCGCCTAATCCTGTACTGCCCCAACTTACCAGGAGGACAGTAACCAATGTCGGAGTTCATGATAACAATCAACGGCCGCGAGGTTCCGGCAAGCCCCGGCATGACGGTGCTCAACGTAGCCCAGCAGGCGGGGATACATATTCCCACGCTGTGCTATCACCCCGACCTGCCGCCCCTTGGCGCCTGCCGCGTCTGCCTCGTGGAGATCGAGGGCGAAAGGGGCCTTCAGCCGTCCTGTTCGTTCCCCGTCCGCGAGGGCATGAAGATCAAGACCCATTCGCCCAAGGTGCGCAAGGCGCGCCGCACGGTGGTTGAGCTGCTCCTGTCCGATCACCCATCGGACTGCACCAGTTGCGCAAGAAGCGGCTCGTGCGAGCTGCAGCAGCTGGCCGAGGACCTGGGCATCCGCGAGGTGCGCGTGCGAGTGGACTGCCCCGGCCACCCCATCGACGACGTCAGTCTCGCGGTGGTCCGTGACCCGGACAAGTGCATTCTGTGCCGCCGGTGCCTTCAGACCTGCGATATCATCCAGGGCGTCTCGGGCCTGCGGGTCATGGGACGCGGATATGACAGCATCATCGGCGCGCCCTTCGGTCAGGCGCTCGGGCACGCATTGTGTGTCAACTGTGGCCAGTGCATCAACCGTTGCCCCACCGGGGCTCTCACCGAGAGGAGCTACATCAACGAGGTCTGGGAGGCCCTTGCGGACCCGGATAAGTTCGTGGTGGTCCAGACCGCTCCCGCCGTCCGTGTTGCCCTGGGTGAGGGGCTCGGACTGCCTGCGGGCCAGGTGGTGACGGGCAAGCTTACCAGCGCCCTGCGCGAACTGGGCTTCGACCGGGTCTTCGATACTGACTTCACCGCGGACCTGACCATCATGGAAGAGGGGCATGAGCTGATCAAGCGCATTACCGAGGGCGGTGTCCTGCCCCAGATCACCTCGTGCAGCCCCGGCTGGATCAAGTTCGTGGAGCATTTCTACCCGCAGTTGCTCCCGAATGTGTCTTCCTGCAAGTCGCCCCAGCAGATGTTCGGTGCGGTGGCGAAGACGTACTATGCAGAGGAGGCGGGTATCGATCCGGCGAAGATGGTAGTGGTGTCGATCATGCCCTGTACCGCCAAGAAGTACGAGGCGGCCCGGCCCGAGATGTGTGATTCCGGCTACCGGGACGTGGACTACGTGCTGACAACGCGCGAGCTTGCACAGATGATCAAAGAACAGGGCATCGACTTCGCTCATCTGCCGGACAGCGACTATGACGATCCGCTGGGTGAGTCCACTGGCGCCGCGGTGATCTTCGGCGCCACCGGCGGGGTCATGGAAGCCGCCCTGCGCACGGCCTATGAGGTTATCACCGGCGAGAAGCTGGAGAACATCGACATCGAGGCCGTTCGCGGCATGGATGGCGTGAAGGAAGCCACGGTGAAAGTTGGCGACATCGAGTTCAAAGCCGCCATTGCCCACGGTCTGAGCAATGCCGCGAAGCTGATGGACAAGGTGGCGGCGGGGGAGGCCGACTACCATTTCATCGAGATCATGGCCTGCCCCGGCGGGTGTCTCGGTGGGGGTGGCCAGCCGATCCCGACGTCGCCGGAGATCCGCAAGAAGCGCATGGAGGCCATCTATGCCGCGGACGTAGACCTGCCCATTCGCAGGTCACACGAGAACCCATCCATCGCCCGGATTTACGAGAAGTTCCTGGGCGCTCCGTTGAGTCACAAGTCACATCAACTGCTGCACACAGAATACACACCGCGCACCAAAGCGGCGGTTCAGGGACCCGAACAGGGTTAGTCGCGACGACGGAACCAGGGAGGGGCTGCCTGGCGTCCCGGTGGCCCCTCCTGCGCAATCGATCGTCCCGTCTGCATCCGGCTCGCTGCGCCTGAAAGGTGGGCCACGATGACGTCAGCTCAGGCTGTGCCGGCCGACTGGACGCCGGACGTGGTAGCCGGTGTCGCCGCCCGTATCTGTCCACATGAGCAGATCCAGTCGATCCTCGACGCCGGCAGGGACGCCGACGCTGAGACCGTCCGGGATGTCCTGCACCGGGCAATGGCGATGGAAGGTCTGACGCCTGAGGACGTAGGGGTTCTCATTCAGGTGGGCAACGGGAGCCTCCGCGAGGAGGTACTGGCGACTGCCCGGCGCGTGCATGAGCAGACCTTCAACCGCCGAGTTGCCCTGTCCACCCCGATCTGCCCCACCAACCGCTGCATCAATGACTGTCTCTACTGCCCCCTGAGGCGCTCGGATGTTCGCCTGCGCCGGACTTCCTCCACGATCCGCGATCTGCAGCGCGAGATCACTGGTCTTCTGCGCGAAGGGCACCGGCACTTCAACCTGGTTTTCTCCGAGGACCGCAGCGGAGCGCATCACATCCACGACATGCTGGTGGCCGCGTACGGGACGCGCTCGGGTGTGGAAGAAGCCTGCCGGGTGGACCTGAATGTGAACCCCATGCAGCCGGTGGATTTCCGGCTGCTCACGCAGGAAGGGTACCTTGGCACTTATCACTGTTACCAAGAGACCTACCACCGCGAGACTTACGAGCGGCTCCATGTGGACGGTCCAAAGGCGGACTACCACTGGCGGATCACCGGCCACGATCGAGCCATCCAGGGGGGGGTGAAAGAGCTTGGGCTCGGGGTGCTCCTGGGCGCGTATGACTTCCGCTACGACGTGGTGGCACTCATCGCCCACTGCGCCTACCTGAAGCGTGAATGCGGGTACGGAGCCGTCTCCATCACCCTCCCCCGGATGGTCCCGGCCAAGGAGGCGCCTGCCTCGCAGGACACCACCCGCCAGGTGGATGATGAGGATCTCAAGCTGATCGTTGCGGTATGCAGGCTTGCGAGGCCCCACGTGGCCATCGTCATGTGTACCCCGGCGGAGCGCGAG
>Ga0067045_1000149_pt1 | contig 12110 bp, 9 predicted proteins | sample TerdegcTABiofilm_FD_59184 | JGI IMG/M metagenome (GOLD analysis project Ga0067045, IMG submission 59184) | Combined Assembly of (Gp0054472, Gp0054536) Wastewater bioreactor microbial communities from Singapore -Terephthalate degrading...
TTTAGACCTCTAGACGCTGCCTGGATTGTCGCCGGGGATAACTGTTCCAGAATCCGATAGATCAGATTGCACAATCGAGAATTCCAGTACAGTTTCTGACTGAAGGCGGCAGCGCCCACCAGTTAATTTCGGTTTCTAAAAATACTTTATGATCAGCGCCAACGAGTAGATTATTACAACAATCTCGGCAATAACAAAACCTACGATAAAGAGTGGGATTAAGCTGGCAATTATCATCATTTGATCACCTCCACGGTAATATAGCGAGCAAAAACCGTCTCCTTAAGGCGACAGATAATGCCACTGTTATTATATGCTTCTGTTTTGCTTTTGCCGATCCTCAAACANGCCCATTTAATCCACATTCTGGCTGAGAANTTGAATTCTCGAGTTGCGAATTCACTTTTCTCACCNTATCTTGTTGGGTCACCATGGCCNAAAAAATTGTGTGAGCTTGGATTATCTGAAGTTGTGGCTTAAGTTAGTGAAGAACTTCCTGAAACCCGCATCGCAACCATTGCTGTTGATCATTCCCTTTTCATAGAGCTCGACGAAGTACTCGCCGCTGCCGATTTCTACCGATAGAGAGTCGAGGGGAAAGCCGGGTTTCCTTATCGCGTGGGGCTTATCGACGAGAAGGAAACTCTCGGCCAGGTCTTCCCCATCGTAAGTTATAACTTTCTCATGATCAATAATAAGGCAGATCGCGTTTCTATAACTCGCCCTCACCATTCCTCCGAGCTCCTTGACGAGTTTCGAGTAATACTCAATCATTTCTTCGTCGCTCAATTCTCTGCCGTTGACCCTTCTGACTCTCGGGCCGGGTTGTCTCTTCTCATCTAGACCCTGTATGTAGAGACCTGAATCGCATGAAAAGAGAGGTCTTCCGATAGCTTCATAATACGCTTTAGCCTTTATGTACGCATTTTCGGCCGGGGTGTCGCCTTCCTCAGGTACCTCCGGGAGCGCGATATCCCTGTCCGGCGCGAGTATATCGATCCCCAGACCGTCGAGCATCCTTCGCATATATTCTATTTTGCTTATGTTGGTAGTCGCATACGTCAGTTCCATTGTTTGACGACCTCCGTTGCATTTATGGAACCACAAAAGATATTATCATGACAAGGATTGGACAGTGAGAAGAGACATTAGCCGCTCTGGATATCGATCCTCCTTCCAGCATGCCGGGCACCGATCCTGCATCCATCGTTCCGACGCTGCGCCAACTCACCACCAGTAACGGTCCTTATGCTCTTACCCACAATCCAACACCGTTCCAGGTGGTATAAGTTTGCAACTTGCAAGTTGAAGCGTGTAGGAGTCAGTTGTATATATTTACCCGGTTCCATAACAAGATTTCCTTTCTGTTGTCGCATATTTGTGTGNTATATTGTATTAATGCCTTGAAAAAGGTTTGAAAAGGGAGGCGATGAAGTGAAGCGAATTTCGCNCAGGATACTTTTTCTTCTGTTGTTAGCGTNTCTCCCGCTTTCCATGGCGATGGCGCGGGGGGTGACCTTTCTCGTCAATCCGTCTTACAGCCCCTTCAGCTACGAGGAAAATGGCTCGCTCAAGGGTCTTGCGGTCGAACTTGTAAAATTGCTCTCGTCTGAATTCGGGCTTGAAGCGGAAATGGTCGCTATGCCCTTNGAAGAGGCTTACACGAAGCTGCAGGACGGNGGTGAGTACGCCCTGCCCACGCTAGTATTCACCCCGCAGCGGAAATCCCAGTTCAACTGGGTAGGTCCTATCGCGGTAACACCCACATACCTTTACGCCCGCGATGATTCTCGAGACATTCGTTCGATAGACGATGCAAGAAAAGCGGGGAAAGTCGGCGCCGTGCGGGGGTATTACTCCCAGCAACTCCTGGCCGAACAGGGTCTGGATACGTTGATCTTCGACGACGAGACGACTTTGTTGAAGAGCCTTCTGGAAGGCGGCATTGACCTGGCACCCTTCAACTACGATGTCTATAAGTATCTGACGGAGAACATACCTGAATCTTCAAAGTTGCACGCTACGATCGTTCTTGACCTCGATATGACCTATATAGGTTTCTCGAAGGATGTACCGCTCGATACCCTTCGGATGTGGCAGGAGGCGCTGGACAGTTTGAAAAGCTCCGGCGACTTTGCTGGACTTTATGAAAAATGGCTGCCGGGCCGTCCCGTTCCCGGTATCTATACCCTGCTCACTGAGGAGTATCCGCCCGTTACATACATGGGCGACGGAGAACCTGAAGGCTTTGTGATCGAGATAGTGAGAGAGCTCATGGATCGAAACGGTATGAAAGAAGAGATCTTCCTTGTTCCGTGGACGATAGGCTATGAACTGGCTTCGAACCTGCCCAACGTTCTTCTCTTCAGTATGGATCAGACGGAGTTTCGAAAGCCACTCTTCGAGTGGATCGGACCGGTTGGCAGGAACACGGCTTACCTTTACGGGCGGGCCGGTTCGTCAGTAGCTCCCGCCGATCTCGAAGAAGCCAGGAAGGTCGGAACGATCGCCACTACAAAGGACTGGTGGACCGAACAGCTCCTTATAGATCTGGGCTTCACGAATCTGAAGAGTTTTCTGGATCCTCTGGACACCGTGCGGCAGCTGATGAGCGGCGAAGCCGATCTCGCGATATTCACCGATCTCACCGTCACCGAATTGGTGCAGAACGCCGGTTACCAGATGGAGAATCTAGACCGTCTACTCGAAATCCAGACGAACTATTTCTACATCGCGGCCTCCAGAGGCACCGACCCGGAGACGGTTTTGAGTCTGCAAAAGACGCTTGACAGCATGAAACGCGACGGCAGTTTCGAAGAAATTCTTCGTAAATATGTTCCCAATGTGTTGATCACGCCGTTGCTATTTCAGTCTTCGACACCCTCTACCGTCATGCTGCAGTCGGTAGTCAACTCGCTGAAAATCGGGGAACTGGCAAGCTTGACACTCGAAGAAAATGGGAGCACCGGTTACGTTTGGGATGTGGGGATTTCCAACCCGAATGTGCTTTCACTGGCTTTTGTAAAACATGGTGTCGTAGATACTGGAAAGGAAAGTCTCACGGGGGCTCCCTATGAAGTGGAATGGACCTTCCGGGCCGAACGTCCGGGAGAGTGCGTGATCGTCTTTTCGCTGCGGAGACCCTGGGAGAGCGTACACCCGATAAAGACCTTCGCGATAAACGTCAAAGTGGAATAGTAGAAGTGGACAAAAAACGGCCGGGTTTCTTCCCGGCCGTTTCATTTTAGAGAGTCTATGATGGTATCGCTTCGAATCCTTCACAAAGAGATCGAGCAGTGCGTCTTCCATCACCGTTGATTCTTGAGAACTCGAGCTTCCACCATCAAAAGGGTCAGAGAGTATCTGCGAACCAGTCAACAGTCGCGGCGATGAGTTTGTTGAAAGCCGTCATGTCGCCGGTGAAGATGTTGAACGTATGGTCCGCGCCTTCTATCAGGAGTACTCTGGAGTTTTTGTTACTGGACGCATCGACTATGCGCTGTGCGTTGACTGGATCGACCACGGTGTCCATTGCGCCGTTGATAGCCAGCACGGGGGCGGAGGAATTAGAGAAGACCTGCAAAACATCAGTGTTATACACTTCTTCGAACCACTGAAGACCGAGCTTCAACGACGGGCGCCAGTCGAAGGTGAGTTCGTAATAGCCGTTGGCTTTGGCGATTTCATAGTTCTCGGCCGTTCCTATCAACTTGAGATCGGGGGCGCCTGCCCAGCAGACTACCGACCGGAAGGAGCGGTTATGGCCGGCGGCCAGCATGGCAATCGTGCCGCCCTGGCTCCAGCCCATAACACCGATGCGGTTGGGGTCGATACTTTTCAGTCCGGCCATATAATCGAATGCCGCGTTGGTGTCGGATACGGCCGACGTGAAGTTGTAGTTTATGTAGTCGGCCTTGCTGTCACCGTTGCCGATGAAATCGAAACGAATGCTGGCGATCCCCGCTTTTGCAAGGGCCGGCGCCGTCAAAAGATAGCCTCCGCCCGCTTCGTCCTTGTTCGAACCCGTTCCATGAAGCATTACAACTGCCGGGAAGGGACCGTCTCCGTCAGGCATGCACACGACCGCCGGAATTTCGTGGTCGCCGTTTGTGATCAGAACGGTCTGTTCCGAAAAGCTATGGGGAATCTTCAGAACCGTCCCCACCTTCAGGGAGTACTCGTTCTCGATACCGTTGAAGGATGCGATTTCCGTCCAGTCCACGCCGTACCTCCGGGCGATGCTCCACAGAGTGTCGCCCTTAACTACGGTGTACTGCTTTGTTGCAAAAGCGCTGGTAACAAACAAAACGATCATTGCCAGAAGCAATGGCAGGAACTTAATTTTCGCTTTCATCTCTTCACCTTCCTTTGTCTGCGGTCTGTGATCATAACAAGTATAAACTTCGGAGCGACTTTCGGCCAATACCATGAACCCACCGTCCGGACCGCGGTCTTTGCAGGTAAGTGAAGAACTTTTTCGGTTATTCCGGGAGTCTCGGGAAAGATTACTCTCCCATGTCGATGTTTCCTTGAGTTTTAGTCATCTATTTCGTACACAAAATCGGCGGCATTCACCCGTTCCCTCCAACCACGCGCCGTGTAAAAGCCGCGTGAGTAGGACTCTCTGTTCTTCATGTTAACCAGTTGCAATCTCGAGCAACCTCTCGATATACCCTCTTTGACGGCTTCGGAAAGCAGTTTGGAACCAACTCCCTTTCCTCTGGCGTCATTTTTGACAAACAATTCGGAGATGTAGCCTTCGGGACCGCCCATAAACAGGTACGGTATGAAGTGGATCGCCACGTAGCCGATAATCNTGCCATTCTCTTCGGCAACCAGTAACAGATGATCCTCCCCCTCTATATTCCAGGAGACCATTNTCTCNAGTTTTTGTATGAAACCCTCTTCGGCTATCTTGCCCTGATTGAACCACCCGATGTCTATGAGGAGCTCTCTCAGGCTGGCCGCGTCTTCCATTTTCACTTCTCTAATCGTCATTTTTACCTCCGGNAGTTTTCGTGTAATTCTCTTTATGCCCAGTGCAGGTGCTTTGCGTTGCCAGATCCCCGAAGNGGGGAGTTNCATTCGAAAACAACGGCGTCTTCAGGCGCGTCATTAACGCTGAGAGGCTTGGCTGAAGGGCTTTGAAAGATAATTATCGAACNCGNGTTGCCTTGACACCTTCAGGTCAGCGTGATAGAATGAACTCTGTAGGNTGGAGAGATGGCCGAGAGGCCGAAGGCGCGTGCCTGCTAAGCACGTGAGGGTGTTTAACCCTCCGAGGGTTCGAATCCCTCTCTCTCCGCCATTGTATTGTTGTGGGTGCCCGTAGCTCAGCTGGATAGAGCGCTAGACTGCGGATCTGGAGGCCGGGCGTTCAAATCGCCCCGGGCACGCCATATCCCTTTATCACTTCAAAGTACCAACTCCTTGAGCGAATCCATGACTTTTCTGGGCTTTGATACACCGTAGATGCAGTTCTTGGGATTGGCCACGAATTCCTTTTCGGAGGCCGTGCTTCCTATGAAAGCCCCACCCCTGACGTTTTTCGTTCCGGTGTCGCCAGTGAAACCGCCGACGACTCCCTTATCGCCCGTTCCAATTCCCGAGGAGGTGACCGGTATGACGTGGCCCACTCCCAGAAGAAGCTCCAGGAAGTTTCGTTTGAGCATTACGTTGGTTATATGCTTGGACACTATCATATGAGTGTTGGCGCCGAAGAAGCCGAAGCTTATTTCGACGCCTTTCTCGCTGAGATCGTACTTGAAGGTGTTTCTGTACAGTTCGAGATAGATTATCGCTATCAAACTCACGATCATGAAGAGCAGAACTGGCCCGTTATCGAACACGGGTTTGAAGTCCATGTAGATATTCTCGGGAAAGATAAACCTTGCTAACCANCCCGCCGNGTTGATCAGGGANGGCCAGAANAACCAGCCGAATCTCCTCCGCGAGAAGGCGAGAAGTACCCCCGGTATAACCGTGAGGGCTATCCAGCCGAAAATAAGAAAGAGCCTGTTGTTGCCGTCGATCCCCGAAAGGTCGAAATTCAAATAGAAGATGATGCCCAGAACGAAGTAATACGGAAAAATGATATACCTGATAAAAAACGCCCGTCTCGATGGCTTAAGATTCACCTCTATCACCCCCGCTTTCGACTATTTTCTCTATCAATTTCTTTTCGAAAATTTCCGGCCTTGCCAATCTCACGGTTTCGATCTCGCCGTCTTTGAGGAAAAAAAGCGTCGCCTCGACCGGCGAAAGAAATTCCCTCAGCATATAGAGATAGAACTCCATCTGGAACCTGTATTTGTCTATGTTCGACGGATTCTTTCGCGCGAATTTGAAATCTACGATCTTCCATTCTCCATCCTTCAGGTATAGTTTATCAACGATTCCCATCAATACGTACTTCCGGAAACCGTGTTGAAAGTGGACCTCGCTCATGGCCCTTTGACTCTCCTCTATCTCTTTGATGATTCTATGGTCTCTCAGTCCGTCCAGAACGCGCTTTACCCCGTTTAGGTCCTCCCGGGTGAATCTTATCCTGTCGACCGTGGCCGGCATTCCGCCGTCCAGTATCGCTCCGAGAGAGGGAGAGGTTCCATGTATGCCTCTAATTCCCAGCGGCTCCAGCAGACTATGGGCCAGCGTTCCCAGGTCCATAGACTTTCTGCCCAGCCCCGCGTCCCCGCCTCTGTCGGAGAGTTCGAATTCGTCGTCGATATCGGCCGTGATAGCCGTCGGGGAGAGATACTTGACGTAAGATCGGTCCTCGACGGGAAGCACATACCTTTCATCCGGCAACTCGTAACCTTCCTCTACCTCTCTCTTCGGAAGAGGCCCAAGCCTGACCGGCTCGAATTGAGAGACTATATCTTCCATCTCTGGCAGCAATTCGCCCGATTCGATATCCAGGAGCGTTCCCCCCAGCATCCTCGACCAGGGTCTGGTGGCGTTGCCCCTTCCATTGGCGCTCATGAGTAGCATGTCTCTGGCCCTAGACAGGGCGACGTACAGCGTTCTCTTCTCTTCCTCGAAACTCTTCTGCTCCTCTCTTGAAAGGAGCCTTCCAGGTACGGTCTCTTCTTCGTTCCTCCCGCCGGNGCTTTCCTTGACGATAATGAAGCCCCTGTCGTCGAAGAGTATCCTCCTGAGCGACCCCTTCTCTTTCCAGAAGAGATCGGCCAGCACGACGACCGGGAACTCCAGCCCCTTGGATTTGTGGACGGTCATGATTTTGACGCTGTCGGACTCCTCAGTCTCGAGAGAGGCCTCCGATTCCTCGCTAGAATCGACGAAGGCCTTGAGGTTTGAAGAGAGCTCGCGCAGAGAGCTCCCCAATCTGTCCAGTTCCCTGGCCAGTTCAAGCATCTTTCTAACGTTTGCGATCATTCTCTCTGCNCCGTTCAGCGTCGCAAGTCTNGCNAGATAGTCGATTTCCGAGACGAATCTTTCCAGTATCTCGCTGGGTGAAAATACGTGCTTCAGTTGGGCGAATTTGTCGAAGAGCTCTTTGAGACGTATAAATTTGCTTTCTTTACTCTCCTGAATCGCGTAGTAGAGAGGTCTTCCCTTGGATCCCGGAAGGCTCCTCAGCGAGAGGATATCGTCCAGCGAGCAACCGAACGAGGGCGAGAGGAGGAAGGTCACGAAGTTCCAGTCGTCCAGCGGATCCACCAGCAGATCTAGCCAGGCCAACGGTCCGGCAACTTCCGGTCTGTCGTAAAAGTTCTTGCTTCCGACCGTGTAAAAGGGAATGTTAAGCTCCTCCAGCGCTTGTTCGTAGTTCGAAACCCTCGAGAAGGTCCTGAGCAGTATCGCGATATCGCCCGGCTTTATCTTGCGTTTCAGGCAGCTTCCATCCTTTCGCCTGAAGTGGATCTCCTCCTCAAGCAGCGCCCTGATGGCGGCGGCCACGGTTTTCGAATCGTCGGACGTTTCGCTCCGGATCAGCCTTATCCTCTCGAGCAGTTCGTCGCTTTCGTAAGGGAGGGCCTCTACCTCCTTTTCATAGACGGAGCGGAAGTAATCGCCAGAATAGTCGGGGGGCATGATCTTCTGGAAGAGGCGGTTTTGAAACTCGACCAGCACCGGGTGCGAACGCCTGTTGACTGTCAGGTGGAGCGCTTCCCGCCCGCTGGATTTGAATTCGTCCATAGTTCTGTTGAAGACCGTCACATCGGCTCCCCTGAACCTGTAGATAGACTGTTTCGCGTCGCCCACGAAGAGGCAGTGATTCATGACCCTCCTTCCTTAGGAGCGATACGATCTCGCTCTGCAGCTCGTCGGTATCCTGAAATTCATCGATCAGTATGTATTTGAAGCGTTCTCTGTATTTCTCCCTGACCTGCGGCATCTGAAGAAGCAGGTCGCGGGTCTTGGTCAGCAGCTGATCGAAATCCACCAGGCCCATTCTATAACTGCGGGCCTCGTACCTGTCGAGCAGTTCGCGGAAGTTCACGCAGAAACACTCCGAACCGGCCATGACTTTTTCGGCGTGTTCCCCCAGCTCCAAACTGGAATAGCCGGCGGGAGAGGGGTGAACGGCCAGCTCGTGTCTGAGTTTCGAAAGCGAGTCTCTGAAGATTTTGAAGGCCTCGTCGAGTCCGGTGAGTTCGATCAAGGGCTCCAGTTTTTCAAGGTTCTCTTCGAAAAAGCCTCGAACGGTCTGCTGCTCCAGCATCACCCTCTTCATGCCGCTCAGTATCTGGAAGCCCGGATCGATTCCCAAAAAGAGGGCGCTCTCGCGGAGAAGTCTCTCGCAGAAGGAGTGTATCGTGGAGATCCAGGCGTAGGTGAGCCTGTTTCTGAGAGTCTTCCATTTGCCGGGATGTCCAAGGGCGATTCGATCGTCGATCCAGCTTATGACACGGTCTTTCATCTCTTTGGCCGCTTTGTTGGTGAAGGTTATGGCCACTACGTTGTGGACATCCAGGGTTTCGCCCCGTCTGAAGGCTTCTTCGAAGACCTCTATATAGTTCTTGACAAGGTTGTAGGTCTTTCCGGTACCCGCCGAGGCGGATATGAAGATGTCACTCCTCATCGGCAAACTCCTTTCCATCCCTCCATGTGGCCACACGTTTCATCTTCTTGAAACGGCAGTTGAAACACTTGCCGCTCTGGGAAAGGCAGACCGGGGTGAACTTCCCTGCGTACAATCCCTCCGTTATCCCCCTAACCCAGGCCAGCGCATCGCTCTCGCTCCAATCGCCGCCTTCGCCGCGACCCCCGACGAAGCGCCAGACCCTTTCGCCGTTGATCGTCTCGACTTTGAAGGCCGCCCTGTTGACGGTGTTTCCGGTCAGCGTTTTGAAGACACCGCCGGCAACGGTATAGCCGCTGTCGGCGAAGAGCGTATCCGCGGCCAGCGAGTAGAGGATCAGCTGCTCTTTATCTCCGCTGTTGCCCCTTTTGTAATCTATGATGTATATAGAATCGCTCGTCTCGTCCAGATCAACCCTGTCGATCTTTCCTCTGAGATAGACGCCGGGGATCACTTCCACCCTTGCGGTGCCGTTGAGTCCGAAGCCCTTCTCGAAATCGAACGGGTAGTACTCTCCGCTCATCAGCCGGGGCCTCTTCGATTCGCGGATCGTTATATATTCCTGAAGGATCTCTCTCAATCTTGCGAACTCGAATTTGAAGACGACGCTGCTGTCGTGAAGGAGGTATTTGGTGAGGTTCTCGGCCAGTGAGCCCTCCCACTCTTCGCCCCTACCAGAAAAGTAATCTCTCAACACTGCGTGATAGACGTTCCCTTCGTCCAGGGGAGTTAGCTCGAAGATGTGGTCGGTTTTCTGATCGAGTCCGGCTACGTACGAGAGGAAGAAGAGAAAGGGACAGTCGTCGTAGGATTTAAGCCTCGAAAAAGAGAAGGTCTCCCCCAGATGTTTGCGGAGCTTTTCGAGATCCCTCACTTCCCAACTGAACTCCCTGTTGAAATCTATAAGCGAGGCCTCCAGTCTCTGCAGGTCGAATCTTTCCCTCAATCCGGACCAGAAGGGACCATCGAAGTATTTCGAGGCGGCCACATCCAGTTCCAGACGGCTCATCGCGTCTTTCAGCTCGGGAATCAGTCCCTGACGTTTCCCAGCTATCAGGCCGCGCTTTTGAACGGTCGCCCCCGAGCTATCCAGTATGTCTTTGAGATACGGAGAGGGCAGGATCGGCTCGCCTTCGACCGTCGATTCGGGGAACGTGAAGTGGATCGCGTCGCCTGCTGTCGTTATTGAGAGATAGAGGTTCAGCCTCTGTTGTTTCTCGCGCGTGAGAAGAAGATCCTTCGGCCGGCTCTCGCTGTATTGCGTGAAGCTGTACAGCGGATTCAGTTTGACGTAGGGGTACGCCCCGTCAACGAAACCCAGGAAGATCTTTACCTTCCTCTTCGAGAAACGCGACTTGAGGAGCGACTGTATCTCTACCCTGTTGGCTATGCTGCGTGAGGCCGGGTAGCTCTCTTTCCTGAGCATCAACATGAGATAGGAATAATACTCCGCCGGAGCTATCCGGGGACGATTCATAAACAGCAGAATGCGTTCCAGTTCGGGCAGAACCCTGTCGAAGAACTCTTTCAGAGCCCGGAGTTCGCCCTCGCCATCGTTCCGGTCGAGTTTCCTGTACGAATCGATTATGGCAAGATCTCTCTCCCAGCCGGCGAACATCTGTGAGTACTCCCCGACCGGTCTCATACGCATACTCTCGAAGAGCCGGAGCTTATCGAAGATCCTGCCGACGGCCGGAAGTAAATCCTCCCTCACCCTGCGGATAGTCTCGTCCATCTCCAGGGCCGCCGTGCTATCCAGGTCGTCTTCAGCCAGTGAGAGAACCGCGTCACGCCTTCTGGAGGTGAATTCAATGAACTTTTCCAGCCGCTCTACCCACGAAGCGCGCCTCTCTTCCAGCTTCAGCCTGATGTGGGTCCTGTCGTATATTATTCGCGACATGGTGGCCGCCATCTCGAGAAACCTGGCGTCGATCTCCCCGCCGTAGCCACTGTCACCCATGGCTATAATCTTGTCGGGCGGAAAGCCGAGGACGGCAGCCTCAAGCGGCAATATAAGCTTCTTGACGGCCAGAGAGGAGAGCAGCGGCTCATCGCCTTCGCTTCTCCAGGGGACGCCGTATTCGCGCAATTTCTGGGAGAGGAGCCTGTCGTAGATCTGGAAATCGGAGGCAATCAGTGAAATCTCTCCCGGTTCATAGCCATCGACCAGGTATTTCTTTACGAGCCTGGCGGTCCATTCCACCTCCGAGAAGAGATCCGGAAAGGCCGTTACCTCCACGGCCGGGCAGAGTCCGGCCTTTTTATTCTCGACAAAAGAGATTCGACATGAAGTGTTCTAGTTTAACCGGGTAATGCTTCTCCTTGAGGAAGATCCTGCTTACCTCGATATCTGGAGTCCGCTTCTCGAAATCCTCTATGAATCTCCTGATAGAGGCGACCTCCGAATACAGTTCCTCCCTGTCGGGGTCGTCGGGGATAGTTATAAAGATCTCCTCGAAAGAGGGGAAGACGGAGCCGAAGAATTTCGAAATNGCCGGGCTAAAATCGTGAAACCCGTCTATGAAAAGGTACCTGCCGAACTCGCCTTTGTGTATCTCGTCGGCGCGTTCCTCTATCCCGGTGTAAGCGTCGAACGTGTCGAAGATGGTGTTCTGCGCGAACCTCTCCTGAAGGGTNCGGTATATATCAATCAGCGTCGAGACCACCTCGTCGTCACTGGCGAAGATCTCGGTGAAACCTCCCTGCTCCTTCACGTCGTGTATCATCTCGAGTATGTAGTCTATGAACATGGTCGAGTCTATGAGCTCTCTCTTTCCCATCTTCTCGAGGACGTTTCCGATTTCCAATCTTATGATGTAGTCGCTTATATGATAGGAACCGGGATTCAGCAATCTGAATATATTGACGGCGAACTGGTCCATGGCGAGAAACCTGGAGGAGTTAATCGTGCCAACCCTTGACACGAAATTCTCCCTGAAATAGCGTACATGGTCACCCGACGGACCGACGAAGTAATAAGAAAAGGGATCGGCCCTGTGGACTTTTTCGAGCTGTGAGAGAATAGTTTCTGTCTTTCCCGAAGCGGTCGGTCCGAAAAACAAAG
>Ga0067045_1031512_pt1 | contig 12110 bp, 8 predicted proteins | sample TerdegcTABiofilm_FD_59184 | JGI IMG/M metagenome (GOLD analysis project Ga0067045, IMG submission 59184) | Combined Assembly of (Gp0054472, Gp0054536) Wastewater bioreactor microbial communities from Singapore -Terephthalate degrading...
TGCACCGGTTTCGACTGGGATGAAGGTGTGTCAAGTTGCAGGTGGAGGGCCGAACTCCTAAAAACGGCAACCAAAATAACTGCCAACGAAGCAGATTATCAACTAGCGGCAGCGTAAGCTTGCTGCTACGGGTTCCGGATTCGCGGTCTTGAGGATCCGAGAACTTGTAAGAAACCAAGACTCTTCAACCATGGGGTCCGAACCATGGGAGAGAACCTTTTCGGACTAAGGACTGTAGCGAGCTTCCGGTTCGCTTGGCTCTGTCCGACACTCAGAGAACCGGATAAACCTGTAGAAGACTTGACGTATCCATCCTAGGACGCGGGTTCGATTCCCGCCACCTCCACTAGCGAAACCAATAAAAAAGCAGGCCTATAAGCCGGGTTCTGTCGCGGACCGTCATCTATCTGGGAGTTCCGTTTCCGAAACCCTCTAGCAGTCTACCCGCGGATATAGAGGGAGCGCCTCTCCGCTTCTTGACTTTGCTCCTGGTAAGGTTTGCCGTGCCTTCGATGTTGCCATCGAAGCGGTGGTCTCTTACACCACCTTTTCACCCTTGCCTGAGGAGGACCTCAGGCGGTTTGTTTTCTGTGGCACTTTCTATCACCCTTAAAGGGTGTCCGGGAATTACCCGGTACCATGCTCTACGGAGCCCGGACTTTCCTCCCCTTTCGGGGCGACGGTCTGGCCTGCTCTATACTCAATTATATTAAACTACCAAGGTAGAGAAAACCTCCCCTATACGTCTTCTTCTGTCTCTTCGATTTCTTCCTCTTCCTCTTCCTCTTCCTCTTCTTCTAACAACTCCTCCTCTTCCTCTTCCAGTCCCTCTTCCTCTTCCTCCACCTCTTCCTCTTCGAACTCTTCTTCCAGTTCCTCTTCTTCCTGTTCTTCCTCTTCTTCCTCCATATCCTCTAGATCGAAGATCGGTTCCCCGACGGTTTCGACCAAGTAAGGCTCTTCCCCTTCTTCCTCATAGAAAAGAATACGGCTGCAGTACGGACAAAAGAGGATGGACTTCCCACTTCTCACCTCGTTCACGAACTGCATGGGAAGAATCATATGACAGCCCGAACACACACCCCTTTTCAACGCAACGATCCCCAATCCAGACTTGCTACGTATGATCCTCTCGAACTTGAACAACATTTCCGGATCTAGCCCTGGAATGATTTCCTTCTCTTGTCCCTCGAGCAATTTTAGTTGTTCCTTTCGTTTTTCTATCTCAGAACGAATTTTTTCTTGTTCTTGTTGGAGTTCCTCCTCCTGTTCCTTGATCAACGATTCTTCCCGTTCAAGGGCATGGAGCATTTCCTCCAGTATCTTTTCTTCTTTCTGGAGATCGCGCCGGAACTGTAGCTCTTTATCCGCCGCATCCCGGATTTCCTTATCAAGCGCCTCATACTCTCGTTGGGTCTTGATCAAATCCATTTGAGATTCTAGCTTTTCTCGATTCTGTTCTGCCTCCAACATCTTTTCTCGGAGGTTTTTGATTCGCTGCTTGGTAGCTTCATACTGTTCATTCTTCTCGATGTAGGACTTCTTCAATCGGGCGACTACTTCTGTCTTTGTAGCCAATGCTTTCGGAATCTCTTGAATTTCCTTTTCCAGACTGTACTTTGCGGAAAGAATCTCCTGCAAAGTCCTCAGTTTATCGAATACTTCTTGAACCATGTATCCCCTCTTTTTCCGTACTAAAGATTTAGTGGTCTAGGTAATCTTTCAACCTGCGACTTCGTTTCGGATGCCTGAGCCGACGCAACGCCTTTGCTTCGATCTGCCGAATCCGTTCCCGAGTTACGTTAAAATACAACCCAACCTCTTCCAGAGTCAAGGAATATCCATCATCCAATCCAAACCGCATTTTCAGGACTTCCTGTTCTCGGGGTGGAAGAGTTGCCAGCACCTCTCGGAGCTGTTCCTGCAGAAGGGTGAAGGCTGTTTGGGTAGAAGGATTCTCAACATCCTTATCCTCGATGAAATCACCCAAGAGAGAATCTTCCTCCTCTCCAATTGGGGTCTCCAACGAGATGGGCTCCCGAGCAACATTCTTCACCGACTTTACTCGGGATACCGACCATCCCAACCTTTCTGCGATCTCTTCGTCCGTAGGTTCCCGGCCTAACACTTGCATGAGTTGTCTCGATTCTCGTACTACTTTGTTGATCTGTTCAATCATATGCACGGGAACTCGGATGGTGCGAGCTTGATCTGAGATACTACGAGTAATCGCCTGCCGTATCCACCACGTTGCATAGGTGGAGAACTTATACCCCTTGCGATACTCGAACTTTTCTACGGCTTTGATCAATCCGATGTTTCCCTCTTGCACGAGGTCGAAAAAGTGCAACCCCCGGTTGGTATATTTCTTGGCGATACTAACCACTAACCGTAGGTTCGCCTTAATCAGACGATCTTTAGCCGTCTGCATCATCGTTTTACCCCGTAGGATCTCTTTAGCCATCTTTAGGATCGTATTGGCCGGTTCTTCGAACTCCACCTCCAGGTTTTTCAATTTCTTTTCCGTTAATTGGATTTGACGAATTTCTTCTTTAATCTGATCGGCAGACATTCCAAGCTCTTCTTCGATTTTCATTCTTTTCTCTGGCAGAGTGAGCCCGCGCCCTAGTGTCCTAAGATCCCTCACGTTGGTAACCTTCAAACGTTTTTCGATCTTTTCTTGGTCCTTACGGTATTTCTTGATCTTTTTCGCGGCAACGATAAACTTTTCTGAGAATTGAAGTATTTCCTCCTGGTGAATATCTACGTTCTGAAGATACGTCTTCAGTTGTTCTCTCTTTCGCACTAATTCCTCTTCTTCCCAAATGTTACCACCGTGGGCCAAGATACGTTTTTTTAACTCGATGTATGCTTTTAATTCCGGAAGGATCTCTCTCAATGGTTCGCGGTAACATTGGATCAATCTTCTCCGTTCAGCCAGGTATTCACTGACTTCCTTTTTCGAGAGATTCATTTCCCTCGGATCTTTCTTCGAGAAAGCCCTTTGAGCCAACTGATAGAACTCTGGAATTAGCATGGAGGATTGTTTGATCACTTCCTTGATGATGTTTTCCCCTTCCTCCATCTGTTTGGATAACTCTACCTCCTGCTCAGCCGTCAAAAGACTTTCCTTTCCAATCTCCCGAAGGTACAGCCGGATGGGATCATCGATTACCGCTTCTTTGTCTTTGTAGATAAGTTTCTTTTTTTTGTTATCGAGTTTTATGGGTTCTTCCAACTCTTCTAACGAAACGTCTTCCTCCTCTAGGTGAACGTTATGCTCCGCTAGCAAGGCGATGACCTCATCCATTTTCTCCGAGTTTACTATGGCATCGGGGAGGAAATCCTGCACCTCATCGTAACTGATGGTCTTTTTATGTTTAGCGTATTCTAACAGCTTTATGATGGCAGGATCTTTTTCCAGTTCACTCATTCTCCACAGCCCTCAACTTTTCTAGTTCTCCATCCAAGTACATCTTCTTTTCCAGTAACCGAGACAGTTCTTCTGCTTGATTAGTTCTCTCGCACCGTTGGATGGCCTTTAATACTTGTTGACGTTCCCGTTCTAAGTTTCGTCTTTTCAAGAACATAACGCTATCGTTTATCAACCGCTCCTGATTCATCTTGAACTCTGAAGAAATCAGTTTGCTCAATATGAAATCTTTCAATGCTTCATCAGAGATGCGCTGACATACCCGATCAATGGACCATTCTTCTTCCCGGTATAATTCTTCCAAGGTGATATACAATTCCCTCCCACGGGGGTCCTCAAAGTCATCTAACGTAACACGAGATCGGATGTCCTCGAAATTCTTCCGACTCTCCATCGCCAGGATCATCAGGACAATCTCTGGAGTACGCTGGATGGATTCTGTCTTCCTTTCCTCCTGACTTTCTTTTCGTGGAGCATTGATCCACTTTTTTCTTTGAAAATCTTTACGGATAGATTCTCGATCCAGTTCGAAAAAATCTGCAATCTGGGCAATTGCAGCTTCTCGTCTTACTTCTGAGACCATACTTTCAGTATACGGAAACAGATCCTCCACTTTCAACAGATTTCCTTGGTGTGTTCCTGTATCCTTTTTCAAAGAGGTTTTTTTTAACAAAAACTCAAGTATAGGTATAGGATATTTTACGATCTTTTGCAACTCACCTTTTTGTCCATTCTGGATAAAATCTGCTGGATCTTTATAAGGGAATTCCTCTAAGTTGACGGCAAAAGGCTCTAATTCTTCCTGCTCGCAAAGGATTGCGGCTTTACGCATCGCTCGTAATCCAGCTTCATCTTTATCAAAGAAAAGGATTACCCGATCCGCAAACCGCTTCAAAAGACGAACTTGAGAAGGAGTAAGAGCCGTACCTAATGGCGCAACCGCTACTTCCACTCCAGCCTGATGGAGGGCAATCACATCCATGTACCCTTCCACCAATACGGCTGTTCGAGTTCTTCGGATCTCTTCCCTCGCATGGTAGAAGCCGTAGAGGAATTCCCCCTTCTTGAATAGGGCGGATTCTGCTGAATTCAGGTACTTGGGGCCTTCTCCCGAAAGAATACGCCCTCCGAAGGCCACAACATTCCCTTGGGAAGAATAGATGGGGAACATGATCCTATGTACAAAGAAAGCCCGATCAGGACTCCGGTGAGTAAAAAGACCCGATTCCAATAACAATTCTCTGGAAAAATTCTTCTTTTCAAGGAATTTCTTTAGCCAGTACGGGTCTGCAGGAGCGTATCCCAACTGAAACTTCGAGATGATCGAATCTTCTAGACCTCGCTCCCGCAAGTAGGTCCGTGCGGGAATGCCCTGAGGTGAATGCATCAGAATATAGTAAAAACTGCCAGCTACTCGTTTCAGAAGTTGCAGAATGGCATCTTGTCTTCGTCCTTTCTCTAGGCTCTGCTCATCGTAAAGATCCACCTGGATCCCTACTTTTTCCGCCAGCCTCCGTACCGCTTCCGGAAAGGTCAAATGTTCCACTTCCATCACGAATTGGAACAGGTTCCCCCCTTTGCCACATCCAAAACAGTAGAATAGACGTTTGTCCGGTTGTACGTAGAAGGAGGGAGTCTTTTCTTGGTGAAACGGGCAAAGACCTCGATAACGATCTCCCACGCGTTGAAGGGACGTGTACTGTCCTACTAGTTCGAGGAAATCGACCTTTGCGGTAATCTGCTGGATAATAGTTTCAGGAATAGCCATTCCTAGCTTCCTGGTTGTATTTTCTTGAGATACACAACCTTGGCTTGCATGTGTTCCTGAAGGGTTTTAGAAAAATGATGCCGTCCGGCTTCCGGGTCCTTCAGCACAAAGTACCTGTAGTCGGTATCGGCAGGGTAAAAAGCGGCTTTCAGGGCAATGACTCCGGGGTTACAGATGGGCCCGGGGGGTAAACCCGGATGCTTGTAGGTATTGTAGGGGGAAGGCACCTCTAAATCTTCGTAGGTCAACACGTCTGGATGAGGTTTGCCCAACTCTTCGGTTAGAACATACTCCACTGTTGCACAGGAACCCAGAGGCATTCGAATCTTCAATCGATTGTAAAATACCGATGCAATCATAGAAGCTTCCTCAGGGTCTCGGTATTCCCGTTCGATAATGGATGCGAGAATCACCCTATCCAACAGGTCTTTGCCTGTCGGTAGAGGTTTCTCTTGGACGATTGTAGAAAGTCGCTGAAAAAACGTGTCCACCATCGTTTCTATCACCCGGATAGCGGGGAAATCTTTGGGGAAATAATAGGTTTCGGGAAATAGGTATCCTTCCACACTTGAGGTTGGTATTTCATATTTCTTCAGAATCTCCTCCTGTTTAGAGGCAGAAAGAAAGTCTGATGCCGATACGATTCCCTTAGCTTCTAACATACGGGCAATTCTAGAGAGGGTCCATCCTTCGGGAATGGTTACTCGATAGAGGGCCTGAGCACCCTTGACCAATAAATCATGGACGAAAAGAGTGCTTTTTCCTCGGGGAATCCGGTAATGGCCTACCCGATACTGCTTTTCAGTTCCCTTCCATCTACTTAGCCAGACAAGGAAATCGGCGGAGCGGATCAACCCCTTCTGTTCTAATCGGTCTGCGATGGCAGAAACACTTTCCCCTTTAAAGATAGAGAACTCTTCCTCTCCTTCCCCCTGAGTAAATACTGGGGAGTTGAGGTATCCTGCCAGAACAGTTAGTCCTACTACTCCACCCCCTAGAATCGCAAGAAAGACGGTAAGTACCTTTACGGTTTTCTTCATGAGCTTATCGTATCAAGATGAACTCTACCCTTCTGTTTTTCCAACTGTTCTCCAGATCGCTGGACGGGAATAGCATTTCCTTCCCTCCCTTTCCTTCCACATCGATCCGCCGGGCTCCTAACCCGCGTTGGATCAGTATCTTTCGAACCGCCTCCGCCCGTGCTAAAGACAAGGGTTGCAGCTCTTCGATCTCTTCCCGCAGAGTCCCCGTTATGTTGTTGGCGTGTCCCTCTATACGGATCTGATAGGCGCTATACTTCGTCAGTACTTCCACCAGTCGATCCAGTACCGAGGCATTCTTTCGACCCTGTTCCGATTGATCCAGGATCACTACAGGGCTATTGGGAGCAAAGGTGATGCTAGAGATTTTTATCTTCAACCGATCTCCATCCCGAATGATCAGGATGTCCACGGGAATAATGCCTCGGGTATCCCGAGCATTTCCGTACATGTCAACCGCACGGTACACGTACTTGTAGTCTTCCGCCGAAATAACCAGCTCACCCTTGTCCGAGTACCCGTCCCAGACAATCCGGGAAGGTGGATTCCCTGTTCCTCTAAAGGAACGGAATAGTACATCGTTCCTGTCGTAGATGAGGAAAGACCAGGATTCAATAGGACTCAAGTCCTCTGTGGTCAAGTAGATATTCAGCTCATCCGCTACTCCATCATTGTCGGGTGAGAAGGGTATAGGATCCAGTCTCACTCGGAGAACCGGGCCAGACACATCTAGGAGGAAGGGGGTCGAACGGGCAACTGGTTTATTCCCTTTTCTGTAGGTAGCTTCAAATCGGGCAGTATAGCCACCTTCCACGATCCTTCCATCATCCCCTCTACCATTCCACTGCACCCGGAACGGCGAAGCAATTTCTACACCACTGTAGGATTTTCGTACCGTATTTGTCTGATCCACCAAAGACAAGCTCCACTGCTCAATTCCATCCACAATATTGAGGAAAACAGTGATCTCTATCGTATCCTTTACTCCATCTCCGTTGGGAGAGAAACCAGGAGCATTAACCGTAACGAAAGCGGAAACCCTACGTGTGTCTATCTGGATGATAGGAATCACCCCCTGACCTCTGTTCCCAGCCGCGTCCTCGGCCCGAACAATGTAACGGTAGGTCCCATCAGGAACGAGGTTTCCCGATTGATCTTTTCCATCCCACGCAAAGGAAGTAGTTTTTCCATTCCAAGTAAAGGTGCGTACCGGAACTCCTAAGCTGTTCTCTATAGTCCCTATCCACTGGGATTCTACTGAAGAATCCTGTACGATGGGCAAGGTATCTTTTTCTCCATCCCCATCAGGAGAGAACAGAGTGTACGGGGTAGAGAGGGTGACGATAGGAGGTGCCGTGTCTACTAAAATGGAACTAATCCGTGATACTTCCCTATTCCCGTTCTCGTAGAGGACCACAAGTTCTGCAGAATATTCTCCATCCGGAACCCGGTTTCCCCGTTCGTCTAACCCATCCCACAGGTACTCGGAATCTACCCGCCCCCTTCCCCTGAAGGTACGTAGGGAGGTTCCCCTACTGTCCCTGATGGAAAGGGTGTACTGCTCTATCCCCGTATTCACCAGAACCGTTGGCCTGAAGCGTACCACGTCCTTCACCCCATCTCCGTTCGGGGAGAAAGCGGAAAGATCTGAACTAAGGATTACGGGCGTCTCTTCGGTATTGATGGTGAACTCAATCCGATTGGAGAGGCCCCGGTTTCCTGCTCTGTCTTCGCTTTCCAGCTGGAAGGTATATTTCCCATCCTTCGAGAGGGTACCGCTGTCGTTTACCCCATTCCAATTGATCCGTTCGGGAGGCTTACCCATCCACCGGTAGGTCTTTATGGTTCTTCCTTCGGAATCCCGAACGAATCCCATCCATTGATCCTCGGTAGAGGTATCGAGGAAGAACTCGATTTCATCTTTGCTTCCATCTCCATTTGGAGAGAATACCGCCAGGTTAGAACGAATCCGAGCGCTAGGAGGAGTGAGGTCAACGGTGAAAGGTGGAGAAACCGCCTCAGGCTTGTTCCCATTTCGATACAAAACCTTGAGTTTTGCGGTGTAAGTTCCCTCAGGAAGGATCGTTCCTCCCTCCATTCGCCCATCGAATTCGATGGGTAACGGAGCATTCCGAGTCCCCGTGTACCTCCTCATCGTTCTTCCCCGATCGTCCAAGACTGTCAATTCCCAGGATTCAATCCCCGCGGTAATAGGAATCAGAGAGGTGAACAGGATCGTATCTCCCTTCCCATCCCCATTGGGAGAAAAGGTAGACGTATTGATCAGGAGAGAAATGGGCGTTGCTTCCGTATTGATAAAGATATTGTCGAATCCTGCTTCGGTAGTGTTTCCCGCTCGGTCGGTGCTTCGAATCCGATACGCATAGATTCCATCGGGAAGAAGGTTCCCCTGATCATCCTTCCCATCCCAAGCGAAGGTAGGAGGAGCCATATTCTTCCATTCAAAGGTTCGCACAACCTTGCCCGAAGCATCGAGAATCTCGCCCTTCCATTCGTCTTCCACCGAACCGGTTTGCACGATTTGTAAAGTATCCTTACTTCCATCGTCATTGGGCGAAAACTCCAACTCCGATCCCCTTGGCACCTGAATGTCTACCTTAGGTGGGGTGGCATCCAGCACAACCGTGTACCAGGAAGATTGAGCCAGATTCCCATTATCATCCTTTGCTTCGATTCGGAATCGATAGGTACCATCGGGCAATTTCCTGCCTCCTGTACCCGTGCCGTCCCAACGGAACACTTCTGGGATATCGATTCCGGTTTTTACGTAGAGAAGACGGTCCATCACTCCTCGGAAGTCCTGGTTCTCTGGTCTTTTCTCCTTGTTTTCGATCACTCGTACTGTATTACCACCCTCATCCTGTACGATGAATCGGTATTCCGTCACATACCGTTCATCCGTGATTTTCAGGGGGAACTCTAAGATGTCGTTCTTGCCATCCAAATTGGGAGAAAGGTACACAGTGGCTGGGTACTTAACTTCTATTGTGGGTGGATTAGTATCCACCACACCTAGCTGTACGTTTAAACCACCCCCAAAGGCCCAAATCCCCGAATGGAGAGGAGCTGCGGAGGTGCTAACCCGGATATCGCTCCGGTTCCACCCTCGTTCCTCAAGAGCCTGCTGTTTCAGATCTGTTCGGAACAAAAAAGAGAGTCCAAGGGAAGGTATTAGGCTCCGAGCCGCTAGAGAGTCCCTCACCTGTTGGGCTAAGTCGAACCGGATCCCTGTGCGAAGGGAAAACCGTTCCGCAAGTTGCAGATCGGCTCCCAAGGAAAAACGGATATTCTGAAAAGCGGGAAAGGAAAGGGTCCCGTCTATATCAAGCTTTACAGGGGTTGTGTTTGATCCATAAGCGGTAAAGGAAGCACCAATGAGGGGGGTAAAGGGGGAAGGGAATCCTGTTCTGTCATCCACTGGCGCATACCATTTCCCTAGATTCAACAGAGAAACACCCCACCGAAAATCCTTCAGTCCATAGAAGTATAGGGGAGTATGTATGAACCCCACATCTAGTCCCAGCCCCATATTGAAGGAATCTTTCGATCCCACAGTGGTATGGATGCCTGTCCCTACGGATAGGTTGGAAAACAGTTCTTTTGCCACGGATCCATGAAGGCTCCATAAGACCCCCAAGTCCATATCATCCAAGGAACTGTATAAAAGGGAGGAGGTAGCGGAAAATACCCCATACCGAGTGGGGAGGATGCCACCTAGATTCACCATATGCCCCTTCCACCCATCATTGGATGGATCGGTGATCCCCACATAATTCAGGTCTAACGTACTCCGTTGCTGGGAGGCAGATGCAGCAGGATTGATACGACTGGAGTACGGGATTTCCTGAGATGTGAAGATGGGTCCTCCCGAAAGAAAGAAGGGGGATAAGAGATGATAGAATTCTTCTCCTCCGTTGGGAGGAGTGTATTCGGCAAACAAGGCGAAAACCTGAAAAAACCCTAGAATCAGTATACTTAGATTCTTACGCATCACCTTTTCCCTTCCTGCAAGAATGTCTCCACCTCATCGATGGTGTACCGATGGAAAACAATCTGTTCTACCTTTCGTAACAAAGGAATCAACGGTAGACTCAATTCTTCTTCCCGTTTCTTCAAGAATACGAATAAAACCTTCAGTTCTTCCTCTGTTAGCTCTAACTCAAATTTCAATCTCTTGGCCCTCTTCGGCAAGAAAAATTTCTAGTCCACTTTTGCCTAAATGGCGATAATACCAGCGAGCGGATTGGAGATTGTTATAGATCTTTTTATCTTCATAGAGGGGTTCGTGATGGAACAGGTAAAGCCGTTTGATGTTCCATTCGGCGGCAAAATCGACTGCCAAACTGAAGGATGAATGCCCCCAGTTGTACTTTTCTACTGCTTCTCCCAGGGTATACTGAGAATCGAGGATCAAAGCATCAGCTTTCGCGAAGAACTCGGTGTTTTCTTTGTTCTTTTCGAAATCTTTCTGGGTAAGTTCCGAATCCGTAGCGTAGATCACCCGACTCTTTCCATCCGAGACAAGGTACGAGTAACAGCCACCAGGGTGGTTCATCTGTTTCCAATAGACTGTTCCCCCATCGAAAGAAACCGGTGGAGATTCCAATTGATGGAACACGAGTTTGGACCGGGCATAGGCCAATGGAACGGGGAAATAGGGGGGATTCATTTGGCCTTCCAGAATAGATTTCAAATCCTTCGCGGGACTATAAAAATCGATCCGACATTCTGGATCAAAGAGAGGAGGAAAGAAGGGGATCCCTTGGAGATGATCCCAATGAAAGTGAGAGAAAAAGAGATGGAAGCGTTTCACCTTTGGTTCCCGAACTCGAAGATTGTTTCCCAATTCCCGTAAACCCGATCCCCCATCCAGGATGATCGTATAGGAGGGATGAATGGAAACCTCGATACAGGAGGTGTTGCCTCCGGCAGTACCGAATAGCCAAATAGGTAATTGAGCGAGGAATCGCTCCCGGCTTTCGGCAGATTCCAGATCGTCCGGTTTTACTCGTTGCAAAACAGTAGCAATCTTGCTGCGTACCGCATTGGGGGTCAACGGTGTGGGAATCGATCCTCGTACACCCCAGAATTTTACCTTCACTTTTCTCCCCCTTTCCCGTTGGAAATACGGATATACGGAGTATGCTTACGTAATCGTATCCATTCCTCTATTTCTTCCGGGCTGTGCAATAGACCCATTCCTACTCCTGGACAGGAAGCTTTGAGGGATTCCCAATGGTCTTCAGAAACAAGAAACGTTTCCCAAAACGGATAACTTTTACATTGGATCGGTCTATGTTCATAGACAGAACATCCTCCCTGCGTCCAGAATATACAATCGTAGTTTTGTTTTTCCTTTAGGCTCAAATAGAGGAACCCATTCACAGGTACCCATCGGCAGTATTCTTCTAAGAATCGATCCCGGTTGAAACCAGTGGCTTGAATCAATACAGAAAGATCTGATTCTGTGAGAAACACATACCCTGGATCAATCCTACAGCATCTGGAACAGCGTTGACATTCGAACTGCAATCCCTTCCGATAAAAAGAAGTGTCCATAATCTCTATGGTTATATCATATCACAGGATTCTGCTTCCATACGTGTAATAAAAAAGGGTTGCCCTTTCTATAGGCAACCCTCTTTCGTTGGGGAGAGTAGGATTCGAACCTACGAAGGCTGAGCCAACAGATTTACAGTCTGCCCCCTTTGACCACTCGGGAATCTCCCCAAAACCTTCTGTACAATACTAAGTCTCAGCTCTTCCGTCAAGGTAGCTGGATTCTCAGAAAGCCATCTGTCGGATTCGAACCGACGACCCCGAGATTACAAGTCACGTGCTCTGGCCA
>Ga0067045_1031514_pt1 | contig 12108 bp, 10 predicted proteins | sample TerdegcTABiofilm_FD_59184 | JGI IMG/M metagenome (GOLD analysis project Ga0067045, IMG submission 59184) | Combined Assembly of (Gp0054472, Gp0054536) Wastewater bioreactor microbial communities from Singapore -Terephthalate degrading...
CCGCCTGTGGCGGGCGCGTGGCCGTGCAGTTGACCTCTCGCAAGAACCTGGCGACGGTCAGTCGCCTGCGGCTGTACGACCGAGCCGGCGCCCTGCTGGTGGACAGCGATCAGCCCACGCGCGAGCGGGATCGAGTGGGCTGGCTGCCGCTGGCGGCCAAGGGCCAGTGCAACGACTTCTGGGACTGGCTGTACCATCGCGAGTTCGTGGCGCGACCGCATCCGGTCTTCGGGACCATGCCCGCCCGCGGGATTCTCGACTGGGACTACTACGGGCCGGTGCTGCCGCAGCGCATGTTCACGGGGCAGCAGACTCCCGACGAGGTCATGGCCGCCGCCTTCGCCGTGGGCTATCCGTGTCCAAAAGGCTACGCCTCCGGAGTGGTGCTCGGGGAATACCGCTTCGGGGCTGGCCGGTTCCTGGTGAACGCGTTCCGCATCCTGGAGCACGTGGGCGAACACCCGGCGGCCGACCAATTGCTGGTCGGTCTGCTGCAACACGCCGCGCGCACGGCGCGCCCGCGCCGCAGCCGGGCCAGCGCCGACCTGGAGGCCCGACTGGCCGCCATCGGCTACGTGTAGACCTGGCAGTCGCTGGACACGGTCAGCGCCGGACCCGCCCCCGGCGCAGCGGCCGCCGGCACGATGCCGCCGCGGGTCGTTGCCTGCGCCCCGGTTTGGGCCAGCGCCTGCTCCTCGAGCGCGCGCCCGGCCGCCAACGGTGCGAAGCGTACCTGCCAGGCCGCTGGCTCCGGGCCAAAGGAGAGGCAGACGCGGATCAGCAGGGATTCGTCGCGCGCGTCCTTGGCGATCCACAGCCCCTGCGGGTCGGCGACGCGCAGGCCCTTGGGCGCGTGCACGAAGACGCTGCCCTGCTCGCCTTCGGGCCGGCATGCCGTTCCCGTCAGGGTCAGCGTCGCCGGATCCCAGGCACAGCGGTCGATCTCCATCTCGCCCATGGTCACGTGCATGTCGGTGCCCACCAGGACCGGCGCGCCCGCAGCGGCGACCAACCGGTAGACCCGAACGCTGCCCGGGGGCACCGCGACCGCCAGCGCCTGCCGCGCGGGACCTCGGTACTCCTCGTTCCAGAACTCCCAGACCAGGTACTCGGCGTTGACATCGAGTCCCAAGCGCGTCAGCGGGATGTCCCGGCAAAGCAGCTCGGTGCCGAAGTTGTACACGGCCAATACGTCGAAGCGGCCCCAGGGGCGGTCCACCCGCCGATGGAACAGCTTGGGATGAGCGGGCGCCGGGGCATCGAACAGGTCCAGCGGGAAGGCCACCTGTCTGGGCCGGGGCAGGGTCTTCTTCACCAGGGCCAACCGCTCGGCGTCGATGCGTTCGATGTCATCGCCCAGCATGCTGGGCCCGCCGCTGAGGGCGTGGAGGGTGGCGTGCACCCGTGCGGTCTCCACCGGCAGGGGCTTGTCGACGGTGAGCACGTTGCCGGAGTCGTTCAGGTAGAGTCGCCGGTGGGTGTAGTACGCGGCGGCCTGGTTCTCCAGGGCGCGCAGAGGGCCCGTCCAGAAGCCGGTGCTGCCGATCACGAACGTCGCTGGGTAGAAGTAGGAGTCGGGGTACAGCGGCCGGCCTTCGCCGAAATCGTTGCCCGTGCGGATGGCGTCCACGATGCCCGCGTTGTGGACGCTCGGACCGGTGCTGGAGAGGAAGTACGTATCGTCGCCGGCTGCTTCGCGGACCACGCGGAGGGCGTGGTGGTATGCCTGGGGGCCGGCGATCAGCGTGCGGTCATGGTGGTGGCGGTAGGGGAAGCTGGAGATATTGCCAGCGCCCGCGTGCAGGAAATCGAGCATGTAGTAGCGCACTCCCCAGGCCCGGTAGCCGGCAAAGGCTCGGCGCAGAAGCTCCAGAGTCTGCGGGTGGCTGGGATCCAGGGCGTAGATCTGCGGCCGTTGGGCTCTGGGCAGCCAGCCAGCGCTGCCGAACTGCCATTCGCTGCGCGCGACGAGAGGCTGGCCGTCGTCGCCTTTCAGCAAGGCCTCGGCCAACTGCTCTACCTGCTCCTTGTGCGCCGAGCAGAGCCAGAACGGGGCGCACCACAGCCCCCACCGGAAGCCCAGTTCGCGCAGCTGCTGCGCCAGTCGCTCCGGTCCGCTGGGGAACTGCTCCCAGTTCCAGGCGAGCCAATCCCCCGGGATCCCGTCGTGGAGGTTGCCGATGCTCACCCACACGTAGTTCACGCCGAAGCCCGCCAGGCGCCGGCGGATGGCGCGGCAGTTGCGCAGCACCACGTCCTGGTACCGCTCCACGGTCAGCGGATCGACCCAGGCCCAGCCGACCCACCCTATGGGGGCGTCCTCCCAGCGACGGGGATGGCAGCGTTCCGCCGCGGCTTCGGCCCAGGCCTCCAGTTGGCGGCATGGATCGTCGCCGGCTGCCACCACGAAGGTCTCCGTCGACACGCTCTGGCCAGCGTCCAACTCCCAATCGGCAAAGTCGCACCACGCGCGCAGCGACGTCAGCCGCCCCTGCTGGTCGACCGCGTGCTCCACTTCGGTGTTGGCCCGCTGGAAGGTCAGGAAGCCCACCTGCAGGGCCTGGCGCGCTGCGGGCGCGAACAGTTGCAGCTTGATCTTGCTGGTGCGCGGGCAGTCCGGCGCGGCCACCCGGTGCACCAGACGCGGCCCCAATTCGCCCGCAAGCGGCAGGCAGACCGTGTCGGGATCCTGCCCCGGCTGGATCGGCCCGCTGGCGTCGAGCAGGAACACCTTGCCGAGGCGGATCGGCGAGGCAGAGGTGTTCTGCAGTCGTGACTCGATGATGAGCGCCTCGCCGTGATGGCTGGAGCGCAGCGACCACACCAGACCGAGCTCGGCGAAGCGCACGCACAGCGCCAGCGGTCGGCTCTGCAGGACCTCGACTGCGGCCGCCACAGCCGGCCATCGGCGTCCCTGCGCCTCCACGGCCAGGTTCCACCCGGGGAGCGTGCATCCGTGGGCGCTGAACTGGAGGTGGTGCGTGCGGGCGTCGTAGGTCAGCATACAGCTCTCCTTGTCGGTGTCCGGGCTTGGGCCCTGAGGCATACGCGCCGCGCTGGCGGGCGGCAGCTCGGTCGATCTTGTGCCGCGTGCGGGACGTCTGGCCGGCCTGCGGTGGCGATCGCTGGTAAGGGGTCTGGCGGTCGGTGCCTGGCTGCCGGCCGCCTCGGCGGCACACGGATTAGCACCCGCGACGGCGAACTGTCAAGGGGCACGGGCCTGGCCGCGGCCGCAGCCGGGGGTGGCCACCGGCCGGGGGCGCTCGGGGGCCGGGCGTGGCCGGTGCCGGGGGCCCCGCGGACTCTCGGTCCAGTGGCGGCTGCCCGCGATTTGTCCGAGAACTAGACAGACCGATCGATCGTCTGTCGCATGGAAGCTTCGGAGGTGGGTATGACAGCCTCATTCGGTCCCGGTGCGACGCGGCTGCCGCCGGACAGCCTGCGGCGTTTCTTCGCGCGCCTCGTGCAGCCCTCCTTCGCGGCCCTGGGCCTGGGCGTGGGCGAGTTGGCCGAGTACGTCACCGATCTGCTGGCGCGCTTCGCCCGCACCGAGCAGCTCTACCGGGTGCGCGACGCCCAGGGCCGGCCCCTGGAGACCATCGCCGACATGCTCTTCGAACTGGCCCGCGCCTGGGAGCCCGGCCGGCGCTACCGGTACGATCGGGAGATCGAGATCCGCCGGCACTGCGGCGACTACGCCCTGTTCATGAGCGGTCTGTTCCGGGCCCGTGTCGAGCGCCACTCGCTCCTCGGCTACTACCTGGCCGAGGGCGAGCGGTCCTACCGAACGGTGGCCCAGCGTCTGGCCATGGTATACGAGCCGACAGCGGCTCTGTACCAGGGGCTGGCGCACGAGTTCGAGCACGTGTCCGGGGCCCTGGACTACATGCGCAAGGTGCACATGCGCCCGGAGCTCCACACGGGGCCAGCGGCGGATGTGCTGCGCGCCTTCGAGCCGAACTGACCAGCGAGCCGGTGCTTCTGCCGGGCGCAGCAGCACCGGGGCGCCGGCGCGGGGGGAATCCGCCGCAGCGCCGCTGCTGGCGCGCCTAGGTGCGGACTCCCAGCCGGGCGCGGATGCTGGCCAGCCGGGCCTCGGTCAACGGGAGGGCCGCCTGCTCCAATACCTCGGTGAGGGCTAGCAGATTCTCGTTGGCAACCAGATTCTCCGTGGAGGCGGCGACCACCAGCCGATCTCCGCATCCGGCCTGCTCCAGCAGGCGCAGGGCATAGGCTCGCGTGGCCCGTGGTCCCTCGGCGTACACCGACCCGGGGAAGCCGACCCACAGACACTTGTCCGGCCAGGCGGCCAGGGCGTCGTCCAGGGGCAGGTCGCCCATGGGCGGCGGGTGCAGCGCCTCGACGATGTCGATCGCCGTCCGGCCGATCAGCGACCGCAGGCAGGACAGCCGACCGTCCATGTGCACGGCCATCAACTTGCCGCGTTGGTGCAGGAGGGCGGCCTGCTCCGCGTACACCGGCAGGAAGAAGCGCTCGAAGAGGTCGGGACTGACCAGAAAACCATCGAGGTTGTCGCCGCACAACACGATGGGCGCTGGGTCGTTGGCTGCGATCTCGTGCAAGGCTCGACGGCTGCGGCACAGCGCCTGGTACAGCTCCTGCACCAGCTCGGGGTAGTCGACCAAGTGGTAGAACGCCCGGCCCCCTTCGGTCCCGATCCAGTCGATGATCAAGGTCTGCATGGGCGAGTGCGGCAGACCGCTGAGCACCACCCCGTCCTCGCCCAACCAGTCCATGGCCTGCTCGATCGGGAAGTAGTCCGGGACATACTCGGTGTTCTCGACCATGAAGCGCACCGTGCGGTAGTCCTCCGGTCCTTTGATGAGCCGTTCGACCAGCCAGGGGGTGATGTCCCTCCAGCTCCGCAGGCCGTGCCACTGCCCTGTCCCGGGCTCGCGCTTCTCTGCGCACCGCACGGTGCCCACCGGCGTGGTGTATGTCCGCTGCACCACGTCCTGGCCGCCGATGACGGTCGGCTGCTCCGTTATCCGGACATTGTGCAGACGCTCTGCGTACCCGGGCCGTACCCAGCAGATGGCCATGCCGCGGTTGCGGCAATCCCTCTCCGCCCAGCCGATCTGGCTGTGCCGCCAGTAGTGGAAAAAGGGCAGCAGGTCCGTCCGCTGGCGGCGGGAGGCGGCCAGGATGCGGTCGCGCCGGTTGCTGTCGGTCATGGACGTGTCCTCAGTCGATGCCTGTGGCCCACTCGGGACCATCAGCCGGCGCGGCCGCCGCCCGGGCTGGCGTCGACGTGGCGCCGGGAGCCGGCGCTGGCCGAGTCGGATCAGTAGTTGGTCGCCACGATCTCGAAGAAGGCTTGCGGGTGCTGGCAGACCGGGCAGCGCTCGGGCGCAGAAGCTCCTGCGTGCACGAAGCCGCAGTTGCGGCAGCACCACCTCACCGGCTGCTCTTTCCGGAATACGCTGCTGTTCCGGACGTTGGCTAACAAGGCCTGGTACCGCGCTTGGTGTTCCCGCTCGATGCGGGCGATCTCCGCGAAGATCCGGGCGATTTCGACGAAGCCCTCGGCCTGCGCCTGCGCGGCCATGCGCGGGTACATGTCCGTCCACTCGTCACCCTCGCCTGCTGCCGCCGCCTCCAGGTTGGCCACCGTGTCGCCGATGCCTCCCAAGGCCCTCAAGTGCAGCTTCGCGTGCTCCTTCTCCTGCTCGGCGGTCTCGGTGAAGATCGCCGCGATCTGCTCGTATCCCTCTTTTCGGGCCACGGACGCAAAGTAGGTGTACTTGTTGCGCGCCTGCGATTCGCCGGCAAACGCGGCCCACAGGTTCTTCTCGGTCTGGGTCCCCTTGAGCTCGGGCATGGCGCCTCCTTCGGGCGGCAATGGGGTCTGATCGGTCGACAGGACGGCGGCGTCGCCGCACGGGCTGCGCCTACCCCAATCGACCAGAGGGCTGACTGTCGGTCCGGCACGGTCCGGTTCTCAGGCTTCCTGGTCCACGCGCTGGCTGGCCACGTACGCGTGGCGCCTGCGTTGCTGCCAGACAGCCGGCGGCAGGCGGCGCACGTCGTGCGCGCCTCGGTCTGGCGGGACCTGGGCCGCTGCTTGGCCGGCTCTGTGCATCTCCCAGTAGCACTGCCCTGCATGGTTGTGTTCGTGATGGATGACGAAGCCGGCAGCGTCCATCACCGGCTTGATCCAGCCCATGCAGTGCTCGCAGTAGTCGCTGTAGGCTGCCAGGCCGTGCTGGTCGAGATACCCCTTGGACGGGCAGGCGAACATGTCGATGCGGAAGTAGTCCGCCGCGCGCTGAAAGGTGTAGCCGGCCTCCTCCATGGCCAGCGTGTGGCCCCAGTACTCCGCCATGCCGTCGAAGCCCTTGGCCTCGATCAGGGCGCGCGCGTGTCGCTGGGAATCTAGCGAGATGGCTCGCACCCAGTAGTCCCGAACCGCCTGGTCGCCGTAGGTCCGCTGCAGGTACGCGAACGTCCAGTCGTAGTAGCCCACGAAATCCTGCACGCCGATCATGCTGCACCTTCCTGCAGGCGGAACACCTGGCGGCAGGCGCCGTCGCCGCCAGCCAGCGTGAAGGACATGCCTGCGGCCGCCGCGATGGTCCCGCAGACATGGCGGCAGTGCTCGCAGTAGCAGGGCGCGATCGGGCGGCCGGCGGCCCGCAGCCAGCGGATGGCCGGACACTGCCGCACGTCCAGCTCGACGGCCTGCTCCGTGCGGCGCACCTGGACGTCCGCGCCCGGCTCGCGGGCGAAGTACTCGGCCCAGTACGCGCGCACGGCCTCCAGGCCGCCGGCGCGGAAGCGCTCGGCCAGATCGGCAAAGTACTCCCGAGCCATGGCCGTCCAGTAGTCCACCAGCGCCGCCTTGCCGTACGTATCGTGCAGGTAGCGGAACGTCGCGTTGATGACGAAGTAGAAGTCGCCTGCAGCCATGGCCGATCCTGGGCGCTGGAGCCGCCGTTCGCCCGGCCAGAGCGGCAGCGGGCGGCGTCGGCTGACGGTCGATCGGGCAACACAGTACCCATCGCGCCGTCGGCGTCAAGAGCGCCCGCGCCTGTGCCTGCACCCACTGGCGCCGCGGAAGCGCGACGATCTCGAGCGTGCGCGTGGCCAGCACGGTGGGGAACCGGGTCGGCGTTGCCGGCGCTGGCGTCGCCGGTATATTCCCTGGCTCCGGCCAGCGACCGGCGGACGGAGGAGGCGAGAGATGCCCATGACCACGGCGACGACCAGATACCAAGTGCGCGCCGTGCACTGCGACTACCGGGCGGATGCGGAAGAGGTCTACCAGGCCCTCTGCCGCGCCACCGCGCCATTGACCCAGGCCTGGCAGCGCCTGCAGCGCGCCGGGCGCATCGCCATCAAGTTCAATCAGGACAAGCCACCGCAGCGCCAGGTGCGGTACGAGGGGCAACTGCAGCAACTGGTCAGCGAGAACGTGGCGCGCGCGGTGCTGCGGCTGCTGCGCGAGCGCCTCCGCGCCGAGCTGGTCTGCGTGGACGTGAGCTACTATGCCATGTACGAGGGCACGCGGCCACAGGACACGCAGACCCTGTTGCCGCTGCTGCGCGAGTTCGGCGTGGAGTTCGTCGATGGAACGCAGCCCCCCTACCGTCGCTGCGCGGTGCCGGGCCCAGGCCGCATGTTCCGGCGGTACCTGGTGCCGGAGGCCGCCGTGGCTGCCGACGAGACGGTCAGCGTGGCGAAGATGAAGAACCATGCGTTCATGGGCATCACCCTGTCGCTGAAGAACCTCTTCGGGCTGCTGCCTGGCGAGCCGCATAACCATGGCCGGCACTACTACCACCATCTGGTGCGCCTGCCCTACGTGCTGGCGGATCTGGGGCAGCTCTTCGATCCGGCGCTGTGCGTCATCGACGGCCTGGTAGGGCAGGCGGGCCAGGAGTGGGGCGACGGCCGCACCAACGATCCGGTGCGGGTGGCCAACGTGCTGGTGGCCGGCGATCACCCGGTCGCCACCGATGCCTGCGGCGCGCGGCTGATGGGGCACGACCCGGAGGGCGACTGGTTGACGCCGCCGTTCCATCGCGACCGCAACGCGCTGGTGGTGGCCGCCGAAGGGGGGTACGGCGCGGTGGCGCTCTCGGCCATCGACTTCGCCTCCGAGGTGGCCGCGCCGGTGGGCTCGTTCTACGCCGTCTGCACGGACGCGCGCGACATGGTTATCAGTTGGCGGCGGACCACGTGCGAACAGGCGCTCGTCTACCGAGACCATCGCCAGCGCTTCGTCGACCGGTACGCGGGCCGCTACATCCTCCTGCAGGAGGGCGAAGTGCGCTGGGACAGCGACACCAGCGAGCTGCGGCACAGCCGCCGCGTGCTGGCCGGCAGCAGGCCCGAACAGGCGATGTGGCTGAAGTACGTCGATCCAGCCGAAGAAGAGGGCGAGCACTTCGAGGTGTACGAGGACGCGCTGCGCACGCTGCACGCCCAGCACCTGAGCTGACGGTCTGGCGCCCGCGCGGAGCGCCGGGGTTGGCGCCGGCGCCAGACCGATCCGCATGCCCGCCGGCACGGGCCAACGGCAGCCGTCACAGCTCCATCATGAACTCGAAGATGCGATCCGCGTGCCCGGGCAGACCCTCGTGACCGAAGTCGGGGTACACGGCCAGGAACTTCGGTGCGGTGATCTTGTTGTACGCGGCGAACTGGGTCGAGGGCGGGCAGACCTGGTCCATCAAGCCCACGCCCATCAGCACCCGAGCCCGAATGCGCGGCGCCAGGTGCTGGACGTCCACGTACCCGAGGCGCGTGAAGATCTCCTGCTCGCGCTCGTGCCGCGGATCGAAGCGCCGAAAGTAGTCCTTCAATTCCTGGTACGCGTTGACAGCCAGATCCAGCTTCCAGACTCGCTGGTAGTCGCACAGGAAGGGGTACATCGGCGCGGCCAGTTTGATGCGCGGCTCCAGGGCCGCGCAGGCCAGCGTCAGGCCCCCGCCCTGGCTGCCTCCCATGGCTCCGACGCGGTGCGCGTCGACGTCGTCCATCGCCATCACCAGGCCGGCCAGTTGCGCGGTGTCCAGGAATATCTGGCGGAACAGCAGATCCGTTGGGCTGCCGTCCAGGCCGCGGATGATATGGCCGTGCAGCGTATTGCCCGGCACGCCGCCCACGTCCTGGGACAGCCCGCCCTGCCCGCGGCAGTCCAGCGCCGCCACCGTGAAGCCGGCCGCTACATACGGGAGCTTGTCGTACCAATCGCCGGCGCTGCCCGAGTATCCATGGAACATCAGGATGGCCGGATGGGGCGCGTCTGTCTGGCGCGGCCGCAGCAGCTTGGCGTGGACGCGGGCGCCGCCCACTCCGGTGAAGAACAGGTCATAGCAGGCGGCGAACGGCGCGGGAAAGGACACCGGGCGCAGCTGTATGTCGGGGTCCAGTCCCCGCATTTCGCTCAGCGCGGCGTCCCAGTAAGCGTCGAAGTCGTGCGGGCGCGGATTGGTGCCCTGGTAGGTCTGGAGCTCCTCGTACGGCATGTCGAACAGCAGCGGCATGTTCGTCCTTCCTTTTCGCTGAGTCGCGTGGGGAGTTGGCCAGGATGCCCCGGTGAGAGTCTGGCTGTCGGCGGTGCAGGCAGCCGTGCCGACAGACATCCTGGATCGGTGTGACAGCGGTACGACTAGCCCATGTCCGGCCGTCCTGCTGCCCGGATCGCTGGCCAGGTCAGTCGGCCGGCACCTTCACCGTGCGGCCGGTGGCCGCCGCCTCGTACACTGCTTCGACCACCATGAGGGCGCGCAGGCCGTCCTCGCCGGTGACGCGCCAGGGACGTCCGGCGCCCAGGTCCTCGACGATCTCGCGCAGGTACGCCAGGCCCGAGACGCCGCCATAGCCTGGCACGGCCCGCGAGGCGAGGCGAAGGGTGCGCACGGGCGCGTCCTGGGCCTCCGGACGGCCGGAACAGACGCATACCTCGTCGGCGGTGCCGCCCCAGGCCGGGCTCCACGAGATCGTCCCCTGGGTGCCGCGGATGCCGATGAACAGATCGCGGCCCGCTGGATAGGCGTCGGGCACCGAGTAGCTGATGTCCAGCACTGCCGTGGCGCCGCCCCGGAAGCGGAGCACGGCGAAGCTGTTGTCTTCGATCTCCAAGTGGTGCTGCGCATGGCTGACCATGCCCGTCACCGCGTCCACCTCGTCGGCGAGCAGCCAGCGGAACAGATCGATCCAGTGCACGCCCAGGTTGTGCAGCGGGCCGCCGCCGGCACGCTCGCGGGACAGCAGCCACGGCGAGATGCCGTTGGCCAGGTACCGCTGGGGAGAGCCAGCGGCGCAGCGGCCTTCCAGCGCCACCACCTGGCCCACCACGCCGTCGGCCAGCATCTGCCGGATGTGGCGCGAGACCGGGTGATACCGCCAGCAGTACGGGGTCGAAAGGCGCACGCCCGCGGCCGCGGCTGCCCGGAGCATGCGGCGGATGCCGGCACTGGTGGCGGCCATGGGTTTCTCGACGACGATGTGCTTCCCCGCGGCCGCGGCCCGCTCGACGAAGTCGGGGCAATCAGCGTGGGGCAGGAACACGACCACCAGATCGATGTCCTCGCGGCGCAGCAGCTCGTCCGCCTCCGCACAGGGCGCGATCTGCGTGGCGCCGCAGACGCGGTCGCGCAGCTCTGCGTCCGCCTCGGCGATGGCGCGCACCTGGGTTTCAGGGATGGCGCGGAAGTGCGGCAGGTACTCCACGGGATGCAAGTGGTGCAGGCCGACGATGCCGACCCCCAATGTCCGCATGGTCCAAGCTCTCGCTGTTGGCAGCGGCAGCCGCGTATTGGCCGCCAGCGCGTGAATGCGCAGATTGTTGGCTCCAGGCCGCCGCGGCGTGCAGACAGCGAACAGCCGGAGCGGGCTGGCGCCGGAGCGGGGACGCGCATGGCCGCGCTAGCGCCCAGCCAAGGGTGCGGCACGCGCGTCCGCTGGCTACAGCATAGCCGGACCCAGGGCCTCGCGTCAACCCGCTTCCCCAGGCGGCGCTGGCGGGCGGGCGGGTACCGGAGGGCCGGTCCGGCGGGCTAGACAACCAGTCAGGAGTCGACCATGCTGGCCCTGGTGAAGACCCGGAAGGGACCGGGAAACATCGAGCTGCGGGAGGTGCCGGAACCGACCATCGCGCCGGACGAAGTGCTGATCGAGGTGCGCGCCGCCGGGATCTGCGGCACCGATCTGCACGTCAAGCACGACACGTTCCCCTATTGGCCGCCGGTCATCCTGGGGCACGAGTTTGCCGGTGTGATCGTCCAGGTCGGCGCCCAGGTGCGCGGTTGGCAGGTGGGGGATCGGGTCGTCGGCGAGCCGCATACCCGTCATTGCGGCGTCTGCTATCTGTGCCGTCGCGGCCATATCCAGAACTGCGCTGAGAAGCGCTCGCCCGGCTGGGGCATCGACGGGGCCTTCACGCGGCTGCTGAAGTACCCGCCCAAGCTGCTGCACCGCATCCCGGAGAGCATGAATTTCGCGCAGGCCGCGTTGGTCGAGCCGGCGGCCAACACGGTCACCGACATCGTCGAGCGGGGCGCCATCGTGGCCGGCGACTTCGTCGTGCTGCTGGGGCCGGGCCCCATCGGCCTGATGGCGGCGCAAGTGGCGCGGGCCGCAGGGGCGCGGGAGGTGCTGATCGTCGGCACGCCGGCGGACCGGGGGTTGCGCCTGGACAGTGCGCGGCGCCTGGGCTTCCAGCAGGTGATCGACCTGGCCGCAGTGGACCCTGTGGAGCGGTGCTTGGAGCTGACGGGTGGGATCGGCGCCGATCTGGTCGTCGAGTGCTCCGGCGCGCCGCCCGCCATCGCGCAGACGTTCCGACTGGTGCGCAAGTGGGGCCGCATCTGCGCCATCGGCTTGACCGGCCGGAAACCGGTGGAAGTCGACTGGGATCTGGCCATGGCCAAGAACGCCACGGTCCTGCTCAACATGTCCACCGAGTACGCCAGTTGGGACAAGACCATCCACATGATCGCGGCCGGGGTGCTGCAAGTGGACGCGCTGATCACGCACGACCTGCCGCTCACCGAGTGGGAACGCGGGTTCGCGGCCATGGAGAGCATGGAGGCGCTGAAGGTCGTGCTGCGGCCGTGCTGAGCGGCGGATCGCTGCTGG
>Ga0067045_1004266_pt1 | contig 12105 bp, 11 predicted proteins | sample TerdegcTABiofilm_FD_59184 | JGI IMG/M metagenome (GOLD analysis project Ga0067045, IMG submission 59184) | Combined Assembly of (Gp0054472, Gp0054536) Wastewater bioreactor microbial communities from Singapore -Terephthalate degrading...
GTCTACGTATTCCTGTTGCTGCCGATCCTCGCGTCACTGGGCGGGGACAGCACGCACTTTCTCGAGCGCGCCTCCAAGGTCCAGTGGGGGCTGATGATCGCGGTGTTCTGCGTGTCGCACGTACCGGCCCTGCTGACCCTGGACATTGGTGGTTATGAGGGGCGCAACCTGCTGCTGATCGCCTACCTGGTGATCGTGGTGCAGATGTCGGACGTCCTGCAGTACGTCTGCGGCAAACTGTTTGGCAAACACAAGATCGCGCCCAACCTGTCCCCGTCCAAGACTGTCGAAGGTTTTGTCGGCGGCATCCTCCTGGCTTCCGTGATTGGGGCCGCGCTGTGCTGGATTACCCCGTTCACTGTATGGCAGTCATTCCTGATCGCCCTGCTGATCAATCTGCTGGGGTTTGCCGGCGGCATCGTGATGTCGGCCATCAAGCGCGACCGCGGCGTCAAGGACTGGGGGCACATGATCGAAGGCCACGGCGGCATGCTCGACCGCCTGGACTCGGTGTGTTTCGCCGCGCCGATCTTCTTTCACCTGGTGCGGTATGGATGGACGTGAGTCCGGCGACTCCTACAGACAGCCGATAAAAAAGGGCGCCATCGGCGCCCTTCTTCATTGCGGTGACTCAGTGCTGCAGTGCAGGTTTTTGCTCGCCGTTGATCGGGATGCGTTTGGCTTTCGCCTCTTCCGGCACGATGCGCAGCAGGTCAATGCTCAACAGGCCATTGCGCAGGTCCGCGGCCTTGATCTCGATGTGATCGGCCAGGCGGAACGACAGTTTGAACGCGCGCTGGGCGATGCCCTGGTGCAGGAAGGTCACGCTGTCATTGCTGTCGCGTTTGCCGCCACTGATGGTCAACACGCCTTTTTCGACTTGCAGCTCCAGGTCTTCTTCCTGGAAGCCGGCTGCCGCCACGACAATGCGGTACTGGTCATCACCGTGTTTTTCAACGTTATAGGGTGGGTAGCTGCTGCCGGGCTCGTTGCGCAGCGCAGACTCGAACAGATCGTTGAAACGATCGAAACCTACCGAAGAACGGAACAGTGGAGCCAGGGAAAATGCGGTACTCATGGTTCAAATCTCCTGAAAACAATCAGCAAGGTTTTTTGTCTCCGCGACCCGAATTCGGCATCGCGTAACCCTTAGATAAGGACCGCTGATTGCATTTCAAGAGGTTTTTTGCAGTTTTTTTCAGGCCGCTTCAGCGACCTGCAAACCCAGCAAACGGGAAACCTGGTCCAGCTCCGTCTCCCGGCGCATGAGGGTAAACAGCTCCACCGCCTCCGGATAATTGCGGGTCAACATCGCCAGCCATTGCTTCAAGCGACCCGGCGATTGACGCGCTGTCATCTGCGCCTTGGCCTGCAGCCAGAACGCCTGGATCAACGGCAACAGCTCGGCCCAGGTCATCTCGACCACCTCTTCACCCGCCCGGGCGGCAGCGATCTGTCGCGCCAGGTCAGGGCGCGACACCAGGCCGCGACCCAGCATGATGTCTTCCACCCCGCTGATCTCGCGGCATCGGCGCCAGTCGTCGACGCTCCAGATATCGCCATTGGCGAACACCGGCACCTTGACCACTTCCTGCACCCGCGGGATCCACTCCCAATGCGCTGGCGGCTTGTAACCGTCCATCTTGGTCCGCGCATGCACCACGATGTGCTCCGCGCCGCCTTCGGCCAGCGCGGTGGCACACACCAGCGAGCCGTCCGGGCTATCAAAGCCCAGGCGCATCTTGGCGGTCACCGGGATGTGCGCCGGAACGGCGCGCCGGACATGCTCGACGATCTGGTTGAGCAGCTCGGGCTCCTTGAGCAACACCGCACCGCCACGGGACTTGTTGACGGTCTTGGCCGGGCAGCCGAAGTTCAGGTCGATCACCTGCGAGCCCAGCTCACAGGCCAACGCCGCGTTTTCCGCCAGGCACACCGGATCGGAACCGAGCAATTGCACACGCAGCGGCACGCCGGCAGCGGTCTTGGCACCGTTGAGCAATTCAGGACCGAACTTGTGGAAATAGGCAGGGGTGAGCAGTTGATCGTTGATCCGGATGAACTCGGTCACGCACCAATCGATACCGCCAACCCGGGTCAGCACGTCCCGCAGGATGTTGTCGACCAACCCCTCCATGGGCGCCAAGGCAATTTGCATGGAAAACACTCAACAAAAATCGTGCGGCAGTTTAGCCGGTTTCGCCGATCAGGGCATGCCGTACCGGTGGACGGTTGTTTCAGACAGACGATTACAGAATCAACCTACATCATTCGAAGAAGCGACTGATTTAATCCCCATCATATCCTCATCTAGCGTGCGTCCTCTCGAGCAAACAAGGACGCATCCGCATGAGGCGCTACAACATCACCGTGGGGGCAAAAACCACAGTCAACGGTACGGTACGGACGGGCTACGGATCCTGGACCATCGATGGCCAGGCTATCGCTTGCGAAGGCGAATGCCCGGCATGTGACAGCACCGGCGTCATCGTCTGTGACGGCCCGCACCTGCCGGAACTTATGGGGGGACGCGCGGCTGCCCTGGACGGCGATCTTTGCCACTGCAAATGCGACCCGCCGCCCCGCCTGATTGCCAACCAGACAACGATTATCGCAAGCTGAAGAATGCCCTTGGCATGTCCAGTCGCAGCATCGTTCATCATTGGAAGAAGGCAGGTGTGCCTGGACAACTGCCCGGATACGCCACCCATCTGGGAAAAGTCGCCCGGGCCAGCCGGTACATGAAAGCCGGTGGCTATATAGGTGTATTGATCGGCGGTGTTTCCGGGTACCTGAGCACCCAACAGGTTTGTAGCGACAACCCCGACTCTGTGGCATGTGAGCGTGTCAGGTTTGTTGAAGGCGGCAAGTTTTTGCTCGGGACAGCGGGTGGCTCACTGGGAGCTTACGCGGGTGCCCGCTCGACTTCGTCGATATGCATGGCTCTCGGTATCACTACAGCCATTGGAGGGATCGCATGCGCTGCGGCTCTGATTGGCATTGGTTCTCTAGTGGGGACATCCATAGGTACTGAGGCAGGAGAGAAAGGCGGTGATCTTCTGTATGAAGTAGTACGCCCATGATTGACCTCAACAGTTGGCCACCCCTATACGCACTGATGTACCTCGTCTTGCCGTTCGTTTTTGGAATGATCGGAATGGGTATTGGTCTTTATCTCGCGTACACACGACTGCCCGCCATGTTAGAGGCTTTAAAACATTGCCGGGACGTCATGCTTTGGGCAAACCTCAAAGACGCCGGGCCATTCGGCCGCTTGATCTTGCTTGCCAGAATTAGCGCGACTGTTCTGTTCCCGCGCCTGCTGGTCAAGCGAGGGCTGGCAGATCTGGACGATAATCCAGCATTTTCCTTTACGCCTTAGGAAATGGCTCATGGTGATGAATACAATAATCAACATCAGCATCGTCTGGTTGTTGGCCGCCTATGCATTGTGGAACCGTCACTAGATTGCGCCATGCTCCGCAGCTCCTAGACATCCGAGCTATAACTCCAGGACACATTGAAGGGCCCGTTGACCACCCCCGCAGTTACTGCGATGTACATCGCATTGGGCATACCAACAGGTGGTGTTTGAGAGTTGGCGTGTAGCGCCGTCGTAGTTGGCGGCGGTTCTTACACAACCGGAAAACTCGGCGATAGGATGGGTGAGGTAATTGGCGAAATCGTCTATGAGAATATCCAGTGAACACTGCTGAACTGGCTGTCGGAAGCCTATGTGGCTTAGTCCTCCTTGGTTTGTCTACTTGTATTGGGATCGCACTGTACCTGGGTTACACCCAAGCTGAAGCAATGGCGGCGTATTTCCAGAACAGTTCCTCGCTAATCACTGTCGCTACGCACAAACACACAGGCCCGTGGGGCAAGTTGCAGTTAGTGGGCGGCATTGCCAGCGCTGTTACATTTCCCTGCTTTTTTCTTAAACACGGCCTCGTCAGCGCTGAAGATATAAGCAACTTCCCCCTTCCACTACGAAGAAAACGTGTAGCTCTGCAATGGAGCATTGTTGGATTGATCGTTACCCAGGCTTTACTTGTCGCATTGTGGGATTTAGGGCTGCTCAAGTAACAATTCACATCATCGGGACACTTGCCTGGCTGCAGGTAAAACTGCGGTTACTGGCACGCAATCGACCTTCGGCAAGCGTTTTGACTTTGTCCCTTAATCAACACCTGAAGGTGCCGCTGCCCCCACAACGAGTGTCGGGCAGCCTGGTCAGGTGCTTGTCCATCACCTGCGCACTCATACCACGCCAGGTCGCTGTCTGGCCGGTAAAGCTGGTGGTTTCAGGGCCGTGGCTAAGCTTGGCCTGCGTCCGGAGAGATGCCTGGCACGGGATTACTTGAGGGGGTAATCCCGGATGGACGCGGCGCAATCGAATGGCGAGTAGCGGGAGGCGTTGTCGGCTGAGCGGTGCCCAGGGTGGCACCTGGAGCAGGATCGACCTGACGCTCATAAGTGGCCGTGAAGACGGAGGGGATCAACTGGGCCTTACAGGGGCAGTTGCTGAAGCTGTCCAGCGTGCCCGCCAGCGGTTTGCCGTGACTGACTATGTGCGCAACGCCCCCTACGATTCGATAGGTCTTGCCGTCCTTCCCACACGTGACTCGGTCCCCTTCGCGGGCATGGGCCAGGCCGTACAGCATAATCCTGATATCACCGTCCAGAACGACGCCACCACAGGTGGTCCTGTCTTTCAAACCGATAAAATGACCTTCATTCATTGAGCTTGCTCTCCATTTCGTCCGGTCGAGTCCAGCCTATTGACCGTCAGTTTCATGAACACTTTGGCGGTGGACCTGGGGCAGACAATCACTGGCCATCGGCACACCTTCACGCCTGACAAACACACCAGAATCACACTCAACCGAGCGAAGAAAATAGTACGGCGGACAATAACCAGATCACGAGCCCGAAAACAGGCCGACCCAGTGGAATAGGAAACTTCACCAATAGAAACAATTGGTTTCCTACAGAAATGTTTTCGGAGGAACCAATGACCGACCGAGGTACACCCGATAACAGGTTAGCCGTTTCCAGGCAGGCGCGGAGGATGGAACGGCTGAAAAAAAAACGGCACCCAAAGGTGCCGTTGCTCCCCCACCCCCCTCACTTACTTGCGCGCCGCCTCCCACGACTTCAGCAGTTCGGCATAGCTCACGGTCTCGCCCTTGGGTTTCTCGTTGGCCAGTTTCGGTTTCGGCGCGCCCGGTTGGTCAAACCAGTATTGCGCATCGCGCTCCGGGTTCATTTTCGGACCGCAGACCGGTTGGACCTTGGAGCGTTCGAGCCGGGCCATGATGGCGTCCTGGTCCTTGGCCAGACCGTCGAGGGCCTGTTGCGGGGTTTTCTCGCCGCTGGCGGCTTCGGCAATATGGCTCCACCACAGTTGGGCCAGGCGCGGATAGTCCGGCACGTTGGTCCCGGTCGGGGTCCATTGCACACGGGCCGGGCTGCGGTAGAACTCCACCAGGCCACCCAGCTTGGGCGCCAGGTCGGTCATGGCCTGGGAGTTGATGTCCGACTCACGAATCGGCGTCAGGCCGACGATGGTCTTTTTCAGCGACACGGTTTTTGAAGTGACGAACTGGGCATAGAGCCAGGCCGCGAGTTTCTGTTTCTCCGGCGTCGACTTCATAAACGTCCAGGACCCCACGTCCTGATAGCCCAGCTTCATGCCCTCCTCCCAGTAGGGTCCGCGCGGTGATGGCGCCATCCGCCATTTCGGCGTGCCGTCGGCGTTCATCACCGCCAGGCCCGGCTTGGTCATGTCGGCGGTAAAGGCGGTGTACCAGAAGATCTGCTGGGCGATGTTGCCCTGGGAGGGCACCGGCCCGGATTCGGAGAAGGTCATGCCGGCCGCTTCCGGTGGTGCGTAGGCCTTCATCCAGTCGACATATTTCTGTGTCGCGAACACCGCCGCCGGGCCGTTGGTATCGCCACCGCGGGTCACGCTGGAACCGACCGGGTGGCAATCCTCGACGCGAATGCCCCACTCATCCACCGGCAAGCCATTGGGCAGGCCTTTGTCGCCCCCACCGGCCATGGAGAACCACGCATCGGTGAACCGCCAGCCCAGGGACGGGTCCTTCTTGCCGTAGTCCATGTGCCCATAGACCCGCTTGCCGTCGATTTCCTTGACGTCTTCGGTGAAGAACTTGGCGATGTCCTCATAGGCCGACCAGTTCACCGGTACGCCCAGCTCGTAGCCGTACTTCTCCTTGAACTTGGCCTTCAGGTCCGCTCGCTCGAACCAGTCGGCGCGGAACCAGTACAGGTTGGCGAACTGCTGGTCGGGCAACTGGTAGATTTTGCCGTCCGGTGCAGTGGTGAAGGAAAGACCGATGAAGTCCTTGAGGTCGAGGGTCGGCGAGGTGTAGTCCTTGCCTTCATTGGCCATCAGGTCGGTGATCGATTCGGTCTTGCCGTAGCGAAAGTGCGTACCGATCAGGTCCGAGTCGTTGACCCAGCCGTCATAGATGTTCTTGTCCGACTGCATCTGGGTCTGCAGTTTTTCCACCACGTCACCTTCCTGCAGCAGGTCGTGGGTCAGCTTGATCCCGGTAATTTCGCTGAAGGCCTTGGCCAGCACCTTGGACTCGTACTCGTGGGTGGCGATGGTCTCCGAGACCACGTTGATCTTCATGCCGCGAAACGGCTCGGAGGCCTTGATGAACCACTTCAGCTCTTCCAGCTGTTGCTCGGCCGTGAGGGTCGAGGGTTTGAACTCGCTGCCAATCCATTTTTTCGCGGCATCCTCATAGGCATCGGCCCAGGCCGCAACGCTCAACCCGCTGAGTGCCAGCATGGCTGCCACTGAAACGCTATGTCGCAGCTTATTGTTTTTCTCGAACATAGAGACCTCCTGTATTAGGTTTCGGAGCACGATTGCCGATTGTCGGCTAGCCCCAACGCATCACGACCAACAGCCACACCAGGGACAGGCCGGTGGCCACCCAGATGCTCCAGCCGGTAACGCCAATCACCAGCAAATGCAGGTAGGCGCTGCCGAGAAGACCGATAAACAGCCGATCACCACGGGTGGTGCTGATCGGTAGAAAGCCGCGCCGGGCGATGCTCGGCGAACGCAGTTCCCAGGTGGTCATGCCCACCAGCAGCAAGGCGATGGCGCCGAAGAAGAGCGCGGTCGGCAGGGTCCAGTTCATCCACTCCATCATCAGCTCCTCACACTCGGCCCAGGGCAAAGCCCTTGGCCACATGGTTGCGCACGAACCAGATCACCAGCATGCCCGGCAGGATCGTCAGCACCCCGGCCGCCGCCAGCACGCCCCAATCGATCCCCGAGGCCGACACGGTGCGAGTCATCACCGCGGCGATCGGCTTGGCATTGACCGAGGTCAGGGTGCGCGCCAGCAGCAGCTCGACCCAGGAAAACATGAAGCAGAAGAACGCCGTCACACCAATGCCCGAACCGATCAGCGGGATGAAAATCTTGACGAAGAACTTGGGGAAACTGTAGCCGTCGATGTAGGCGGTTTCGTCGATTTCCTTCGGCACTCCGGACATGAACCCTTCCAGGATCCACACCGCCAGCGGCACGTTGAACAGGCAATGGGCCAGGGCCACCGCGATGTGGGTGTCGAACAGGCCGATCGACGAATAGAGCTGGAAGAACGGCAACAGGAACACCGCCGGTGGCGCCATGCGGTTGGTCAGCAGCCAGAAGAACAGGTGCTTGTCGCCGAGAAACCGATAACGGGAGAACGCGTAGGCCGCTGGCAGCGCCACGCTCAGGGAGATCACCGTGTTCAGGCTCACGTAATACAACGAGTTGAGGTAGCCGGTGTACCAGCTCGGGTCGGTGAAGATCACCTTGTAGTTGGCCAGGGTGAAGTCCTGGGGAAACAGGGTCAGGCCACCGAGGATTTCCGTGTTGCTCTTGAACGACATGTTCAGCAACCAATAGATCGGTACCAGCAGGAACAGGATGTAGAGCAACAGAGGCAGCAGCTTGGTCTTGCTCATGTCAGGCCTCAGCGGTTGGCGTCGGAGTGAGTCATGGCGGTATAGAACAGCCAGGACACCAGCAGGATGATCAGGAAGTACACCAGGGAGAAGGCCGCCGCCGGCCCCAGGTCGAACTGGCCGACCGCCATCTGGGTCAGGGTCTGGCTGAGGAAGGTCGTGGCGTTACCCGGCCCGCCACCGGTGAGCACGAACGGCTCGGTGTAGATCATGAAGCTGTCCATGAACCGCAGCATTACCGCGATCAGCAGCACACTCTTGAGCTTGGGCAACTGGATGTGGCGAAACACCGCCCAACTGGATGCCCGGTCGATCCGGGCGGCCTGGTAGTAGACATCCGGAATCGCCCGCAACCCGGAAAAACACAGCAAGGCCACCAGCGAGGTCCAGTGCCAGACATCCATCACCAGCACCGTGACCCAGGCGTCCATGGTGTTGGCCGCGTAGTTGTAGCTGATGCCCATGGCGTTGAGGGTCGAGCCCAGCAGGCCGATGTCGGCGCGGCCGAAAATCTGCCAGATGGTGCCGACCACGTTCCACGGAATCAGCAGCGGGATGGCCAGGATGATCAGCACCAGCGACGACCAGCGGCCTTTGGTTGGCATGGTCAGGGCGATGCCGATGCCCAGGGGGATCTCGATCAGCAGCACGCAGGCGGAATAGATGAACTGGCGCAGCAGCGAGTCATGCAATCGTGGGTCCAGCAGCACCTGCTTGTACCAGTCGGCCCCGACGAAGTAGCGGCTGGACTGGTCGAAGATGTCCTGCACCGAATAGTTGACCACGGTCATCATCGGGATCACCGCACTGAACGCCACCAGCAGGAACACCGGCAGCACCAGCCACCAGGCCTTGTTGTTCTGCACCTTGTTCATGGCTGCCCCTCGTTGCTGGCGTGCATGGGCAGCAGATAGTCATCGGCGTAGACCATCAGCCACTGGGCCGGAAAGCTGATATAGGCGGTGCCCTGGGGCACCGGCTTGTCTTCGGCCAGGCGCACTTTGAGCGGCACGCCGCCCAGGTTCAGGGTCATGATCTTGTAGGTGCCCAGGTCCTCGACATGCACCACCGTCGCCTGCATCGCCTCATCGAAGGGCTCGTCCCAGACATGCACGAACTCCGGGCGGATGCCGACCTTCAGCGACTTGCCGGCGGCCTCGGCGATGCGCTGCTGCAGGCCTTCGGACAACGGCAAGTCGATGTCCGCGAAACCCACGCCGCCGGGACGTGGGCTGACCTCGATCAGGTTCATCCCCGGGCTGCCGATGAAGTAACCGACGAAGGTATGGCTCGGTCGCTCGAACAGCTCGCGCGGGGTGCCGAACTGGACGATCTGCCCGCCGTACATCACCGCGATCTTGTCGGCGAAGGTCGAGGCCTCGAGTTGATCGTGGGTGACGTAGACCATGGTGATGTTGAACTGCTCGTGGATCTGCTTGAGCTTGCGCCGCAGCTTCCACTTCAGGTGCGGGTCGATCACCGTCAGGGGCTCGTCGAACAGGATCGCCGACACGTCGTCGCGCACCAGCCCGCGGCCCATGGAGACTTTCTGTTTTTCGTCGGCGCTGAGGTTGCGCGCCTTTTTCCCCAGCAGCGCCTGCAGGTCGAGGACCTCGGCGATTTCCTGGACCTTGCTGTGTACCCGGGCCTCGGCCATGCCCTGGTTGCGCAGGGGAAAGGCCAGGTTGTCGAACACCGTCATGGTGTCGTAGACCACCGGAAACTGGAAAACCTGGGCAATGTTGCGCTTTTCGGGGGTCAGTTGATTGACCACCTTGTTGTCGAACAGCACCTGGCCTTCGGAGGGGCTGAGCAGGCCGGAAATGATGTTGAGCAGGGTCGACTTGCCGCAGCCGGACGGCCCCAGCAACGCGTAGGCCCCGCCCTGTTCCCAGACATGGTTCATCTCGCGGATCGCGTAGTCCTCAGGCCCCGCCGGGGTGCGGGTGTAGCTGTGGGCGAGGTTGTGCAAGTGAATTTCGGCCATCAGGCAACCCTCGCGACACGTCGCCCGGGCGCCTGCAGCAAGCGCCCCTGGCCGTCGAAGACAAACAGTTTGTGGGTCGGGATGTAGATGCGGATCGGCGCATCGACGTCGTACTCATGCACCCCGGGCAGGTGCAGTACCAGCAGGAAGTGTTCGTTGCGCACATGCAGGAAGGTTTCCGAACCGCTGATTTCCGCCACCTCGACGGTCACCGCCAGTTCCAGGTCGTCGTCGTTGCTCGGCACCAGGGAGATATGGCTGGGGCGCACACCAAAGCGGAAGTCGCCCTCACCCACCGGGCGCAGGTCGACGTTGAGCGGGAAGTGCACAAAATTGGCAAAGCTGACTTCGTTGCCGGCGATGCGCCCCGGCATCAGGTTGATCGGTGGCTCGGAGAACAATTCGGCGGCCAGCACGGTCTGCGGCTGATGATAGACCTCAGCCGTCTTGCCACTCTGGATCACCCGGCCCTCGTGGAGGATGGTGGTGGTGCCGCCCAGGGCCAGCGCCTCGTTGGGTTCGGTGGTGGCGTAGATGGCGATGGTATGGCGGACCTGGAACAGCTCGCGCATTTCCTGGCGCAGTTCTTCGCGCAGCTTGTAGTCGAGGTTGACCAGGGGCTCGTCGAACAGGATCAGTTCGGCATCCTTGACCAGCGCCCGGGCCATGGCGGTGCGCTGCTGCTGGCCGCCGGACAGTTCCAGCGGATAACGCTTGAGGAACTTGTCGATGCGCAGCATCTGCGCGGTTTCGTGCACCTTGCTCTGGATCAGCTCGGCCGACACCCCGGCCTGACGCAAGGGCGAGGCGATGTTCTCGAACACGGTCATGGTCGGGTAGTTGATGAACTGCTGATAGACCATCGACACGTTGCGCAGGCGCACCGGGCGCTGGGTGACATCGACCCCGTTCATCAGGATGCGCCCGCAATCCGGCTTGTCGAGACCGGCCATCAGCCGCATCAGGCTGGTCTTGCCCGACAGGGTGCGGCCCAGCAGGACGTTGAACGACCCGGGTTCGAAGCGCAGGCTGGCATCATCGATCCAGACCTGGCCCTCGACGGTGCGGCTGACATGCTCCAGCGTTAATGACATGGCTCGGCCTTTTTCTTATTGGAGTCAAGCGACCGAGGTGACAGAGCGACATTCGTGCCAGAAATTCCAAGTGTTTGATCCGCCGTGGGTTTCACGAAAAGGATGACTCTGGCGGGTTCACCGCTGAACAGAAATGAACAACATTGGCAGGACAATTGAACAGTTGCCGAGTTGACTTTGAACAATTGTGAACAACACTCAACCATTACCTCACAGCGTACGTAGGTCCCCTGAAACCGCTGGCGCGGCCCGCGTCCGGCGATCGTGTTTTTCCATAACAAGAACAATAAATGCTTGCCCAGAGACTGCCCGCCATGTCCGCGCCTGCCTCGCCCTTGCCCCACGATGCCATCATCCAGGACTCCTGGCGCCGCTGTCGCGCCTTCGGCCTGCAACATCAAAGCCCCCCGGCCTTCGACCAGCTCCCCGCCGCCGGCATCGCGCGCCTGCTGGAAAGCCAGCACGCGCTGGTGCAGACCACCCACCAGGAAGTGCTGCCCTACTACGAGAACATCCTGAGCAACTCCAATTGCCTGATCATGCTGGCCGACAACCAGGGCCAGGTGCTGACCTCCTGGGGTACCCAGCGTTTTATCGAGCCGAGCCTGAGCCGTGGCTTCAACGCCGGTGCCAGTTGGCGTGAGCAATCCAGCGGCACCAACGCCATCGGTACCGCCCTGGCCTGCGAACAGGCCGTGCACATCGCCCACGATGAGCACTTTCTCAAGGCCAACCGCTTCATGACCGGCTCGGCGGCGCCGATTTTCGATGCCGAGCGGCGGCTGATTGCCGTGCTCGATGTGTCCAGCGACAGCTACCTGCCGCCAGACCACACCCTGGGCATGGTCAAGATGATGAGCCAGACCGTGGAAAACCGACTGATCCTCAATCTGTTCAAGGGGGAGCACTTCCAGTTGGTGTTCAACACCGGCCTGAACAACCTCGACAGTCAATGGGCCGGGCTGCTGATTTTTGATGAAAGCGGCCAGGTGCTCTCGGCCAACCGGCGGGCGGACAACC
>Ga0067045_1004230_pt1 | contig 12103 bp, 13 predicted proteins | sample TerdegcTABiofilm_FD_59184 | JGI IMG/M metagenome (GOLD analysis project Ga0067045, IMG submission 59184) | Combined Assembly of (Gp0054472, Gp0054536) Wastewater bioreactor microbial communities from Singapore -Terephthalate degrading...
CCGGCGCTTGATCGACGATGCCCTGCGCCTCCACGGGGTAGAGGCCCCCGTCGCGCAAGAGGTGGGCCACGTCACCACCATCTTGCGCATGCTGGACGCGGGTTTGGGCATCTCGATCGTTCCCACCCTGGCCGTTCCGCCTGCGGAGCTGCAAGGCCTGGTGATGCGCCCACTGCTGCCTCAAATCGACCGACACATTGCACTGGTGCGCCGGTCCAACCGGACACTGACACCGACAGCGGAAATGGCTTGGCGACTGGTGCGCAGAGTGGCCGCAGAGCGCGGTGATGAAGCTCCCTTGCGAAGGCGTCAGGCGTCTGCGTCTTTGTCCGGCTGAGCAGGGGGCTGCGTCCTGGCTTCGCTGCGCCGGTTCGCTTTGGCCATGATGTCTGCCACAAACTTGTGTGGATTCATGGGTACCGCCGCAGGCACAGGAATACCACTGGGTGTGGACGAACGCGGCTTCACGACGGGCGCTGCAGACAGGTCCGCAGCAGCGGGTGCCATGGACGGCACATCGTTCGTCTTCCGCTTCGGATTGACCGGATTTTCTGCGACTGCACTCGCGAGGTTGGTGCTCTTTTTGCTGCGACGCGAAGTGAGGACCAGCCAGACCGGGAACGCGATCAGGAAAATCAGGATGTACGCGATCGAGGCCCATCTCACATAGGTTCTTCTCACCCCCGCCTGTGCCTTCGACTCCAGCGCAAGCACGTCGTCCCGTATTTCCTTCTTGACCCGGAACAGCAAATCCTGAGCCTGGGAGCCGCGTGCATCGACGTCCTCCCACATTCTCTTCAAGCGCTCCTGGTGAATCCGCGACTCGGAGGCTGCCCGCTCCTTGAGAAGCGCACTGCGACTCAGCCGAGCCCGTTCCAGGATGTCGATGCGAGCCAGCAGAAGTTCATCAGCAACCAACAGGTCGCCAAGAATCAGCTCTTTCGCATGGCTGAGTCGCGGATGATCAAGCGCCGTTGAACGAATTTCGGAAATGGTTTCGCCGACACGCGAACGCATCTCGCCAAACGTATCGAGAAATCCATCGATCTTTTTGTCTCGCTCGGCCCTTGAGAGACGGTGCAGATTGGACGACCTGTACTCGTCTTCCCGGTTTCTGTAGTACCCGAAAAATGCTTGCTGCTGCCTCATCAACTCGAAGGCTTCGCTCAGCTCTTCGTCCTTGGCCTTGACGGCGCTGAAATCTCGGGCCAGAGCCAGAGTGTTCTCTTCGGTGGTGTTGTATTCGCCTGCGAAGAACACAACGGCCGCAATGAAGACGGCCCAGCCCAACGCCCACAGCGGATGATCCCGGACCCTGCGGACAAGTGTGACGAGCATGCGAACCTACCCCCGTTGCCAACCCGCGAAGTCTGACTTCGGCGAAAGCCGAAGTCAATCCGCAGAGAAGACGCGTGACGCCGCTTTGAGCGATGCCGCGCTGTCCGCGTGGCATGGATCTCGCTTTGGACATTGGACGTCCAACAACCCGCCCACTTTTGGGGACGTCCAGACATCATGTCCGCAGACATTCAACTCCGAAACGTTTCACGCCGCTTCGGTGCCACTGTGGCACTCGATTCGGTTGACCTCGACATCGCCGCCGGCCAGTTCATCGCGCTGGTCGGGCCGTCCGGCTGCGGCAAGACCACGCTGCTGCGCATGGTGGCCGACCTGGACCAGCCCACTGGCGGCTCGGTGCTCATTGGCGGCCTGCCACCGGCCACCGTGCGGCGCCAGCGCAAGCTGGGCCTGGTGTCGCAACGCCCGGCGGTGCTGCCGTGGAAGCGCGCCATCGAGGACGTTGAATTCACCCAGAAGGTGACCGGGCGAGCGGGCCTGCCCGCACGCGGACTGCTGCGCGACTTCGGCCTGGCGGGTCATGAAGAAAAGATGCCGCACCACCTTTCGGGCGGCATGCTGCAGCGCGTGAACTTCGCATCGGCCATCGCGCACGACCCCGAGGTTCTTCTGATGGACGAGCCGTTCTCCGCACTCGACGAGATGAAGCGCGAGGAGCTCGGCCTGTGGCTTGGCACCGAGCTCGCCACGCGCCCCAAGACCGTGCTGTTCGTCACCCACCATGTGGATGAAGCGGTGCTGCTGGCCGATCGCGTGATCGTTTTTTCGCCGGCACCCGGCCGCATCCTGGCCGACATCCATGTGCCCTCGCCGCGCCCGCGCACGGCGGCGTTCCGCACCGATCCGCAATTCGTGGAAATCACCAACCGCATTCGCGGCCTGTTGTTCGGCCAATGGAGGGCTGCTGCATGAACACCACCACCGTGACACCACCCGCCGTCGCACCGGTGCCGCCAGCCGCCGCCGCGCGCACCCTGCTGCTGCGCGTGTTGAAGATCGCTTCGCGCATCGCCTTCCCGGTCGTCTCGATCCTCGGCCTCTGGTACCTGGCCATTGCGTTCTCGGGCCTGCCGGAGTTCGTGATCCCGCGCCCCACACAGGTGCTGGCGGTGTTGACCCAGGAGACGTCGTTCGTGACGCAGCACCTGATGGTCACGCTGCGCGCGGCGGCCATCGGCTTCGTGCTCGCCAACCTGGTCGGCATCGGTCTCGCGGTGTTGTTCACCTCGCTGCCCATGTTCAACCGCCTGCTGATGCCTGCGGCCATCACCATTCGCAACGTGCCTTATGTGGCACTGGCCTCGGTGCTCGTGCTCGCGGTGGGCGACGGCCTGTGGACCAAGGTGATGATCGTCACCATTGCCGGCTTCTTCCCCGTGCTGGTCAACACCATGCGAGGCCTGGCGGCCGTCGACACCGTGGTGCTGGACCGCATGCGCATCCTCGACGTGAGCCCCTGGAAAGTGTTCCTCAAGGTTCGGCTGCCCTACTCCGTGCCCTACATCCTGGCGGCTCAGGAGATCACCGGCAGCGGCAGCATCATCGTTGCGGTGGCCGCCGAGTGGATGATTTCTTCTGAAGGCCTGGGCTACGTGATCAACCGCGCCATGGCCCAGTACCGGGGCGACCAGGTGTATGCCGTGGCGCTGTTGGCCGCCGTGCTGTCCTACGCGATCTACATGCTGGTTCAGGTGATCGGCGCACGCATCAACTGGAGCGAACGCAGCCGCAACGGCGGCAAGTGACGCTTTTCCTTTTTCACCCTTCCTCTCTGCACTCCCTTCTGACCCCAAGGAACCCCACCATGCGTGCACCCTTCATCCAACTTGCCCTGGCCCTGGCCATCGGCGTCACCGTTTCGAGCAGCGCCGTTGCGCAGGCCCCCACGGAAGACATCAAGATCGCGCTCTCGTGGCTGCGCAACGGCCAGTACGCCGCGCTCATGGTGGCCGATGCCAAGGGCTACTTCGCAGAAGAAGGCATCAAGGTCAGCTTCATCGACGGCGGCCCCGGCAAGAACCCGATCCCCACGGTGGGTGTGGGCCAGGCCCAGTTCGGGGTGATGGCCCACTCGTTCGTGATGTCGGCGCGCCTGGCACCGTCGCCGGTGGACGTGGTGGCCGTCGGCGCCTTGATCCAGGAACTGCCCTACGTCTACATCGGTCTGGGCAACCCGGGCGACCCGGATCCGACGCCCAAGGACCTTGAAGGCAAGCGCGTGGGCATCCAGGCCGACGGCGAGATGTTCCTCAAGGCCGTGGCCAAGCGCAACCACCTGGATCTTTCAAAGATCAAGGTCGAGACCGTGCTGGCCAACGCCGAGCCGCTGCTGGTGGGCAAGGTCGACTACTTCACAGGCCATCTGCACAACCAGACCTTCCAGGTCGAGCAGGAAGCGGCCAAGGCCGATGCACCCGCGCACCTGAAAGGCAAGACCTGGAAGGTGGTGCGCTTCTCGAAATACGGCGTGGCTTCGTACGGTGACGTGCTCTTCACGAGCGGCAAGATGATCAAGGAAAAGCCCGAGACCGTGCGCAAGGTGGTGCGCGCCGTGGCCAGAGGACTGAAGTTCACCATCGACAACCCGGCCGAGGCCGTGAAACTCGTCGATGCCTACCCGCAGCAGATCGAGCGCGCCGACAAACTCGCCTGGCGCATGAAGGTGCAGAACCCGTTGAACCAGAGCGCCGACACCAAGGCGCGCGGCCTGCTGTGGATGGACCCCAAGGTGTGGGACGACACCATGGCCTTCTACAAGGAATACGACCAGATCAAGTCGGTGGCACCCGCCGCCGAGATGATGACCAACGCCTTCAACCCGGGCATCAAGGCCAACTGAGCGCCCCCCGCATCGAACCGGACACACAAAGATGATGAGCACCCCACCCGAAGCGGCGGCCGCCGCGCACGCGATCCCGACCATCGACATCTCGCCGCTCTTTGGCAACGACCAGGCCGCACGCCTGGCCATCGCGCACGCGATGGGCCGCGCTGCCGAAACCTACGGTTTCATGAAGCTGGTGGGCCATGGCGTGTCGCCAGCGGTCATTGCCGAGACCTTCCGCGCGGCCGAGGCCTTTTTCGGTCAGAGCGAGGAAGCCAAGGCGCCGTACCAGGAGCGCAAGACCAACCGTGGTTTCCAACCGATGTTCGACAACGCCAAGCCCGGCCAGAAGCCCAGCGGGCAAGAGGCCTTCAGCATGGGCCATCCGGTCCCCCCGGTCGATCCTGCCCTGCTGCCGCTGCCGTTCTATGCGGCCACGCCCTGGCCCGACGTGCCCGGCTTCCGCGAACGGCTCGAGACCTGTTACCACGACATGTTCAGGGTCGGCGAATCGGTGCTGCAAGCGTTCGCGCTGCACCTGGGTGCGCCTGCAGACTTCTTCGCCAACGTGTCGCGCAACACCTACTCCAACATGCGCGTGGTCCACTACCCGCCGCAGGAAGTGGTGCAACACATCGCGGACGAAGGCGTGCGCGCTCACGAAGACCAGGGCCTGATCACGCTGCTGATCCAGGACATGAACGGTGGCCTCGAAGTGCTGGGCCCGGACAAGGACTGGTTGCCCGTGGTGCCCGACGAAAAGGCCATCGTGCTCAACGTCGCCAAGCTGCTCACGCGCTGGAGCAACGGCCGGCTGAAGTCGGCGCTGCACCGCGTGATCAACCGTTCGGGCCGAGAGCGCTATTCGATCCCGCTGTTCATCCACCCGAACTACCACCAGGTGATCGATCCGCGCGACTTCGCGCCTGCCGGCGAGGCGCCGCGCTTCGAGCCCATCGTGGCCGGTGAGCAGGTCTACAAGAACTTTGCCGGCGAGCGCAAGTCATGGGCCGAGCTGACGTCCTGACCCTGCCCGACCGGCTGGCACAGGATCTGCGCCGCCGCCTCTCGGCCGGCGAATGGACGCCCGGTCAGGCGATCCCGGCCGAGACCTCGCTGGCCGGCACCTACGAGGTGTCGCGCAATACCATCCGCGAAGCCATCAGCCGCCTGGTGACGGAAGGCCTGCTGCGCATCCAGCGCGGCGTGGGCACCATCGTGAGCCCTCCTCCACCGCCACCGGCTTCGATGGGCATGGGCCACTTCGAGTCGCTCACCGATTCGATCAAGGGCCAGGGCCGCAAGCCGCGCATCGTGCTGCACAAGCTGGAGCGCCGCACTGGCACATCAGAGGAAACCAGGAAACTGGAACTGCCCGCTGGGGCGCGCGTGCTCTACACCGAGCGCGCGATCTACAGCGACGATGAGCTGCTGAGCTACGGCTACGACCGTTACGTCGACAGCCTGTTCCCCGAGGTGCTGGACGAAACGCTGTTCTCCATGTCGTTCGTGGACATCTTCGCGAGCCTGGGTGTTCGCACCGACCGCACCGAGGTGGAATACCACGCCGTCCACTCCAGCAGCATCGGCTGGGATCGCAGCAACCACAAGCCCCAGCTCTATGTGCTGCTCGACCGCGTGCACTATGCCCAGAACCGGCCGATCTTTCACGCGCAGACCTACTGCCTGGAAGGTCGCAACCGCATCTACACCAGCACCTCGCGCTGATGGCCCACGTCAGCCGTTGCCGATCTCGTCAAGGTAAGCGTCCGCGTCATCCACACCGAACTCGATCCACATCGGGAGGTGATCGCTCATCTGGTAGGTGCGCCAGTCCTTGAAGCTGCGACCCGGTTTCAAGGCACGTTGCGTGGCATACAGCGCCTCGTCCTGCACGCGGTAAACGTGCTCATAAAAGTCGAACACCCCCGCTTTGCCGTGCGGCTTGAGCGCCTGGAGTTGCCGGTAGTAGGCAATCTGATCGTAGTGCTTGTTCTTTTCGACGTTGGAGCCGGGCACGTTCTGGAGGTCGGGCGGCACCAGAAAACCCGCCATCGTCAGCGCCTCCATCGTGACGTCCTTGCGGTTGAAGATGTTGAAGTCCCCCAGGATGAGCAGGTTGTCCCGGTCCGGCTGGTCTTCGGGTTCGTAGATCGGTGCGGCGGAGAACTTCGCCGCGTTCTTCGCCAGCATCTTTCCGAACGACGTGATTTCCTCCAGCCTGCGCGGATCGAGGGGCACGGATTTTCCGTAGTAGATGTGAACGGTCACCAGGGTGAGATAGGCCCATCCCACACGAAAGCCCGCCACATAGGGCGACCTTGCAAATTGCAACACCCGTGGGCTGGGCTCTTTGGATTCGGGAAGGACCAGCTCCGCCGCCAGACCGGTGAAGCTGACCTTGCGCGTGTCGAACAGGTACGCCAGCCTCTCCGAGTTGCCCGACGTGCCCAACGTCACATCGGTCACCACGTACTTCCACGACGGGCCAAGCATCCTGCACAGGCGCTGCAGCGCGTAGAGGCCTTCGCGCACCTCTTGAATCGCGATCAGATCGAACCGGCTGACGATCTCCGCAATGTAGAAGTACGCCTCGTCGTTGCGGAACCCATATTTCCCCGAATCGAACTCGCGCAGATTCCAGGTGGCAAGCAGCAGCGTGTCGGTCGCCGTCCGGGTGGGCAGTTCTTCTGCCAGCGCAAGGCGAAGGCGTTTGAGCCCGGCGACCGTGCGGTCCCTGAGGACCTTGTCCTTGATCCGCTTCAATCCAACGTAGCTGGGCATGTTGAACTCCAGACGGTGGCAGACCGTTGACAGGTCAGGGCATTGGCTTCGTCACTCTTTGGTCGAGGCGCCTGGTGCAGCTTTTTTCACGGCCTCGATTCCCTGGTCGCGCGCACTCGCAGACGAATAGGCCTCGCTCGAGCCAAGCGGCTCTCCATTGGCCGCTTTCAGCAGGAAGTAGGGTTTTCCGGCGGCGTTGGTCAGTCTCGCGTAGCGGGCATCGTCAGGGGCATTCACCTTGACGGAGGCGATGCCTCCCTGCGCCCCTTGTCTGGAGGCGTAGCGCTCGCTGGTCAGCATGACCTCGTGGTTGCCTCCCACGAGATTGAACATCCACTGGGTGCCCGAAGGCTTGAGATGAAAGTAGGCGGCCATGATGCTCCTGAGAAAATCGTGGAAAGACACCACCGACCATCGTTGACTGTGCCTCGTTGGCTGTCAATCCTCAAAATTTAGGAAGAAAACCACTTCAGAAGCGCGGCGTTCACCTGCGCGGGCCTCTGGTATTGCACCCAATGCCCCGCATCCTCCACGACCACCCACGGCCGCACATCGCTTCCCATGCGCAATGCCGCGGCCACGCGCTCGGGCAGGCCGGTCGCATCATCGCGCCCCCAGACGCCGAGCACCGGCCCCTCGAAAGTCGCCAGGGTCGAGGCCAGGAGAAGCACCACCCACCACGGCATGGTGTTTCCTTTTATCACCCGGTCGATGTGCCGTATCCTGCGGCAATGCATCTGCGGCCGAAGAAAGGAAACACACATGAAACGCTGGACACTGATCGCATTCACCGCCTCCACCCTGCTGGGTCTCACAGCCTGCAACACCACCACCCCGTCTGCGAGCGCCATGAACGATTCGTCTCTCAACAAGTCCCTGCAGGCCTTTCACTGGGATCTCGAAAAGGCAGACGACCCCAGCGGACGCGCCCTGCCGGCGTTCACCGCCCTCGCGCCGCAACGCGTCGTGCGCCTGAGCTTTGTCGGGGGTGAGAAGCCGGGCGACCAGCGACTGGTCGTGGACAAACTTTGCAACGCCATGGGCGCGGGCTACCAACTCAATGGCATTGACATCACGGTCTCGCGTCCTGTAAGCACGATGATGGCCTGCCCCGACTCCAAGCTGATGCAACTGGAGCAGGCCGTGGCAGCGCAGATCAGCCGCGCCACCCGCGTGCACCTGGCCCAGGACGCCAACCCACCGCGCCTGCTGCTGCAGTTCAATGACGGCAGCCGCTGGCACATGGTGGGCAAGCCCACCGACGCCACCCGGTACGGCGGTGCGGGAGAGACCCTGTTTCTGGAAGTGGGTCCCCAGCTGCAGCCGTGCAGCCACGGCGTGGTGCGCAATGCGCAATGCATGCAGGTGCGCGAAGTGAAATACAACAGCGCCGGCGTGAAGACCAGCACCGGTGAATGGGGCCACTTCTATGGCCACATCGAAGGATTCGCGCACGAGGCGGGCACGCGCAACGTGCTGCGCGTCAAGCGCTACACGATCCAGAACCCGCCGGCCGACGCCTCGCGCCATGCCTATGTGCTGGACATGCGCGTGGAGTCGGAGCGGGTCGGCCCTCGGTAAGCGCCTCAGGCCGTCTTCATCAGGTGCTTGCCAATGACGAGCTGCTGGATCTGCGTGGTGCCCTCGTACAGCCGCAGCAGGCGCACGTCGCGGTAGAAGCGCTCCACCTTGTATTCGTTGATGTAGCCAGACCCGCCGTGGATCTGCACGCCCCGGTCGGCCACGCGGCCCACCATTTCGGTGGTGAACATCTTGGCGCAAGAGGCCTGCATGCTCACCTCGGCGTCGGGTGTGCCGAAGGGCTTGGCGTCATAGCGCCCCGCCACCGCCTGCACCAGCGCCCAGCCCGCGTGCAGCTCGGCCTGGCTGTCCGCCAGCATCGCCTGCACCAACTGGAAGTCGCCAATGCGCTGTCCAAACTGCTTTCGCTGCTGGGCGTAGCCGATGCTCTCTTTCAGGATGCGACTGGCCATGCCGCAGGCCAGCGCCGAGATGTGCAGGCGCCCCCGGTCCAGCACTTTCATGGCGGTCTTGAAGCCCTTGCCGGGTTCACCGCCAATGATGTGGGCCGCTGGCACCCGAACGTTGTCCAGATGCACGTCACACGTCTTGGTGCCGCGTTGTCCCATCTTCTTGTCCGGCTTGCCCAGTGAAAGGCCCGGCAGGCCAGCAGGGACGATGAAGGCCGTGATGCCACCGGCGCCTGCGCCTTCGGTGCGCGCCATCAGAGTGAACGCGCCGGCGCGTGGGGCATTGGTGATGAAGCGCTTGGTGCCGCTCAGCAAGTAGTCGCTGCCATCGCGCACGCCCTTCGTTTTGATGGATGCGGCGTCCGAACCGGCGTCGGGTTCGGTGAGTGCAAAGGAAACGATCAGGTCGCCACTGGCGATGCGGGGCAGGTACTCGGCCTTCTGAGCCGGCGTGCCATCCATCAGGATGCCTTGCGAGCCAATCCCGATGTTGGTGCCCACCACGGAGCGGAACGCCAGCGCGGTGTGCCCGAGCTCAAAAGCGACTTCGCATTCCTGCGCCATGCTGAGTCCGATGCCGCCGAATTCCTCGGGGATCGAGATGCCGAACAGCCCCAGCTCCTTCATGTCGCCGACGATGTCGGCCGGCACCTCGTCGTGCTCTTCCACGTGGTCTTCAGCGGGCATCAGCCGCTCGCGAACAAAGCGGTGGACGCTCTCCTTGAGCAATTGAAATGTTTCCTGGTCCAGCGGCATGGCGTCTCCTGCAAAGTGCCGCATTGTTGATGCATCGATCAAGCTTGACAATCACAAAAACCATGAACAATACGTCAAGGATTTTTGACACATCGCCCATGGATTCCAACGCTCTCGTGCTCTTTGTCGACATCGTCGAAGCAGGCAACCTCAGCTCCGCCGCCCGCCACCTGAAGATGAGCCGCGCCAATGTGAGCTATCACCTGGCGCAGCTGGAGAAGTCCCTCGGCCAGCAACTCATGCGGCGAACCAGCCGGCGTGTCGAGCTGACGGAAGTCGGTGAGCGGCTGTACCGACACGGCCGGGTCGTGCGCGATGAAATGATGGCCGCGCGCGAATCCGTGGCGACCTTCGGCAGGTCGCTGCAGGGCTCGGTGCGCCTGAGCCTGCCCACCGGCTTCGGGCACCTGGTGATGTCGGGCTGGCTGATCGAATTCAAGCGCCTGTACCCCGGCATTGCGCTGGAGCTGCTTTTTCACAACCGCGTCGAAGATCTGCTGCGCGAAGAGGTGGACGTGGCGGTGCGTGTCATGACCGAGCCCCCGCAACAGATGGTCGCCACTGAGCTGGCCGCGGTTCGGTATGTCGTCTGCGCGTCCGCCGACTACGCGCGCTCGCATGCCATGCCCACCCGCCTGAAAGACCTGGCGCAGGCCCCCTTGATCACGTCGGCCGTTTCCGGGCGGGAGCTGCGAATCTCGGCCTACCAGGATGGGCAACGGCACGAGCTGAGCCAGCGCCCCACACTGGCATCGGAGAATTTTCAGTTTCTGCGCGAAGCCATCCTGGCCGGCCTGGGCGTGGGGCTGGTGCCCGACTACGTCATCGAGCAAGACGTCGCCGATGGCCACGCCGTGACCGCACTGGACGACTGGCGCTTGAGCGTGTTTGGCACGCGCATGTTTCTGCTGCGCATGCCCGGCCGCTTTCAAACCCTGGCCACACGAACCCTCATCGATTTCGTCATCGACAAGGTCCGCACCTGGCGGGCCGGGGTGCCCGTTGACAAGAACCCTTAGGCCGGGATCTGCATGCGCTGGAAGTGCCTGCAGGCTTCGACACATTCCCTTTGCAGCCGTTGCACGATGCAGGCCACAGGCTCGATCGCGCGCGCAAACCCCACCGCAGGGCCCATGGAGAGCATGCCTTCTTCGTGCTCACCGGCCTGGTAGGCCAGCACCTGCGTTCGCTCGCCGCTGATCAGCTCGCCAAACGCCGCATAACTGCTCGCGCCCGTCTGCTCCAGCGCGGCCACCTTGCGCGCGTTGTCGTTGTCGATGATTCGCCAGGTATCGCCCAGGCTGCCCAGCACGGCGCGGGTGCCATGCTCGTCGGTGTCCACCACGCGTTGCTTGTAGGCGGGGTGGGCAGGGGTTTCAACCGCCGGGGTGAAGACGCTGCCCATCACCACCGCATCCGCGCCCAGGGCCAGCGCGGCGGCAATTTGCCGACCGTGGCCGATGCCGCCGCCCAGCGCCAGAGGCACCTGCAGGCGCTCCAGCGCATAGGCGCCGTTCAGGAAGGTGGGCAGCTGGTTGCTGCCCGGGTGGCCGCCCTCTTCCATGCCCACCAGCGTGACCGCGTCCACGCCCATGTTTTGCGCGGCGACCGCGTGGCGCACATGCGCGCATTTGTGAACGACGACCGCACCGGCTTCCTTGATCGTGGGCAACAGGGGCGTGGGAGGCAGCCCCGCTGTCTCGAAAATCCGCACACCCTCCTCCAGCGCGATGCGCAGGCGCGTCAGCATCACGTCGTTTTGCGCCGCGCGGCGCGAGAGCGTGAGGTTGACGCCAAAGGCCTCGCCTTGGGTCAATGCGCGGCAGTCCCGCAGCGCCTGGCGGAACGCCTCATCGGTGCGCGAGCTGCGCGCGGTGATGAAACCCATGCCGCCGGCGCGCACCATGGCGGCGACCAGCTTCGCGTCGGACAACCACATCATCCCGCCCAGCAACAAGGGCCAGCGGATGCCCAGCAACTCGGTGATGCGCGTGGGGAACCGGTCTGGAATCGCGACGCTCGGGCTCATACGTGCCGCCCCATCAGCAGGATCGGCTGCAGCTCCAGGGCCAGTTGGCGCAACAGCGGCCCCACTTCGCTCAACATGAGGGGCTGCGGCAGCAGCGTCGCCGGGCCGCCGCAGCTGATCACATAGCGTTCGCCAGCAGGCAGTTCGATGGCCGATGCCACGGTGTTGATCTGGTGCCGTGGACGCTCGTGGTACGTGAAGCCCCGCTCCGGGTACAGCGCCAATGCCTGCGCGAGCGCCTGCTGCTCCGCCGGCTCGGAGACCACGCCGCCGGCCCCGGCCTCGGCGAGCAATCGCGCGCGCTCTTCGGGTGTGCAGGACGCGAGGTAAGCCCAGCCGATCGCGCTGTGGAACAGCGGG
>Ga0067045_1031517_pt1 | contig 12101 bp, 12 predicted proteins | sample TerdegcTABiofilm_FD_59184 | JGI IMG/M metagenome (GOLD analysis project Ga0067045, IMG submission 59184) | Combined Assembly of (Gp0054472, Gp0054536) Wastewater bioreactor microbial communities from Singapore -Terephthalate degrading...
TGCTTGTTCACCTTGGAGGCAACGTACCGGTCAAAAAGCTCCCTTAGTGCGGCCTTCTGCTGGGGGGTCGCCGTCTCGTATCCTGGCAGGGATTCGACCTGCTTCCACGTAATCATGCAAAGCCCCCCCTACTGACCCTGACCCAGGATTTTCGGCGCCTCTTTCAGAAAGAAAGAGTCTTCTTCGTCTTCTTCATCAATGTTCCCATTGTCTTCCTGCCGTGGAGCGACAGGGTTCCCATCGGCGTCTACGACGGCAAACCCCTTTCCGGGATGCATGTATGTCCCGTCGCCGAGGGGATATTTGAGCCACGGCCTTGCGCTGTCCGCGTTCCCAGCTCCCGGTTTGACAACGCCGATGTCGAACCATTTCTTCTTGTTCATCGGGTCGTCTAAGTCGTACTGGATGAGATGGACCTTCCCGTCCTCCATGAGGATTTTCTCTCGCCCCCAGCGGGTCTTCGTCGGCTTGGGTGTGCCTCCACCACCGCCCCTCTTCCGCTCGTAGATGGGCTTACCTGTCTTGGGGTCAAGGAGTGCCGCACCTTCGTAGACAACAATGGGCTTGCCCGCGTCCTTCGGTGCGAGGCCGATGAGGGTGAGGTCTTTATCGGTTGCCGTGCCCTCCATGTATCGCTTCCACGCGTCCTGCCGGGCCGTTTTCTCGTAGTCCACGGGCTGTTCCTGCACTGGAGGCTTCCACCCGTTCGACGCCAGGTACTCCACCTTCCCGGCCTTCCACGCGTCGACGAACCCCGTGTCTCCCCACAGGGCAGGGTCCATCTGGGCGGCCTTCTCCAGCATCGTCCGCCCATCCTGTATCTGCCTCAGTGCCCACTCCTGCTGCGCCTTGCGTTCCTCCGCCTCCCGCTGCTGTTTCGCCGCCTGCGCCTGCATCAGCCCGGCAAGGAACCCGGCGATGGGGTTAGGGCCTTCGCGCTCCAACGGCTGACCGGTGAGCCAATCTGATCTGGCCATTAGAAGAACGCTCCAATCACGCCGCCGAGAAGGCCGCCCCAGTCAGTCCCGCCGCTGCTGTTCTGCGACAGGCCGATCTGGCGCTGCGTTTCGGCGTTCAGCAGGTTGCCCCACAGGTCCATCAGCGGAGACATGTAGGTCTGGTAAGCCGCAACGGGAATCTGCACCATGTCGCCGGACATGGCGAACTGGTTCTGCATTGGAGCGAAGACCGAGGACGCCAGCGCACCCTGCTGCGCCAGGGACTGGAGGACGTTCCCCAGGTTCGCCCCGGCTCCCTGCATCATCCGGTAGGGGGCCTCGACGAGGTTCTGCGCCATCTGCGCGTTGGCCGTGTTCGACCCCTGCGCCATGAGGCGGGCCTTCTCCTGCATGAGGTCTCCCACCGCACGGCTCCCGAGGGTGGAGTCCCAAACGCCCCTCGCGGCGAGCGCTTCCTTGAGGGGACCGAACTGCTCGTTGAACTGCTTCGTCAGGTCGCTCTGGAGGTTCGCCACCTGGGCGTCCCTCATCTGCTGGTAGTACTGCCTCGTGGCCTCCGGTACCTGCCCCGTGGCAAGCATGTTGTTCCAGTCGAAGCTGTTGTACCCGCCGAGGGCGTCCCGCATCTGGCCGAAGAGGTCGCCCGCCGCCTGCTGGTACCCCTGCACGGCTCCCGAATAGTTGTTGAACGTGTCCGTGCGGGCCTGCTGCGCCGCGTTGAAGGCGTCCTGCATCCCGCCCGCCGTGTTCCACGCCCCGGTCCCGAGGTTCCGGTACAGCCAGTTGGTGAAGTCCGACATGCTCATGGTGGTCTTCGGCTGCTCCCAACCGAGGGGGTTCGTCGGGGTGGTCGGATTCGTCGGGTTCGTCCCCCCGCCGGTGTTCCCGCTGCCGCCTCCGTTCAGCATGTTCCGGAGCCAGTCCCCCCACTGGGAGGTGTTGGACGGTACGGTGGTAGTGGTCGGTGCCGTGCCGGATGGCCTGCTATTGTCGCTGTTTCTGATAAAATCCCAAGCCATGCTCTCACCACCCCCCCTACTCATAGTTGTCTTTGACACGGTCGGAACCCGAAACGTCCTGGTCGCCCCAGCCGTCGCCGTCCCGGTCGTTCTCACGGTCGTACCCGTGTTCCATGTGGTCCTTCCACGTGGAGAAGTCCTCCGTGGTGTACCCGTTCAGCACGTCGCTCATCCACCGGTTCGACAGGTCGCGGGCTGCCGCCGCCTCCAACCCGCGGGCATGGGCCTGTGCCACGGGGCCATTCCTCGAAACCTCGCCGGTCCCAATCATCCTGGCGTAGTCCGCAAGGAAGGACGACTGCGGCTGATTGGAATAGCCGTAGACGTCCCGAAGGCTGTCGTAGGTCGGGCCGGAGAACATCTCGAACGTATTGGGGCTGGTGGGGTCGATGCCCGCGTAGTTGTACCCGCTCATGGCCTGCGCGAACTGGTGCGGTGCCATGCCGTAGCGCGACGCCTGCCCCCATTGCGTGGGGTTGCCGAGCCCCAGCAGGACGCCCCGCGCGGTGTCGGATGCGAATATCCTGCTGTCGATATTCGCCTTGTATAGGTCGTTAATCTGCCGGATGACGTCGGTCAGGCTCATGGGGTTGCCGATGGCGTCGAGGTACTGGCTTGCGGCCTTCTGCCAGAGCGGGTCTTGCGTCGGGTTCTTGTACATCCGCGCCATGTTGAGGCCCACCATCATGGGGTTGCCCGTCAAGGCTGCGGCGATGGACTGCCCGTAGGCCTTGAGGACGTCCCTCCAGCCGATGTCCGGCTTGAACTGACCCGCCCAGTAGTCCGGCGAGTTGACCGTCGGGATTCCCCCGCGGTCCGCCCATGGCCCCCCCTTCGAACCCCTGTCCTCGCCTCCGTCTCGGTCTCCCCACACTGGCTGCTGTTGGCCCGGCTGCGCAGGCTGCTGCGCCGGAGGCTGCAGCCCCACCCATTGAGAGGGCTGCACGTTATAGGCCACGGCGGGGGAGCCGAAGAGTTTTGCCATGTATTCCTGTGCTACGTCTGCAATGCCCATTCGCTCACCCCCTTAAAAGACAAAACCGAACTCATGCCCTCCGCAGGGCGAGTCCGGGATGACCAGTTCGCAGTAGGACACGTATGGCAATCCATAGACTGTCTTTGTCACTGTCACCTTGAGACGAAGGTCCGAGGGGTCCGTGATGTTCGCCACTTCTCCGCTGGTCAGGTTAAATGTTTGCTTGGTATAGTCCGCATCCGTCACATACCACGTTTTAGTCGCCCTCTGGGTGTCCCCCTCGTAGAGCGTGGCAATCACCGTCGCCAAGCCAGGTACCCCCTTCGCCCACACATTCACCGTCCACGTCCCTTCACCTATCGGCACGGTGGGGTCCGTCAGGTGCATCGTGGCGTAACCCGTCATCTTGGAGTGCTTGACCGTGATGTACCCGTCCGTGGTCCCCGTGTTCAGGAGGTTGAAGGCTGTGGTACCCGAAGATAACTCTGTGTCCACCCCGATAGCGACATCGGAGGTCGGGATAAGCGTCTGGCTCATGACCTACACCGTGTACGGCCCGTTCATGGAGCCGTAGTAGTTCGTCCCGTCGAAGTAGAAGCAGAACACGTAGACCTTCCCCAAGGTGGTGTAAGTGGGCGTGTTCACCCACTTCACGGCGGCTGGCCACGTGATGGTCTTGGCGGCCGAAGCGTTCTGCGTTACCCGGAGAACCATGTTCGTGGGGCCTGCCGGGGCCGTGAAGGTCAGCGTCACGTCGGCGGCCAGCGTTTTCTTGTGCTTCAACCCCGCCGTCCAGTCGATGGTCGTGTTGCTGTCGTCGTCCACCTCCGCAAAGTAGACCTGCTTCCCGAATAGCGTTTTCTTCTGGATGTCCACCTTGCCGGACCCGTTGGGGGCGATGACGACATCCCCGTTGCTTGCGCTGGTGATGGTCTTTCCGTTCACGTCGAGGTTGCCACCCAACTGGGGCGTGGTGTCCTCCACCACGTTGGCCAGCTTCCCCGTGGCGATCTCTGCAAGTGCCGCCTCAACGTCCGTGGCGGTGAAGTTCCCCCCTGAGTCCGCCACCGAGACGGCACTCGCCGCGTGCGCTGCGGACGTGTCATTGACGTGAGCGGTGATGTCGACGTGAAGCTCCGCCAGCACGGCTTCCACGTTCGTCCCGGTGAAGTTCCCACCCGTGTCGGCCACGCTGATGGCCGAAGCGTCGTGGGCGTCCTCCGTGTCTGCGACGTGGGCCGCGATGTTCGCCGCCTCCGCGTTGATGGCATTGTAGATGTACGTCATCTCGGCGTTGAAGTACGAGGAAGACGCAGGCGTCTCCCCCTGCGACACCACGTGCTGCTGCGTGTAGGGCAATCCAGACACCCCCCTATTCGTTCTGGTAGTCCCCTGCCGTGCGCCCGAGGACGGCCCCGGCAAGGGTAACCCCGATGAACCTCACCGGGGCTGTCCCGGCGAACCCGAACTGGACGTTCGCCCCGTAGATGTTGACCCTCCGCTTCCTCTCGGCATACGACACGTCGTCCCAGCCGACGTTCTCCGTGTCCCATGCGAACCCGCCGTCCCACCCGGACGTGGTGCCCACCGACACGGATATCCCGGACGAGGCGATGTCCTCCTGCCCGTACCCCGTGCGGTAGCAGACCGACATGGCCCCCGAACCGGAACCGGAAAGCGGGGTGTACCCGACGCTGATCCACTTCACCAGCTTGTTCCGCATGGGCACCCCGAAGTCGAACGCCTTCGTCGACCATTCCCACTGGTAGCCGTTCGACCCGTCCAGGTAGGCCCCCTCCGACAGGCGGTACACGTGACCGTCCGAAGCCCCGACGTACACGTTGTCGCCCGAGACGACGGCCACCGTTTTCGGCGTGATGCCGTTGAGAAGCCACCTGTGCCAGCCCTGCGTCCCGGCGTGGTAGGCAAAGACGTCGCGGGTGGTGATGACGTAGAAGTACCCCCTCTTGGGGTCGGAACAGGCGGAAAGGGGAGTGTAGGTCGTGTAGGGAGGCAAAATCTTCATGGAGAGGGGAAACGCCTTCGGGTTGTTGTAGTCCCGCACCATGGCGAGAGAATGGACCCCCTCCTCCGCGCAGAAGAGCATGTCCCCGTTGAGGGTGTCGATGGCCTGACCGGAAGCAGCGCTCGTCCCGTCCGACACGCACCGGAACACGAACTCGTCCGGGGTGTCCCCGAGACATACGGTGATGGACTTCCTGCGCCCGCTCCCGCCCTTGAAGATGACCGGCATCCCGTCCAGCAGGCCGAGCCCAGTGAGCCTCCCGCCGTCCCCCCGCTCGATGTAGGCGAACCCGCCCGTGAGGGGGGAAGCCCCGCCCCAGTCGGAGGGGTCGTTGGCCCCGCACCAGTAGACCGTGGAGTCCGCTCCGGCGACCCACAGTCTCGTGCTCATGGCCTTCACCCAGCAGGCGTCCGTTGGGGCCGGGTCGTCCGTCCCGGTGACGCTGGACAGGGTCGAGCCGTCGAAGACCTGCAGCGCCCCCCCGTGGGCGATGTATGTCTTGCCGTTGAAGTCGGCGAAGCTGGTGAGCGTGTTCGTCCCGTTCAGCGTCCCGATGCTCGTCAGGGCACCCGTCCCCGTGTTGAGGGAATACAGGGTGCCGTTGGAACTGACCAGCGTGTGTCCCGTCTCCGGCGAGTAGTAGATGCCCTCGATGGCGTGCGACGTCCCGGAGGACGTGACCTTCGCGAACCCCGGACGGGTCTCGTACCCGCCCGTGGGGGACACCCACATGTTCGCCTCCGAGACCACCTCGTTGTCCGCGACAGCCGTGCAGGGCAGGGCGGCGTTGAGCCCCCCCAGCATCGGCGGGATCGAGAACTCGAACCCGCCCTGGTGCCTGGCCCCGTACCGCATCAGTAGTCACCCGTGACGGCAGCCGTGCCCCAGAAGGGCTGCACCACGTGGGGGAGCGGGGCCATGTCCGCCAGGAGTTCCCTCGTCCTCCGCTCCAGGTCCTGTAGAAACTGGGCCTCCATCGAGGGGTCGCCCTCGTCGATGACCCCGAGCCGCATGACGACGAACTCCTCCATGAGGTCGTCGAAGTCGTCCGGCCACGTGGTGCTCCCGTCCGTCAGGGGAGAAGGCTGGGCGACGTAGGCGATGCGGTAGGGGTATACCCCGTCCGGGGCTGGGACCAGTGTTACGCTGTCCCAGCCGGAGACGTAGAACCCCTGCGGGCGTCCGCGTTCACCGGCCTCCCATTCGCCCTCCGGGGCCTGCCCGAGGTCGGACAGGGGGATGGAGTCGACGTGGAGCGAGAGGACGCGCCGGAGGCTCCCGGAGCCGACGGAGTATTCCGCCGTCCCGGCAACGGTGTCCCCGCTCGCCACGGTCTTGACAAGCTCTGGCCGGTCATGGGCGAACACGGAATAGACCTTGCGGTAGGCCTTGTTGAGGAAGGTCAGTATATTGGCGTTGCTGAAACGGTGCCCCTCGACGTCGGCGAGGGCCACCCTTATGTTCGAGGTCATGGTGGAAACGGACTGGGCCATGTGCTCTCACCCCCATAGAAAAAAAGAGGGGGAGGAACCCCTTCGAGAGTCCTCCCCCAATAGGCCGTACTAGTCGGCCATGGCCTCGGAGTAGAGCGTGACGAGGCCGTAGTCCTGCGAGTTGAACTGGGTCTTCGCAAACCCCTGGATCATCCCGGTCGCGAACCCGACCTGGTTCTCGTAGTCGAATTCCTTCTCGACCCAGAAGGGTTCCTGCGCAACGGCCCATGCACCGGCCTGCGCGCCGAGAAGCAGGTTGGAGCAGACGTAGTTACTCCCCGCCGAGACGAACCGGCGAACGGAAGGATGCTCATGGATGATAACATTGTCCCATACTCCCAGAGCCCCGCTGAACAGGGGGTTGTCCTCCCCGCGGACGCCTGCGTACTCCTGCGCGTTCAGCCAGACGGAGTCCGCCCGAAGGTCGCGGGCTGCATAAGGATGCACCACGAGGATGTAGTGGGGCTTCCCCTTCACCATGATGGGACGCACCTTCGGGGAAGCCAGCATCGCCATCCTCTTGGCCTTGGAGATGTAGGCCGTGGTGAGCTTGTCGTCGGCGTCGAAGGTGGCGATGGCGGTGTGGTCGGCCGAGCAGTACACAACCCGTCCGGTCGTCGGATTGGTACCGAGGGTCGTGAAGAACTGGTCCTGGATGTACTCCGCCAGCCAGATCTTTAGCTTCTCCTTCGCGTCCGCCCGCATGTTGTAGCAGGCCTGCTGTTCCTCGAACTTCCCGGCAATTCGCACGGCGTTGCGGATCTGGTTTACCGTGACGCTCTGCGAGTAGGACGAAATCGCCTCTTCGTTCCCCTCCAGCGTGCTGTCGCCGGAAACACCGGAACCGGACAGCTTCGTGGTGAGACCGAAGTTGATGGTGTCGCCAGCCTGTTTCTTGAGGTTGGTCAGCTTCTGGATGACGCTGTTAGGGCCTTCACCAACGAGTCCGTGAGTCGTCCAGAACATCTCGTCCTGGACGTCTTTCCATAGTTCCTTGCTCCAAATCTGGGCTACGAGCCCGGAAGCAACAGTCGTGTTTGCCATCTATGGTTCACTCCCTGTCAAAATCTAGAATTCCCCCCTTAGGAACTTCCTTGCCAGCGCAGGGTTCTTCTGCCGCCACGCCGCGTACTCCTCGACGGACATGCTGGCGACCCTCGAAATGTCGGCAATGGCGTCCGGCGTGTTGCTCCCCTGCACCTGCGTCCCTCGCGGCAGCGCCGGGGGGGTGTTCCCTCTCTGGGGCTGCGGCGCTGACGAGGCTTGCTGCATCTCTGGAGACTGCTGGGGCATGCCCTGTGCCCGCGCGCTCTCCCAGCGGCCAATCATGTAGGCCTTCAGGGGCGGGTTCTCGTCCATGAGGATGGACGCCAGCCACCTCGCGGCCTCCGCGTTCCCCTTCTGCGCCTCCAGCGCGGCCTGTGCCATGCGCTGCTGCACCGGCGCGGTGACGGCCTTGTAGTCCGGGAACGCCTTTTCAACTTCCGCCTCGGCCTTCGCGATGCGCTCCTGCAGTGCGGCCATCTGCTGCTGCGCCATCAGGTGCTGCCTCAGGGGCCGCACCATCTCCTCCGCCTCGGTGCGGATCAGCACCTTCAGCGGGTCCTCCTCCACGGGTTCCGGCGCCGGGGCCTGCGCTTCCATCTGCCTGCGCAGGAAAGCCTGCTGTTCGGCCAGGAGCTGCGCCTGCTGCTTCCTCAGCTCGTCCAGCTGGCGGGCATACTCGGCCTCCCGCTCACGGGCTTTCCTCTGGGCCTCCGCAAAACGCTCGTAGGGGATGGCCTTCGGGATGGGCCTGCCATCGTCGGCTTCGTCCGTAACGCCCTCTTGCGGCGGGGCGGGTGCCGGTTCGGACTCTTCCGGGGCTTCCGGCCCGTTCCCGGCAGGCTCGGAGGGTTCCGCCTCGACGGCGTATTTCTCCGCTTCCTCGCCGAGAAGCTCCTTCACCTTTTCCTCGCTGAACCCGTAGACTTCCGGCAGCTTTGCGTTCATGGGTTAACGTCCTCCTAGACGGTAAATTCGCCCTTTGACGGTCGGCGGCACCGAGGTATGAAAAAGGCCCCGTGAAGGGGCCATGTTCGTTATAGGACCGGCTGCCCCCCGGAAATCATCCGGAGGATGTCCTCCCTGGTCGGAGGGGCGCTCCCTTCCGGAACCCCGCCGGGCGGGTTCGGCGGCCCTCCCTTGGCCTGCATGGCCTGCGCCTGCGCGTTCGCCATGGCCTGCTTGATCTGCTCCTTCTGCGGGATGTCCGATGCCTCAAGGATGACGTCCGGAGGGATGGGAACACCCTGGCGTGCAGCCTCAAGAAGCTTCCAGAACGCGGCCGTCCTCGTGCTCGGGCTGGTCGGCTCGTCGGAGAGGACGATGTCGAACTCCCACGTGGACACGTCGTCCATGATCGCCGCGATGACCTGCCCATTCTCGTCAATGTAGGGAACCTGCCCGGTAACGGGGTCCGGCACCGGCACCCTCTCGTTCATGGTGACGAAGTCGACCTTGCCGTCGTCCGTCGTGATGCGGACTGCCATCTCGTGGGTCATGTACTGCTGGATGAGCCCCTTCCGGCCCCGGTACCCCCACAGCATCCGCATGACCTGTTTCTTCGTCCTGCGGAGGTTGTCGAGCATCCCGGCAATGGACGTGATGGCTGCCTGCTGTTTCAGCTCGATCGCCCGGCCCGATGCTGATGCCGGGACGTTCATCCCCATCATCTCCTCGTTGATCCCGGAGATTTCCTTGAGGTCGTTCGTGCACGCCTGCTCCACGTTGGCAAAGGCCACGGGAAGCTGCGTCGTGTCGAACGAGACGGGGGGCGTCCCGTTGTACCGCACCACGATGCCTGGCGTGCTCCCCATCAGCTCCATCCTCCGCAGCTCTTCCGGCGATAGGCTCCCCTCCTGCACGAACCAGCCGCGGTTCGCCATCGTGTTGAGCAGGTGGAGAAGCTGGCTCCGCCTCTTGTTGATCTCGCGCTGCGGGTCCTTCAGGTCGCGGACGATCCCCCGCGGGATGTCCCCTTCCCCGTCCCAGTCCGGGAGGAACCACATGTAGGGCAAAAATCCGTGCTCGTAGGGGGACTCCACGTCCTCAAGGATGAGGTCGCCGATGAAGGACGCAACCCGGACCTGCTTCACCCGCACCTTCCTCGTTTCGCCCCAATCGGTCTGCCTGTCCACGTGGGCATGCGTCCGGTACCACATCCGCACCAGACGCACCTTGGAAGTCACGGAGTCGTACCAGTAGTACCGGTCCCCGCGGTCGTCCTCGTCGGAATCGTAGGATGCCGTGATGGCCTCGATGGTGTCCGCGTGCTCTGGAAACGCCGCTGCGAGGTCGTCCCTGTCCACCCATTGGGCATCGCACACCCACTTGGCGTCCGACATGTCGTACTTGCGGGACTCCGGGTCGGGGTAGATGTCGAAGGGGCTCCTGCGGCGGACGAAGATGTGGCCCCGCCCGGTGTCCTCGTCCCACTCGTACCCGACCTCCATCCAGCCCCGCCCGCAGGTGACGCCGTCGTCGAACATCTCGGACTCCTCGTTCAGGAAGTCCGTCTCCTCCAGCACCCACTTCGTCAGGGCGGTCGCCTTCTTCGCCTTCTCGAAGTCGTCGGCTGTCCTTGGAAGCAGGATGGGGTCGTACCGGTTCAGCCGCTGGTACCCACCCAGCAGCTTCAGCAGCGGTGCAATCTTGTTCAGCACCAGCCCGGGGCGCTTCTGCATCGCCAGCGTGGCGAGGTCGGAAGCGTTCCATTGGGCGGTCCCCCACTTGAACCCGAAGTCCTCTACCGCTTCCTCGCGCCACTTCCGGTCCGCGTCCACGGCGTGCCGGAAACGCTCCCTCAGCGCCGCAAGAGTCAGCCAGGGCATGTCAGTTCTCCCCCCTGCCTATGGCGGTCACGTACCCGACCGTCTCCCCGTCGTCGAGGAACACCCCGATGACCCCCGGCCTCAGCATCGCCCACACGTCCCTCTCGCCGCTCTGCTCGTACCGGGTGAAGAAGTCCAGCTCCGGGTGTGTCGCGACAAAAAGCCCCGGAGAGGGAAACCTCAGCCGGACCGCGCTGTTCTTCGTGAGGGAATGCTCCCCCACCACCTTCACGTACTGTCTCGCCATCTAAACGGCCATCCAGCTTCGGCCCTCCACCCCCCTGTCAACCATATCCTCCGACCATGCGTCCCTCGCCTTCGGCCTTTCCGAGTACGGCGACCACGGACGAGTCATCAGCCCATACCGCACCGAATCCGCGCAGTGATCTTCCTCCCTCGTGTTCACGTCCTCCACGCGGAAGGGATCGTAGGTCAGCGCAGGAAGCGTCCGTATCAGGTGCCGGCACGTCCGGAACACCTTCCACGACCCGTCCCTGAGCCGCTTGTGAATCTGGTTCCAACCGGCAAGCCGGTTGTTGTCCGCAGGCATCCAGTGCACCCCGACGCGGGAAAATTCCTCGGCTATGCTCGGCCCCACACCCGTCTTGCTCCAGATGGACGGGTCCGCTACACCGTAGGAAATCGGCTCCCCCTCCTCGAGACGCTTCACCTTCTCAGCGACGGCGTCCGCTGTCTCCTGCGTCCCCACGTCCGGCACACCATCCCGACAGCCGTACAGCTCCCGGTACGTGTAGATGCACCCGTCCTCGTCCACGGCGTGCCAGTACACCGCGTAAGGCTTGGAGAACCCCCAGTCCATCGAGCGGAACCGCATCCACGAGGACGGGATCGCAAACGGCTCCACCGTGTGATGGTTGTAATCCCACTCGCAGAAAGCCTGTCCCTCGAAGATGTCCCAGCTCCCGTCCAGGTACGCCTTCCGCAAGTGCTCCGGCAAACTCCTCAGCCCGTCGATGTAGCTCGCTGCAAGATGCGGGTTGTCGGATGCCTTCGCAGGAATGAACACGAAATCGTCCCTGAGATGCTCCATCTCCTCCGGGAAGCTCCGGTCCATCCAGAACCCGCGCACCCAGGAATGCCCTCGCCCCCCAGGATTTGTCGCCGCGATGAACCGCGTGTCCTCGATCCCCGGCCACCTCAGCCTCATCCGAAGGAAGTTGAACGTGTTCAGGTCGTTCTTCGTCAGCTCGTCCACCGCTATCGCGGCAAACTCCGAGGACAAATACTTCGAGGGGTCGTCAAGGTTCCTGAACGCTATCGTCCCCCCGCCGAACTCACTGTTCAGCCTGTACTCATGGTCGGCACTCCGCATCTTCCCCAGCCACTCGGGAAATTCAATCTCCACCTTGCTCAGGTGCCTCTCCTTGAGAGCAGGATAATCCTCGCAGAACAACCCCACCCTCACGTTCCGGTGACCCTTCGCTGCCCACCGTGTGAGCAACCACACCAGCACCCAACGGAGAGAATAAGACTTCCCCCCCCCGGCACTCCCCCCGTAGAGGACGTACCGGTGACGCACCACCGCCCGCATGAACTCCTTCTGCCTCGGCGTCGGCCTGATGATGTCCCTGACCAGGTCTACCTTTCGCTCCGCCATCGCAACACCTCAGGCCCCTTTTAGGGGCTGGAAAAAATTGGGGTACCCCCCTGGTACTGCTGAAAAACAGGGGCATTTTAAGGGGCAAATTGTGTGAAGGGTAGGGGTGTGGGGGGGGAGGGGGGGGATTGGCAGGGG
>Ga0067045_1031519_pt1 | contig 12100 bp, 9 predicted proteins | sample TerdegcTABiofilm_FD_59184 | JGI IMG/M metagenome (GOLD analysis project Ga0067045, IMG submission 59184) | Combined Assembly of (Gp0054472, Gp0054536) Wastewater bioreactor microbial communities from Singapore -Terephthalate degrading...
GGCAGCCAGAAAATCCCGGGCCACCTGGTGGTGGTACTGGGTCGGCACCACCACGCTGACCGCATCCACCGTACCGATCAGCTCACGGTAGTCACTATACGGTCGGCAGTTGCAGGCAGCCGCCACCTCGGCAGCACGGGCCGGGTTGCTGTCCACCACCCCCACCAGCTCAGCCCCTTCAAGCGCCGCATACTTCTGGGCATGAAAATTCCCCAGGTAGCCGACCCCGATCACTGCAGTCCGCACGCGGCTCATCCCCTGCAGATCCCCCGCTCCGATTGTTCAATAAAGGTCAGCAGATTGTCCACCTCAGCACAACCGACAATCTCAGCCCTGATCTTTGCAATGGCATCAGGCAGTTTCAACTTGGCCATGAACAGGGTCTTGTAGGCCTTTTTCAGGTTGCTGATCGCCTCATCACTGAAGCCGCGACGCTTAAGCCCGATCAGGTTCAGGCCCCGCAGGGCAGCATCACGCTTGCCCCCTGATGTGGCAATCATGTAGGGCGGGATATCAAGCCCCACCAGGGTACCGCCCCCCAGCATGCAGTACGAACCGATGGTAACAAACTGGTGGATCGCCACCAGACCGCCCAGGATCACGTTATCCTGAATGGTGACATGGCCGGCCAGGGTGGCGGCGTTGGCAAAGACGTTGCCGTTACCTACCCGGCAATCGTGGGCCACATGGGAGTAGGCCATAAAGAGATTGTTGTTGCCGATCACCGTCTCGGCATGGCCGGTGACCGTACCGCGATGGATGGTGGCAAACTCGCGGATCTGATTGTTGTTGCCGATCCGGGTCCAGCACTCCTCCCCCTTGTACTTCAGATCCTGGGGCGGGGCGCCCACGGAGGCCATTTGGAAGACCTGGTTGTTTTCCCCCAGACAGGTCCATTTGCCGATCACGGCATGGGGGCCGATACGGGTTCCCTTACCGATAATCACCTGTTCTTCAATAATCGCATAGGGGCCGACCTCAACCCCTTCGGCCAGTTGCGCGGAAGGGGCAACGATTGCGGTTGGATGGATGTTCATGGTCACTCCCTGTCTATTCTGCCGGCGCAAAGGTGGCCTTAAGCGATGCCTCAGTCACCAGTTTGCCGTCCACAAACGCCTTGCCGTCAACCCCCCAGATGCCGCGGCGATTGAGGGTGGTACTGATCTCAATCCGCAACTGGTCCCCCGGCACCACCGGCTTGCGGAACTTGGCGCTGTCAATGGCCATGAAATAGCTGACCTTCTTGCGGGTCTCCTCATCGGAGGCCAGATAGGCCATGATACCGGCCACCTGGGCCATGGCCTCCACAATCAGCACACCGGGCATCACCGGATGACCGGGAAAATGGCCGGGAAAGAACGGCTCATTGATGCTGACGTTCTTGATCCCCACACAGCGCTTGCCGTGCTCCAGCTCCACGATACGGTCCACCAGCAGAAACGGATAGCGGTGGGGCAGGATCTTCATGATGGCGTTCACATCCATCGGCATAGTCGGTTGTTCCATACCGGCTCACTCCTTTGCCGGCTTCGCCTCAAGGGCAGCCAGCCGTTTTTCGTACTCGTTGATCTTCTTGCGCATCTCCGGCAGCTTGGTCAGGGTCCCCATGGCCTTCAGCCATTCCTTGTGCGGCATGGCAGGGGAGCCGCTGTAATAGGCGTTCCCCTCCAACGAACCGGGCACACCGGCCTGGGCCCCCACAATCACGTTGTCGCCGATGACGACATGCCCCACCACCCCCACCTGGCCGGCCAGGGTGACATGGTTGCCGATCTTGCTGCTGCCGGCGATCCCCACCTGGGAGACGATCATGCAGTCCTCACCGATCTGACAGTTGTGGGCCACCTGCACCAGGTTGTCCAGCTTGGTGCCCCGCTTGATCAGGGTCACCTCCAGGGCTGCCCGGTCCACCGTGGTGTTGGCGCCGATCTCCACGTCATCCTCCAGCACCACAATGCCGATCTGGGGGATCGGGTAGTAGGATGAACCGTCCGGGGCATAGCCGAAGCCGTCGCTGCCGATCACGGCACCGGGCTGCAGCTTGCAGCGTTTTCCTAGTCGGCAGCGTTCCCGCACCACGGCATTGGCATGAATGACACAATCGTCGCCGATGGTTACACCGTCATAGATGACGGCATTGGGATAGATCACCACCCGGTCGCCGATCGTGACGTTATTGCCGATCACCGCGCCGGGATAGATGCTGATCCCCTCGCCAAGCTCAACATTGGTACCGATCACCGCCTCCGGCAATACACCAAGGGGAGGATGGGGCTGGGTGTAAAACAGGGTTAAGAGCTTGGCAAAACCAAGGTAGGGATTGGCCAGCTCGATCACGTTACGACCATAGGCCTCGCCACCCGGCGCCATCAGCACACCGCCGGCCCTGGTCTCCGCAACTTTGGCGGCATACTTGGGATTGGCCAGGAAGGTGACCTTGTCCGGGCCGGCACTTTCAAGCGGCGCCAATCCGTTGACCTTCACTGAGCCGTCACCACGGACAACTCCCCCCAGATACTCGGCCAGCTCCTGCAGGGTCTTGGTCAGCAGCATGACTTATTTCTTTGCCGTGGCCGCATTCAGGGCCTTCAAGATCTCATCGGTCAGGTCGGCAGCGGTATCGGCATACAAAAGCCCTGCACCACGGGCATCGAAGATCATGGTGTAGCCGTTTTTCTTGCCGTACTCCTGGACCACCTTCTCCAGGGTCTCCAGGATCTTTTTGGTAAACTCGCCGTCTTTAGCCTGCAGGTCCTCTTCAGCATCCTTGGTAAAACGCTGGAAGTCCTTCAGCTTCTGCTGATAATCCTTCTCCTTGGCTGCCCGGGCAGACTCATTCAGGGTCATCCCCTTTTTTTCCAGATCGTCTTTGAGCTTCTGCAGGTCCGCCTGCTTGGCATTAATCTGATCCTGATACCCTTTCAGCTTAGCCTGCAACTGGTCCTTGGCCGCCTTGCCGGCCTCGGACAGATTCAGGGCCCGCTGCATATCCAGATAGCCCACCTTGGCCTCTACAGCCCAGGCGGAACCCGTAACCATCAGCATCATCAGGATCATCAACAGCACACGTTTCATGACTCTCGTCTCCTTTACCTTGTTCCGTTAGAACAGACTGCCGATTGCAAACTCAAACCGCCCGGACTTGTTATCAATACCGGGACGAGGGTTGATCGGAATACCGTACTCAAGCCTGAGCGGCCCCATGGGAGAGGCCCAGCGGATGCCGCCACCATAACTCATCTGGATATCCGGCGGTTTCCAACCGCCGCTCCAGGTGTTGCCGTAATCAAAAAAGGCGACACCTTTCACGCCGAACTCCGGCAACAGCGGAAACTTGATCTCCACATTACCGAACAGCTCCTTTTCACCACCAACATCAACGCGCACCTGACTGGTTGCTCCGGTACTGGGGTCCGTGTAGGTGGCGTACTGATAGGGTGAAATCGAACGGGCTGAATAGCCCCTCACGGTGCCGATACCGCCGAGGTAGAACTTTTCATCCATCGGGATCGGGCCGCCTGCCTCCTGTACCGCTCCCAGCACCAGCTTGGAAGAGATCACGAACTTCCACCAGAGCGGATAGTAGACCGTATTGTCCAGGGTCTCACGCACGTATTTGTTGGTGCCGCCCAGACCGGCATATTCCACCGCAAAGGTGTTGACCATACCGCTGGAAGGGTCAAAACGGTAGTCGGTATTGTTATGGGTGATACTGGCGTAGATGGCGCTGGTGGTGGACTGACCCGGCTGCAACGAAGGATAGATGGTCGGGTTCTGTGTGATCGCCTGGTTGACGACGTTATAGATATCCTTGACCTCGTACTTGTACATCCAGAAGGTGCCGATAAAGTCGTTGATCGGATAACCGGCCTTGATATCCCCCCCCATCCTGCGGACACTGTAATCGGTATAATCCCGCTCAGTCCGATAGACATCGGCCCCCAGGGTCCAACGGGTATCCAGGAAGTAGGGATCGGTCAATCCCAGCGAGTAGGTGTTGGTCTTGCCGCCGATTGAGGCCGAGGCATTGCCCTTCAAGCCCAGACCCAGGAAGTTTGATTGGGAGACGGACCCCTGGAAGATCAGACCGTCCAGCGAGCTGTAGCCGCCGCCGATGGTAAAGGCGCCGGTGGCCTTCTCCTTGACATCCACGTTGATATTCAGTTTGTTGGCGCTGCCCCCCTTGGCAGAGGCCACATTGGCCTCTTCAAAGTAGCCGGTATTCATCAGGTTCTGCTTGCTGCGCTTGAAGCCGGTGGCGGTATAGAGCTCCCCCTCCATCAGGCGCATCTCACGCCGCACCACCTTATCGCGGGTCTTGGAGTTGCCGGCGATATTGATCCGCTCGATATAGACCAGCTCCCCTTTTTCCACATCAAAGACAATATCCAGCAGTTTTTTCTCAGGATCGGGTGTGGTGCGGGGATCCACGTTGTTGAAGGCGTATCCCTTATCCGCCGTCATGTCGGTGATGGTACCGATATCGGCACGCAGGTTGGCCCGGCTGAACACCTCGCCCGGTTCGCTTTTGAGCTGCTTGCGGATCTCTGCCTCAGGATAGAGGATATCCCCCTTGAATCCGATGGAGCCGATCCGGTACTGATCCCCTTCGGTGATGCTGATCTCAACCTGCAGCGACTCCTGATCCTCTGCCAGCGTAACCTTCGGCTCTCCGACTTTGACATTGATGTAGCCGTTGTTCAGGTAGTGGTCGGCCAAGAGCAGGGCATCGTTTTTCAGCACCTCTTCCTTGTAGGTTCCGGCCCCGGTCAGCCAGGACATGAACCACTCCTCTTTGGTTTCCATCACCCCCCGCAGCTTGCGTGCGCTGAAGGCAGTGTTCCCCTCAAAGGTAATGGTACCGATCCTGATTTTCTTCCCTTCATTGATCTTAAAGGTAATCTGATATTCGGTCGGCGTGCGCCGTTCAACCAACGGCTCAACCGCCACCAGATAATACCCTTCATCCTGGTACTGTTTCTTGATCTTGGCCACCGCCCGATCCAGATCTTTTTGAGAAAAGATCGCATTAGGCCGTACCGACAACCCCTCCAGCAGCTTATCAGACTTCAGCTCCTTGGCGCCCTCAAACCGGATATCACGCACAATCGGCTTTTCGATAACCGCATAGACCAGCACCACCCCCCCGGTTGCCGGTTCGCTGGAAACCTGCACCTCCTGAAACTGCCCCAGTTTGTAGATGGCGCGGATATCGGCATCGGTCCGGTCGGCATCAAGCAGGTCGCCCGGTTTCATCGATATGGCGTTCAGGATTGCCGATGCGTCAATCCTCTTGTTGCCGCGCACCATCACCTGGGTAATCCGGTCACCATCAGCATGGGCCGAGCGACCGGCATGCAGCAGGGCTACCACCAGGGCAGCTGTCAGACACTGGCGTTTATTCACTTCCCCTCCGAGGCGCAGGGATGGATCAGTCCATCGTGCAGTCTGATAATACGGGCCATTCCCGCAGCAATATGTTCATTATGGGTTACCACAACCATGCTGATCCCGGTCCGTTGCTGGACCTCCATCAGCAGATCATAGATAGCCTCACTGGTCTGCGTATCGAGATTGCCGGTCGGTTCATCCGCCAGCAGCAACTCCGGTTCCATCACCAGGGCGCGGGCGATGGCCACCCGCTGCTGTTCCCCGCCGGACAGTTCACCGGGACGATGATTCAAACGCTCCCCCAACCCCACGCTTGCCAGCAGTTCCTTGGCCCGCCGACTTGCCTGACGAGGCTCCATACGGGCAACCAACGCCGGCATCCTGACATTTTCAAGGGCCGTAAATTCAGGCAACAGGTGATGAAATTGAAAGACAAACCCGATGGACCTGTTTCTGAAATCAGCCAGCTCCCGGTCAGACCGCTGAAACAGCTCCTGCCCCTTGAATAGCACACTGCCGCTATTGGGCCGTTCAAGACCACCGAGGAGATGCAACAGGGTGCTCTTACCGGCACCGGAGGCACCCACCAGCGCGGTAGAGGTACCGGCATCAACGGTAAGATCAATCCCCTTCAGCACCTCCACCCTGGTATCTCCCATCCGGTAGCTCTTGCAGAGCCCGGCAACCTCCAGCAGTCTATTCATAGCGGAGCGCCTCTGCCGGCAACATCCTCGACGCAGCCCAAGCCGGATATAAGGTGGCGACAAACGAGATCAGGATGGCGGTCACCGAGATGATCACCACATCAGACACCACCACATGGGACGGGAAATGGTCCAGGTAGTAGATCTCCTTGCTGAAAAAGTTTTTGCCGGTAATCTTCTGCACCAGATCAATGATCGGCTCCAGGTTGAATGAGATCAGCAGGCCGAACAGCACTCCCAGGATCGTACCGACGACCCCGATGATCAGCCCCTCAAAGACAAAGATCTTCATGATGCTGGAAGAGCGGGCCCCCATGGTCTTGAGGATGGCGATATCGCGGGTCTTTTCCATCACCACCATGAACAGGGTGGAGGCGATGCCGAAGGCCGCCACCAGCACAATCAGGGTCAGGATGACAAACATCACCACTTTTTCGGTCTTCAGCGCAAACAGGATGTTCTTGTTCATCTGCATCCAGTCGCGGGCGTACAGTTCAGGGCCGAACTCCCGGTTGATCCGTCGGGCCAGCTCGGTGGTGGCATAGACGTCCCCCACCTTCAGCTGGATGCCGGTCACCGTATCTCCCAGATCAAAGAACCCCTGGGCCTGGCCAAGACTGACATAGGCCAGCGTCGAGTCGTACTCGAACATGCCGGTATTGAAGATAGCGGTGACCCGAAACGGGCGCAGTTTCGGCATCATCCCCAGCGGGGTGATGGTGCCGGTGGGGGAGACCACATTCACCCGGTCACCCAGCGACAGATTCAGATGCCGGGCCAGCTCCCGGCCGATCATGATACCGGGCTCTCTGCCGCCTGCCGGATCAAGTTCGTTCATTCCCCCCTGGGTTATCGATTTCGACAGCCGGGTGACCTTCTGGTCGGTTGCCGGGTCTATCCCCCGCAGCACCACACCGGAGACATGGCGGCCGGTGGAAAGCATCACCTGATTGTAGATGAACGGCGTGGCGGCCTGGACACCGGGCAGTCCCGAAAGCTGTCCCATGATCTGCCGGTAGTTCTCCATCGGCGCACCACTGCGGATCACCACCAGATGGGCATTGGTGCCGAGGATCTTCTCCTTCAGGTCACGCTCAAAGCCGGTCATCACCGCCAGCACCACAATCAGCGCCATCACCCCCAGGGTAACCCCGGCAGTGGAGATAAAGGTGATGATCGAGATAAAGGTGGACTTGCGCTTGGCCTTGAGATAGCGCAGTCCGACCATCAGTTCAAACGGCATGGACAAGGGCTACTTGACCTCTTTACGCAGTTGCGGGAACAGGATCACGTCACGGATCGAGGCAGAGTCGGTCAACAGCATTACCAGACGGTCAATACCGATCCCCTCGCCTGCGGTGGGGGGCAGTCCGTACTCCAGGGCACGGACATAGTCCTCATCCATATAGTGGGCCTCTTCGTCCCCCTTGTCCTTCTCTGCCACCTGAGCCAGGAAACGCTCCTTCTGATCCACCGGATCGTTCAACTCTGAGAAGGCGTTGGCGATCTCCCGACCGGCGATCATCAACTCAAACCGGTCCACAATAGTAGGATCCTGGTCATTTTTACGTGACAGCGGCGAAACTTCGGTGGGGTAAGCAGTAACGAAGGTCGGCTGAATCAGCTTGTGCTCCGCCACCTCTTCAAAGATCTCCATCAACAGCTTGCCGTAGCTGATATCGTCGGTCAGGTGATCCAGCCCGATACTGCGGGCATAGGCCAAGGCAAGGTCGCGGTCATCCAGTTTCTTGGCATCAATATCACCGTACTCAAGGATCGCCTCCTTGACGGTCAGACGACGCCAGGGGCGCTTAAAGCTGATGGCAAGCCCCTGATACGTGAAGTCGAGGGTGCCCAGCACCTGCTCGGCCACATGGCAGAACAGCTCTTCAGTGAAATCCATCAGATCCTCAAAGGTGGCGTAGGCCTGATAAAACTCCATCATGGTGAACTCGGGGTTGTGACGGACCGAGATCCCCTCGTTGCGGAAGTTGCGGTTGATCTCGAACACCCGCTCAAAGCCGCCCACCACCAAGCGTTTCAGGTACAGCTCCGGTGCGATCCGCAGGAACAGCTCCATATCCAGGGCGTTGTGATGGGTGATGAACGGCCGAGCGGTGGCGCCGCCGGGGATCGGTTGCATCATCGGGGTCTCAACCTCCAGAAAATCGCGGGAGGTCATGAACTGACGGATCAGGTTGACGATCCGGGAACGCTTGATAAAGATCTCACGCACCTCAGGATTGACAATCAGGTCAACGTAACGCTGCCGATAGCGGGTCTCCACATCGGTCAGGCCGTGGAACTTCTCCGGTAGCGGCAACAGCGACTTGACCAAGAGCCGCACCATCTTGGCGTGGATCGACAATTCACCGGTCTTGGTGCGAAACGGGAAGCCGGCGACGCCGATGATATCACCGATGTCAAAAGACTCGAACCGACCAAACATCTCCTCACCAAGGTCGTCCTTGCGGACATAGACCTGGATCCGTCCCTTGCGATCCTGCAATTGGATAAAGGCAGCCTTGCCGAATGAGCGGCGGGCAATAATCCGGCCTGCCAGGCTGAACTCCGTATCCTGCGCATCGATCTGCTCCACCTCGCCAAAGGCGGCTACGACATCGGCAGAGGTATGCTGCGGCTTATAGTCATTGGGGTAGGGGTTGATGCCGGCAGTCCACAGGTCGTTGACCTTGCGGCGGCGCTGCAGTAACAGTTCACTCAATTCTTCCATCAGAATCATTTACCTTTCACTTCATGCATATCCGACCAGCGGCGTAACGTTAAAACGTAGCCCAGTGCCGGGTTGCCGTCAAGCTATTCTTCTTGAGCGTCACCCGTTTCGACAACCGCCTTGCGCGTTCCAGCGGCGGCTGTTTTGCGACGGGGTCTCTTGGGCTTTTCAGCCTCAGACGTCTCTGACTCGGCAGCGGCCGACGGTACTGCTGCAGCTTGCGTTACCGGCTGTTGCGCAGGGGCTGCAACGGTCTTTTTGCTGCGTGCACGCTTGGCAGGCGCCGGTTCTGCCGGTTTCTCGACAGGTTGCTCCACCGCCTCCTCCAGCTGGGCTCCAGCAGCCTGCTTGCGAGGACGACCAGGACGCTTCAGTTTGGCGGGCCTGTCTACGGCATCTGCCGACACCTCAGGTACCGAGGGCTGCTCTCCTACAGGTGCGGCAAGTACCGTCGCCTCAGCAGAGAGAGGGGCGTCAGCCGCGGTCTTCTTGCGCGAACGGGAGCGACGTGTGCGCTTACGGGGTGTTTTAGTTGACTCTTCCTCTGTAGTTGCATCCACTATAACGGTTGCCTCTCCAGGTGCAGCGGCTTCCTGCTCAGCGATCTTCGGCTCATCGACGGCCTCCTGCGTACTGAGATCAGACGGTTCTACGCCGGCATCAACCGGACGATCACCGGCGCCCTTCTTCTTCCGCTTCCGTTTACGCTTTTTCTTGGTAGCGGACTCCATTTCAACGGCTACCGCCTGTTCAGCATCCTGCGGCTGCGGTTCCGCTGCAGCCGGAGATTCAGCCGCCGGTAGCGCTTCTATACCCTCATCCCAAGCAGTTTTTTCTTTTCTGACAACCTCAAGTTCCAGTTGGTTCAGCAGGAAAGAGGGCTTACCCTTGATGGTCACCACAATCTCATAATCATTTTCAATCTGGGTCAGCTCACGCTTCTTGCGGTTCAGCAGATAGTAGGCCACCTCCAGCGGCAGGCCGCCCCGCACCTCGGCCAGTTGACCTTTGGCAGCCGCTGCATGCACCTTGCGCAGAAAGGAAAGCGCCATCGCCTCCACCGACTTGACCCGGCCGCGCCCCTCGCAGTGGGGGCACTCCAGGTGAATGGCATCATTGATGTTCTTGGCAATCCGCTGGCGGGACATCTCCATCATCCCGAACTGCGAGATACGCCCCAGATTGACACGCGCCTTGTCCATCTTGAGCGCTTCCTTCAGGGTGCGCTCCACTTCTTTAATATGTTTGGCGTCCCGCATATCAATGAAGTCGATTACCACCAGACCACCCAAATCGCGCAGACGCAATTGGCGAGCTACCTCGGCAGCAGCCTCCAGATTGGTCTTGAAGGCGGTATCCTCGACCCCCCGTTCACCACTGGACTTGCCGGAGTTGACGTCGATGGAAACCAACGCCTCCGTCGGCTCTATCACCAAGGAACCGCCGGAAGGGAGCGGCACCCGTTTTTCATAGAGCTGGTCGATCTGCTCCTCCAGTTGGTACTTGGAGAAAATCGGCCGTTTTTCCTTGTGCAGCTTGACCCGGTTCTCGCAGCCGGGCATCAACTGTTTAAAAAACTCAACAGCCTGTTGAAAGGCCGCCTTATCGTCCACCAGTATTTCATCAATGTCGTCGGAGAAGTAGTCCCGCAGGGTGCGCAGGATCAAACCGGCATCCTGGTACACCTCACCCGCCCCTCTGATACCGGCTGCCTGCTGCTTGATCCGCTCATACACCCCGATCAGATAGTCCAGATCCTTCTTCAGCTCATCCAAGCTGCGGCCAACTGCCTCAGTGCGTATAATGTAACCATAGCCTTCCGGCACCTGCAGCTCTGCCACCAATGCCTTCAGTTCCTTACGGGTTGCATTGTCTTCTATCTTGCGGGAGATACCGGCCGCCTTATCGCCGGGCATCAACACCATATAACGCCCCGGCAGTGAGAGATAGCTGGTCAGCGCCGCTCCTTTCATATCGCGGGCATCTTTTTCCACCTGTACCAGAATTTCCTGACCGCGGCGCAGCACTTCCTGAATCCGTGGACGACGCTTGCGTTCCTCAACAGGAATGTCGTCGCGCCACTGCCAGCTATCCGGATGCAGGTCCCCCATCTGGATAAAGCCCGGTTTTTTCTGCCCAATATCCACAAAGGCCGCCTGCAGGCCTGGCTCGACCCGCACAACGACCCCCTTGTAGATGTTCCCCTTCGTCTGCTCTTTACCGCTTATCTCGATATTAAGCTCCATCAAGCGGCCATCCTGCACAATCGCTACACGGGCCTCTTCCGGGTGGAGGACGTTAATCAACATTTTTCTGCTCATTCGGCAGTAGTTCCTTTCAAACGCCATGGATAAAAAATTGTCGAAGTATACTTCTTTTCCCCCTGATATCCAAGTTGAAAGAGTTTATTTCAACGCAAAAGCCCTGCGACTCATGGTGAGTTGCAGGGCTTTTGTTGATTAATTCTGGCGGCGACCTACTTTCCCACGCAGCTTCCCGCGCAGTATCATCGGCCCAGAGGGGCTTAACTTCCGTGTTCGGGATGGGAACGGGTGTGGCCCCCTCGGCATAGCCACCAGAAACCTGGTGTGACTTCGGCCTTTGGTCATCTGCTTCGTTGCCTTCGTCGCATCTTGTTCAACGTAGCGTTGCTACGCCTTACAATCTGCTCCTTGGCTGCCTGGCATATGAGCCAAAATCCTGTGTCACTGATTTTTAGTTGGAGATGTAATTCCCCATGGTTTCCAATTGCATTGAGGTTTAGTAGTGTTTAGTTCGCAGCCTACGCTTTGTGATTGATCAATATATTGGATGGGGGTGGGGTTGCCACCCCCATCCGGTTATTTTTTTTATGGTCAAGCCTCACGGCCGATTAGTACCGGTAAGCTGAACGCATTACTGCGCTTACACACCCGGCCTATCAACGTTGTGGTCTACAACGGGCCTTCAGGGGTTGTTACACCCAGGGATATCTAATCTTGAAGGAGGCTTCCCGCTTAGATGCTTTCAGCGGTTATCCTTTCCGTACATAGCTACCCAGCGACTGCGCCTGGCGGCACAACTGGAACACCAGAGGTACGTCCATCCCGGTCCTCTCGTACTAAGGACAGCTCTTCTCAAATATCCTGCGCCCACGGTAGATAGGGACCAAACTGTCTCACGACGTTTTAAACCCAGCTCGCGTACCGCTTTAATTGGCGAACAGCCAAACCCTTGGGACCTACTTCAGCCCCAGGATGCGATGAGCCGACATCGAGGTGCCAAACCTCCC
>Ga0067045_1031521_pt1 | contig 12097 bp, 10 predicted proteins | sample TerdegcTABiofilm_FD_59184 | JGI IMG/M metagenome (GOLD analysis project Ga0067045, IMG submission 59184) | Combined Assembly of (Gp0054472, Gp0054536) Wastewater bioreactor microbial communities from Singapore -Terephthalate degrading...
TGTAAAGCGCCCTAGGAAATCTCTCCATCTATTACGGCACAGGTCTTGCTCATGGGGGTACGGGTAATGGCCTTAGTACTTGGCCATACTCTGATTGGAATGTTTGATGCGTCATTTCAGTCAGGCGATGGCCTGATTTTTCATTGCCCCGAGATTGAGGAAGACGGAGGTTAGAAGTGAATTCCGAATATAAACTAGACGGACAGGAAATGGAACAGGGTATAGATCGGCGTACGGTCCTGAAATATGGGGCCACTTTCGCTGGGGCTTTTGTGGCTACACATTTGGCGGCTAATCAAAGTCACAGTATGAACCTCAAAAGGATGGATGCCACGGGCAAATATCAAATGGTGGGCGCCAATGAGGTTACCACATCCGAAGGTTACTGGGATAATTCTGAAAAACCTGTTTTGGTAATGAATTCCGGTGACATCGTAGAAATTCAAACCGACACGCATCTTAAAGGGAAAATGGTTCCCGGAGCCGAGATTGAAGACTGGATGGAGTGGTTTAAGGAGGTGATTGCGAAAACACCGGACACGGGATTCTATCCTGATGAAAAGACCGGAGTTCAAGCTGCCAAGAAAGGGGCCGGACATCATACGCTGACCGGTCCAATCCATGTTACCGGAGCCGAGCCTGGGGACATGCTCCAAATCGAAATATTGGATATAGTTCCAGGCAACTATGGATTTAATCTTAACCCTGAAACTTCATTCATGAAACTTGGTCTTCTTCCCGAAGATTTTCCCAAGGGAAGGCTGAACTGGTATCGTGTTGACCAGAAGAAGAATAGATTCGAATTTTTGCCTGGCATTGAAATTCCCGTAAGACCCTTCCCGGGAACCATAGGTGTCCAATTACCGGAGAAAGGAAGCTGGAGTAATGTTCCGCCGGGGAAACACGGTGGAAACATGGACAATAAGGAACTCGTAGCTGGAACTGTTCTTTACTTGCCGGTACATATCAAGGGAGCCGGACTTAAGACTGGTGATGCGCACTATGCCCAAGGGGATGGTGAAGTAAATCTAAATGCTCTGGAAGGCTATTTCAAGAACATCACCCTGCGGTTAACAGTTCGTAAGGATCTTAAAAACCTGATTCAGGAGCCTTTTGCTTCGACCCCGACCCACTGGATTGCTATGGGTTTTCACACCGACATGCTTGAATCAACAAAAATGGCTGTTAGAAACGCCATTAAATTTCTTAACAAACGTTACGGGATGAGTGACTTGGATGCCTACGCCTTCTGCAGCATGGGAGTCGATTTACATGTCACTCAAGTGGTTGATCTTGCAAAAGGCATCCACGCCATGATTCCAAAATCATGTTTCGTGAGTGATGAATATGTCAAGAAAACGACCCTGTTGTTATAATTTTAGTTTCTTGAAAAGGAGCCCGGAGTATCGGAGGTCAATAACTTGAGCCCATCTGTCGTGCGGAAGCGCATTTGAACATCATCTGAGGTGGTGGGGGTGTGGAGGAACCTTATCATGCATCAGACCAACATCCGCACCGCTTGACATCAATTGGAGCTGGGGACCGGCGCCAATCGAGAAGCGTATTATAAAATGTCATTCCTATTGTAGTGTAATTACCTCATGATAAGTTTTTTAAGCAAAAAACAGTTCCTGGATCACTGTCAGGTTCAACAGGGAACTCAGTTTTAGAAGTTCCCTGTTTCCAACCCCTCGCTGAGGGATCTAAGAAACGCTTAACCGGTCCAGAAATTCAATCACATGGTTCCTAACCCACTTAATCATTGATCTCAAAGCAGCTCGTTCTCAAAATTACAAGGGAGATCTTTGCACATACTTTCTGCCGAAAAATATCACGAAGCGTCCTGCTCCATGAATCAAATCATCTTTTGAAAAAAACGGTTGGCAACAAAATAGAATGTCGGCTATTGTAGCAAGGTGATTGTGTTCTTATGCTCTTTCTATTATAATTGTAATGTCATCTACAGACTGCTGTCTGAGGATGCGGCTCAAAAGCTGTAAATTCTAGATGAATCGCGGAGTCCCTCGCACAATCGCCTACCGAAGGTTTTTCGCTCGCACCATAGAATTGTTCTTTTTACTAATTACAAAGAAATTGAACAGAGCCCTCGGTAGTGCCCTCAGTCCAAACTATCAGCGTTCGGAACCTGGATGGTTACAGAATGACACTCTCCCCCCTTGAAATTACTTTGGATTTGTTTCCAGAGTCTATTATTGTGGTTGACTCGCGCGGCAAAGTTACTTTTTGCAGTAGCAGCCTTGCCAAATTATGGGGATTCGCTGTGAACGACATTACCGGAACATCGCTTGACGCAGTCCGGGAGATTATTTCCAAACAGTTTGATAGTCCGGATCTATTTGTTCAGAAGGTCAAGGAGCTGGATGAAAATCCGGAAGCCGAGTGGACGTCCGAATTTACTTTACTCAATGGTCAGACTTGTAGGATAAATACCAAGATACTCAGAGAAGGGGACAAGTCTGTAGGAAGATTGTTTTGCTTCTATGGTGGCCTGGACTCGGGGATTTGTGGAAAGGACACAGGGGCCGAGCATATGAAATTCGAAGAGCTTTTTAATTCCGCGCCGTTTGGCGTAGTTCAATATGGATTAGACGGCAAATTATGTCATGCGAATCAGACTCTTGCTCAACTTTTCGGATATGAATCGCAATCGGAACTGGTCAAGATAGTTAACGGAACCTCGGTTCGTCATTTGATCTTCGAAGATTGGCGATACGGTCTTGAACTGGAAAAAAGATCCCTGGATTCCAAAGGACATTGGCTATTGGATGAGGCAAGATTTCGTCGTAAGGATGGATCCATCTTCGATGGAGAAATTTACATGCGGGCCAATGAGTACAGCAAGATCGTATTTCAGGGCTTCTTGAGAGACATTAGCTCCCGTAAGAAGGCGGATTATGAGCTCCAGGAAAATCAAAAGAGGCTTCTTTCTTCTTTCCATTTCATAAAGGACCTGATTGATTCACATTCCGAATCCTTTGATACCACTACCCTTGTAGAATCACCACAAACCCTACCGGACGCGGCGCGGATGCTCGAGATGAGTTATATCGAAAACGCGTTGCGTAAAACAAACGGTAAGGTTCAGCCGGCAGCACGCATACTTGGCATATCCAGATACGCCCTAATGCGCCAGATCGCCAAGATGGGTATAGACCCGAAAAAATTCAAATGAGTGCTTGTGCAGGTAATTAGCTCTCAGACAAAAAAGGTTCCTCCTTTTAAGTGAAATTTGCTTCTACGTCAGGTTGAAAAGAATGGACACCCAGTAGGGCATGCTGGCCCAGAATGTTTCTATAACCTTTCCCCAGACAGATGCCTAAACTGTTGTTCGGACTTCCAGAAGAATCGAGAGAGAAACTGTGCAAGTCAACATGCGCCTCACCAAAGAGGCTGGATCCATTGCCCAGAACGTATGGAACAAGATAATCTGCTGAAACAGTGGATGCCCTGAAATTGCAGATTGGGGACCTTCGGTGGCAATCTCTGAAGCAATCCGCTCGAAATTGCGACGGTATGGCTATCAGCTTGTTTCCCATTGACGTCAGAGATGACGGAACGACCGAATCAATCATGCTGTTCTGTGGGGTCATACCAAAATTTCTCACAGCCTGAGTGGCGCTATAAGGGGTTTGTTGGGCTAGGCGCTTAATATTTAACGTCAGAATCTCTCAGGGTTCTCTGACGCCTCGAAATAACAGTGGTCCAGGGGTATTTAAGGATGGTTTTCCATCCTTTTTATTTTTTTTTGGGCTGTAATTAAATTTCCATGTATTCTCCTGAAATGGATCAACCTAAATTTTAACATAAGGAAATTGATGCAGGTCATTTGTTGAAGAGGCGGCAGGTGACTTGTCAGGTCGGCTAGATGGTTATTGAATTCTCATCGCCTTCGCCACAGCTCCATCTGGTTACGAACGTCCAGAGCGAGCATTTTCTTGGGAAAGTTCGATTATAAATATTCTTCACCGTAGTATAAGACAACGGACGATTCGAAAATTGAAAAAAGGATTGGAACACGTTATATGTATTGGTTGTTAACTTGGAAATATTGAAAAGGTTAGAAAACCATTTCTGTTTTTATCGCGTCCGGGCTGACGCGAATTATGCGCTGATCGACAGGTCAGTGGAGAAATTTTTGACTGTGAATGCTCTTCGGCAAGAGAAAATAGTTCGGGAGTAACTAAATGGAAAGAGGAAAAGATTCGATCGATCTTGGAATAATTGTGAGCGACATTAAGACCAGTTTGAATTTTTACCACACACTTTTAGGACTGGAATTCATAGAAAGTATCCCTATACCTTTTGGGACGCTGCATCGACTACGTTTTGGGACTAGTGATGTCAAGCTTGTTGAGCCTAAGTCCATTCCGGCAAGAGGTCCCATTGGATTGGACTCTCAAATAGGATATCGTTACCTGACTTTTGTCATCAAAAATCTATCCGGATTATGTTCGAACTTAAGGGCTTCTGGATTTGAATTTGTTGTACCGGAGACGGAAATTCGACCCGGCGTCTGGATTGCTATGGTTAAAGATCCGGATGGGAACATCGTTGAATTTCTCGAGAAAAAGTGAGGCTTACAATCGAGTATCACGTGGAGAACCGGATCGAGTCCGGCATGACAAGACATGCGCCGGAACAATGCCGGTTTCCAGTCGTCACTCTAATCCCGGCATTGAAGTGCGTAGCGTTGTAAACCACCTTCAATCTTGGTTTCATTCCTGCAAAACTTTTTGAACAACGGTATGAGTGGTTGCCCAGGCGACGCCGTTTTTCCCATCACAGACGATAAAGAAAATTTGATGAATTGGATTGGTGATTTAAGGTTTTTATAACTGAAAGATCCAAGCGTATTGTCTGACAGCAATCGAACAGATAGTGATGCGAGTTACCCCTAATTGGTCGTGGCGAGTCCAGAATCAGAGTCGCCAATTGAAAAGATTTTGGGTATTTGTTTGATAAACGTTTTCAATCCGCCGACGGTAATGGGATCAGGCCAGGTTGGATACATCCCAGAGACGGTCGAATCCTTCAGACTCCCCCTCTTTGTCTTCGTCCTCCTCCTCATCTTCATCCCCGTTGTCAGCGCCTCCGTTGTCTCTGGCCATATTTATATGCTTCAATTGCCCGATTTCGTTGCGATCCAAAATCATGAAATAAGTTTCTTCGGATAGTCCTGAGTTCAGGTCGGGAGTGTCATCCGATGCCACATTCGCTTCTTCAAGCTTTTGACCTAGCACATCAGTGGTTACACTGTTTACGAACTCTCGAGGTGATTCAGAAATTAAACCGGCTGCATATTGAGTGGGGTTGGAAAAGCCTACAGCGGCCTCCGAATCCGCAACGGCAAATGATGAAATTATTACAACAATCAATCCTATGAGCGGCCTATATATTGACATTTTTATTTATTCTCCGTTGTACAGTATGTGTCGGTAATGCTAGAAACTAAAGACCATGGTCACTTCACCGCCCAACAAAGGGTCTATTTTCCTGTCAGGCCTGGTTCCAGAAAAATTGTTGTTATTCCAACCCGACACGGAACGGTCGATGCAAGCATACTTGAACCAGTCGCCCGGAGCCCAGTAGCCGAACAATGCTCCGAATTCCCAGCCCTCGAGAAGTTTCCAGGTGAATCCCGTATTAATCTCAAAACCAAGATCTCTCGCTGTAATGTTTGGAATTTGACGAGCAGTGTTCCTGTTACCGCCAGTAAAGCTTGAGAAATTTAATGCGCCCGGTGTAATTCCTCTGAAATCAACATTGCCGTCGGTTCTGTAGAGAGGGTTGCTGGTGTCGCCTGGAGGTCTCTCTGCTAAAGTAGGTCTCAGAACTCCCCAAGGGTATCCGTCCGATGTCCTCTGAGCCCACATAAAAGTTCCGTAAAGATTGAGGTTAGCCGCTACGGCGTAGTCCAGTCGAGCCCCCAAGAGGAAAGCGTCTCTTAGAAAACCGTCGCCGGAGAGGTTGAATGCGTTTAGGCCTGAACCATAGTCATAAAGGAATATGTGACTATAAGGCACAAACAAACTATAACAGCTCAGAAAATGATTCTCGAAACCTCCATGGAAAACAAAGCCAGCCGATTGTTTATCTGTGTATATGCCATTTCTCCTGTCGGGTCCGGGTGAATATCCAGCAATAGCGCTTATCTTGGCAGGTCCGGCAAGCAAACCCATTTCCATCGCATATCGCCACTGTTCGATGTAACGCGTGTATGGCACATTGACGCCATCTGAACGACTGGTGCGCTGTTCCGTTACTCCTTGGTACTTGTCTGTCCAGTAAAGCCATGCGGCTTCCGAATTCATGAAGAATTGACCGTTGTTGAATTGAAAATACAGGGACCCGTGGTGAAACTCGGAATCTATCGAGAACACTTGAAATCCTTGAGGCTTGTTGGCCCTTATCTGATCATTCAGCAGGTCTTCAGGACCTAAATGATAAGATCCAAGGGCGCCCAACACCCCTGCTTTTAAAGGGCCGTTGGAATAGTTCACAAAACCCAAAAAATCCTTTGAAAACTGACCACTTCTGTCTGCAGAGCTGTAGTAACCACACTTGTGATCGATTTCCGGGTAATAAGGCGTATCAAAGGGATCCCCGAATGCGGCTGCAACACCCGTCCTTCCACCTATTACGTAGATACTTGAATCTCCGGCGAATCTGTAAGGATAGAAGGCCAGGCCAATGTCAAAGGGCCCGAAAGGGACTACCCAGGAGAGGGATTCCGTTGATGTCGCGTCTGATCCGTCATATTGCAATGCGTTTCCAAAAGTCCACGGCCTCTTGCCAACTGAAAAAATTCCCCAAGGCGAATTTGCGGTAATCCAAAACAAAGACCATTGCCCCTCACTGAATGCGTTTTTTGTTCCGGGGGCATCCTGGGTGTGATAGTCTGAGGCAGCAGGGTCTCCGTAAGTTCCAAGCCTGTAAAGACCACGGATCTTGATCGCCTGATTAATCTTTATTTCGGGTTGAAATTCAACATTAAAAAAGGACCAGGCCGCATTGGATCCTGAAACGAAACTGGTATCAAACTGACCACCGGCCCACAAATTCAGATTGGCTACTCGCGTGTCAGTTCCGCGGTCCACATTATATTGTCCGAAAAATCCGTTTGAGCCCGTCTGGTTGTACCATTCATAATACCAGTTGAATGAGCCTTTCATGGAAAATTCCCATGCCTTAGCGGAGCCTGATGCTGCTATGACCAAAAGAGTAGCTATGCTTATATAGACATATTGCCACTTTTTAAGCATTATTCAATCCTCCGAAACCCCCAATAGCAAAACATGAATTAGATAGCAATACTGGTACCACGTAACAGTTAAACATGCTACTGTCAATATGTTTCTTCAACAAAAGTCTAAACCTGCGGCGAATTGACAGGCTTAAACGCCGTCTTGGCCAAGGAGTAATAACTCAGGCTGCAGAGACCTTTTGTACGCTGTCCACAACGGTTCGTTTCAATGTGGCCAAGCTGGCCGATTTTACGAAACAACACGGTATACCCTTGGTCTTGCAAATCTTCTTTGCGAAACGGGCGGCATTGTGGCTATTAACCTCTATTGGGCAGACGACGAGATTAGCCTGGCTGATAAATTCTTCGAGAGCGTCGTTTCCTCCCCGGCAATAACCGTCGTGGCGATGGAACCTTCCTCCCATTGATTCAATCAGTTGCCTGTAATGCTTTTCCAGACTCTCTATTCCGCCAACCATCGCCACGCTCATCCCATCAAGAAAATTTGAAATAGGACATGCGCTATCTGTATGAGCGCACTCGGATTTCTGATGGACCTGGCTCAATTTGGCCAATTCGGCCATTAATCCCTCAACCTCATTACGGAAAAGCTCTATTTCGCTCTGAAAGGCGCGGCTTCTGCTTCGCTCTTCTTCAAGCATTTGTTTAAGCTCAACGATTTTTTGTTTGTTCTTACACCCACAGCCGCATGGTAGGCGAGGAGGCGCCGCATCAGATACTGAAGAAAAAAGTGAAAGCGACGCGCTGGATAACATTTTCTGTTCAAGCCTTAAATTGGCTTTTCGTAGGGTCTCGATTTCCCTCCGGGATTCTAGAAGATGCTTTCTTAATTTCAATGACTCCTCGTGCGTTTGTTTGGATGTTCCTTCTCTTTTCTCCCTGATCGAAAGTTCCTTCCAATGTTGGCGCACTAATCGATGCTCAAGAATATGCACATATCCAAAAAGAGCGGCTTCAAACTTTTCCCCTTCTTCAGATGACGCTGCCGCCCACAAAGCAGCCCACAGAGGAGTTCTGACCCATTCAGGAGTCTCACGGAGACTTTTTAGAATTTCCGGTGGGGACATATCCGCCAGCTTGTTGGCGTAGGGCTCATAACGCTTGCGTAATACTTTTTCAGTATGACGTGAAACAGGGTTATCTGTCTGAGCGTATTCCACCAATGCCGAATGGAATGCGAGTTCATCTTCGACCAGAGTGTTACTATTGGTCATTTTAAATTTTCTGGCAAGTTTCAGGACATCTTTTGTATCAAATGCGGTTCCGAGGATTTTGCAAATTGTTGAAGGTTTCATTTCCCAAAGTCTCTTTTTTGTTTCACAAATAATCTCCTCGTTGATATATTAGATATATATAACTTAGTTAGTTGAAGCTAACTAAGTTCTATATATCTGTCAAGAAAAAATGTGCAGGTTTGTATCTATCTGAATATGTTGTCTCTTATGGATCTTTCATGACGTCATGTCTAAGCCGAAATGTTTGATAGCACAATAATTCTGATGACGCCTTGACTGATGTTACGAAGTCTAATAAAGTGCAACCGGTTGAAGTGATTGTATTCTGTTACTCAGAAATACCTGATTTTGTTTGGTGTGAGCTTGGATTAATCTTGGCAATTTGATTTTGGCCCTGGTTGAAGAGTCTTTATCGGAGCATTTGCTTGAAGTGGAGGTAAGAGATAAGTGCACATATCTGAAGGAGTGTTGAGAGCGCCGGAGCTTGGTGTTGGAGCGCTACTAACTTTTGTGTGTTTGGGGATAGGGCTTCGTCGAATGGACTACGAAAGGCTTCCGGAAGTGGCCATATTATCGTCGGTTTTTTTCGTGGCCTCATTAATCCATGTGCCTATCGGTCCGTCTGCTGCGCATCTTGTCCTGACGGGGTTATGCGGAACACTCCTTGGATGGATGGCATTTCCTGCCATATTTGTCGGATTGAGTCTTCAGGCGATACTTTTTGGTTTTGGAGGAGTGACGACGCTTGGTATCAACACCTTTAACATGGCTTTTCCGGCGGTCATTCTTGGAATGTTGCTTCGGCATTTCTTAAATAGTTCGAATTATAAATTTCGGATAGCCGTGGAATTTGTAGCTGGATCGGGTTCAATACTGATTTCTGGACTTCTGGTAGCTTTGTGCCTGGTGATAGCGCTTGGGCAATCGATGCGGGCTGCAGCCCAAGTCGTCGTTCTGGCACATGTGCCAGTAATGATTATAGAAGGTCTTATCACGGTGTTTGTGATCGAATTCATCAGGAAGGTTAGACCTGAAATGCTCTGAGTCCAGGCGCTTGCTCGTGATTGTTTCCATCAGTGTTTTCTTATTTAGTGGACAGGACTTTTTAACGCGATGAAAGAAAAGATTCCGTCGAAGAAAATAAAAATAGTCGGTCTGATTAAACTCACAGTGTTTATTTTTTGTTTGTCGAGTTTTGTAGATACAAGCATGGTCTTTGCTCATAAAGTGAATGTTTTTGCATTTGTCCAGGGCAACAGTTTGGTTGTAGAGGGCTATTTCAGTGGTAAATCAAGGGCGCGTGATTGTTTGGTGAAGGTATTCGATTCATCGGGGACCATGATTTTAGAGTGTAAAACAGATTCCCAGGGGACATGCGTCTTTGATCTAGGAAATATCAGCCCTGATGTAAAATCTGTGAAGGTATCTCTTGAAGCAGAGATGGGGCACAAGGCTGAATACACGGTTGAATTAAAGGATCAAGGTAGCAATTTGAGCAAGGCCGCTTCAAATGAATCCAAAATGGAAGACCCCGCTCCCACTACTGGGAATGAGAATAAAGATCAGGCCAGGGACATTCCCCTAAATCCGGACGCCTTAATCCAGACTTTTAACGCCATGATGGATAAGAAGCTTGATCCCCTTTACAAAATGTTAGGGAATCAGGAAAAGCTCCTGCTTGAACAGAGCATGGCCGGTCCGAAGATGACGGAGATAATTGGCGGCATTGGGTGGATAGTGGGAATTGCGGGAATTGCAGCTTTTTTTATGAGCAAGAAACGTAAATCAACAAGATGAATGTTTATGAGGCGTCTAATTGATGGAAATGGAAGAACTCGCGGTAGGGAAATCTTGGGTTCACGGAATTGATCCGAGATTAAAAATTGTCATCATGCTCGTTTTTTCCATTCTGGTGGCTCTTAATAACAACATACACGTGGTGACGGCTAGTCTATTATTGTCTATTCTATTGATTGTAACAGCCCGATTGGATGTCCGCTTCATGTTGAGAAGATTGGGTATGGTTAACGGCTTCATACTGTTCTTGTGGTTTTTCATGCCTTTTACCGCTTCTGGTGAAAATATATACTCTTTGGGCCCGATAGATATCAAACGGGAGGGAGTTCATCAGGCTTTACTAATCACGATCAAGTCCAACGCCATAGTCATGATGGGTATTACTATGCTTGGAACATCATCGGTCTTTTCGCTGATTCATGCGATGAGCCATTTATATGTCCCCGATAAGATTGTACATTTATTTTTCTTCTGTTTCGGATACATTCATGTGATTAATGATGAACACCAGAGGCTCAAAAACGCAATGCGAATGAGAGGGTTCAGGCCACGAACCAATATGCACACCTATAAAAGCTACTCATACCTGGTAGGCATGCTGCTGATACGCAGTTTTGACAGGTCAAGACGAATTCTGCAGGCCATGAAGTGCAGGGGATTCAGGAATAAATTTTACATCCTACATCATTATGAAATGAAGAAATTCGACTACGCAGTGGCCTTTTCAAGCGTCGCATTTGCTTTGTTCATACTCGTTTTAAATTAATGTCCACCTTCGCGACTGATTGTGTATAACGCCTATGACGTCCCGCAACGAACCAGCAACCATCAGCTTAAAGAGTATATGTTTCGACTATTCAGGGGGTCAGATCCTCAATAACCTCAATCTGGAAATTGAGAAACGGGATCGCATCGGGCTATTGGGTCCGAATGGATGCGGAAAGACTACCTTGTCTCACATCATAATGGGGTTATTGACCCCTGTTTCAGGGACAATAGAGATTTTCGGCAAGAGAATGGAAAGTGAAAAGGATTTTTCCAGTGTCAGGGGTAAGATCGGATTCATGTTTCAGGACTCCGACGATCAGTTGTTCTGTCCTACTGTCATAGAAGATGTGGCCTTCGGACCCCTAAACCTGGGTCAGTCTCCTGAACAGGCTCGGCAGACAGTCAAAAGAACGTTAAGATCTCTCAATCTGGAGGGCTTTGAAGAGAGAGTCACCTACAAACTTTCCGGTGGCGAAAAGCGACTTGTTTCTTTGGCTACAGTGCTAGCGATGGAACCGGAATTTCTGATACTTGATGAACCTACAACAGGGCTTGATGAGCAAACAACCGAACGATTGGTAGAGATTCTAACCCAATCAGAACTGGGGTACATGATAATTTCTCACGATCGGGATTTCGTGAAAAGAACAACTAACAAATTATTGCAATTGAAGGACGGTCAAATCTATCAGGCAGACAACTTAAGCTGAGAATTCATGGCCAGCTAAACTTTTGTATGTTTGGCTTATTTTAGCCTGTTTCGCGTTTGTGACGGATAGATGTGGTTGGTCGTAAGGACTTGGTTTTTTGTAATTAGGAGAAGACGATGAGCAAGAAAAGAGCCCATATTGGAATCGGTGTTTTAATATTATTAATTTTTTCGGCAAGTTTTGTTCTGGGTCACGGTCCTGCGCAAACGAATCAGCACAAAGAGGCCATTTTGCTGGTGGCATTTGGGACTACCGTTCCAGAAGCGAGGAAAGCTTTTGACCAGATTGAATCGCAGGTGAAG
>Ga0067045_1004187_pt1 | contig 12095 bp, 10 predicted proteins | sample TerdegcTABiofilm_FD_59184 | JGI IMG/M metagenome (GOLD analysis project Ga0067045, IMG submission 59184) | Combined Assembly of (Gp0054472, Gp0054536) Wastewater bioreactor microbial communities from Singapore -Terephthalate degrading...
AGATGAAGCCGGCAGCGGTCTCATCCTGACCAGCTTGCATGGGCGCGACGAAACCCGCCTCTACGCCAAACCGCTCGTCCAGTGGCGCTCTTCCTACAGCCTCAGCGCTGAAGAACAACAGGCTCTGGGGCAGGCCCGGCAAATGTGTGAATCCACCGCTCAGTGAAGGTCTCTGGCCACGCCACCGTTTGACAATCTTCCCAGACCACATATGATTGTAGTTGAATTCAACCCAAGTAAGGAGGAATCCAATGTTTGGAAAAGACAAACCCGCTCCTACCGCTGCTCAGCCGCCCTCTCAACCCATGGCTGCGGGCGTGCGCCCGGCAGGAGCGCCGCAGGCCATTGAAACCGTCATCGGTCCCAACACCCACATCAAGGGTGAAGTCCGCAGCGATGGCGGCATTCGTATTGAAGGCATTGTAGAAGGCACCGTGGAGACCACCGGCAATCTGGTGATCACCGAGAGCGCCAAGGTTCTGGCCGAAATCAAGGCCAACAACATTTCCATCGCCGGGGCAGTCAGAGGCAACATCACAGCCAACCGGGTAGAAATCCTGGACACGGGTCGGGTGTGGGGCGACCTGACGATCAAGTCACTCCTGATCAACGAAGGGGCTTACCTGCGTGGACAAACGTTCATGCCGCAGGATTTACAACCCCCCCAGCTGGAGCCGCCTAAGCCGGCCAAGCCCGTTCCGCAGGCCGGCGTGGTCGTAGATGTGGAGCCAGAACCCAAGAAGTAGCATCGGCCAACATAGCTGGCTTGCTTAACGGCCGGACCCTGAGGGGTCCGGCCGTGGCATATCAAAGCCGGCTTATTTTCTGAGGGTGGCCGGCCGGGCGGTCTGGGTGAGCGTTGCCCAGATCATCAGCATTTCACCCACCACGTAAATCATGATAAACGGCACCAAGCCCTGCTGCCGGAGTTGGATAGCCTGCCATACCGCCACAAAAGCGTATAGACCGATCAGCAGCTCCCCCAACAGGGTGTAATTGGCCGGCGCGCGATAGCTGGAACGCTTCCAATCCCCTTTGCGCCCCTGGAGATGAAATTTGGGTGTACGGACAAAGGTGCCGCCCCAATGGCTTAGCCCATCTATGATCGCCAGGGTGTTACTCCAGGCCAATCCGATGCCAAAGAACATCAACATGGGATAGTAGAGAATCCGGCGCAGCCAATCGGGACGCAACGCCATCTGGCCCAGCAAGTACAGCACCGGCGGAATGGAGGCCAGGGTGCCCAAGAGAGCTGCCAGCTCAGGCAAATGGGGTGTATACATCACCATGGGCAAGGTAAGAAAAATCATTAACAGTAACAGCGGTTGATTGAGATAGCCGCTCAGGTGCAAAAGGGCCATGATTTTCTGAAAAACATTGAGCCGGCGCGAGCGTAAAATCGGTCCGGCCAGTTTACGCAAACACTGGGTAGCCCCTTTGGCCCAACGATACTGCTGGTTCTTAAACGCCAGTACCAGGGGAGGTAGTTCAGCCGGCGCAGTGACTTCCGGCAGGTACAAGGCCTTCCAACCGGCCAGTTGCGCCCGATAGCTCAAGTCCAGATCTTCGGCCACCGTATCACACTGCCAGCCGCCGGCCTCCTCAATGGCCTGCCGCCGCCAGATACCGCCGGTTCCATTGAAATTCATCAACAACCCGGAACGGTTGCGGGCGATGTGCTCCACCGCAAAGTGAGCATCCAGCGCCAGCGCCTGGGCACGTGTGACCAATGAGTATTCGGCATTCAGGTGTTCCCAGCGCGTCTGGACCATGCCCAGTGCCGGATTGGCAATCAGATAGGGCACGCTGCGCCGCAGGAAATCAGCTGGCGGGCAGAAATCCGCATCAAAGATCGCGATGTACTCACCCCGCGCCTGGGGCAACCCCGCGGCCAGGGCGCCGGCTTTGTAGCCGGTGGGTTGATCCCGGTGCAACACGTCAATGGTGACCCCGGTCGCTCCAAGGCGGGCCGCTTCCGCCTGCACCAGCTCCAGCGTATCATCCGTGGAATCGTCCAGCACCTGAATTTGCAGCCGGTCGTGGGGCCAATCCAAGCCGGCCACCGCCTCCAGAATCCGCTGCACCACATACCGTTCATTGCGGAGCGGGATCTGCACCGTAACCAGCGGCAGCTCCGACTCCGGCAACGCCGGCAGGTCAGGCAAGCCCTCACGCCGATGCCACAGGTAAAGTCCAATCAGGACCACCAGATAAGCAGCGTACAGGGCCAACCCCGCCAGGACCGCTGTGTAGATGTAACCGATCCATTGAGAAATCATTTTAAACCTATGCCCTCATCTATGCGCGATTAGCGCATTTCACTCTTTTGTCCCGCCAGCATGTGCCGGCTACCACCACAGAACTCACAGCACTTAATACGTCACACCGGTGAAATAAGTAGCAGGCATGAGTATTATATCACTCTCAAAGAGTTTCGTAACCCCTCTGAACGGACCGACATCCCTGGGAACTAAGGCAAGTGCATCTAATTTTTTCTTCCCGCGGCACGTAGCCGCCGCGAGAAACAACCAGGACCGGGCAAACGGTTCATTCTACTGAAGATGCACCAACCCTGCTGCTATTGCAAAACCACCATATTTGCTTACAATAGAAGTGTAGTTGTACCCATTCACGCTAAGAACAATTTAAGGAGGATAAAATGGCAAAGTGGGAGCATCTGCCAATCGGACAGAGTGCCGGCGCTCCGCCGGCCGCGGGTGACCCCTTTGGGTTTGCGTGGGAAAAGGACGACACACAGCATGTCGTATATCGCGGTCAAGACGGTCAGATTCATGAGCTCTGGTTCCGGCACGGCGGTTTGTTGGGCAGCAAGTCTACCTGGGAGCACAACCCCATCGGGTCAGCAGCGGGCGCACCGCAGGCGGCCAGCGATCCCATGGGCTATCCCTGGGAGAAGGATAAGACTCAGCATGTCATCTACATTGGCACGGATGGAGACATTCACGAGCTCTGGTGCCGGAGTGGCAAGTGGGCACACAACCCCATCGGCAACCTCACCCATGCCCCTGATGCTGTAGGCAACCCCTTCGGGTTCGCCTGGGAGCGCGACGAGACCCAGCATGTGCTCTATCGGGGCAAGGATAGCGCCATTCACGAGCTCTGGTACCGCGACGAACTGCTGAAAAAGGTGGACTGGCACCACAATCCGGTTGGCCAGCTCGCCAATGCCCCGGCGGCGGCCGGCGACCCCAGCGCCTACGCCTGGGAGAAGGACAAGAGCCAGCATGTCGTTTACGTCGGCCAGGATGGGATGATCCAGGAGCTCTGGTATCGCGATAAGTGGGGCCACAACCCGGTCGGTCAGATCACCGGGGCACCGCCAGCGGCAGGAACGCCCTACGGCTATGCCTGGGAAAAAGACGGCACCCAACACATCGTCTACCGGGGCAAGGACGGTCAGATCCACGAGCTCTGGTTCCGCCACGAAATGCTGCAAAAGGTGGACTGGCACCACAACCCCATCGGTCAGCTCACCAGCGCGCCGGCGGCCGCCGGCGATCCCGGTGGATTCGCCTGGGAGCGGGATGACACGCAGCACGTCATTTACACCGGCACGGATGGAATGATCCATGAACTCTGGTGTCGTGATGGCAAGTGGGCTCACAACCCCATCGGTCAGGCCGCCAACGCCCCCCAGGCCGTCGGCAAGCCCAGTGGCTATGCCTGGGAAGGTGACAAGACGCAGCACGTCATCTATCGGGGCAAGAACGGCCAGATTCACGAAATCTGGATGAAAAAGTAAGCCCATGTTTTGCAGTGCGACGCACTCCCGGGAGTGCGTCGCACTTTCTTGCCTGCCGATGCAACCAAGGAGGTGCAGTCATGGCCGAGACAACCACATTACGTTTCCCGGCAAATTTTTTATGGGGTACGGCAGCCTCTGCCTATCAAATTGAAGGCGCCTGGGATGAAGACGGCAAAGGACCTTCTATTTGGGACATTTTCTCCCACAAGCCGGGCAAAACGCACCAGGGCGCGACCGGCGATGTGGCCACCGACCACTACCACCGCTGGCCGGAAGACGTACAAATCATGGCCGAGCTCGGCCTGAAAGCCTACCGTTTCTCCGTTTCCTGGACCCGCATCTTGCCTGAGGGCCGGGGCAAGGTCAATCAGGCTGGACTGGATTTCTACAGCCGCCTGGTGGATGCGCTCCTGGAAAAAGGAATTGAACCGGTGCCGACGCTCTTTCACTACGATCTCCCCCTGGCCTTACACCAGGCAGGGGGCTGGCCCCGCCGTGAAACGGCGCAGGCTTTTGGGGAATACGCGGCCGTCGTTGGCCAACGGCTCGGCGACCGGGCGAAATACTGGATCACCCACAACGAGCCCTTCGTCACCGCGCTGCTCGGCTACCTGACCGGAGAGCACGCGCCGGGGAAGCACAATCCCTGGCTGGCGCTGCGCGCGGCCCACAACCTGCTCCTCTCGCACGGATACGCGGTGGAGGCCTTGCGCGCGACCATCTCTCGCCCGGCCCAGATCGGCATTGCGCTCAACCTCAGCCCAACCTACCCGGCGACCGACTCACCGAAGGACCAAATGGCGGCCGACCGGTACGACGGTGAGATGAACCGCATGTTCCTGGATCCGCTGCTCAAGGGGACCTACCCCGAGGACGTCGTGCGGATGTTCGGTCCTTTCTTCCCTAAAATTGCCCCTGGGGATTTGAAAACTATCTCCGCCCCTATGGACTTCGTGGGCATCAATTACTACACGCGCCTGGTGGCCAAATACGATTGGAAAGTCCCTATCCTGCGCGGGATGCCCATCCAGCCCGCCGGGAGCGACTATTCGCCCATGTGGGAAATTTACCCGCCGGGGATTTACGACCTGCTCACCCGCGTCTGGCGTGATTACCGGCCCAAGAGCATCATCGTGACCGAAAACGGCGTGCCGGTGCCCGACGAGGTGAATGCCGAGGGCAAAGTGTGCGACGAGGCCCGCATCCGCTATCTGCGCGACCACCTGGTGCAGGTGCACCGGGCCGTTGAGGAGGGCCTCCCCATTCAGGGCTATTTTGTCTGGTCGCTCCTGGACAACTTTGAGTGGAAACTCGGCTATCAGATGCGCTTTGGCCTGGTCCACGTGGATTACAGCACGCTCAAGCGCACGGTAAAAGAGAGCGCCCGCTGGTTTAGCCGGGTGATCCAGACTAACGGCCTGGAGCTGTGAAGCAGTGAGTAGAAAAAAGTGAGCAGTGAGCAGAAAAGCAGGATTAAGGTTCGTAGTGCCGCGCTTATGAAGTTTGAAAATTAAATTCGGTCATGGGCGAACCGGCTGAGAAGGCGTGGGTAGTGACGCCTTTAGGCGTTCTCCCCTTTGNCGGCAGCAAAGAAACGCCTGAAGGCNTTACTACCAAGCCCAAAAGCCCACGGCTCAGATGACCGAATTATTTTCTCAAAGATCATCAGCGCGGCTAAGACGGCGCTAAAGCGCCTGACTACAAACTCAGAGCGTTATTTTCAAGGGAATTCACCATGAACTGGCGTTCACCAGCGGGGGGATGAAGAATGTGAGCAGTGAACGGCGAGCAGGCAACAGGAACTTCTACCTGCTGCTCTCTGCTCACTACTTAACTGGTTTCTATTTTCAGAGGAGATGGCAGGAAGATGGCTAACAAACAGCTACGGAAAGCGATGGAGTTCATTCGGGATGATGAGGCGCTGACCGGTGATCTGGCCGACACCGAGGCCAAAGCTCTGCTGGATTGGGCAGAAGGCCAGGTTACCCAATGGCTGACCCAGTTTGAGTCAGTGGGCGGCACAGCAGCCTGGAAGATGTTAGAGCCCCAGTTACACGCGCTGCGGCTTCACCTGCGTCAGATCGCCAGGGTGGCCGCGCGCTCCGCCGAGCCGGCCCTCACCCTCCAGACTCTGTTAGCCCAGCCCTACTCGCTTAGCCAACCGGTTCCACCCGCCGCCCCCACCGAGCCACCGCCGCCTGCGGCCGAACCGGCACCCGAGCTCCCCTTAGCGGGCGACGCCGACCAAGCGCCAGCGGCATTGCCGGTAGCTGAGCCACCGCCGGCAGCCGATACGGAACAGTCACCTGAAACACTGCCCGCTGACGAGGCGCCCCCGCAGCAACCCCAGCCCCGGCACCACTACATTGCAGAATAAAGGGGTGCACCACCGGCGGTGAGAGGAAAACAGGCTCGTAGTAACGCACTTTAGCGCGATGGGAAGACGCTAAAGCGCCCGGCTACGAATTTTTCGTCCCTTTCGTCTGTTTTGCGGTCATTTTCATTGAGGAGGAATGATGAGCACAACTCCCACCCGCCTGCCCCCTTACAAAGTGCAGAACGATGGCGCCGGCCCTTATGTCGTCTTCTTCTGTGAACTGTGCGGTCAGGGCACGCGCACCGCGCCGGACGCTATCAGCAGCGCCGTTCAGGAATTGGGCGAGCAGGCCATCAGCAGCCTGCTGGGCAAAGTGCTGGGCAGCACCACCGCCCAAAACGTCTCCCAATCGGAGCTGTTGCGCCCGGCGGTCCTGACCGTCCCCCAGGTCAATCTGGCCTGGGCCACGGTCAGCCAGCAATTCCGCCAGTGCCCCACCTGCGGCAAGATTGTCTGCCTGAAGGATTTTGATGAGCAACGCGGCGTCTGCAAAAGTCACGTCGCGGCCCAGCCGGCCGCCGCTCCCCGCCCAACCCCCAGCTCACCGGCCGCTCAGCAACCCGCCAAACCCGCCACCTCCTCCGGCACGTCATCTCCCCGGCCGACCGGCCAACCCAGCCCGGCGGCACCTACCCCCGCGCCAACCGGTCAACCGCGCCCGGCAGCCGCCGCCCCCAAGCCGGCCGACCAACCACGTCCCGCGCCGGCCGGTCAGCCCAAACCGGCTCCGGCCCCGGCCGTGGCCAGCGGGCCGGCGCAGCTCCACACCTTCAAGTATAAAGACGGGGCGGTCCAGCTCCAGGTTCACCTGAGCCTCCCCGGCAAGGAAGAGAAGGGCGGGCTGGAGGAGCTGCTGGTCGCCGCGCTGGACACCACCAAAACCAGCGTGGACCTGGCTGCCGCCGCGCCGGACCTGCCCCGGCTGGCCGAGGCGCTGCTCCGCGCGCACCAGCGCGGCGTCAAAGTCCGGCTGCTGACCACGACCGCCGCCCTGAGCCGGCCCCCCCTCAAGGCGCTGAAAGCGGCGGGCGTGCCGGTGGCAGAAATCGCCCCGGAGCTGCTCAAGCCCGCCAGCCTGGTCATCCTTGACCAGAAGCAGCTGTGGACCGGCGCCTGGGAATTCACCGTGCAGAGCACCTACCGCCAGCGCACCGGCGCGCTGGTGCTCACAGCGCCCGATCTGGTCGGCTCCCACGTCACCCGGTTCAACACCCTGTTTGAGAAGCGCACCGGCCGTGCCCCCGCGCGCCCCCATCTGGCGCTCAAGGTGGGCGAGCTACAACTGGACCTGTACGCCGCACCGGAAGAAGATGTGCTGTTGCCGCTCTTGCCGCTCCTCAAGGGCGCTAAAACCAGCCTGCGCTGCGCCGGTTTTGCCCCCGCCGACAACACCCTCCAGGCCATCCTCCAGAAAAAGCAGAAGGCCGGTCTGGCGGTGCAGGCCATCCTGGATGCGGCCCTGGTCGGCCAACAAGCAGCAGCCTGGGCCGGCTGGCAAAAGGCCGGGCTGGATGTACGGCTGGCCGAGGGGCTGGCCGGACAGGCCCCCCAGGTCATCGTGGTGGATGAAGCCATCGCCATCACCGGCTTCTTCCACGGCGCCGAAGACCTGCCGCCGGATGAAGACGAACTCGCCCTGGTCATGCGCAGCCCGGAGCTCGCCCAGCGCTATCTGGCCGAGTTCCAAAAGCTCTACCGGCGGGCCAAAGCTCCTTGATGGGAAAGTTGTCCTTATCCCAGACCGTGTTATAATTTTGCCGTTATTCCGTATCCCATTCTCTGGATGGCAGGAGGTCCTCTTGGTCAGCGAATATGCCTACATTGGGATTTTTCTGCTGATTGCACTTTTCTTTGGCGCCGCCCCTATTGTACTGGCCTGGTTGCTCAGCCCTAAAAAGCTCAGCGCCCGCAAACAACAGATTTACGAGTCGGGGATCAAAACGTTTGGCGAGACCTGGATCCGCTTCAAGCCCCAATTCTATCTGTTTGCCATTGCCTTCCTGGTCTTTGACGTGGAAGCAGCGCTGTTACTGCCCTGGGCGATTGCCTATCGCCAGCTGCCCCTTTATGCCGTCTTGGAAGCGGTCATATTTCTGTTGTTGCTGGTCGCCGGGCTGGTCTACGTCTGGCTCAAAGGCGACCTGGAGTGGATGTAAGTCCCTCCGCACCCCGTCTGGATTCCAGGAGGTAAGATGACCTTTTGGGCTTTCATTGCGGACTTCTTTGTAAACGTCGGGGCCTGGTTGAACGACCTGCTGTTGGGCTGGGGGCTGACCCCGTTCTGGGCGACCCTCATCCTGCGCGTCCTCGGCGGGCTGATTCTGGCGACCATCCCTTTGCTGGCCACCCTGTTTTTCATCTGGTATGCCCGCAAGATCGTCGCCCGCATCCAGGACCGGATCGGCCCCAACAACTCCGGCGTCTTCAACGGCCCCTACGGGCTGTTGCAATCGTTCGCCGACGCCATCAAAATCCTCACCAAAGAGCTGATCATCCCGGAAGGGGCCGACGTGGTGATCTTTGTCCTGGCGCCGGTCCTGATGGTAGCCATGTCCCTGGCGGTCTGGGCGGTGCTCCCCTTCGGGCCAAGCGGGATGCAGGGAGTGGATCTCAACATCGGCATCTTCTACATCCTGGCGATCTCCTCGGCCAGCCTGTTCACCATGCTGATGGGCGGGTGGAGCTCCCGGAACAAATACGCCGATGTGGGGGCCTTCCGCGCAGCCTCCCTGCTCATCAGCTACGAAATCCCGCAGATGTTATCCCTGCTGGCCCCGGTGATGCTGGCCGGCACGCTCTCCATGCAAGGCCTGATTCAAGCCCAAAGCGTGCCGTTCTTCATCGCGCTGCCGATCCCGGCGCTGATCTTTTTCCTCGCCATCACCGCCGAAATCGGGCGGCTGCCCTTTGAGCTGGCCGAGGCCGACGCGGAAATCGTGGCCGGCTACCAGACCGAGTACAGCGGCATGATGTTCGGCGCTTTCTATCTGGGCGAATTCATCAACAACTTCACCGTGGCGCTCATCTTTGTGATGCTTTTCTGGAGCGGCTGGCGCGGCCCCGGCGTGGAAGCCGTCCCCATCCTGGGCATCTTCTGGCTCATGCTCAAGACAATGATCGTCGTCACCGTGCTCTTTGCCTTCTGGGCCGCCATGCCCCGGATGCGGATTGACCACATCTTGAACTTCAACTGGAAGTTCCTGACGCCACTGGCGCTGGTCACGGTAGTGGTCATCGCCATTGCCGACCGGCTGATCCGGGATGCGGGGATCACCTCGGCCTGGGGCCAGGCGGGCCTGCTCTTCCTGACCAACGTCCTGATCGCTTTAGGGACCTATGGCCTGCTCTATCTGGCAGGGAAGCGCCAACAGCGCCGCTTAGCAGCCCGGCGGTTCGCCACACTCAATCTCACCAGCCCAGAAGGGGAGAACGCAGGATGACGGCCATACCTATCACCGTGCAAACCGTGCTGTTCGCCATTTTTGCCGCTCTGACGGTGGGTGCGGCCATCTGCGTCGTCACCAGCCGCAATCTCTTCCACACCGCCCTCTGGCTGGTGCTGGCCCTCTTCGGCCTGGCCGCGCTTTACATGCTGCTGGAGGCCCCTTTCATCGCCGGCCTCCAGCTTTTCATCTACATCGGCGGCATCGCCGTCCTGATCGTCATGGTCATCATGGTCTCGCGGCAGGTGATGCACCCGACCGAAAAGAGTGTCAACGAGCCGCTGACCGCCCTGGTAACAGCGCTGTTAGTCCTGGCCGGGGTGGTCTGGATGATCGTGCAAATCCCCTGGCCGAAAGAGCCGTTACACCCGGCGCAGGATAATCTCCTGGCCCTGGGGCAGGCTTTAGTGGACCCCGGCAAGTTCGTCGCCCCCTTTGAAATCACCTCTTTGCTCTTGCTGGTGGTTCTGTTAGGAGCCATTTATATCGCAAAGGAGCGCTAAATGGTGCCTCTGAGCTGGTATTTGATTCTGGCAGCGGTCTTATTTGCCATTGGACTTTACGGTGTGCTGGCCCGGCGGCATGTGGTGGCGGTGTTGATGTCGCTGGAGCTGATGCTCAACGCGGTCAATCTCAATCTGGTCGCCTTAGCGCGCTACCTGGAAGCGGGCGCGGTGGTAGGGCAGACGTTCACCCTGTTCGTCTTCGCTTTAGCCGCCGCGGAGACCGGCGTGGGCCTGGCCCTGATCATCGCCATCTGGCGCAACCGCGAGGTGGTGTTGACCGATAAGATGAAATTGCTCAAGGGTTGAGGGAAGCGATGGAGCTTTTGCAACTGGCCTGGCTGATTCCGCTTTTTCCCTTTCTGGCATTTGTGGCGATTGCGCTCTTCACCGGCGCCAACCGCAAGCTGAGCCACACGGTCGCCATTGCCGGCATTGCCATCGCCTTCTTGCTGGCGCAACTGGTCTTCTGGCGGGCGGTGACGTTGCCGGTCGGCGGGGGCGAGCAGGCGTTTGAGTCGGTGCTGGAGTCCTGGCTGCCGGCCGGCACGCTCAACCTGGGCGTGGGGATTTATATTGACCCGGCCAGCACCATCATGCTCTTCATGGTGCCGCTGGTCTGTCTGATGATCTTTATTTACAGCGTGGGCTACATGCACGGCGACCCGCGCTACAGCCGCTTCTTCGCCTACATTTCGCTTTTTGCGATGGCGATGTTGGGCATGGTCGTCTTCAACAGCCTGCTGACGCTCTTCCTGTTCTGGGAGATCATGGGCACCTGCTCCTACCTCCTGATCGGCTTCTGGTACGAGAAGAAATCGGCCTTCAACGCGGGGCTGAAAGCTTTCCTGGTCACCAAAGTCGGCGACCTCTTCCTGATGTTGGGGCTGGTGGTCCTGTATGCTGAAGTCGGCACGCTCTCTTACCGCGAAGTCTTCAGCGCCGAAGTCCTGCACCATCTGGCGACGACGCCCTTCCTGGGGACGCCGCTCTCGTATGCGACGGTGATCGCGCTGCTGATCTTCGGCGGGACGGTGGGCAAGAGCGCGCAGTTCCCGCTGCACGTCTGGCTGCCCGACGCGATGGAAGGCCCAACCCCGGTCTCGGCGTTGATCCACGCCGCGACGATGGTCTCAGCCGGCGTCTACCTGGTGGTGCGCACCTTCCCGCTGCTGAGCGCCGTGCCGGGCGGCATCCAGCTGACCACGGTGGCCTGGATTGGAGCTTTCACCGCCATCTTCTCCGCCGTGATCGCCCTGGCCCAGAACGACATCAAGCGGGTGCTGGCCTTCTCCACCATCAGCCAGCTGGGTTACATGGTCGCCGCGCTGGGAATGGGCGCTTACGTGGCCGGCGCTTTCCACCTCATCACGCACGCTTTCTTCAAGGCCCTGCTCTTCCTCGGCTCCGGGTCGGTCATCCACGGGATGGAACACGGCCACCACCACGCTCACGAGCACGCCGGGCATGGCGAGGAGGAGCACCATCCCGCCGCGCCCTTCAATCCCAACGATATGATGAACATGGGCGGGTTGGCCCGGCGGATGCCCCGCACCTTCTGGACTTTCCTCATCGGCGGGCTGGCGCTGGCCGGCTTCCCGCTCTTCACCGCCGGCTTCTGGTCTAAGGATGAGATTCTGGCGCAGGCCTGGGAGCTCAACCCCACGATCTTCTGGGTGCTGGCCGTGGCCGCCGGTCTGACCGCTTTCTACACCATGCGGCAGATCAGCCTCACCTTCCTGGGCGAGCCGCGCACCGAGGCAGCGGCCCACGTGCCCGAAAGTGTCCCCTCCATGACCGTCCCGCTCATGATTCTGGCCTTCTTCTCGGTCACCTTAGGTTGGGCCGGCATCCCGGAGCATTTCCCGGTGCTGGGCGGGCTGCTGCCCAACTGGTTCCACCACTTTGTCGGCTCCACGCTGGAAGGGGGACATGAGATCGGACGGCTTGCGGCCGGCCTGGCCGCCGCTTCCGAGCCGGCAGCTTTCGTCTGGCAGCCACTGGCG
>Ga0067045_1000163_pt1 | contig 12094 bp, 9 predicted proteins | sample TerdegcTABiofilm_FD_59184 | JGI IMG/M metagenome (GOLD analysis project Ga0067045, IMG submission 59184) | Combined Assembly of (Gp0054472, Gp0054536) Wastewater bioreactor microbial communities from Singapore -Terephthalate degrading...
AAAGTTTCATAGAAAAGGGGCGGTGGTACTGCGGGAGTCGGTTTAATTTCAAAAGCACCGCTTAATAACGACGCTATCCGATCATAATCCTCTGTCCTGTTCGCATGCACGACCACTAGCGGTTCATCCAATTCAACGCGATCACCAATTTTCTTTTTAAGAATCAAACCTACCTCTGGTTGAATTACGGTATCCAAGGTTAGCCGTCCGGCGCCAATGGTCAGGGCAATCATTCCAATCCGATAGGTGTCGATGGCGTGGACATATCCACTCACCTTTGCGGTCACAGGCTTGATATATTTCGCCTGAGAATAGAGCGCCGGATTTTCGATATATCTGATATCACCCCCCTGGGCTTTTACCATTTGGAGGAATTTTTCATAGGCTGTTCCATCTTCAATCAAGGCCGTCAATTTTTCACGCGCCTGGGAAAAATTCTTGGTAAGGCCTGCAAGCACGACCATCCAGGCCGTCAAATCCAGGGTAACAGCCCACAAATCTTGCGGCCCCTTGCCTTTAAGACACTCGATTGCCTCTAATACTTCTAGCCAGTTACCGACCGCATAGCCTAATGGTTGATTCATATCAGTGATGACAGCTTTTACCTTCAAACCGAAGTGCTCACCTACCGATTTTAGCTGCTGGGCTAATTTACGACTCTGATTGTATTCAGGCAGAAAGGCACCGTTGCCGGTCTTGACATCGAGTACCAAACCATCAATTCCCTCAGCGATTTTTTTGCTTAAAATACTGCCGCAGATTAGCGGAATGGACTTGACGGTTGCCGTCACGTCGCGGAGAGCATACATTTTACGGTCGGCCGGCACCAACTGCTTAGTCTGCCCCCCCATCGCTAAGCCATATTTGGCTACTAATGAGGTAAATTTGCTTAGCGAAAGGTTAACCTTAAAACCAGGAATACTCTCCAGTTTATCGAGTGTTCCCCCTGAGTGCCCGAGACTCCGTCCTGAAATCATCGGGACGATGCACCCCGCAGCAGCGGCTAAGGGTGCCAGTATCAAACTGACTTTGTCGCCTACCCCACCTGTACTGTGTTTGTCGACCTTAAAACCCGGAATGTGACTCAAATCAATTCGCTTGCCAGATTGTAACATGGTCTCGACTAAAGCTATTGTCTCCTTATCGGTCATTCCCTGGAAATTGACCGCCATCAACCAAGCTGCCATCTGGTAATCAGGAATCCTGCCTTTGACATAGGCATTGATAAAATCCTGAATTTCGGACGCAGTATGCTCTCCCCCAACCTTCTTTTTCTCGATAAATTCGGTCGGAATCATCAGGTTCTCCTCCCTTGAGTGTCCTTATCTAAAAGCACGCAGAAAACGCGGTAGGCGAAAAAAACGCTGTTCATAGGTTGTGTAATATATTAAATAAATCCCAACAATTCCCAGCAGTATATTGGGCGTCCACATTGCCCAGAAAGGATTGATCAGAGCCGCATCGGCCAGCTCCTCCCCACCAATTAAAAAAACATAATAAATCAAAAAGAAAATAATGCTCATCGTGGCGGCAACGGTAATTCCACCCCGCCGCGTCATTATCCCCAACGGAGCTCCGATGATGATAAAAACAATACAGGCAAACGGAATCGAAAACTTTTTCTGGATCTCAACCTGATATTTATAAACTTGTTTTTTATATCCCTGAGCTAAAGAGTTTTCGGCTTTGATCCGCGCGATGAAATTGCTAAGCCGACGATTACGGGCTGCCGCTACTTCAGTAGAAAAACGCTTAGAATTCTGTATTTTGAGCTCTTCAAAGAAAGCGATCAAACCAGCGATGTTCCGACGCTGGACCAGTACTCCCACCTTATTAAGATAATGCCCCACCGAATCCAACGGCTGATCAGACAATTGGTACTGCACTTCCTGCTCCACCAGACGAGCAATTTTTTGTTCGATCTGTTGGCGTTCGCTGGTATAGCGTTTCACCTCGGCTTGCATCATGGCAATGGTCATTTCGCGATCACCTCGGACCTCGGATTCTCTGCGCTCCAACAGCAGGTTATCGATCGGAATCGCAATGCGATCCCGAACAAAATCGATCCGGCGATAATCAGATAGCCCTTGCAAGTCGATTTCGTGAATCTGGCCGTGATAGAGATTAAGTAAAACCGTATTCCCGTCGACCGAAATATGCCCACTGTCAGCGTAGATAGTAGTCTGAATATCCTGGGCGTCTTTATTAAAAATCGTGATCTTCTGCAGACTCTCGCCCTGCTTGGCTTTGACGTAGATTGAGTATTCAGGAATATCGTCAATAAAATAACCCGGTTCGATGGTCAGGCTGGGACGTTGGCGGTAAATTGCACTCGCCAGTAGACGAGCGCGATGATTGAACTCCGGCAAGATATTGTTATGGAAATAGATCATCACCACCCCGATGACAATTCCAAATATTATTCCGGGACTCAAAATGGTTAAGAAACTGATTCCACTTGACCGCAGGGCGGTGATCTCGTTATCTTCTGATAAACGACCGTAAGCCATGAGCGCCGCTACTAATACCGCCATCGGCACCGACATGGCGATAATCCAAGCCAAGTTGAGATATAAAAACTCAAAGAGAATATGGGCTGGCAAGCCTTTCCCCAATAACCTGTCTACAGACTTGATCAAGAAATTGGCCAAAAGAATAAAAGTGACGACCCCTATCGCAAATATAAACGGGAAAAGTAACTCACGATAAAGGTAACGCGCTCCAATCCACCCTCCAGAAAACCAGTAGATACGTTTTAAGGGTGTCAGCAACAGCCTTTTTAGAAAAGTCGAAAACCTAATTACCAGCTTTTTCACTTTTTCAATTTACATTCTCTGTACTATTTTTCATAACTAGCGCTCACCAACCGCCTTTTTCTTGACAAGATTTCTATTGTTAATAAATGCCAAGGAACTTAAAATCCAAAGCGATGCAATACTTAAAAACCATTGAGAAGAATCTTTGGGGTAGGAGTGCTCACCTTTCCGGTCCTGTTCTTTACTTACTGCCAATTTGCCCCTAAAACCACAAAATCTCCTAGTTTCACCATTCACAAACCCCAGATTTTAGTTAAAAACGTGCGTTCAGATTATATCATCACGCCTCATTTCGATCACAACAGCAGCGAGATCGTTTTCAATGGACGCCTACCGGGTGACGCCTACGATGCCATTTACAGCATTTCAGTCTCTGGCGGTACTCCTCGCAAATTGTTCGGAACTAACGAAAGCGCTGCCAGTCCCGCCTTTTCAAATAATCGAGAACGACTCGTCTTTACTCTTGGGGAAACCAGTCAAATCTGCGTCCTGGACCTTGCCTCGGGTAGCCTGCAACGTTTACCGGTTTTTGGCACTTCACCGAGTTTTCTGCCAAATAATCAGGTTATCCTCTTTACGGCACTGATGGATGCCAATTTATGTATCTACGATATTGTCAATAAGCAATTACGGACCCTCACTCTGAGTAAAGTTACGGGCCATATTTCCCCTTTGCTCCATCCCGATCAAGCCCGCATCATCTTTCTCGAAAACCTATCCCAGCCATTCCAGCGTCTTGCTTCTATTACCATTGACTCCATTAAATATAGTATCCTTCGTCAGATACCAAAGTCGCTGGCTTCAATTACCCTCTCTCCCAGCGGTGAATGGGCAATCGGTAATCGGCTCAACGGCGATCCTCGTGCTTATGCTCTATTTAATCCCACAGTCCAAGAAGTACCGATCCAGATCGAACCGATACAGCCTCGCACCAAGCTATTGGTGCATTCGCTCACCTGGTCACTAAAAGGTGATCAGGTTGCGTTTGTTGGTAACTCCGCCAATTATTTCAGTGCTTCCAACCCGTTCATCCGTTCAGGGAAATATTTCGGCAATATTGTCATTGCCCAACTCAAGTGGAACAATATTGAAAGCGCGTCAATCCTTCACCCCCCCACAGTAAAAAGTGTTATCTGGTTTCCACCGGTAAATACCGCATCTCTAACTCCCGTCACCCGATTCAAACCACAAATATTCAATAATACTCCCCAGATCATCTCTGAACCAACGAAAGTTGCCTATCAGGGAGAAATTTATGTTTATCAACCAGAAGCGGTCGAAATCGATTTGCAGGATGACCTACAATATACGCTGTTATTTGGTCCTCCCGAAGCTGAAATCATGAGTCATACCGGAACGATTATTTGGACACCCAGCGATACTGGTTCTTATAACTTCAGCCTGCGTGTCCAGGATTCCCGTTTTGCGGAATATGTACAGGATTTTTCGGTAAGTGTATTACCTAATCCTAAATGGAATCAAGCCCATTTTCGTCCTAAAACCTCCAAGACACCGAAAACAGACTACAGCGCCAGTCTCCGTTTCTTAGATGCCAACGGAGATGGATTTCTATCCGTCGGCGAAACCGCAGCCATCCAAATTGATCTCAAACCACTTAACTCTTCTGTAGGCGACAGTGTCTTACTAGTAATGAGTCTATCAGCAACCATTGATGAAGTTGAAATTCAGCGAGAAGTGACTTTTACAAAATGCCAACCGGGTCGCTGGAACCGACAAATCGTCCCGATTACGGGATTACCCGCCCTTCGCAATCGTCCCATCATCATCCAGGGGCTTTTACACTCGGTCAAAGGACTACATGAACTGCCAGCGCGTCTTGTGATAAACGGCCAACACCCCGATGCCAAGACCTATGATGTTTTTGGAACTTTTTAAGACCGGTCAACGTGCAAAAATTGAGAAAGCTTTTTAACAACGCTCTTAGACGAGGGTGAAATGAAAACAGAAAAATTAATGTTTGCTCTTTTAGTAGCTTTGCTGATGACGAGCAGCTGCTACACCATTATTCAGGACCCCTCGAAAGAGAAGACTACCTCATCACAGTCCGAGTCCCCTAAAGATTATAGCCAGCCAGAATATTCCGAGTTTTACCCCTACACCCCTTACTATTACCAACCGTACTCTCCATATTACTATAACCCATATTGGTTCAACGACTATTATTGGAGCAATCCCTATTATCGCCGTTTTAATTACTTTTCGCCCTATCCTTCCCCTTATTATGGCTGGTATAGATATGGTTACTACGATCCATTTTATAGCTATTATTACCCTTACAGCCCTTATTACAATCTGTATGGCTATTACTACGGCTATAATTATTATGGGAGTTACTACGGGCCATACGGTTATTACGGATACTATCCTTATGGTTACTATCACAGACAGCATGGCCATAGAGGCGGAAGTTCCGGCGGGGGCTCAGCCGGTTCTAACGATTTGCAGTTCGCTCGCCCGACGGGGACGCGTCACCGTGAGCTCAAGATGGGCACAGAATCCACTACGGAATATCTAAACCTACCAATGAGTTCGACTGCAAGTACCGGGAGCTACTTCACCCCGGGAGCCGGCGGAACCAGCAGTGAAAAGGCCGTCGATCTTATTCCAGCCCCAGCAGTGAATACTGATTCTAAGAATGCCATAGAAACCATCACTCCCCCTGCCCGAAACCGAGAAGTTATTTCAATCGGCAATACCCGCGGAAATACTAATATCTCCAACGACGCAAAGAGTTCTTTACCAAAGCCCCTGCCACCCCTCCGTGAACCAGATGTGACTTCCACCAATAAGCACCAATCTTCGAGCAGCAATTCTTCTTCACGAGGTAATACGCCCTCCAACACCGAAACACCTAGACCTTCGAATCCACCAACTTCGAATCAAACCCACTCTGGCAGTTCCGTTAGCTCCAGTAATAATACCCAGATATCTAGACCAGCGACCACCCCTCAGGCTGTCCCGACCAAGCCAAATTCATCCAGCTCCGATAAATCAACTCGCAGTCGTTCCAAGAAATAAAATTCAGATAACCAAAGCCAATGCGAACTTACCGTTTAGTATTATTGCTGGGATTGTTTTATATACTGCAAGCCCAAACCTACGAAGATGCCATTAGACCGTTCTGGTTCCCGAATTATGCCGGTAGCCGGGCAGCCGGGTTCAGTGCCGAATTAGTACCATCTGCGGATATTCGGCTCGGATTCAGCCGTAATCCGGCCACGCTGGGTTTTATCACGCGCCCGCAGATGCTCTTCGCGCTCCAAAGTGACCAGGCCAAACAACAAGCGGAGCTGCAATATTCGCTCGATGGTACATTCTTCTATCCCTGCTCATCAGACAACATTTCGCGGAAGTCTGATGTAACGCGCTTTGATGGGTTTCGCTTTCTTTATCCACTGCCGGTTTATCGGGGAAGTTGGGTGATTGGGATCAGCTATGCGCCTATTTCTTCTATTTTAAATAGCTATAAAACGAAAGGTATTGTAGAAACCGCCAATGGTCACTATCAACTGGAGCAGAAGGTTTACGAAGATGGCATTTTGAACGCCCTTAGTTTTGCCACGGCAATCGAATTCCAGCAAAATCTAATGTTAGGTTTGGCGATCAACCGTTACAGCGGTTTTAGAGATTATCTAACAACCGCCACCGACCAGGATATTTACGACAAATATACTTACCACCGATTCATTCGGGAAGAAATCCTCAAACCCGAATATCGAGGCTGGAATTGGGAAGCCGGCTGGATTTGGAATCGTGCTCCAATTTTAATCGGAGCTCGCTTCAGTAGCCCCATCAACCTTACCGTTAATGAAAATTACCGTCTATCCGAAATAGAGACTTTGGATGCAGGTGGGGCAGTATATAACGCCGATACCACTAGCCTCACCTATAAATTGCATTCCCCCTGGGAGTGGACGATGGGCTTAACTTATGAAGGTGAACAACTCACGATCGCGACCGAAATCGGACAATGCGACTGGCGTAACCTGCAATTTTCATCCAATCTATACAATACGGATTCAACCCGTCTTGATCCTATTGTCAACAATGACATTGCCAGGCTGCTTAAAGCTACCTGGCAAGTCGGCGTCGGCCTAAATTTCGCCCTGCTCCCATGGTTTAGTCTCCAAGGTGGCTATCGCATCATTCAACGCCCTTACCGGGATTTGCCTGCAGAACAGGAATACTTGCAGGTCATAAGTTGCGGAATTGAAATGGCGCTTGACCCCCAAATTATTCTGGGACTAAGTTATCAAAAGACATTTGGGAAACTCACTAACTATGATACCTATTTTCAGGTCCAAAGCCTGCACAACCTCTGGCGGCAACATTGGACGATCTCGATGGCTATTATACTGTAAGCTGCCATGATTATTAACCTTCTCGAATGCATCTGTTTTAACCTACTGGTCTTATTGAATGCCTTTGCATCCGATAGCATCGCCTCAATCGAACCTCCTCAACCGCGTCTGTTTCATATAGCCCCCAAAAGCATTCCTGCTGACTCGGTTACCACCTTGTCCTGCGTTATCGAGGACGGGAAAGAAACGCTGAAAACGATCAAAATTTTTCTGCATACCGATCAAGAAGAGTTTATCAAAGAAATTCCTCTCACCTATCAGCGGGGAGCTTATGTAGTCAAACTGATTCCCGAAATGCTCCAGGGGAAATTTTTATTTTACTTCTTTCTGGCCGAATTTAACGATGGCCGGTTGGTGGCTCTACCTTCTGAAAATCCAGGTACTGAACCATATCGAGTCCCAATTCTGGCTGCCCCTAAGTAGTCTTTTTTTAACGATTATCTCTAAAGCGGTAAATGAATAAGGCTTCCTTCGGATTTAGTGATGAGAGCTTTGACAACTCACTGAGCCACCCGTTTTGAGAAAAAATTCCTTAAGAAATTGCCATCAAGCATGTATATTTAGCAGAAAGGCAAAACTAGCTATGTTTAAGAAATCCTTATCATTGCTCTGTTTTCTAATGACTCTTTGCGGTGCAACTACCCGGGAGATTTGGGTGCTGGAGGTAAATGGAGTCATTAATCCGGTCGCAGCCTCTTACATCCGTTCGAACTTGGAAAAAGCCCAGGAAAAGGAGATTGTCGCTCTGGTCATCCAGATGGACACCCCGGGTGGATTAGCGACCTCCATGCGGACAATCATTAAAGAAATCCTCAACTCATCCGTACCAGTCGTAATCTATGTTAGTCCGCGCGGGGCTCAAGCCGCCTCCGCTGGCGTTTTTATTGCCTACGCGGCTCATTTCACTGCCATGGCACCGGGTACTAATATCGGTGCTGCTCATCCCGTGAACCTCGGCGGAGGTGTGGGGGGACAGATGGATTCGACCAGTTCTAGAGCCATGTTAGAAAAAGTCACCAATGACGCCGTGGCTCTCATTAAGACTCTCGCTGAACAACGGGGACGCAATGTTAAATGGGCTGAAAAAGCAGTGCGCGAAAGCGTTTCGATCACCGAAACCGAAGCCGTAAAACTCAAGGTAGTTGACGCCGTAGCCAAAAACTTAGACGACTTACTAGCGCTTCTTGACGGTAAAAGTTTCAAGACCCCTGAAGGTGAGCGCCAAATCAGTCTGAACCAGGTCAAGGTCAAGACTATTCCGATGGGGGTTCATCGGCGTATCCTGGACATAATTAGCGATCCGACAGTAGCCTATATTCTATTAATTCTTGGATTCTATGGATTGTATTTTGAATTTTCCAGCCCTGGAGCAGTTCTGCCGGGTGTCCTGGGAGGTATTTTCCTGATACTGGCTTTTTTTGCCTTTCAGGTTTTGCCCATCAACTATGCGGGTTTAGCCTTAATAATAGTCGGGATTATTTTGTTCATTTTAGAAGTCAAAATCGTAAGCTATGGCTTGTTGACGATTGGAGGTATAATTGCCATGACCTTAGGTTCAATGATGCTAATTGATGTCAGTCAGGCACCGGCGACATTACGGGCTATTTCGCTTAAAGTGATTATTCCGGTCGTGCTGTTCACTGCGGGATTTATCATCGTCGCCTTGCGGTACGTGATCCGTGCTCACAAGCAGAAACCTACGACCGGTAAGGAAGGCTTGGTCAGCGAAATTGGAAAGGTAATTCGCGCGGTTTCGCCTTCTGGTGGCATGGTGCAGGTGCGGGGCGAATACTGGCAAGCCACTTCTGATCAACTCTTACCTGAGGGAACTTCAGTCGAAGTAATAGAAGTGCATGGATTGCGCCTAAAAGTGAAACCCATTAACAATCAAACAATAGAGAGGAGTTGATTATGCAACTGCCATTATTGACCATTTTAATCTTGTTATTTTTCTTGCTTTACAGTTCGGTTAAAGTGCTCAAAGAATACGAACGGGGAGTAGTTTTCCGTCTTGGACGCCTGATCGGTGCAAAAGGTCCGGGCATTTTTCTGCTAATCCCGGTCATCGATCGCATGACTAAAGTCAGCCTGCGTACAGTTGTACTGGACGTGCCACCGCAGGATATCATCACCAAAGACAATGTTTCGATCAAAGTCAATGCCGTCGTTTATTTCCGAGTGATGGATCCTAACCGGGCTGTTGTCGAGGTCGAAGACTACCTCTATGCTACCTCCCAGCTGGCTCAGACGACCTTACGCAGCATCCTAGGACAGGCTGAGTTAGATGAGCTGCTTTCTGCTCGCGAGAAAATCAATACCGAATTACAGCAAATTCTCGATGAGGCTACCGACGCCTGGGGCATCAAAGTCACCCAAGTCGAAATCAAGCATGTCGACTTGCCACAGGAAATGCAGCGCGCCATGGCCAAGCAAGCCGAAGCCGAGCGTGAACGCCGCGCCAAAGTCATCAATGCCGAAGGTGAATTTCAAGCCTCAACCCGTCTGTTCGAAGCCGCTGAAATTCTCAATAAGCAGCCGGTTACCATCCAGCTACGCTTCCTCCAGACCTTACGCGAAATTGCTACGGAAAATAACTCCACGATTATCTTCCCAGTACCGATTGACCTGGTTAAACCGTTCATAAAAATTTTGGAAAGCAAATCCGAAGAGACTCCCAAATCCACCACGTAATTGACTAATTGCGAGGGGAGAAATGGTTGCTATTGAGCAACCCGACCTATTTTCGGGACGGGTGTCAGATGCTGATTCCGATTTAAGCCGTAAAGTAAACGAATTGCGGGCGAGGATCAACCGCGCCAACTACGAATATTATATCCTCGATAATCCCACCATCAGCGATGCCGAATACGATCGCTTGATGCAAGAATTACAGGCAATCGAAACCGCTNATCCCGAGCTNATCACTCCCGACTCNCCAACCCANCGTGTCGGTGCGACNCCCCTGACCGAATTCCAGACTGTCACCCACCGCATCCCAATGATTTCGCTGGATAACGCGATGAATGAAGGCGAAATCCATGATTTTGTGAATCGCGTCCAAAAATTCCTACCCGGAGAGGCGATCGAATTTGTTGCCGAACCGAAAATAGACGGCCTGGCTGTTGAATTGGTCTATGAAAACGGCGTGCTAACGGCTGGCTCGACCAGAGGTGATGGTCTCACCGGTGAAGATATCTTACAAAACCTAAAAACCATCCGCGCCATCCCCTTAAAATTAAATACAGAAAAAGTGGCAGCGCCGCCTCTAATTGAGATTCGCGGGGAAGTCTATATGGATAAAGCCGACTTCCGGCAACTAAACGAGCAGCAAGCCTTAGAAGGCAAGCCTTTATTTGCTAATCCGCGCAATTCGGCCGCGGGCTCGTTGCGCCAGCTCGATCCTCGCATCACAGCTAGACGACCATTGAAAATTTTCTGCTATGCCCTTGGTGCTTGCGAGGGATTGAATTTCCAAACCCACTGGGACTTTTTACAGACGCTGCCTAAGTGGGGCTTGCGTATCAATCCGCTCATCCGCCTCTGCCAGACGGTCAAAAGACTTACTTGATTACTACCACTGGATTGAATCTCAACGCAATACCTTACCATATGATATTGACGGAGTGGTTTTTAAGGTTAATTCCCTGGCTCAACAAGCAAATCTAGGACTCAAAGCCCGCAGCCCGCGCTGGGCAATTGCCGCTAAATTCAAAGCCCAACAAGAAGTTACCCAAATCCTCGCCATCGAAGCCAGTGTCGGTCGCACGGGAGCGATTACCCCTGTGGCACACCTAACACCGGTCCAGATTGGTGGGGTAACCGTTTCTAATGCTACGCTTCATAATCAAGATGAAATCGACCGTAAGGACATCCGCATCGGGGATTGGGTGGTGGTCCAGCGCGCAGGCGATGTCATTCCGCAGGTTGTAAAAGTCATCACCGAACGCCGCACTGGCCTCGAAAAGCCCTATCAAATTCCACCAAATTGCCCCGTATGCGGAGCCACTGTCATCCGGGAAAAAGACGAAGCTAAACACCGTTGCCCGAATATGAACTGCCCCGCTCAGATCAAAGCCCGCATCGAACATTTCGCCTCTAAACGCGCCATGGACATTGATGGTTTAGGTGAAAAATTGGTAGCGCAGTTAGTCGATAAGGGATTGATCCGAGACGTTGCTGACATTTACTTTTTGACCCGAGAACAAATTCTCAGTCTGGAGCGCATGGGAGAAAAATCCGCTCAAAACCTCCTGGACGCCATCGCCAGTAGCACCCAGGTCAGTCTTGCCCGCTTTATCTATGCCCTGGGTATCCGCAACGTAGGGGAACATATGGGCAAAGTCCTGGAACAGGCTTTGGCTCACTGGAAAAATTCTTGCAGGCAGACTATGAACAGCTACAGAGCATTGAAGGTGTCGGCCCGATCGTGGCCCAGAGTATCGTCAACTTTCTAAAGGATGAACATAATCGCCAGACTATCCAGCGTCTCCTAAAAGCGGGAATAACTTTTAGCGTAGCGGAAAGACCAGCAACGCGGATGGATTTGGTCGGTAAAATTTTTGTCTTCACCGGCGCCCTCCAAACCATGAGTCGCGATGAAGCCAAAGCTCTCGTGGAAAAGTTAGGTGCCCGCACCAGTTCTTCGGTTAGCAGTAGAACCGACTACGTGGTCGTAGGTGAAAATCCCGGTTCCAAAGCCGAGCTAGCCCGCCAGTTGAACGTCCGCATGTTATCCGAAACCGAATTTTTACAACTCATTGACGCTGAGGAACGGAAGACGTGAACAAAAATCCGTTTAGTGGTTATTTTACTTACTTCTATCTACCAGTCCGCATAATAAATGGTGACTATTTTAATATGAGCCGTTCCTGCTATAATTACCTGCTCAAAGTAAAG
>Ga0067045_1031500_pt1 | contig 12092 bp, 10 predicted proteins | sample TerdegcTABiofilm_FD_59184 | JGI IMG/M metagenome (GOLD analysis project Ga0067045, IMG submission 59184) | Combined Assembly of (Gp0054472, Gp0054536) Wastewater bioreactor microbial communities from Singapore -Terephthalate degrading...
GATAACGAAGGAATCTGGGGGAAAGGGTATTTTGTCTCAACTGCTTGAATCAACGAAAGTATAATCCGCAAATATGTTGAGATGCAGGAAAAGGAAGAGTCAGGACAAGCACAGCTTGAATTGTTTTAAGTACCCCGCCTGTAAAGGCGGGGGTATCTATAAAGTGCTCCAAGGGCAGCAGCCGATGCACAGGTTCCAGTTGTAATTCCAAATTTCATGTTTAAGTCTCCAATTTTTCATCTTCCAACTTTTTTTAAGAAGCGCATTAAAAACTGATGCAGCTATAGTACTTCCTCCTCGGGGTCCGGAAAGAATTATGGCAGGTACACCAGTTTGTATCAATTGATTTTTCGATATTGCAGCTGATATAAAACCAACAGGCATACCAATTACAAAATTAACTTGATATCCTTGATGAATATGGTGAATAAGACGAAGAAGACCAGTAGGAGCATTCCCAAATATAAAATTACGGATTCCCTTTTCACAACTTATATCAATTGCAGCTTCCGAACGAGTTCTATTTTGAGCCTGAGCACGTACATAACATTCACGTTCATGAACAAAAACGGTGAGTTTGATTCCACATTGCTGAAGGAGACAAGGAGATATTCCACTGGAAACCATTTCGCTATCACAATAAACTTCGGAACCTGATTCAATTTTTTTAAGCGATGTTTCAATAAATCCTGGCTGAATAACAAAAAGTGAAGCGATCGAAAAATCAGCAGTTGCGTGGACGGCTCGCTCGACGAGAAAACGACCATAATCAGGAAGGGAATAATGGTCTAAAACGGTTTTAATCAGTTGAAGACTTTTTGATTCTATCGAATCCATCATATCGACCTCTTGTAATCTTATTAAGTATTACGACCCAGGTCGATATCAAAAAAAATATTTCAGCTTCTGTCTCGCGCAAAAGCTGAATTTTTAGATATTCCCGGGCCGGTCTCCTGGCTTGAAGGCTTTTTCCTAATCGGTTCACCTTCCCGGCATCATTACCGGTGGTATAATAAACCTTTCGTTCCTTCTCACAGTGGCGGGACCACACCGGATTTTCACCGGTTTCCCGAACACCCGTAACATGTTGCTATTCAGTTGTTTTTATCTTCATCACATGGTAGATTAAATCATTATTTTCAATTTGACAAGGGGTTTATCATAAAATTTATCAAAGGATGTTACAAAGATGACGCGAGGAATTGTCATTGCCGCACCCAACAGTGGTTCGGGAAAGACAACAATAACTCTTGGCTTGATGCGGGCCTTATCGCGTCGATTCCAAGTAGTCCCTTTTAAGGTTGGACCGGATTACATTGACCCGTCCTACCACCAAGCTGCTACTAAAAATGAACCACATAACTTGGATCTTTTTTTACTAGGAGAAGAGAACTTAAAAAAGATATTTTTCCAGTCGATTCGGAAAGGTGAAATGGCCATAGTTGAAGGAGTCATGGGTTTATTCGACGGGTTAGGAATCGAGTCTTGGGCAAGTACCGCTCATGTGGCCAAAATTCTTAAATTACCAGTAATCTTGGTTGTCGATGTACGATCGATGTCAACCAGTGCGGCAGCTCTGGTTCACGGCTTTCAGACCTATGATCCCGAGGTTCAATTAGTGGGAGTGATCTGCAATCAAACTTCAAGTAAAACCCATTTTAGTCAAGTTAAAGAATCCATTGAGAAAGATTGTAAATTACCGGTTGTTGGTCATCTTCCTTTTAAAAAATTTCTCGATCTGCCAGAACGTCATCTAGGCTTGGTTCCTGGTTGGGAAATAACGCATCTTGAAAAATGGCTTGATCATTGTGCTGATTTCTTCCTTAAAAATGTGAATCTGAATCAGATCATTGACCTCATGATACCATTAGAAGAGTACAGCATAATCCCGTCACAATGGACAAGGTTTTCTCAATCGAAAAAAATTCGTATTGGAGTCGCTTATGATAGGGTATTTCATTTTTATTATTCCGATAGTTTAGAATCACTCCGATCTAACGGTGCTGAATTAGTTTACTTTAGTCCACTTAATGACCGATTAATTCCTGAAGGATTGGATGGTCTTATCATAGGAGGAGGTTTCCCCGAGATGTTTGCTATGATGCTTTCTCATAATCAATCAATGCGTCATTCAATTAAAACAGCTATCGAAAATGGTCTTCCGACCTATGCTGAATGCGGAGGAATGATGTATCTTGCGAGAGAAATTGAGGATCATATCAATCGTTTTTATCCGATGGTTGGAATTTTTCCTGTAAAAGCAATCATGAGTAAACGACTCCAACATTTTGGATATGTTGAGGTCAAAGTAATCCGAAATAATATTTTGGCACCATCAGGCACGGTTCTTCATGGTCATGAATTTCACTACTCTGAATTAATTGGTTCTTTACCATCATCAAGTTATCAAGTAAAAAAACCAAATCAAAAATATACCTGGAATTCAGGTTTTGTTTATAAAAATTGTTTAGCTTCTTATGTGCATCTTCATTTAGCGGCTTATCCAGAATTAATTTCTAATTTCCTCAACCATTGCCGTCTTTGGAAGAAAAACCATTCTTATCTCACTTCTTAAACTTCTTATCTCTTTTTCAAGATTTTCATCATTGATCCTTTTGTTATTTGATGGTACCAAATGAGGATAGATCTTCATGCTGCTTTCGTGGCAACAATTAAGGATGAAAAGAATTACCCCTCACACTGACTCTGGGTAAAAACGCCGAGGGGGAGTGGGGGAGAAATTCTGGTTCCTTCTCCTTAGATAGGAGAAGGTGAAGATGATCCTTTATTCCAGATCTCTTTATTTTTTTCTTGAAGGAATTGAAAAAAAAATATATAATGACGCAGGAGATATCTTTCATTCGTTTTTAACTTACAAGATTTATCCCCATTTTTAGCTTTTAAATAGTTTTTTTAATTTAAGACAATCTTTATAAATTGGTTATTCATTTAAATTTGAATATAAAATAATGAGTATTCAATATTGACAAATGGACCAATAAGGGTCCATTTTTGTGTTTTAAACTTGGTGTGGAGTGATTTAGATGAGTCGTTTAATAACCGATATTATCAAAGAAAGCCTTCAAAAGGTAGTCAATGAACAGTATGGGAACTTATCCGATGGAATACTTTTTACAGTTGAACCTACTCGTGATAAGGCTCACGGAGATTTTGCCAGCAATATCGCCTTTTTGCTTTCTAAAAAAGCACGGACGTCCCCTCGAGAAATTGCTAACCATATTGCGTCGATTCTTTCGCAATCTTTTGATCAGATTGCAACCATTGAAATTGCCGGTGGAGGTTTCATTAATTTTTTTCTGGACGATAAAATCATTTATTCATTCCTTCAGGATATTTATCAAGAAAAGGATGAATATGGTTCAGTTCAAATTGGAAATAATGAAAAAATGCAAGTGGAGTTTGTCAGTGTTAATCCAACCGGACCACTTCATGTCGGTCATGGGAAATGTGCAGCTTTTGGTGATGCTTTGGCACGAGTTTTAAAAAAAGCCGGATTTTCTGTCGAAAAGGAATATTATATAAATGATGCTGGTCGGCAAATTGACTTATTAGGTCTTACCTTAGAGTGTCGCTATCGGCAGCTATTTGGTGAAGAGGTTGAAATACCAGAAGGGGGATATAAAGGTGATTATATGATAGACATCGCCGAGGATTTGAAAAAAGAAAAAGGCGATTCTCTTTTATCTCTACAAGAAGAAGAAAAAACCGAAATATTTAAATCATATGCCGTCTCAAAAATACTGCAAAGCATACAAAAAGATTTAAGCGATTTTCAAGTTCACTTTGATGTTTGGTTTAGTGAAAAAACTCTCTATCAGAATCACGAAGTTGAAAAAGCTCTGGATCAATTAACCAAACAGGGTTTTACCTATGAAAAAGATGGAGCTCTTTGGCTAAAAACTCAACAATGGGGTGACGATAAGGATCGAGTTCTTATCAGAGAGAATGGCTCACCGACCTATTTTGCATCGGACATTGCCTATCATTTTAATAAATGGCAAAGAGGTTTTGAAAGAGTAATCGATATTTGGGGAGCCGATCATCATGGATATATACCTCGTATGAAAGCGGCAGTGAATGCTTTAGGTTTAAAGAAAGATTTTTTAGAAATTTTTATAGTACAATTTGTTACCCTTTTAAGAAACGGGCAACCAGAAAGAATGTCAACCCGACAAGGTGAATTCATTCCCTTGCGGAATTTAATTGATGAAGTTGGAGTCGATGTTGCTCGCTACTATTTCCTTATGAGAGATCCTGCAACTCACCTTGAGTTTGATATTGAAGAAGCTAAAAAAACATCAATGGATAACCCAGTCTATTACGTCCAATATGCCTATGCCCGAATCTCTTCGGTTTTTCGAGAAATGGAAAAGAAAAAGTTATCTACAATAGGCATAGAGCAAAAATATGAATCATTTCACAATGAGCATGAAAAATTATTAGCTAAAAATTTGATATACTTTCCAGAGGTAGTAAAACGATCAGCTTTAGCACGGCAACCTTATATGATCTGCAACTATGTCACAGATTTAGCGGGTTCATTTCATACTTTTTATAATAACAACCGAATTTTGGATGAAGAAAATTTAGAGTTAACGGCTTTTAGGCTTCAGTTATGCCGTGCAACTCGACAGGTGCTTAAAAATGCTTTGGATTTATTGGGCGTTTCAGCACCAGAAACGATGTAGGGAAGGTCGATAAGTATGAATGGGAAGGAAGGAAAATTTATTTTTGTTACTGGAGGAGTCACTTCCTCTTTAGGAAAGGGAATTACTGCATCATCAATCGGTCGAATTTTAAAAAGTCGACAACTTAAAATAACCATGCAGAAATTTGATCCGTATATCAATGTTGATGCTGGCACTATGAATCCTTACCAACACGGTGAAGTTTTTGTTACACAGGATGGGGGAGAAACCGACCTTGACCTTGGCCATTATGAGCGGTTTATCGATGAGGAATTATCAAAATCAAGTAATGTGACAACCGGAAAGATTTATAGTTCGGTTATTGCTCGGGAAAGACATGGGGATTATTTAGGAGCAACTGTTCAAGTTATCCCTCATATTACCAACCAAATAAAAGAAGAAATTTTTCGCCTCAGGGAAGAATCTCAAGCCGATGTTTCAATTGTAGAAATTGGTGGGACAGTTGGCGATATTGAATCACTCCCATTTCTGGAGGCTATTCGCCAGATTAAGAATGATATTGGAAAATCGAATTGCTTATATATTCATGTCACGTTAGTTCCTTTTCTTGATGCTGCTGGTGAGTTAAAATCAAAACCCACTCAACACAGTGTGAAAGAACTGCGAAGCATCGGAATCCAACCCGATATGATTATTTGCCGCTCGTCCCATGTTGTAACCAGAGAAGTTATATCCAAAATTGCTCTTTTTTGTGATATTGAAAAAGAAGCTATCATTCCTGTTCTTGATGCTGAATCAATCTATGATGTTCCGCTTATATTAGAAGAAAAGGGAGTAGGGAATCTCATCATCAATAAACTTCAGCTGAATGCTGCTGACGTTGATCTCCAAGAATGGTCAAAAATTATATCTCGAATGAAAAACCCTAATCAGAAGATTGTTATTGGGATAATCGGGAAATACGTTGAGTCGAAGGATGCCTATTTAAGCATTAACGAATCTTTAAAACATGGGGGAGGAGCCTTAGGAGTCAAGGTTTGCATTAAACCAATTGAAGCAGAAAAAATTCAGGAACAAAATGTTGAAGAATGTCTTGGAGACCTCGATGGTGTTTTAATCCCAGGAGGTTTTGGAAAAAGAGGAATAGAAGGAAAAGTTATTGCCGCTAAGTATGCTCGGGAAAATAACATTCCCTTTTTTGGAATTTGTTTAGGAATGCATACGGCAGTAATCGAATTTGCCCGTAATGTTGCCGGAATGGCAGGCGCTCATTCAACCGAATTTAATCCAGAGACACCCTTTCCAGTTATTCATCTTTTGCCGGATCAACGTTCAAAAAAAGATTTAGGTGGAACTATGAGATTAGGCAACTATCGTTGTCAACTGAAAGCCAATACAATGAGCTATTCCATGTATCAGCAGAAAGAAATATTAGAACGGCATCGCCATCGTTATGAGTTAAACTCTGAATATATCCAGCAATTTGAAAAATCAGGAATGATTATGGCAGGTTTTAACCCTGAATTTCAGGTCGTTGAAATGATTGAGCTTGCCAACCATCCCTGGTATATTGGAGTCCAGTTCCACCCTGAATTTAAATCCCGACCGAACCGACCCCATCCACTTTTTTATGGCTTTGTTCAGGCAGCTCAAAAGTTTCACCAAACTCAAAGAATAGGAGAGAAATCATTTGGGAAATAACTTAAAACCCATTGGAGTGATTGATTCTGGTGTCGGGGGGCTAAGTATGGTTTTTGCTTTAGATCAGTTACTTCCTTCGGAAGAAATAGTGTACGTTGCTGATCCGCTTCATTTTCCCTATGGAGAAAAAAATAAAAACGAGTTAATTCCTATAGTTTCCTCATTAATTTCCTTTTTAACTGAATCCTTAAAGGTCAAACTAATCATAACTGCTTGTGGAACGATCAGTTCAAACTGTCTAGAGGAGCTATCAACTTTATTTCAAGTTCCATTCATTGGTATTATTGATCCAGCCTCTAATGATGCTGTAAAAAAAACGAAAACCGGCAAAGTCGTTGTATTAGCAACTTCAGCTACAATAAAAAGTGGTACTTTTCGAAAACATATTCAAAAAATAAATTCTGCTATTACGGTAAAAGAGGAAGCATGGCCGGAATTTGTAGATGCGATTGAAAAAGGACTCCATCAAACCGAACAGTGGAAACAATGGATTCAAAATCAATTGTTTCGATTCCAAAAAGAAAATTTTGATACTATTATTATGGGTTGCACCCATTTTGCTTTAATATCTTCCTTTTTCCAAGATATTGCTAAAACTTCATTTGAAATTATCAATCCAGCTTTATCAACCGCTCAAGAAGTAAAAAAATATTTAGAAAAAACAGATTTGTTGAATCAATCAAAATTAGGCAGTAAGAGAATCTTTGTGCGAGGAAACAGTACAAACATAAAAAAGGCGATTCAAAATTTCTCAGAATTACAAAAAATTCGTCCTGAGGTATTTCCTGAGATGAATCAAGAGAATAAGATTCTTTACAATTCTCAGAGAATTTGTACCCCAGCCTCAACTCCAAGGTAAAAGCTCTGGAAAGATCCCCAAATGAAAAACAACATAGTTTATCGTTTTCGTTCTTATGCAAAAATAAATTGGTTTTTAAAAATTGGTCAACGGAGACAGGATGGATATCATAACATTTTATCGGTCATGCAACTCATCGATTTTTATGATATCATTGAGCTTTATTTTCCAAATCAAAATTGCGATGTAGTTCAATGTAATTACGAGATTCCAACTGGGAAGAAAAGCTTACTTGGCCGCCTATTCCATCTCTTGCGGGAATCGGACTCTCATTTAAAAGATCGATATTTTGGTGTTAGAATTACCAAGAACATCCCCCCAGGAAGTGGTTTAGGAGGCGCGAGCAGCAACGTAGCGAATTTATTAAAAAAGATCAATGAAATCCTATCATTAACGATTGCAGATGAAAAATTGATTGAATTGTCAGCAAAACTTGGTTCAGATATTCCGTTCTTTACAACCGGCCATTCCTTTGCAATAATAAGTGGAAAGGGTGAAAAGGTCATTCCTCTTCCTCAACCACCAGAAAAGTTTATAGTTTTGGTTTTTCCAAAAGTGGGAATTGATACCCACTGGGCTTACCAAGAGTGGGATATCGAACAAGAGAACCAAAAAAGCCAGTATTTTCCTTCGGTAGAAGATTTTTTAGATGACTTTACACCAAACCAGATAGAGAAATATATCTGGAATGATTTTGAAAAAATAATTTTTAAACATTTACCAGAATTAAATGAATATAAAAAAATTCTGGATAAAATGGGATGTTCGTCAGTTTTTATGACAGGAAGCGGTTCAACAATCATTGGTATAGCTCCGAATCAAGAAAAAGTTATTGATATAGTTAAAAAACTAAACCAACAAGGAATACATTCACAATGGTCAAAAACAATTTTTAATGTTGATGTGAATTCAAGTGTTGGCATAGAGGGAGGGGGAAAACCATGACTGATGCCATAATTTTAGCAGGTGGAGATAGTAATCAAGAATTTTTAAAAAAATTTGGTGTAAATAACCGATCACTACTTGTCATTCATAATAAATTTATGATAGAGTATGTTATAGAAGCCCTCAAAGAGGTTTCCTCAATTAAGCGAATCGTTGTTGTCGGACCCGTCAAAGAGCTGAAATCCCGGATTGGTAAGTTGGTTGAAGAAGTCGTTCCTTCTGGAAATGATCCCTTTGAAAGCACGTTAAGTGGTCTTGAATACCTTAAACCCGAAAAAAAGGTGCTGGTCATATCAAGCGATCTCCCTCTCATCAAAGGAGAAATGATAGAGGATTTCTTTCTCAGATGTAGCAAGCAACCTGCTGATTTTTACTACCCGATTGTTCGAAAGGAAGTATATCAAAAAAAATTTGGCCAATCAAAAAGAACGTTTGCACGGTTGATAGAAGGTTCTTTTGGTGGCGGGAATTTGCTACTTATTGATCCCACTCTGGTTCAAAAAAAGAGAGAATTTATTTCTCAGGTTATCAGAAATCGCAAAAGTCCTTTTATGATTGCCAAGCTATTAGGTGTGAATGTGATTTTTAAATACCTATTTAAAAATCTATCAATTAAAGATATTGAAGACCGAGTTACCAAGATTTTAGGGATGAGAGGTTTAGCTATCATTACACCGTATCCAGAAATTAAGTTTGATGTCGATTCACCCGAACATGTTGAAATCGCAAAGAAATTTTTAAAAAAATAGAGGTTCTAAATATTAGTATTTATCTGGTAAACTTACCATCTCATAATAAAGGCTGCTTCTTAGATTTACACATCGATAAGCCAAGCATAGTTATGAACCAAAGATGTCTTTGAAAAAATTAAGGAGGTACAATTGCATTGAGTACAGAGAGCAATCAAGTTGATTTAGAATTAGAGGAAAAAGAGTTAGAAAAAGAAAAAGAGCCTGAAAAGGAAAAAGCCAGAGCTGAATTGCAATTTTCTTTAGGAGAACTTAAGATCAAATCCAATACCGAATTAGGAGAAATTGCCCAAAAAATGGGCATAGTGGGTTATAGTCGAAAAAGGAAAAGCGAACTGATCTTTGAAATTTTAAAAAAAGCAACTGAATCGAAAGGGTATATTTTCAGCGAAGGGATCTTAGAAATCACCATTGAGGGGTATGGTTTTCTTCGAACTGCCGACGACTTTACGGTGAGCGAAAACGATGTTTATGTTTCACCATCACAAATCAAACGTTTTGCCTTAAGTAGCGGTGACAAAGTTGCCGGACAAGTAAGACCGCCTAAGGAAGGAGAACGATACTATGCACTCCTTCGAATCGAAGCAATTAACGATGAAGACCCAGAACAAGCTAAAAAAAGACCTCTTTTTGAAAACTTAACACCAATTTTTCCCGATCTTCAGTTTGTTTTAGAAACTACTCCCAATGAAATTTCTACCCGAATCATCGATCTTTTTGCTCCTATTGGTGTTGGACAGAGAGGACTTATTGTTGCACCGCCAAAAGCCGGAAAAACAGTATTGTTGGAAAAAATTGCCAATGGGATTACTACCAATTACCCCAATGTTGTCCTAATTGTGTTGTTGATTGATGAACGACCTGAAGAAGTTACCCAAATGGAACGTTCGGTGAAGGGGTATGTTATTGCCTCAACTTTTGACCAAAAACCGGAAAATCATATTCGAGTTGCGGAACTGACTCTGGAACGGGCAAAACGATTGGTAGAAGAGGGGAAGGACGTTGTCATTTTACTTGATAGTATTACTCGCTTAGCCCGAACCAATAACTTGGTCGTCCCTAATACCGGTAAAACCCTTTCGGGTGGAATTGATTCTTCGGCTCTCCATTGGCCAAAAAGGTTTTTCGGAGCTGCTCGAAATATCGAAGAAGGTGGGAGCTTAACCATTTTAGCCACTGCCCTGGTTGAAACTGGATCTCGAATGGATGAAGTTATTTATGAAGAATTTAAGGGAACTGGAAATATGGAGCTTCATCTCAGCCGTGCTTTGTCGGAAAGTAGAATTTTTCCTGCTATTGATATTCATCGATCTGGAACACGAAAAGAGGAACTGCTGATTAAACAAAATGATTTAGAGAGAATTTGGATGTTAAGAAAGCTATTAGCCAATGTTGACCAACAAGAAGGAGCTCAGATGGTTATTGACCGTATGAAAAATACCAAATCAAATAGAGAATTTTTAAAAATGATTGATCATGTATTGAAAAATTCCCGCTAATTTTGACACCTAAAATGAGTATATGATATAATAGCCTCCGTTTTTCAAATCATTTTTTAATGCATTCTTCGTTTTACGTTACACAAAAGTCATCAAAAGAAAATGACCAGGATAGATAAAGCCTTGATAGGTATATACTTAATACGGGATTGGGTGAGGTGATAACAATGAAAAAGGGAATTCATCCCAATTATAAGGAAACACGGGTTATTTGTGCTTGTGGGAATAGCTTTGTAACTCGTTCAACGAAAGCCCCAGAAATACGAGTGGAAATTTGTGCCAGCTGTCATCCATTCTTTACTGGACAACAAAAACTCATCGATACTGCTGGTCGAGTTGAGAAATTTCGGGCAAAATACGGCGACAATTTTTAGTTGCTTTTATTAAAAGAAAAAAAAGGGCAGTATGTACCACTTACATACTCCCTTTTTTTATTGGAATAAAAAGGTAAAAAGTTGACAAAGAATCATCATTTATTTTATCTCCTTGAATGGAAGAAATTGGAATGAGGATGAAACATAAACTCCTTACTGATTACTCATTGTTGTTTTAAAAAAAGGAGTAGGAATATGAAAGTAAAGCTTATAAACTCAACACCGAATCCAGAGCTTACTGTTGCAAGCGCTGCTCGTCTCTGCTATCGAAGGAGCTATGACGATGACCTGACTTTAGAAAAAGCTCAAAAGCTGATACGTGAAATTGTAGCTCGTGGTCATGAATCGGTTTTAGAACATGTTTCTTTTACCTTTTTAATTGAAGGAATTTCACGAGCTGCTTCACACCAACTCGTTCGTCATCGCTTAGCTTCCTATTCGCAACAAAGCCAACGATATATTCATTTTGAAAATCCCGAATTTGTTATCCCACCAACAATTAAAAATAATGAAACCTTATTCAAGCTATTTAAAGAGTCTATTCAGAAAAGTTCCGATACATATCAGGAAATGATTAAAATGGGAATAGCAGAAGAAGACGCTCGTTATATATTACCGCAAGCCATTACGAGCCAAATTATAATAACAGCCAATGCTCGTGAATATCTCCATATTTTAAAGTTACGGCTTTGTAACCGTGCTCAATGGGAAATAAGGATGATAGCCAACGATATTTTGAAAATATTAAAAGGGTTAGCACCAACCATTTTTGAAAATGCCGGTCCGCCATGTGCAACCGGAATCTGCCCCGAAGGGGATAAAGGATGTGGACATCCGTGGAGCAAAGAATAAAACCAGAAAAATATGAACGGCATAATGTTGGAGGGCAAGCGATTATTGAAGGAGTGATGATGAGAAGTCCCTGGAAAATTTCAATCGCGGTAAGAAAACCAAATGGAACTATAGTAACCAACATCAAAGAGAAACCAATCTTATCAAAAACTAATAAATTTTTTGCTTTACCGATTATTCGTGGAGTCGTTAATATGGTTGATTCACTCATCATTGGATTGAAAGCCCTCTCTCTGTCAGCAACTTTAGCAATGGATGAAAAGGAAGAAAAGTTATCAGCTTTCGATCTCAGTATTGCCATGTTATTGGCATTTGGGTTATTTGTAGGATTGTTTATTGCTCTCCCGACTTTTTTAACCTCTCGGATTGATCACTTTATTCATTCAACTATTCTCTACAATATTATTGAGGGGCTTATTCGCGTAACAATTTTTTTATTATAT
>Ga0067045_1031518_pt1 | contig 12092 bp, 10 predicted proteins | sample TerdegcTABiofilm_FD_59184 | JGI IMG/M metagenome (GOLD analysis project Ga0067045, IMG submission 59184) | Combined Assembly of (Gp0054472, Gp0054536) Wastewater bioreactor microbial communities from Singapore -Terephthalate degrading...
TTGGGGCAAAAGGGATACAGATCCATAGGTACCTCCCGGGAGTGTGAATCTCTCCCGGCTCGATACCGCTCTATTTCTCAATATTTGCTTGCGTCAGGACAAGCTTCGTAACACTAATCGGATTTAGGGCGCGGACGGCGAGTTTCCGGAGGTCCCTTCCCCGATCCGGTAGATCATCCCCAGGCCCGCGTTGAACAGGAAGGCCGACGGATCCGGGCTCTGGCCCGAGAGCCCCTCGGTGCCGAAGGAGAAGACGCTGGTCTCCAGCCGGGCGGTCACGCGCAAACGGCGGCCTAACCGCCAGTCCGCCCGGGTTCCCAGGATCACGCTCCCCAGGGTGTCCGTTTCCGCCGTCCCTTCGTCCCAGGTCTTGGAAAGGGCCTGGTAGCCCAGGGTCCAAACCAGGGTCAGGGGGGCGCCCTTGCGGTAGACGTTCACGTCGAAGGTGTACCGGGCCAGGCGGTCCTGGGTCATGAGGGAGGCGGTCTCCTGGATGTAGAATTTCTTCGTCTGCATGGAGAGGGTGCAGATGGCGTTGTATACGTACCATCCCGCGCTGATCTCCGTGATCTCCTGGATGTAGTCCCCCGCGGCCAACAGGCCCCCGCCCAGGGAAGAGTCCGAGCGGATGGAAGCGAAGACCTTGCCGGGCCATTCCAGCCGAAGGGAGGTGGAAAGCCCGCCCTTCAGGGGGGCTTCCCGGGAGTTGAAGGCCCCCAGGAAGGGGCCCGCGCTGAACTGGGCGAAGCCCAGGTCGTAGGTCAACAGGACCGAGACGAGGTGTCTCAGGATGGGATCCGTCTCGTAGCCGATCCGGTAGGAAAGGCTGTCTCCGACGGAGTCGGATACGGACACGGCGGCGCCCCAGAAGACGTTGTCCGCCGGGAAGGCGCCGACGGTCGCCGCGCCCTGGCTCCAGGGTATGAAGAGGTTGCCCGCCCGGGCTTCCGTCGCGATCTCGAGGCTGAAAAGTGGCGCGGCCGTCAGGGCCAGGATCAGCGCGGCGGCGGCCGCTGCGCGGGATGTTCTCATCGTGTCACCTCGTACAAGGCGTTACGGCTAGATTAAGTTTCGGAAACTCCACCCCCATATTCTATAACAATTGAGGTTTTTTCAAAACTCAGGGAGTCTTGAAAAAGCTACCTTGAAATTTGCGATTGCTTGCGGTTGCAACGCGACCGCAAGCAATCGCAAAGCCACTTTCAATAGTAACCGACTTTTGAAATTGGCTCAATTTCTCAGGATGTCTCGCCCTCTCGGCGAATCTTGACTTAATCTCCATTCCGTATAAGATGATACCATAATGAGCGACTACCTTGACCCGAACAACGAGGAGCTCCTCAAGGATTTTTTCGCCGAGGCCCAGAGCCAGGTCGACACCCTGGAACAGAACATCCTGGTGCTGGAGAACGATCCTGGGAACCGGGACGCCGTGGACGAGATCTTCCGGGCGGCCCACACCCTCAAGGGCGGGGCCGCGACGGTGCAGATGATGGAGCTCCAGGGCTTCACCCACCTCGTGGAGGATGTGCTGGACGAGATCCGGTCCGACCGCCTCAAGGTTAGCGAGGAGGCCGTGGACGTCCTTCTCAAGGCCATCGACGTGGTCAAGGCCATGCTGGAAGCCCGTATGGAGGGCTCGGTCTTCGACGGGGACGTTTCCGCCGTCCGGGACGCCCTGTCCGGCTTCCTTCCCGGCGAGGGGTCGAAGGCCGGGTCCGCGGGCAAGTCCGCGGACAAGTCCGCGGCTTCCCGAGCCGCCTCCAAGGCGGAACCCGCCGCCGCGCCCGCGCCTTCCGCGCCTTCCGCCCGGGGGGTGGCCGCCCAGTCGGTAGCCTCCGCGGGTCTGACGGAGTACGAGATCCTTGAACTCAAGGAAGCGGCGGGCAAGGATCGTCGGGTGTACCGCATAACGATCGCCTTCGACGAGTCCAACGTGATGAAGACGGTCAGCGCCATCCACGCCTTCGCGGCCCTGCGGGACGCGGGCACGGTACTCAAGACCCATCCGGACTTCGAGAAACTCTACGAGGACCAGTTTTTCCCGGAAGTGGACTACTACCTGGCCACGGACAAACCGCCGGAGGACCTGGATCGCAAGGCCCGCATCCCCGAGGTCACCAAGGATGTCCGCGTCACGGAGCTGACCTTCGAGGATGGCGGCCGGCCGACGGTTTCCCCGGCGCCCGGGCCCGAACCGGCCAGGCCGGGGCCGAAGGCCCCCCTTGCGGGTCCTGCCGGGAGTACGCCTTCCCCGGGCGCCGTCACGGAGGACGAATTGGCCCGGGCGGTGGCCCGTAAGAACGCCGGGTCCCCGGCGCAGGCCTCCCCTAAAGCCTCCGCGCCGGATTCCGCGTCCCCCAAGCCCTCCGCTTCGGAATCCGAGGTCCCGGGCGCCGGCCCGGAGGAACATCCGGATGAGACCTCCGAAGGATCCGACCGCAAGGTCCAGGGTCCCAAGGTCCAGCAAGGCTCCATCCTTCGTGTGGACTCCCGACGAATCGACAATCTCCTGAACCTGGTGTCCGAGACGGTCATCAACAAGGCCACCTTCAACCAGATCAGCTCCCAGTTCGCGGAGCTCCAGGGGACCTTCCTGGCGGTCCAGTCGGAATTCCGGGACAAGCTCAAGGAATTCTTCGACGAGGTGAGCGAGGCCCTGGCCACGGGCAAATCGGTCAAGGAGATGAAAAAGGCCCTGCAGGAGCGCTGGGCGGTCCTGGCGGCGGTCCACGACCCCTTCGAGGCGGAGTTCAAGTCCACGGTGGCCAAGTTCCGGTCCACCGCCCAGAACCTGGGCCGCATCACCGGAGAGCTCCAGGAAGGGGTCATGCGGATACGCATGGTGCCCATCAGCCAGATCTTCAGCCGCTTCCCGAGGCTCGTCCGGGACCTGTCCAAGAGCCTTTCCAAGCAGGTGGATCTGGTCATCGAGGGGGAGGATACGGAGCTGGACAAGTCCGTGATAGAGGACCTCCTGGACCCCCTGATGCACTCCGTTCGGAACGCCCTGGACCACGGGGTGGAAAGCCCGGAGGTCCGCCGGGCCGCGGGAAAGCCCGAGACCGGAACGGTCCACCTCCGTGCCTCCAACGAAGGCAACATGATCATCATCGAGATCGAGGACGACGGCAAGGGCATCGACGTGGAGGCGGTCAAGAGGAAGGCGGTGGAGCGCGGGCTCATCCACCCGAACAAGGTCCTGACGGACGTGGAAGCCTTCAACCTGATCTTCGAGGCGGGGTTCAGCACGGCTTCGGCGATCACGAACATCTCCGGCCGGGGCGTGGGTCTGGACGTGGTTCGCCGGCAGATCGAGAAATTGAACGGTTCCGTCGCCGTCACCTCCAAACCCGGCAAGGGCACCAAGTTCACGATCAAGCTGCCCCTGACGCTGGCCATTATCCAGGGTCTCCTGGTCCGGGTGGGCCGGGAAACCTACTCCATCCCGATCACCTCGGTCATCGAATCCCACCGCATAAAGCCGGAAGAGATCCGGATGATCGACAACTACGAGGTCTTCAACGTCCGCAACGACGTTATCTCCCTGTTGCGGCTGGATCGCCTCTTCAGGATCCCCTCCGCGGGCGGCGGCGCGTACAACTTCGTGGTCATCGTCGGGACGAACGAGAAGCGCGTGGGGCTCATGGTGGATTCCCTGATCGGGGAGGAGGACGTGGTCATCAAACCCCTGCGGGACCAGTACACTGCCTCCCCGGGGATCGCGGGCGCCTCGATCCTGGGGGACGGTTCGGTGTGCCTCATCATCGACGTGAGCCAGCTCCTGGAACTGGGGCTAAAGCGGGAGAAGGAAGAACGCCAACGCCTCGAGGGGGCCGTCCGATGAGGACCGGGGGGATTCCAGCATGACCAGCCAGACGAGTCCGATGGACGCCATGATCCTCGAGCGGCCGGAGGAGCGCAAGGAACGGGCCGACAAGGTGGACTTCAAGATGGTCACCTTCTCCCTGGGGGGCAAGGAGTACGGCATCGACATCATGAACGTGAAGGAGATAGCCCGGGCGAACCGCTTCACGTACGTGCCGAACTCGGCGCCCTTCGTCCGGGGCGTCTACAACCTCCGGGGCGACATCATCTCGATCATCGACCTCAGGATCATGTTCCATCTACCTGTCGAGAAGCGGGAAGAGGACGCCCTAGAAAGCCTCCTGATCCTCCGGGTGGAGGATCACGTCTTCGGCGTGATCGTGGACAGCATCGACAAGGTCGTGGGCGTATCCCGAACCAGCATCCAGCCCCCGCACCCGATCTTCGGGGACATCAACGTCAAGTACATCCAGGGGATCGTGGAGAACGCCGGGAAGCTGTATATCATCTTGGACATCGCCAAGATCTTTTCCCCCAAGGCGGAGAAGGAGGAACATCCTTCCCGGTACGAGCCGCCTTCGGGGGCCTCGATCCCGACGGAGATTTCAGCGGCCCGGACAGGGACGGCGCGGCCGGCGGCCGCGGACGCGGAGATGACGGCCGGCTTCGTGAAGGAAGGCCTCTTCTCCTTCCGGCATTTCGCCGTGACCTCGGTCAACGAAACCTGGTTCCGCGCCCGGTACAAGGAGTGGGAGCGGCTTCGAGCGGGCACCGATCTTCAGCTGCATGAGGAGGCGGACGCGGACGCCTTCCTGGAAGGTTTCCTGTCTCCCTATTCGGGAACCCTGTGGGGCGCGGACTACATGGACGCGGTCGCCTCGTTCCTTCCGGATTCGGACCTGCGCTCCTTCAACGTCTGGAACCCCGGCTGCGGCAAGGGCTACGAGACCTGGTCCCTGGCCTGCACTTTACGCAGGAAGTACCCCCAGTCCCGGGTGAAGATCTGGGCTAACGACTCGGATCTCCTGGCGATCTCCATGGCTCCCAACATGGTCTTCGACGCGTCCGCCGTGCCGGAACCGTACAGGGCCTTCCTGGTCAAGGGAATGAACGGGTGGACCTTCGACCAGGCCGTCCGGGATTCGATCTTCTTCGAGTTCCATGACGTGTTGAACAGTAATTCCCTTCCTCCGGTCGATCTGATCGTCTGCCGGGACATGATCTCGTTCCTTGCTCCGGAAGAGCAGAAACGGGTCCTGGCGGATTTCCAGGACAAGCTCAAGGGAACGGGGCTGCTGATCCTGGGCACCCATGAAACCGCCGCGACCGGCGCCTGGAGGCCCGTGGGCTCCGGAGCCGTGTCCGCGTTCGCCAAGGCATGAAAACGGGAGAGTGACATGAGAGTCGAATACATCAATCCCTTCGTGGAGTCCGCGTTCAACGTCCTGAAGGAAGTCCTCCAGGGGGAGGTCAAGCGGGGAGAGCTGTACCTGAAGTCCACATCCATCCCCGTGATGGGCGTTGCCGCCATCGTGGGTCTGGCCGGGGACGTGGAAGGGCGGGTCCTGTTCGACATGGACAAACCCACGGCCCTGCGGGTGGCCTCGGTCATGAACGGGGAAGAGCTCAAGACGATGGACGAGCTGGTCAAAGCCACGATCACCGAACTGGCCAACATGATCACCGCCCAGGCGGTGACCAAGCTGCATGAGCTGGGCTTCAAGTTCGACCTGACTCCTCCCGCCATCTTCACGGGGGAGAACATGGAGGTGTCCGATCAGGACGTGGAAGCCCTCATCGTCCCCATGGAAACCGCCCAGGGAAAGCTTGAGATCAACGTCGCCATCCGTGAACGCGGGTAGCCGCCAGGAGAGCTCGTCATGAAGACCAAAGAGGATTTTCCAGAGATCAACGCCCGTCGTCCGGACGGGCTAAAGCCCGAGGGCACCCCGTACCGGGTCCTGATCGTGGACGACTCCATGTTCGTGGCCAAGCAGCTCAACCAGATCCTCAGCTCCGAGGGCTACCAGGTCGTGGCCACGGCGGGGGACGGACTGGAGGGATACGAGAAGTACAAGGAGCTCTTCCCGAACGTGGACGTGGTGACCATGGACATCACCATGCCCAAGATGGACGGGCTTACGGCCCTCCAGAAGATCATGGAGTTCGACAAGAACGCCAAGGTCATCATGATCAGCGCCCTGGGCAAGCAGGACCTGGTCAAGCAGGCCCTGGTGGCGGGGGCCAAGAACTACATCGTGAAGCCCCTGGACCGCAAAAAAGTGCTGGAAAGGTTCCTGTCCGTAGTCGCAAAGTGAATCGAGGCCGCAAGCGGCGCTTCTGTACTCGGCTCCGTTTCGGTTTCGGCCCAGCTTCGTTCGGCATCGCGGACAATGGGGGGCCGAGCCGCGACGGGAGCCGACATTGACACGGCGGGAGACTTCAGGGTATAAAATCTTGTCCCCGGGGCGGTTAGCTCAGTTGGTTAGAGCACCAGTATGACACGCTGGGGGTCACAAGTTCGACTCTTGTACCGCCCATGGACCAAGCCTTCCAAGGTTGAACCTTGGGAGGCTTTCGTTTTCCCCCCCGGCCCCGAGACGGGAATCCGCCTTTTTCGGTCCGCCTTGCGCCACCTTTGCGGGGACCTTACAATCAAAGAATGATTCCTGCATCCCCTGGGACATCCGAAACCGGGCCTCCCGAACCGGAGCGGTTCCTGGAGCTTCCGCCCTTGGACTCGGCCGGAAACCGCTTCCGCATGGAAGTCTCGGGTTTTCTCATCCGGGCAGGGCTCGTACTCGGGACGGTCCTGTTGTTCCCCAGCCTTCTGTACGCGATCCGGAGCGGAAAGACCGCCCTGGTCGTCGCGGACGGGTCCGCCTATGCCGCCTTTCTTTCCCTGTACCTCCTGAACCGGGGGAAGCCCCGCCTTTCCGCCGTCGGCTTGGTCGGGCTCGTGTTCGGGTTCGGCTGCTACCTTCTGGCCGCGAACGGTCCGGCCGCCGCTGGGACGATCTGGATGGGAGCCGCCGTGGTCCTGGCCGCCGTCCTCTTCGGGACGGCGGGAGGAGCCCTGGGCGCGGCCTTGGTCGGTGCGGCCTTCCTGGCCGTGACCTATGCCGCGTCCCGGGGGCTCCCGTCCTGGAGCGCGCCCTCCGCCTTCCTGGTCATCCTGGGCCTGAACGCGGTGGTGATGTCCCTGGCCGCGGGCTTGGCCGCGTCCTACGTGGCCCGGTCCCTGGAGCGGGCCCTGGCGGAGCGGGAGAGGCTTTCCCGGCAGTTGGCGGAGCGCAGCGCGGCCCTGGAGCGGGAGGCCGCGGAGCGGCTGGGGGCGGAGCGCATGGCCGAGTTCTACCGGGATTTCGACAGCCGCACGGGGCTGCCGAACCGGGAGCGCTTCCTGCGGGAGCTCGAGAGGACCCTGGTTCCGGCGTCCCGCCGCGGCAGGCCCCTGTCCGTGTTGGCCGTGGGCATCCACCGGCCCGGCCTGATCTTCGACGAGTTCGGGCATGTCCAGGGCGAGGCCGCCATAGCGGGAGCCGCGGCCCGGCTCCGGGAAGCCTTCCGGGAGGACGACGTGGTGGCCCGCTTCGGGGACGCCCTCTTCTTCGTGCTCTGTTCCGATCTCGGGAGTCCGGACGACATCGCCGAGCTCCTGCCCAAGGCCTTCTCCGCCTTCGAGCGCCCCGTTGAGGTGGGGAGCCACCGCATCCACGTGGCGGCCGTGGTCGGCGTAGCCCTGTATCCCCACGACGGGGACACCCCGGAGGAGCTCGTGCGAGCGGCCACCGCGGCGTACCACCACGCCGAGGAGGACGGACCCGGGGCCTACCGGGTCTTCGACGCGTCCCTGCACGCGGACCTGATCGAGCGGCTCCGGTTCGAGCGGGCCCTGGCGGGAGCCGTCCGGGAAGGGGCCCTGGTCCCCTGGTTCCAGCCCAAGGTGGACGGCCGGGGAGCCGTGGTCGGGGCGGAGGCCCTGGCCCGATGGCCCCGGCCGGACGGCAGCCTGGGCATGCCCTCGGACTTCATTCCCGTGGCAGAGCGGGCGGGGCTGATGGAGGCTCTGGGCCGGGACATCCTGCAAAAATCCTGCCGCCGGGCCCGGGAGTGGAACGCGGGAGCTTCCGGCCCCGCGTCCGTGGCGGTCAACCTTTCCCCCCAGGCCCTCCGAAAACCCGTCATCGCCGAAGAAGTGCGGAAGGCCCTGGAGGAGACCGGCCTCGATCCGGCCCTCCTGGAGCTGGAGATCACCGAGACCGGCTTGGCCCTGGCCGCGGAGGCGGCGGTCCCCCGGCTGCGGGAGCTCAAGTCCCTGGGAGTATCCCTGGCGATCGACGATTTCGGGACCGGGGCCAGCGGGATCTCCCGGCTTCGGGACTACCCCGTGGACTTCGTGAAGCTGCCTCTGGAGCTGGTGGAACCCCTGCCCTCGGACCGGCGGTCCCGGGCCATCGTGAAGGCCGTCATCGACCTGGCCCACGCCCTGGGCTTCCGGGTGGTCGCAGAGGGAGTGGAATCCGCAGGCCAGCATGAATGGCTCGGCGAGGCCTCCTGCGACCTCTTCCAGGGCTTCCTCTTCGCCCCGCCCCTGCCCGCGGACCGGTTCCTCTCGGCTCTGAAGGAGGGGTATTCCAAGGTGCTGGAGAAGGGCTGACCGTCGGATCCGGAAACCGGTCCCTCCGATTGACACCCTCCCGGTGCGGGCAGAATACTGTTCACCGGATCCGGCGCGGTAACCGCGGGGATCCGGGGAGGAGATCATGGAAGCCGTCCAGAGGGTGCTCTTCGTCGATCCGTCCACGGGATTCTACCGCCTCCGGCGCTACAAGGTCGGGGATTACTTCGGCCCCGTGGACCTGGGGCTCCACATAACGGACCGCTGGCGGAGCCTCAACATCGGGGTGGGGATCTTCGCGGGCTCCATCCTGCCCGGCTCCAACCGTTTGATCGTCAACGGCTTCTCCCCCTGCTGGCGGGGCTTCTACGTCTCCTCCATGGGCGGGGCCGGGGTGGCCTTCGACAACCTCGGGATCAACCTGATCAGTATCGTGGGAAAGGCGCCTGTACCCTCGATCCTCTACCTCAACCGGAGCCACGGGGAGGAGATCGACGTAGAGGTGATCCCCGTCGACCTTGCGGAGGCCTGGTCCCACGGCCGGGGGGGCCTCTACGGCCTTCAGGAACTGGTCCTGGAGAAGTACGGGGGCCGCTACGAGACGGACCCCCGGGTCCTGGCGGTGGGCCCCGCGGCCCGGTCCACGGACTTCGGCGCGATCGGGTCCGCCCCGGTGGTCAAGGGGAAATTGACCTACGTGGACACCTGGGCCGGGAGGGGCGGCTTCGGCTCCAGCATGCTCCAGGAGCACGGCCTGGCGGCGGTGATCTTCGGGGGCACCTTCCTGGACGAGGATTTCCGGGACCGCAAGGTCGCGGACGAGTGGTTCGAGCAGAAGTACAAGCAGAAGCTGGCGGCCAAGGACTTCGAGAGCACCACCAAGTACCGCTTCGATCCCAAGTTCGAGACCGGGGGGACCTTCGGCGTCAACTACGCCACCCTCAAGGGCCGGGTGATGGCCTTCAACTACCGCACAATCTTCGATACAGAGGACTCACGGCTGGACCTCCACAGGCGCCTCATCCTGGACCACTACCTCAGGCAGTTCAACGAGGAGACCATCGGGCCCCGGAAGCAGGCCACCTGCGGGGAGCCCTGCGCCGCGGTCTGCAAAAAGATGAACGGCGAGTTCAAGAAGGACTACGAGCCCTACCAGACCATGGGCCCGCTGTGCGGGGTCTTCGACCAGAGAGCCGCGGAGCGCCTGAACCACAGGGCCGACAGCGCGGGCTTCGACGGTATCTCCCTGGGCGGGGTCCTGGCCTGGTTCATGGACCTCCTGGACAAGGGGGAGCTGTCCGGCGCGGACCTGGGGGTCTCGGGCAAGCCGAAGTTCGACGCGGAAAACTTCGATCCCCTGAGGGACTCCGCGGCAAACGCGGACCTGGCGGAGGACCTGATCGACACTATCCTGGAAAAGCGGGGGATCGTGGACCTCTCCGAGGGGGTGCGCAAGTTCGCCCGGAGGGTCGCCAGGGAGAGGGGAGTCCGCATCCTGGACTCCTTCGTCCACACAGCCAACGGGCGGCGGGGCTGGATGGTCCCCAACCAGTATTGGACCCCCGGGGCCCTGGCCCCCATGGCCATCATGGGCAAGTACTACATGCACTACGGCCCCGAGTTCCTGCCCCCCCGCAAGCTCGGCCGCGCCTGCGCGGAGCGCCTCAAGAAGGAGCTGGTCATGGACAACCTGGGGGTCTGCCGTTTCCACCGGGGCTGGTCCGAGGAGATGCTTCCGGAGATCATGGAGTCCCTCTACGGGAACCGGGACCGCTTCCTGGCCGCCACCGCCGTCTGCGCCAGCCGGATCAACAGCCGCAACGCCTCGGTCTACTGGGAGAGCGAGCGGAACCTGGACTTCGTGGTGAGCTTCCTCAAGCGCCGTCGGGACGTGGAGGGGGACTCGGATCCCGAGCTGGCCCGGTGGATCGAGGACTTCGACCGGGACCGCAAGGAAGCGGGGCTCTCGTTCTGGTACGAGATGAAGAAGGGCATCGACGAGAGCCTTAGGGAGTTTTTCTGAGGCGGGACGCGCTCCGGACAGCGGGCGCTCAATCGGCCTGCGCGAGCGCCCTCCGGGCCTGACGTACCGCCTCATGCCGGGCGAGAACGCGTTCCCGCATCCGGTTGACCCGTTCGAACACGAAGCGATAGAAGGGAACCTTCTATCGAAGCCGGTGATCGTCCAGCACGGCCCGGATGACGGCCTTGGCGGAGCGTTCCCGGTCCACCATTTCTTCGAATTGCGACGCGAAACGCTCCGTCGCCAAGGTTTCGTCCAGGAGGCGAGCGTCCAGGCCGCCGCCCGCGGTGAAGGCGCCGCCGCTCGAGGCGGCTTCCAGGTAGAGATCGAAATTCCGGTACGAGAGTTCCGTTAACGTTAAGGCGGCTCACCGGAACGAAGCTTCCAGGTCCGGGGCGTCCCTGCGGATCGTATGGACGAGTCCGTCGTAGGCTTCGTCGAGTTCGAGGGAGAGCGGCGTTCCGGTCGAGATAGCCTGATACCATCGCTCCAGCAGCCGTTTGTAGGATCCCCGCCCGAAGGTCTTGATCAGGAACTCCGCGCCCCCCTCGGTCGGCAGTCCGTCATAGTTTTCCAGGAAATCGACCGTCAGGACGCGGGCCCGCTCCGATATCGAGGTCTGCGCGGAGGCGATTCGTCCGGGGGCCAGGGCGAGGGCGGCCAGGACGAGGGCCGCGAGGATTCGACTTCGCATGTCTCCTGTATACGGGATTCGCGTGAGGGATCCGCGAGGATGGGGTTAGAGGAAGGTGAATTGATCTCGGAGAACGGCGGAGGCCGCCTTGATTCTCCGGGCACAGGTTCATCCGGTGTAGGATAGACGGCTCACTCTTCCACCCGGGCGAAAGCCGTCCCGGCGTCCTCATCCTCGGGGGGCACATAGGCGGCCAGGAAGGCGAGGTTCAGCCCGCCCTTCCGGGCCCGGGGCTCGTCGAAGTTGCCGGAGGTCCCGATCGTCAGGTCCTCGTAGGGGCTGGCCCGGTCGGGGTAGTCGATGTGCCCGTCCGCGATAAAAAGCCGGGCGCTTAGCTCCGCGGCCCGGGCGGCCAGGGCCGCGGGATCCCGGGGCGGGGCCGTACGGCCCGGGCCGCAGGATGCCAGGAGGACCGCCGACAGGGCTATCTTGAGTATGCGTGCCCGGGCGGCCGTTCGCCGGGAAGAGTCGGGTGCGGACATCGATGAATGTTGCATGCTCCTATACTACGCTCCTTGGGCGGGACGTTCCAGCCGGGCCGCGGCGCGTACACGGGAGGGTACGGCCGCGAAGCCCGAGTCAGGGACGGTCCGGCAGGTTTTCGGCGTCCAGGACCAGGGTGTGGATTCGGTCCAGTTCCACGTAGACGTACGGGTTTCCGTCGTAGTCGTGGATTCCCGCCCCCTTCTCGGGGATTCGAAGTCCCGCGATCTCCTTGGATCCCTCGAAGGGGGTGGACCATCGGTCCTTCAAGCTCCGGCCCTTCACGTCCGCGTAGCGATCCTCGGATCTCCAGTCCACGGGGCGGCCTTCGGCGTCCACGGTCATCACCGCGGAGACGGTCATCCCCGCGTGGGCTATCGACAGTTCCACGCTGTCCGGACCGGCTTGCCGCCATCGGATGGGCAGGCTGAAGTAGGCCAGGG
>Ga0067045_1031523_pt1 | contig 12090 bp, 12 predicted proteins | sample TerdegcTABiofilm_FD_59184 | JGI IMG/M metagenome (GOLD analysis project Ga0067045, IMG submission 59184) | Combined Assembly of (Gp0054472, Gp0054536) Wastewater bioreactor microbial communities from Singapore -Terephthalate degrading...
GGGACCATGAGAGTGACGCCGGTGGCCAGCCACCGGCCACGCCAGGCCGGCTGCCCGCCCCGCCCACGTTGTGGCGATGATGCCTGGAGGCGTCGGATGAGCGACAGATGCCGCGCGTACCTGCGGGAACTGGCCAAGCGCTACACGGAGTACGCGTGCAGCGACACCATGGAGCAGCGGCGCGAGAAGTGGCGGCTGCACAATCGCCTGCTGGAGAAAACGTTCCCCTTTCACATCGAGGACAACGGGACCTACCTGCGCGATCTGCTGCCGCCGCTGCAGTGCGAGGACCAGATCGCTGGCGAACTGGAGGCGCGGCTGCTGCACGCGCTGGTCTCGTACGAGCGCATCGACGACGACCGGATCATCCCGAAGCGCTTCGTGGTGGACTGGACGACCCATATCACCCCGTATTGCGACGAGCTCCGGTTCACGCACGTCGAGGACGGTTTCGGGGGCTCCTTCGGCTATCGGAGCAACACGCCCGTCAAGGACATCGATGCAGACTTCGGCAAGATCCGGAAGCGGACCCTGACGCTGGATCGACAGGCCACCGAACGCCGCGCCGAGCTGGCCCAGGATGTGTTCGCCGGACTGCTGCCGGTGGTCGTCGGTCGGACCGGCTCTTACTACTCGGACGGCATCACCAACAAGGCCGTGCACCTGCTGGGCATGGAGGAGCTGTACCTGCAGATGGCGGCGAACCCCGACGCGGTGCACCGGCTGTTGGCCTTTCTCGCCGAGGACAACCTGGCGCTGGGACGATGGGAAGAGGATCGAGGGCTGCTCACGCTCAACAATGACGGCAATCAGGGGTACTGCTCGGGCAGCTCGCAGTTCACCGACGAGATACCCGGCCGCCCACTGCGCGAGGGCGAACCCATCCGTTCTGCGGATCGGTACGGGTACCTGGAGGCCCAGGAAGCGGTGGGCATGTCGCCAGCCATGTTCGACGAGTTCCTGATGCCGCACTTTTTGCGCCTGGCCCGCAAGTTCCGCCTGCTGAAGTTCGGCTGCTGCGAGCCCGTCCACGGCTTCATGCCGCATCTGTGCCGTCTGCCCGGACTGCGCAAGGTGAGCGTGACGCCCTGGTGCGACCTGCGGCGCCTGGCCGCCAATTGCCCGCCGGACATCATCTGGTCCCGCAAGCCCGTGCCGCTGAAGCTGTGCGGCCCCAGCTTCGATGCGGACGACTTTCGCGCCCATCTGCAGGAAACGCTGGACATCGGCGCTGGGCACTTCATCGAGTTCGTGTTCCGCGACACCAACCGTCTGACCGGTGCCATGGTAGACCGCGTCGCCACCGCGTGCGCGATCGTGCGCGAGCTCACCGGTCACCCGGAAGGGCGCAAGCCGTCGTCGTCGCGAGCCTGACGGCCAGCGCGCGCTCTTGCTCGGGCGTGCGGTCTGTGCTTGCTTACGTGCCCAACCCGGCGGTTTCCGGCATGCGCCAGCGACGGTCGGCGCGCGATGGGCGCGGCCGATGGCCCGGCCGCAGGCGGCACTCTGCGTTCACCTGAACGGAGGAACTCGGCATGTCGATGACCAGCATCGAGCGGATGATCAACACCCTGGCCCGCCGCCCCGTGGACCAGACGCCCATCGCGGTCAGCCCGTGGGGTGCCACTGTCGAGCGGTGGCGGCGCGAGCATCATCTGCGGGCCGATGAAGACGTGGCCGAGCATTTCGGCCAGGACCTGCGCTCTGGCGGGTGGCTCAACTCGGTGGTCGATCTCGATTTCCAGCCAGTGACCCTGGAGGAGACCGAGGAGACCATCCTGCAACTGGACGGCAACGGCGCGCGGCTGCGTCGCCACAAGCTGCACGACAGCACACCGGAGCACGTGGGCTTCACGGTGACGGACCGGCGCAGTTGGGAGGAGTTCGCCAAGCCGCGGCTGGTGCAGTTCGATCGCCGTCGCATTCCGTTCGAGAGCTACCGGGAGGCGAAGCGGTTCGCTGCCGAGAAACAGCGCTTCTTCTGTTGGGCCGGGGTGGCGCCATTCGAGCAGATGCACCCGCTGTGCGGGCACGAACACATGCTCGTCGGCATGGCGCTGGACCCGGATTGGGTCAAGGATATGGTCCAGACCTATGCGGATCTGACGATCCGCCACCTGGAGGTGCTGTTCGCCGAGGAGGGCAAGCCCGACGGGATGTTCTTCTACGAGGACATGGGGTTCAAGCAGCGGCCCTTCATGTCTCCCGCCATGTACCGCCAGATCATGCAGCCGGGTCACAAGCGGTTGTTCAGCTTTGCCCATTCGCTGGGGTGCAAGGTGATCGTCCACTCGTGCGGGTTCGTGGAGCCGCTCGTGCCCGGGCTCATCGAGGCGGGCATGGACTGCCTGCAGGCCATGGAGGTCAAGGCCGGCATGGACATGCCGCGTCTGTTCGCTCGGTACGGAGATCGCATCGCCTTCTACGGCGGCGTCGATGTCCGGGCGCTGATCAGCAACAACCGCGCAATCATCGACGCCGAGATGGACCAGAAGATCCTGCCGGTAGTCACGGGGGGCGGAGGGTACGTGCTGCATTCGGATCATTCGGAGCCGCCGGAGGTCGAGTACGACACCATGCGCTACTTCGTGGAGCGAGGCAGGCATCTGGGGCGCGGACGCTAGCGGACTGCGAGAGCGACGATGCCATTCATCGATCCTCAGGGTCTGCCGCGCCTGGAGCTGTTCCCCGGGGCGCACGCTGGGCTGGCGTGCGGCGAGCGGCTCATGCTGTCCTTCCTCGAACTGGCGGTCGGCGCAGAGGTCCCCGAGCACAGCCATCCGCACGAGCAGGCGGGCCTGGTGTTGGCCGGCCGGCTGCGCTTCCGCATCGGTGCCGAGGAACGGGTCGTGGGGCCGGGAGAGGCGTTCGTGATTCCGCCGAACGTGGTGCACTGGGGGCTGGTCGAGTCGGGGCCGGTGCGGGTGCTCGACTTGTTCAGCCCTCCACGCGAGGACTACCAGGCTCGGTACAGCAGCTTCCTCGCGACCGCCGCAGGCACGGTCCCGACCTAGGACGGGGTCGCGCGCGGCCGAGCGTCTTCTGCCCGGAGCCGGTTTCGCGTCCCGCTGGGGGCGCTTGGCGCTCACTGGTCATTCACGGTCTCGATCATGGCCAGCACGTTCTCTGGACGCGCATCGCCAGGGATGGCATGGGCGGGCGCGAGGATGTACCCGCCATCGCGGCCGATCTCGGCCATGAGTCGGCGGCACTCGGCTCGCACTTGGTCGGGGGTGCCGTAGGGCAGCAGGCGTTGCGTGCTGACGCCGCCCCAGAAACTGAGCCGATCGCCGTACTGCTGCTTCATCCCGTACACGTCCATCACCTCGGGCTGGAAGGGGTTGAAGCAATCCACACCGATGGCGATGAGCTGCGGGAAGACCTCCTGCACCATGCCGCACGAATGGATGCTGACGAATTTCCCCGCGTCTTTGGCCGCCGCGTACTGGCGCGCCAGCCGCGGTCTGAGGAAGGTCTCCCACCGTTCAGGCCCCATCTGCAGCCCGCGCTGTGAGCCCCAGTCGTCCCCGAAGTGCACTCCGTCGATCGGATACTGCACGGCCTGCTCGACCAGGGCAACGTTGTAGTCGCAGATGGCGTCCAGCAGCGCGTGGACGAAATCCGGGGCTTCGATCATGTCGATGAAGAGCTGCTCCATGCCGCGCAGCGTCCAGGCCCGCTCGTACAGCGAGAAGCCGATGCAGAACTGGACGAACCGGTCTCGGCCGGCCGCGACGCGCGCGGCGAAGCCGGCGAACTTGTCGGCGGCGCGGGCGTCGGGGAGGAGCAGCCGATCCAGGTTGCGGTCCGGCAGCACGCAATTGCACACGTTGCCGATGTCCCGATCGCGGCTGCGGTCCCAGCGCACGCCGAACTCGTCCTGCCAGGTGTTCTCGTCCAGCCATCTGTCCAGTGGCCCGGGATTGGCGGCCACGTGGTGGAAGCAGTTGTCGATAGCGTCGCGGAAGGTCTCGCCGCCGCAGTGCGCGACCATGGCGTGATAGGCCTTCTCGGTGAACTCGATGCAGTACGGGGTGCGGTCGGGCTGCTGATGGCACAGCGCCGCGTAGACGCGTTCCTTGTTCGTCATCGCTCGCTCCTCTCTGGCGCACGACATGGCGCCGACAGCCGCTCCCAGTGGGCTTTGCGTCGCCCGGTGCACGGGAGGCCGACGCGCGTCAGGATCACCGACTCGGCACGGCTGCTTCCAGCAGAGCCTTCCGCACCCGATTGGCCGCCAGCGGCGACTGCACGTTGGTGATGGTGGTCCAGCGATAGGCCTCCCACGATCGAGTGTCCAGTTGCAGCAGCGCGCCTTGGCCGCCGGCCGCTTCTGCGGCAGGAACGGCGCCCAACCGACGCACGACCCACCAATACAAGCGGGCGTCCTCCCAACCGTCGCGCAAGCCCAGGTAGGCCGGGCCATACTGGACCGTCCCGCTGGTGGTGTCGTACCAGATGATCTTCTCGCTCTGCTGCCACCAGTGGAACGCCCACCAGCCGTACCCCTGGGCGCCTTCGACCGCGGCGAGCAGGGGGTACACCAAGGCGTCCTCGTAGGGCGTGCGGTACGGCCTGCTGCCACCGCCGTAGAACCAGACCTCGTCGTCCGGGTCCGCGCCCCGCCATTGCCGGAAGTCGTCTTTGAGCGGCATGCCGACTTGCCACTGGTCGCAGTGGGGGTTCATCCGCGCGAGGTCGTCGGGACTCCTGGCCAGCAGTCCGGTGATGGTCGTGAACGGTCGCCACCCGGCCCGGCGGGCGAGCGCTGCGGTGCGCGCGTATGCCGGCAGATCCTCGGGCGAGATCTCGTCGCTGATCTTGCAGAAGAAGCCGCGGAAGCCCTGCCGGGCGAAGTACTGCCTGAGCTGGCTGTAGACCCACACCGCGACTTGCTCGGCTGCCGTCGAGTCGGAACCGAAGCAGGGCCACTGCCAGCGCTTGGTGACCTCCAGATCCATGTAGGTCTCGACGCGGGTCACGCCGTGCGTGCGGGCCACGGCCAGCCACGGATCGAAGTAGCCAAAATCCAGCGCCGGTAGGTGATCCAGCGCCAGCCGTCCCTCCGGTGCCTTGGCAATCTCGGAAAGCGGCGTCCCGCTGTCTGCCAGGCGGATGTACGGCAGCACCGATCCCCAGGCCAGCGTCCAGTCGAGCACGCTGCCGCCCACGCGCGCGTACGCGCCGAACAGGGCGTCTCCGCGCTGCAGGCTGGCCACATCGACTCCGTAGCTGCCGAAGAAGTCGCCGACCGTGGCATAGCCGCGCACCTCGAATGGCCGCTCCTCGGGCAGGCGCACGGGCCAGACGTGCACGCGCAGTGGCAGGCTCAGCGTGCGGTCGCCGGCGCGCAGCACCAGCTCTCCATCCCAGATGCCCGTTCCCAGTCCGGCGGCCGAGACCAACAGCCACAGGCGTTGTGCTGCCTTGCCTTCCACGCGTGTTGCAGGTTCGCTGGACAGGGGTTCGAGCACCACCGCGTTCTCCCGCTCACGCTGCCACGCCAGCTCCACCTGACCGCCGAGGCGGCCCGCCACCGACGCCGTGACCGGCTCGGGAGAACGCCCGTTCAGGGGATGGATGTCCATGTACACGGCTCGCTGGCCGTCGATTGGCAGGTCCACCTCCATCACCTGTGGCCACCGCTCCCTGCCGTCGCCCGTGCCCGTGGACAGCCAGAATCCCTGTTCGCGCTCGGCCGCGGTGAGATCGAGACGGCGCCGCGCGTCCACCCATTCCGCCACTTCGGTGACCGCGGGCGGGGGCAGGCTGCCGAGCAGCTCGCCGGCGAGCCGTGGCCACTCCGGCGCACGTCCCTCGACCACGGCCAGGGCCAACTCGGCTTGCAGCTGCTGGCCGGCCGGCGTCTCGGGGAAGAGCCACTCGAACGTGGGGTTGATCCTGCTGCCCTGCCAGAAATAGAACCGCTCTACACCTGGCACCACGGCCAGCAGGCCGAGGCCACTCACCGTGTCGTGCAGCGCCGCCCAGGGTTCCGGCAGGTCTCCGCAGTACTCGCTGGCAAATGGCCGACAGGAGGGTCCCTGGGTTCCGGGCAGGCAGTACAGATGGTGCTCGCTGAGCGGCTGCGTGCCGGGCACCAGGAAGTTGCGCACCCAGAGTCGGACCGGCTCCTGACTGCCGTTGGCGAAGCCGTACCGAATGCGCACTGCGCGTTCGTCGTGGCGCAGGGCGATGGTCTTCTCCAGTCGCAGGCCGTCGTTGTCTTCTGCCACCAAGCGGACGAAATCCTCGTCCACGGTCTGGCCTAGCTGGCCGCCGTACCGGGCCGTGGTGAACCGCAGGCGGTCGTCGAGAAGACCGCCGATCTCATGGCCTCCCCGCCACAGGGTGACCAATTCGCATTGCGTGGACTTGTCCAGAAGGCTGGCGATGCGGCCGCCGTCCGCCACGACCCGCACGCGCAGCCAGCGGTTCTCCAGCACCCAATCCTGCGCCGGAGGCGCGTCTTCCTCTCCGAAAGCTGTGGCGACCATGGTCAGGACCAACATCAGCGCCGATGCGATCATCGTTCCGTCCCCTTCGTTCGGGTGCTGCGATGGCGCGTCCAGCTCCGTGGCGGCGCCGGGATTTTGCGTCGGCAGCCCAATGGACTCCCACGCGGCCGCGGGCCCGGGCGCCGGCGGCGGCTTCACGGCCGTGCAGGCTCAGGGATGCGGCCGTACAACCGTGCGTACTCGTAGCATTGCCGCACGTTCTCCAACCTCGTATCGCGCTGGACGAAGCCCATGATCTGGAAGCGTCCCGGAAGCAGCGTGCCCGGGTTGAGCAGGCGGCGCATCATGTGCTCGATGGCCGCCCTGGAACCTCGGGCCAGAACCTGATGGTCGGTCTGGGCGTGGAAGGCGAAGTCCGGGCCGAACTCGGTCAGGAACTTGGCGTGATCGACGAACGGGCCGGGACCGTCGATGGTGGTCACCCCCAGCGCCCGGTAGAGACAAGGATAGTGCTGTGCGGCGTACCCGCACAGGTGCAGCCGTCGCGCCCCGGTCGTCATCGCTGCGTAGAGCTGCTGGTGGCAGGGCAGGACCAAGCGGCGGTAGAGCTCGGGCGAGAGCAACTGGAGACTGTCGTCGCAGAAATGGAAGTCAGCATGCCCGGGCAGAACGGGATCGCGGCCGGTGGTCAAGCGGTGCCAAGCGACGATGCGTTGGATCGTCTTCTCGGTGACCACCCGGAGGACGCGCGCGGCGAATTCGGGTGCCTCGTACAGATCGAGGCAGAGTTGCTGCGGTCCCCTGATCTCGGCGGCCTTGGTGAAGATGCCGTGGGTGCTGCGGCCCGGAGGCTGCACCTGGACCGGCCGGTCGAACCAGCTCAGGCCCGCGGCCAGGTCGCACAACTCCTGATACATGGCGAAGGCCCGGCTGCGGCGGACCTGCTGCTCCGGGTCCAGGTCCTCCAGGTAGCCCAGGAGCCTGTCGCGCTCCATGGCCAGCGGCTGCGCCCAGGCGTAGTCGTCCTCCTGGTAGACGGTGCGGCACCCGAAGAACTCGTTCTCCTCCATCCACAACTGCACCGCGATATCCCAGCGCTCTGGCGGCAGCATGTCGCCGACCACGTTCTCCGCGAACCAATGCTTGCCTACCAGTTGGACCTGCAGGTGGATGCGCGGGTCGGCGTAGAACCGGCCGAAGGTCTGGCCCGCGACCCGCAGCCATAGCTGCTCGTCGCAGGCGAAGGTGAGCGGCACGCGCCGATTGGCGCGGTGGCTGTATGCCTGCCAGAGCTCGCGCACTTCCCGCAGGTGCTGCGCACTGGCTGGGCTGTCGGCGGGAATGGTGTGGGTCGGGCGCGCTCCCATGGCCTGTTTCCCAGTAGCGCGGTCTGCACGTGCCGCGCGCGGCAGGTACTCAGCGGGGCCGAATCGGCTGTCGGCGCCCAGTCGGGCGCAGACCAACGTGCACCGCGCAGGCGGCAACGAGGGGGCCCTGTTGCCCCGATCTCGATTGCCGCCGATACTCGCTCTCGACGATCGGATCTGGTCTCCGTGCGCGCAAGAGGCCGGAGGCGCTCTCCCGGGGGCCGGCCGGGACATCGGCGAGGCAGGCTGGCTGGCGCAGGACCGTCGCGGCGCGGTTGGCGGGGGCTCGTGGGCCAACTGACGCGCGATCGCCTCGCCACCGTGGCGGCGCGTCCTTGGAATCCCAACACCAGGAGATAAGTGCATGCCAAGAGGTCGAGACCTGCTGATGCTGGTGGCGGGTATCATGGTGGCCCTCGCCGGACGCACAGTCTGGCAGCGACTGTGCGCGGCCACCCCTACGTACGCGCTCGATCTGGCCAGCGTCCCCAGCGAGAATCGGCTCTGGACCGCATTCCAGGATTTCCTGAAGCAGGAAGACCAGCAACTCAGGGTCCTGCCCCCGCCGGGGGGCCGGAAGCTGGCGCTGTATCAGAGCCAGACGCATTTCTTCGAGCGGTTCCTGGTAGCCGGCGAAGGCGTCAGATGGCAAGAGGAACGGCGTCTGCTGACCCCGGCCGAGCGCATCCGGCGTGTGATCCAGACTCTGGAGCGCGAGTGCGCCACCCGGCAGCCGGACAAGGGCGAGGCGCTGCTGGCAGACCTGCGTCAGGTGCTGGCCGAGCGTGCTGCGGCGCTGGAGGTGCTGCGCTTCTCCAGCCCCGGGTACGCCAAGGAGCTGGTCGACCCGGAGATCGCCGTCACCTGGTCCGTGCTCTGGGACCCGGTGGGCAGGCGCCAGTACCTCCAAGGGAGCGTGGAGGACCTGTACAGACGGCGAGCTAACGAACTGCTGGCAGCGGCGCAGGCGAACGACTGAGCCCAGGGTGCCGACGCCGCGCGCACAACGTGGCCACCGGTGGGCGTACACGCCGTGGTTCGCCGGAGTCGGACACCGGCAGGGGAGGGGAGCGTGGCTCGGACCGTCCGCGCCTAGGAGGTCCTCAGCAGGTCCAGCGTCTTCTCGTCCGGGCAGCCGCCGAAGAACCGATCGAGCACGCGCGCGAACGGCGACTCGGCTCCGGCCACCGCGGCGAACAGGGTCATCGAGGAGCGCAGCTTGAGGTCGTCGGGATAGCCGAAGACATCGGCGGCGGAACGTCCCTGCAGCCCGAGCAGCGCTTCGGTGCACTCGAGCAGGCGGGAGCCGAGGACGGGGTGGGCCAGATAGGCGCGGGCTTCGTCGCGACTGCCGATAGCGTAGTATCTGCTGGTGGCGCTGGTCCCCAGGCCTGCGATCTGCGGGAAGATGAACCACATCCAGTGCCCGCGCTTGCGACCCTGCCGAAGTTCGCGCAGGGCGTGGGGATATGCGCCTTCCTGGGCATCCACGAAGCGCTGCAGAGCGAACGGATCGGCGGGCGAATACGGCTGGTCGGTCATCATCGCGGGGTCCTTTGCCGGCTGATATCGGGCTTCTGGCCGGGCCCGCAGCGGGTCGCTTCGGCGCGCCGCTGGTGGCCGCTAGATGATCCAGTTTCGGCGGATGCTGCGCAGGCTCAGGGCGAACAGCGCCGCACAGAACGCCAGCAGTAGGCCGAAGTCCAGCGCCAACGGCAGGTGCGGCGAACGATGCATCGAACCGTGCAGGACATCGGCCCCGTAGGTCAGCGGCAGCGCATAGCTCAACGGCCGAAGCCAGACGGGAAGCCGCTCGATGGGGAAGAACAGCCCGCACAGGAACAGCATCGGGAAACGGAAGAAGTTCGAGAACGTCTGGGCTTCGAATACCTCGCTGACCGACACGGCGATGAACAGGCCCAGGAACGTCGAACTGATGGCGATGAGCACGATGGCCGGGACGAGCGTCGCCCAGCGGACGGCGGCAAGGTCCATCAGGAACGCGGCGAAGACGACCGGCACGAAGGCGTTGGCGATGCCGAATAGGATCGCGCCGGCAGTCTTGGCCAGCATCAGCGATTCGAGCGGAATCGGGGCCAGCAGAAGTCGTTCGAATGACCGGCCCTTCTTCTCGAACGTCACGGTGACCGACAGCAGGCTCGTCGTGCCGAACAGCACCGACACGGCGATCACCCCCGGCAGCAACGCGGGCACGCTGTCCAGCCCTGCCCCGGAACGGATGAAGAACATGCCCGTCCACGCCAGCGGGAAGATCAGGCCCCAACTGATGTTGGGCGGCTTGAGGTAGTAGGCGCGGAAGTCCTTCGCCAGGATGTTCCAGAAGGCAATCCACGTCTTCATTCGCCGCCTCCCTTGCCAGCCTTCTCTTTTTCCCGCTTCAGCGTGCCCGCCTCGATGCCGGTGATCTCGACGAAGACATCTTCCAGCGACGGCCGAAGCTTGCGGGCCTCGGAGACCTCCGCGCCGCGATCCTCGATCAGCCGCACCAGCGGGCCCACGCGGATAGGCGCCGGCGATTCCACCCGGATCCGGCCATCCCCGACCGCCTGGCAGGTGAGGCCAGGCCAGGCGGCAGCGAGCACATCGCACAGATCCGGCGCTGCGTTGCTGACGGCGAACTGCACCGCATGACGGCCGTCCGTGCGTCGCATCAGCTCCTCGATGGTGTCGGTACGAACGATCCGGCCCCGGACGATGAAGGCTATGCGCCGGCAGAGCCGCTCGGCCTCCTCGATGTAGTGGGTGGTCAGGAAGATGGTCGTGCCGGCCGTGTTGAGGTCGGCGATGAGCTGGCGGATTTGCCGCGCACTGGCCACGTCGACGCCTGTGGTCGGTTCGTCCATGAACAGAATCGGCGGCGAGTGGATGATTCCTGCGGCAATCGTGAGCTTGCGCTTCATGCCCTTGGAGTAGCCGCCGAACGTGCGACCGGCTGCGTCGGCCAGGCCGAAGCGGTCCAGCAACGCCCGGGCCCGCGCTTCCCGGTCGCGCCTGGCCATGCCGTACAGCGCCCCGCAGAAGCTCAGATTCCCGAAGCCCGTCAGCTCGGGGTAGAGGTTGCTCTCGTCCGGCACCACGCCCATCAGGTGCTGGGCGGCTTTGGGGTTCTTCGAGCAATCGATCCCGGCGATGCGGATCGTACCCGCGTCGGCTCTCGCCAAGCCGGTGAGCATGTTGATCGTCGTGCTCTTGCCCGCGCCGTTGGGGCCGAGGAAGCCGAAGAGTTCGCCGTCCCGCACGTCGAAGTCGATGCCCGCGACGGCCTCGACGTCCCCGAAGCGCTTGGCCAGGCCACGCACCTCGATCGCCGTCTTGCCGCGGTCAGCCACCATGCGCGGCCTCCTTCGTGAATCGCAGCCAGATGCGGCCGCCTTGGTCGCCGCAGAACGCGATCGCGTCCGCCGCGACGGTCCGGCAGCCATCGGGCGGAGGGTCGGTCACTTGCGGCTCTGGCACGGGTGGCTCGGGGTATCGCCATGGCACCTGCGCATCTGCTCCGGCGGGCAATCGCCCGGCGTGCCCTGCAACCGCTCGGGATGCTCACAGTCGGCCGTGGCGACGCAGGGGTGGGCGTCCGCGTCGCCGTGGCACTTGCGGATCTGCTCCGGCGAACAGTCCTGGGGCTTGCCCGTCAGGTTGTCCGGCTTCTGGCATCCTTCCTGTCCTCTTCTGCAGCACATAGCGTTGCTCCTTTCGCGTCTGGGCTGGTGCCCTGGAGGGGGTCCAGCAGCTTGTCTATCTGCTCGCGCCACGCGGCGAGAGTCTCCTCATTCAAGCGATAGTGGACGAAGTAGCCGCGCTTCTCGTCGACGACCAGACCGGCGTCGCGCATGATGCGCAGGTGCTGCGAGACTGCTCCCGGCGTCACCTCGAGCCGAGAAGCGAGGGCATTCACGCACAGCGCCCGGCCTTTCAAGAGGTGCACGATCCGCACGCGCGTTTCGACGGACAGCACCCTCAAGAGCTTGGACAGAACCTTCGGGTCATCCATTTTAGTATCCGCTAAAGAACTATCGGAACTAGGTCCTGCGGAGTCAAGCCTCTGGCCCTCGCGCAGGAACCGGCAGCCGTGGCGCATCGTCATGGTGGCGGGCGAGCAGCGGCACGGGCTGCGGGCCTTGGTTTGCGGCCAATCCACGAGGCGTTCTACGCTTGCCCGGAGCTGCACGCATGGCTTGGCGGGGAGTCGCGACTGGTGGCTGCGGTGGCGCTCGGCTTGTCGGACGAGGATCCCGAGGTCCTCG
>Ga0067045_1031522_pt1 | contig 12089 bp, 13 predicted proteins | sample TerdegcTABiofilm_FD_59184 | JGI IMG/M metagenome (GOLD analysis project Ga0067045, IMG submission 59184) | Combined Assembly of (Gp0054472, Gp0054536) Wastewater bioreactor microbial communities from Singapore -Terephthalate degrading...
CGAGCACTCGGGATTGTCGTTTTCGGCGCCTTTTCTTTGTTACTTTCTTTTGGCGCACAAAAGAAAGTAAATAAAAGACTTTCGGGCTGGTAATGAAAAAGAGTGAATACGGCACTTCAGCATATCCGAAAAACCGTTATTTTTATAATGGCAAGGAGATAAATTCCGACAGGATGAATTCCGAGAGTCTGAACTGGTATGATTACGGGGCAAGATTCTACGATCCTCAAATAGGTCGGTTCCCCACACAAGACAGGTTCAGCGAGAGATACTACAGCCTCTCAAATTACCAGTATGCAGCCAACAACCCGGTGTTAATGATTGATGTGAATGGGGATAGCCTTTGGGTAAACTATAAAGGAAATAATATTCTATATGAAAATGGTAACCTTTATAATAGAGATGGGTCAGCTTATACAGGAAAAGGAGTAAAACTTGACAAGAATGGTAATGTTGTTGGATATAAAGGCTTTTTAAGGCAAACCATGAATGCGCTTGGCACAGTTGCGGGAACTGCTGAAGGTGCAGCAATGCTTACAGAATTTCAAGGTTCTGCAAATAACTTCACAATTATGAATTCATCGAACAATCCTAATGGTAATAGAAGTGAGTTTGTTGCAAGTGATCCTGTAAAAGCTTATGCAAATCAAGCAATGACAGACCCTGCTTATGCCACATCCTATGCTGCATTAACAAGTATGGGCATTAGTCTTGCAGGTGGATCGGGAGGCACAATATATTGGAATCCATTGGGAACAACACTATTTACTACTGCAGGACCTCAAACAAACTCAACTATTGATTTAGCACACGAAATGTTTCATGGATTAGATGCGAATAGAGAGTTGCTCGATTCAAGAACCTATTTAGACCCAAGAATTGACAGATCTGAATGGCAAGCAGTATATAGAGAGAATACATTAAGAGAACAGTTAGGAGTACCATTAAGAACTCATTATATTACGGTTAAAGATCCTTTTGGTGTAGTTATAGGAGGAGCAGGGCCAAGAATGATTACACCTGCTAATACCCCAATACTGCCGATTTGGTATACACCTTAAAAATATGTTTTATTATGAAGAATATTTTAATATTATTTGCAATACTGATGATGTCATGTTCTACAAATAAAGATTTAATTACTATAAAATATAAACCTACAAAAACATATCCTAAATACATTCTGGACGTGCCAAAGGGTTATGAATTGAAAATATTTAGTGTAACGTTAGAAAATGAATATCAATACATTTATGAGGACTCTTCAATGATTTATCTAACTAATTTTAAAAATACTCCCAATTATGAGAATATTAAAGAATTAGGAGATAGTATTATAAATTATCGGTTCCAAAATGAAGATTTGACAAAAGGAATTAATCAATTATTGGGTAAAGAATTTGCTATGGCTTTGCCTGATACCTTTGAATTATCTGGAACTGATAATAACTCATTATATTGGAAGGATATAAAAGTTGGTAAGATTAGCATAGGTTATCAGAAAGTGCCTAAAGAAAAAAAGGAATTATTTGACAAGTCATTAAAAACACTAAGAATAAAGTAAAAAAAGCCCGGCAAGTCCGGGTTTTTTGCTTTATAGTGCAGCCACGTTTTTCTGAAAGAAATCCTTAAACTTCTTTTTTGTGAGCATGGTATCAACAATGTAAATGAAATCCATAAGATAACGCCTAAATGGAAATATCAATATTTCAGCTTTCCGGGTTTTTAAACGATTGGGGCGCGTCGGCAATCCGAAAACGTCCTGTCCCGATCTATCAACGATTTTTCTTAAAGAGTCTATATTACACATTTTCTATTAATTTTATTTAAAAGTGAGCTTACTATTTTTGAAAATATAATTTAATATATGGCGATACATTTTAAAATCTAATCCTATTTTATTATTTTGAGGATTGTGTCAATAATTCTTTATATTTGGCAATATTTTCTTTGTAATTAATTTGACAATCTGTGTAATTATATATATCTTGTCGCCATATAATAAATTACATAGTTATGAAAAAAGATGCACCGATTATTAACTTTAATGGGGTGGTTGATTTAACCATTAATTCAAGAGATTCGATAGCATGGAAGCTTTCAATGTTATTAGAGGCTGCTCTTACGAAAGATGTTATAATTGAAGAGATTGCGCGAAAGTATAATTATACCAGGGAACATTTTCATGTAATATATCGGAAATATAAAGAGAGGGGCAGTGCAGCACTTGCCGACAAGCCACAGGGGCCAAAGCGCAATTATAAGCGGACGGAAGAGGTGACCAAACAGATAATACGACACAGGTTTTTGGATCCGGAGGCAAGTTGTGAGGTTATAGCACAAAAGATGCGACAGGCTGGATATGAGATAAGCCAGAGGAGTGTAGAGAGGACCATTCAGGCATACGGTCTTCAAAAAAGGGGCTACATAAAGCAGATTCGGAGACTTCAAAGAAAGAGATAGAAGAACAAAAGACCAAACGTTCAAACGTTAAAGTAAAGATAAGTCCACAGGACAATGAGAGGGAGTTCAGGCAGATGCTTTTCCAAAAGGTATCTGGTACTTGTGCGGGAGTATGGTTATTGGTTCCTGAACTGTTAAGGCTGGGGGCATGGGATTTATTAAAGGCGTGGACAAGGAAAGCAGATACAGACTTTGAACCAAGAATAGCATTACAGGTAGTCAATGAATCGGCTATTTGCATAAACCGTGTAAGGAGGAAGAACTCGCTTTGCCATCAGGGTTTTCAACTGGTAAACGGAATGGGGCGATTGGTTACTGATGAACAGGTACACCTTCTGTTAAACGGTCACACAATGCAACAGGTTGAGGAACTAATTGTCAATTTAGGTCATCAAAGGAAGTTGTCCGGGCATTATCCCGGGGATGTAATAGCGATAGATCCTCACAGGATAATTAGCAAGTCCAGAAGGATAATGACTGAAAAGAAGAAAGTTCCCTGCGAGCCTTCCCAGAAGATGTTGCAAACATTTTTCAGTGTATGTTGTAAATCTGGACAGCCCATCATGGCACATATAGCATCAACAGGGATGCCTACGACAAAAATTACAGAAAGATTAATCCGTGGAACGGATCAAATATTCCGCACAAATGCGCTATTAGTTGCCGATAAAGAGCATTTTACAAATGAGTTGTTAACTATTGTGAATAATCATTATTCTCATCTTGATATTTTGGTTCCGGTAATAAGAAATGACAGAATTGACAATCTGATAAAGAGGCTGGAATATACCCCTTTATGGGCTGGTTATGCTATTGCTGAAACGACTTATTCGTTAAATGACAGCAGGGAAAACTTCAGGCTTATTGCACAGAGAACGGGGGAGAATAAAAATAATTATCTCTATAGTGCATTCATTACAACATCGCAAAAGTCAGCCCGGCAGCTTCTTACTAAAGAATATGACAAACGCTGGAGCGTGGAAGAGTTTTTTAAGTTTGAAAACAGTATGGGTTTAAACAGGGCTTCCACCATGAATCTGAATATAAGATACGGAAAGCTTGCTCTTGCCATGATTGCCCAAGCAGCAACATATCAATTAAGGACAAGGTTAAAAGATGAATATAAAAAATGGAATGCCGAACATCTTGCAAATGAAATCCTGGCATGGTCAGATGGGGATATAAGAGTAGAACAAGATACTATAGTGGTAACATTCTATAATGCCCCGCAGTACTTAGATATGGATGAATATAAAAATCTTCCAGCTGTGTTATCAAAAGAAAATATAAATCCTCATGTGCCCTGGTTATATAATTTTAAACTAACTTTCCGGTTCAAATAATAGTGTAATTTAATTTACCCTTAAAAAATCGTTGATCTATTGGGAGCGCGAATCCCGAGCACTCGGGATTGTCATTTCCGGTGCCCCTGCCTGGCTGCGCCAGTCAGACAGGTTTTCTTTGTTACTTTGACTTCGTCGGGCTCGCCCCGGTCAAAATAAATTTTTCCCGGTGCCCGGTTCTTTTGGCAAGCAAAGAAAGTAAATAAAAGAGTTTCGGGCTGATAATGAAAAAGAGTGAATACGGTTTACCGACATATCCTGAAAACCATTATCTTTATAATGGCAAGGAGATAAATTCCGACAGGATGAATTCGGAGAGTCTGAACTGGTATGATTACGGGGCGAGATTTTATGACCCGCAGGTGGGGAGGTGGCATATGGTGGATCAGTTGTCGGAGGTTAACAGAAAATGGAGCCCATACCGATTTTTGTATAATAATCCAATTAAATTCATTGATCCTGACGGAATGCTTGAAGATTGGGTGGAAAGAGCAAATAAGAAAATTGAATGGGATGAAAATGTTACAAGCGCTGATGATCCTGATTTGCAAAGAGGTGAAAGGTGGCTTGGGAAAAATGTGGTTGTTGCAACACATAACCGGGATGAAAATCTTAATGAACCAATAAACAGTGCAAAATTTGAACTTTACCTTGAAAGCAACAAAGAAGGCCCAACAGCCAGTATTTATGGCAATACTGTTCCATCAGACGTTAACAAATTCGGAACTCTTGCCGAAGGTTTGTACCCTGCAGTTTATACGATTTATAAAGGAGATGGTGCTTTGCTGATTAATGGTGGAGGCGATCTGCCAACTGTAAAGGGTAATCCGAACAACAGCAAAAACTATAATCCTGATGGAACATTAAAACCTGTTGAAAAGCACATAATTAACGAGGTATACTTTCATAAAGGAAATCCCAAAGAACGGTCTTTATACATTAGAGGAATCACACCTGTATCTAAAGGTTGTCAGACAGGACCTCATGGTGAAGGAAGCTTAGAATTATACAGAGATTTTATAAAGTCCACTGAGGGATTTAATGGTTTATATTATTTGCGATCATATAATTAGTTTTGTAAAAAGTTATACTTGATTTAAAGTAAAAGCAAATATTACAACATCATTTTAAACTTTTTAACCATATTAAAACATGAAAAAATGGGTGTCAAAATTTAAATCATTATTATTTATTTTACTATCATTTATATTAACAGCATACTTTTTTCAAGATAAGAAATCAAAAAAACTTGAGGGAACTATATGGGTTGAAATGCAGGATTCTATTCAGGTATCATCTGAATATTTTTCTTGTAAATATTTTTTTTATAAGAACAACAAAGCGATATATTTTAATTGCTACGAAGGAGACACTATTTTTTGTGAATATATTTTTAAAGGAGACACATTAATAATAAATCACTTAAAAAGTTCATGGGATAAAACTTTCCCGGAGGGATCTATACATCGTTTACAGAAGTACAAAATTTATTTTTATCCCCGAAATGAGAACTATTTGATACCTTTATTTGTAGAAAATTCTTGGTTTGGGCAATTAGAACGAACTCCAATTATTAATTCATTCTATTTGAAAAAAATAAAACAATAACAAATAATACTTACCTGAATTTAAACCGCTGGTTAAGTTGAAAGAAATGAACTTAACAAAAAAGTAACTATCAATTATCTTACAAACACCTCACCGGTTCAGGGCTGGCATGTTACAGGCGATTACTCATACAGTTCATTTAACTACCCTGTTAATTCGCTATATATAGTTGAGACAATTGATGAACAGGGTAATTATTCAAGAGAATATACTGATAAGCTTGGACAGGTAGTTAGAAAAGAATCGAAGGTTGGGAGCGAATGGTATCGTACGGCCTACATATATGATGATTTTGGTTTGTTGCGTTGTGTTGTTCCACCGGAGGCAGATGATCCAAACACAGAAACATTATTGTGTTACTATTATTTATATAATGACAGGAACCTTCTGATTGAGAAGAAGCTTCCGGGAGGAGGCATTATAAAGATGGTTTATGACAACCGCGACCGTTTGCGCGCCACCCAGAACAGTGAGCAGGCTTCCGTTAATGAATGGTCATTTATAAAGTATGACCAGTTAAACAGGTCAATAATGACCGGAGTTACTAGTGTCGAAGGAGGGCTCGAAGAAGTGAAGTCTTTGATCCAGTCAGGCACAATGAATGAAACGGAAACTTACCCCAGTACATTTGGATACACAAGCACATCTTTTCCAACAAGCGGAGGAATAGTATATACTGTAATATATTATGATACGTACGATTTTAGAGATAGTCTTGATTTATCTAACAGCCTCAAAGACAGCCTCAAATCAAACAGATACGATCAGGGTAATTATGATTTTTCAGCAATTACCGACCTTATTCCCGCAGGAAGGATTACCGGCAGCATGACAAAAATTATAAACTCCTCCTCAGATAATTTTCAGGTTCCAATAAATGAAGCATATACTGTTCACTATTATGATAAATATGGCAATATGCTGAGAGTTATTAGCAAAGATCATATGAATGGTATTAATGTTACAAGCAATGTATATGAAGATATCACTTATGATCTTATTAAAACAAAAGAGGAGTATTACCGGGGTAATGAACATATCATTTTGGAAAAAAGATATACATATGACCATACAGGCCGGCTGCTTGAGACGAAACTGAAGGTTAATGATCAGGATGAAATAACTATGAATTTATTAAAATATAATGAAACAGGAACTCTGATTAGCCGGTATTTACATTCAGACCAGATCGAAGGAGAGCGAAGCTTTGTACAGAAGGCCGACTATCATTACAACATCCGGGGCTGGTTGACGAAGATAAATGATCCGGGCTTGGGAGAAGATAATGATGTATTTGGGATGAGGATATTTTATGAACAGACAGACGGTTTGGGTGGCCTGTCAGCCGGGGAGAGTTATTATAACGGGAATATAAGTGGCATAAAATGGGGGATAAGAGATGAGCCTGTACGAGGGTTCAGGTTTACATACGATAATCTGAACAGGCTTCAGCAGACCGGTTATGCTGAAGGTAGCGGACTGAACCAGAACCAGAATTATTATACTGAAGACATAACGCAGTACGATAAAAACGGAAACATAAAAAGTCTGCAGAGGAAGTATAATAATAATCTGGTCGACAACCTCGTTTATATGTATGTAAACAATAACCGGTCGAATCAGTTGCTGAGGGTTACTGATTCAGGAACGGGCAGTGATGAGTTAGATGATTATCCGGGCAGCAGTGTTGATTACACTTACGACAGTAATGGCAATATGACGTTTGATGGTTCGAAGAGTATTAACATTGGCTACAACCGGGTATTGAATCTGCCGGTTGATCTTGATTTTGGCAACAACAGGCGTATTTTTTTCCATTACGATGCCACGGGGCGGAAGGTAATAAAGCATGTGGTTAAGTCAGGGGTTCCTGATGAGGTTATTCAGTACAATGGTAACATTGTGTATGAAGGAGGACAGTTGAGTTATATTTTGACGGAGGAAGGTCGGTTGGTGGCTGACTACAGCCAGTCGCCGCGGAGGTTTTTGTACGAGTACTGGCTTAAGGATCATCTGGGCAACACGAGGGTTGTATTTTCTGGCAAGGATTTACAGGGAGGAGTTGAGATACTTCAGAAGGCAAGTTATTATCCGTTTGGTCTGGTAATGAAAAAGAGTGAATACGGCACTTCAACATATCCGAAAAACCGGTATCTTTATAATGGCAAGGAGATAAATTCCGACAGGATGAATTCCGAGAGTCTGAACTGGTATGATTACGGGGCGAGATTTTACGATCCTCAAATAGACCGGTTCCACACACAGGACAGGTATGCTGAAAAATATATCAACTTCTCACCGTACCAGTATGCTGTAAATAATCCTTTAAGATATATTGATATTAATGGTGATTCAATTTCAGTATCGCAAGCCTTTCTTAAGAATGAGCTTGCTTCAAAAGCTCTTTCAGCTATTTTATCGACAGAGGCAGGTTATGCTTATTTTTCAAAGTTTGCGGCTAAAGGAGACGCAATAACAATCGGAGATAAAGTCTTTTCTTTTGACAAAGATGGGACATTCAGCAAAAGTGGCATCGATCTTTTATTTGATGTTGGTGAATTACCGGATTTAAAATCTGGAGTTACAAGACCAGAAATAAGTACTTCAGACAATGGATTAGATTTGTCAATTGTAATTGATACTCGCCATACAAAAGATGCATTTAATACTGCTGAAACTATTATTCATCAAGTTTTCCTTGAGGCGAACTACATGTCGAATGATTTTGCTAAAGATGGCAAACTGAATTATGATAATATATCTAGTTATGTGAAAGATACTTGGTTAAAAGGGGATGTTGCTAACTATGGGCATATGCAAAATTATATGGATAGAAAAACTTATGGCGGCGAAAATCTTCTTTGGCCAGGTACTGGATACAGGGTTCTACTGGACGTAAACAAGACATTAAAATCAGGACTTAGCAATCAGCAGATACAGAATACCATGTCTGATTTTATAGGTTTTTACGGAAAATTATTTGGAAAATTTTAACAATAAGGGGATGAGATACTTAATTGCATTTCTTTTATTGATTTTTCTTTTTGCATGTAGAGAGAATAAATGTATAATCCATTACTTTGACCAGTACTCAAAAGAGAGCAAGCTCTCCATAAGAAATATGTTAATAAAAAAGATTAATCCACTAGGAAATAATGTTTATGAAGTAACTATGGAAGGCAGGTCAGGAGATTACTGGTTTTACGAGAATTTTTTAGAGAAGTATGTACCTGGTGTGGGCATTTATAGGAGAATTGATGATAATGAATATATGCTTCATTACAGATTTGACAGCTCTATGGTTGTACAAAAAGTGTATTGTCCTGAAGGATCTAAGATATTATATCCCAATATTACCCTGAGTGAAAAGAAATCATATAGCGTTAATGGTAAGAATTTTTTTATTTTCAAATATGCTGAAAATTATGGCACTATTGGGATTATATCTTATTTCCTTGAACCATTTGGATTTTTTGCTTACGATTTAAATAATGGTTATTATCTCCTTTGTAACAGATCATCAGATTATAATAAAGTTAATAAAGATATACTTAATGTTATTTGTGATTCATTAATTAATGATACCTGTTTTTTCTCAATTTATAGAATTGACAAAAATAATCCATGCTTTAAGAATTTTCTTGAAAACATTACCCCATTGGATACTGCACTGTAATTTATAAGAAACTGACTAATATAGATATATTTTATAATCAGAAACTTACCTCCACGTTATACCAGATATCTGTATGCCTTCGGCGTAGTGTCTTTTACTTTTTTAAAGTCGCTTTTTCTTACCCTCTTTAGCAGGTCAAAAGTTCATCAACCTTTGGGATAGATTGAATTATTTATCAGAAACCTTTTGTTTCTAAGTCGTAAAGAACTGATTTTGAAAGCATAAAGTGCCCTTTGCTTTCCGCCCTTCGCTCTTTGCTCTTCGCCCTTAGGGCTGTCTTGATGCCGGCTTGCGGCGACCGGCGACCGGCCACCCGCTTTTTACCTGGAACCTTGAACATTTCCCCATGCCCCATGCTTTTAACAGCACGCGTATTTACGCGGAACGCTAAACGCGGAACCTCCAATTCCTTTTGGTCTGTTGATTAAAATCCTTATTATGGCACTTCAGCTTATCTTAAAAACCGGTATCTTTATAATGGCAAGGAGATAAATACCGACAGGATGAATTCCGAGAGTCTGAACTGGTATGATTACGGGGCAAGATTTTATGACCCGCAGGTGGGGAGGTGGCACAATGTTGACCCGTTGGCAGACCAAAGAAACTGGATAAGTCCATATAGTTATTGCCAGAATAATCCGGTTATGAGGGTGGATCCTACGGGGGCGTTGGATGATAATTACACTGTTGATGTCCAAGGTAATATTACCATGGTTGAAAAGACGAACGATGATTTTGATGTTCTTTATACTAAAGAGAGTTGGGATAATGGGACGAAAGATAACTCAATCACTGTTGATAAGGGTGTCTTGGACAAAAAATATACCCAGTCAGTAAAAAACCCTCGTGATAATAAATGGTATAAATATGATGTGCTTAAAGTTAGAGGAGATGATAAAGCGAAAAATCTTTTTGAATTTGTAGCCAAAAATTCTAATGTTGAATGGAGTCGGTCAATGGTAGGAGTTGAAGGCAATAATGGCTTGAACTATCTTACGACAAGTCATTTAGAAGGCACCGACTATGGCGGTGGCCACCTGTATAATACTCAACTTTTTTCATACACTTACAGAGGTAATGACCATAGTCATGACAATAATACAACTACGGTTTCTTATGGAGATGTGGGATTTGCTACAGAGATTCAAAAATTGCATCCAAAAGCGAAATTCAACATTTTTACTCCTATTGATGGCAAGTATACGCCTTTCGATAAAAACTCTATACCCGGACTTTTACCAGAATTTGAAATCACAGCACCAAAGATTAAAAAATGAAATTATTTATAAAGAATTTTTTGTTTATTCCATTGATCTTCAGTGGTTATTTATATGCTCAAAATAGTAGATATTTAAAAGAGTTATCTTTATTGACAATTAAAAGTCAACAGTTTGACTCAATAATTTCTAATTCAATTTGTTGTTTAAAGAATTGTAATTATTATTCAAAAGCCATTGTTTTCAGGGTTACTATTGCAGAAATAAGTGATAGCACTTATATTGATATCGCAGCTGTTCACGACAAAAAAATAGCATTAACAGATCTTTATGGCAATCCTTTTGGATACTATTTTTTCTGGGAGCATTTGTTTATTGTTTTTTGCGACACACTCCCTGATATATTTGAACAGGAACAATTTAAAAAGCAGTTTTGGATTAATGACAAACCGGATATTTTACTTATTGCAGACTATCCGGAATGGCTTTATTTATTTCAGGATAATAAATTCTTTCTAAAGAAGGCAATTAATGAGTGTAACAAGAAATAATAACAATAAGAAAACTCCGTTCCCGGAGCTTTTTTATAGTGCAAATCCTTGTAATCTTATTCTGGTGATAAAAGCATCAAGAAAGGCGTACACGTGTTTTGTGTCTTCATCCGACATTTTAGAAACTTCCTCAATTCTTCTGATGGTTCCGGCATCGAGTTCCAGATCTGTTTTTCCTACAAGGTAATCTAAAGAATCACCCAACGCATTAGCAATTTTGGTGGCCATCTCATCGGATGGTTTTAACTCGTTGCTTTCATATCTTCCGTAAGCATCGCCGTCAATATCAAATAACTTACCCATGTCCGACTGGGACATTTTTTCTTTTTCCTGATCATTGTGCAACGTTGTAAGCCTTCGGCGTAGTGCCTCTTGTTTTATTAATAATTCTATTTATTAGCCTTTCGGGCAGGGTAAAAGTTCGTCGGGCTTTTGATCTGTCTTAACGCTTCGCTGTCCTGACGCTTCGCTGTCCTGATGCCGGCTTGCGGCTACCGGCAACCGGCAATCGGCCACCCGCTTTTTACCTGGAACCTGGAACCTTTAATATTTCCCCATGCCCCATGCCCCATGCTCCATGCTTTTAACAGCACGCGGATTTACGCGGAACGCGAAACGCTAAACGTGGAACCTCCAATTCCTTTTGGTCTGTTAATTAAAATCCTTATTATGGCACAACAGCTTATCCTGAAAAACCGTTATCTTTATAATGGCAAGGAGATAAATTCCGACAGGATGAATTCCGAAAGTCTGAACTGGTACGATTACGGGGCAAGATTTTATGACCCGCAGGTGGGGAGGTGGCATACTTTAGATCCACTCTCGGAATCTTACAGAAGATGGTCACCTTACAATTACGCCTTAAATAATTCAATCAGGTTTATTGATCCGGATGGTATGGCAGCCTACATGCCAAACGATTATTTTGATATAAAAACTGGGAAATTCCTTGGTACCGATAAGGATAAGGAGCATGATGATGTAAGGTTGATTTCTAGCGAAGACTGGGCAAAAAGCAGAAAAGAAGATGCTGAAAGTCCGATTTCAGGTAGCATATTACTTAAAGAGATTAAAGAAGATAGAGATTTCAAATATCTGTCGTTAAATCACTGCTGTCCAAAATAAATATTTCTAACAAAACCTGCAACTGATATTCAATGTTTTATTGTTGATTTTGGACGGATTTTAAAAACAAACCCCTTATCCTGAAAACAACGACAATTGATAGTCG
>Ga0067045_1004258_pt1 | contig 12084 bp, 9 predicted proteins | sample TerdegcTABiofilm_FD_59184 | JGI IMG/M metagenome (GOLD analysis project Ga0067045, IMG submission 59184) | Combined Assembly of (Gp0054472, Gp0054536) Wastewater bioreactor microbial communities from Singapore -Terephthalate degrading...
TGCGGGGTTTTGATGAGATTGCTTCGTCGGCTTGTTCCTCGCAATGACAAACACGATGTATCTGTCATTGCAAGCAGTTTTCTTTTTTTGTCATTGCGAGCGAATGAAATGAGCGAAGCAATCCAATAAATAACAACAATACAAAATACTATGACTAAAAATTATTACATTTACATAATGACAAACATAAAGAATACTGTACTGTATACAGGCGTTACATCGGATTTAAAAAAAAGAGTATATGAACATAAATCCAAATTTGCCGATGGTTTCACAAAAAAATATAATATCAATAAACTGGTTTATTACGAGATATATGAAGAAATAGAACAAGCAATATCACGGGAGAAAGCAATTAAAGGTGGCTCGAGACAAAAGAAAATTGATATGATAGATGTTTTTAATCCTGAGTGGAAGGATTTGTATCAAGACATATTGTAAGTTTTGATGAGATTGCTTCGTCGCTTTGCTCCTCGCAATGACAGATGCGGGGTTTTGATGAGATTGCTTCGTCGGCTTGTTCCTCGCAATGACAAACACGATATATCTGTCATTGCAAGCAGTTTTCTTTTTTTGTCATTGCGAGCGAATGAAATGAGCGAAGCAATCTAATAAACAACATAGAGGAGTAAACATAATATGAAAACCATTGAGGAAATAAAAAATATTTTATCAAAACATAAAGAGGAATTAAGAAAAGAATATAATACCTCAGAACTCGGAATATTCGGTTCGTACAGCCGTGGCGAACAGAAAAAAACAAGCGACATAGATATTCTTGTGGACTTTTCCAAATCGCCTGATCTTTTGAAATTTATTGAGTTGGAACGCAAACTTGAAAATTTGCTTGGCTGTAAAGTTGATCTGGTACGTAAACCTGCAGTTCGTAACGAGCTGAAAAAAGTTATTTTAAGTGAGGTAATCCGTATATGAGCAGGAATTATGCGCTTTATATTAAAGATATTATTACCTGCATAAATCAAATAGAAGAATTCGTATGCGGGATGAGTTATCAAGAATTTGTTTCCGATGATAAGACATGCAGTGCGGTAATACGAAAACTTGAGATAATCGGTGAGGCGTCGAAATGCCTGCCGGATTCCATAACCAGCAAATACAACGATATTCCATGGAAAGATATGGCTCGGATGCGTGATAAAATCATTCATTTTTATTTCGGTGTAGACACGGAGATTGTCTGGAATGTAATCAAGAACAGGTTACCGGAAATTAAAAAACTTATGTATAAAATTTATGAACAGGAAACAGAATAGTTGTTATGCCGCATAAAGCATTTATAACCAACAGTAAAGATGCAAAAACACTTAAAAAACGCCTTTCTCAGCTGATAGAACACAGCAAAGAGCTGAAATTCCTTGTCGGTTTTTTCTATTTCTCCGGTTGGCGCGAACTGCATGAATCTTTAAAAGACAGGGAAGATATCCTGATAAAAGTTCTTGTAGGGCTGAATGTAGATACTTATCTGGATAAACTTATTGAAATTAGTGATGATGATAAATCGCTGTGCAACGAAGAGAAATCGGATAAATTCTTTGCTTCTTTAACTAACTCATTAAATGCGGATGAGTTGGATATTGAAGAATTTTACGAACAGGTGAACTTCTTTATTGAACTTATAGAAGAAAACCGTCTTATAATCCGCAAAACAGCCGATCCGAACCACGCTAAGCTTTATATTTTTAAAATCAAAGATGAATTACAGGGAATAGCGGATACTAAATTTATCACAGGAAGCAGTAACTTAACGCGTGCTGGAATACTTGAGCAGAACGAGTTTAATGTAGAAATCGGCGATTACGGAACCGAAGATGCGGAATCTTATTTCGATTCGTTATGGGAAACTGCAATTCCGATAACAGAGAATTCCCAGCGCAAAATTGATCTTATAAATACAGTTTTTAATAAAACGCAGGCGGCAACAGTTTCGCCATTTGAAGCATATCTATTGATATTGAAAACATATATTGATATTCAGGAACAGAAAAAAGTTAAACCGCAGGTTATCAGATTGCTTGAGAAACGATATAAAAAGTATTCTTATCAGGAAGATGCGGTAAATCAGGCTTTAACAATACTTGAGAATTACAACGGGGTTATAGTTGCCGATGTAGTAGGGCTTGGAAAATCGATTATCGCCAGTATGATAGCTAAAAACACCGGAAAACGAGGGTTGATAATCTGCCCGCCGGGTTTAATGGGCGATAAAAACGCCAAAACCGGCTGGAATAAGTATATCCATGATTTTCAGTTGTATGACTGGGAACTAAGATCATCCGGTGATCTTGAGAAAGTATCCGAGTATATTCGGGATCATGGCGAAGATATAGAGGTTGTTGTAATAGATGAAGCTCACCGGTTCAGGAATCAGGATACTTCCGATTATCATTATATATGCGATAATATTTGCCGAAACAGGCAGGTAATCCTACTTACCGCGACACCATTTAATAACAGCCCCGCGGATATATTTTCGTTATTGAAACTGTTTATTATCCCCGGCAAATCGAAAATAACTCTGGATGAGAATCTTGAAGCAAGGTTTACAGCATACAATTCTCTTTTCCGCAGGCTTTCTTATATATTCAGGTATCATAATTCACGCGATTCGAAAAAGAAAACCCGCGCTCAGGCTTACTATTTAGAGATTTTCAAGGATTTATCTGTTGATTTAACCAAAGTTAGAGAAAGAGCTAATGAACTTGGAAAAGCAATTAGGGCAGTAATAGAACCTGTATTGATTAGAAGAAACCGTATCGATTTAAAAGAAGACCCTGTTTACAAAAAAGAAATTGACGAACTTTCCGAGATGGAACCGCCAAAAGAACTTTTCTTTGAGCTGGATTTAAAGCAATCCGCATTTTACGATGCAGTAATAAACGAGTATTTCGGAGAGGGCGGCCGGTTTAAAGGAGCGATTTATCAGCCGTTTTTTTATGAAAAAGAGCAAGACGAAGACAAGCTGGACGAAGAAGGCAACAGGGTATTCCAGCAACAGCGCAACTTGTATGATTTTATGCGCAGATTGCTTGTTAAACGATTTGAAAGCTCATTTGGAGCTTTTAGTAATAGTATAGCTACATTTATTGAAGTACATAAATGTGTTCGTAAATTTATAGATAATTCAGGCGGGAAATATATTCTTGATAGAAAACTTGTAGAAAAGATATATGAGAACGATTTTGAAGAGATTCAGCAGGCTCTTGCAGAATTTACACGCCAGCTTGACGGGAAGACTGTTCCTAAGAATAATCGTATTTATGATGTAAATAAATTTGAATATAAGAATGAATTTATATCCGATATTGAATCGGATATTGAACTATTAACTGAGATAAAAAACAATATTGAAAAATTAAGGTTGGTTGAATCCGATCCTAAAGCGGAAAGGCTTGTTAAGGAAATTGAATCAATCTTAAAAGAAATACCCGAAGATAACGAACCATTAAGAAAAGTAATCGTATTTACAGAATACGTGGATACAGTACATCATTTATTGCCGTGGCTTGAAAAAGAATTTGACGGTAAAGTATTCGAAGTTGACGGCACATTAAGCAGTTCCAAATCGGATAAATTATTGGCAAATTTCGATGCGAGTATAAAAAAACAAAATCAGACCGATGAATATGTTATTCTTCTGACAACCGATAAGTTATCTGAGGGAGTAAACCTTAATCGCGCCGGCGCAGTTATAAATTATGATATTCCATGGAATCCAACCCGCGTAATACAACGTGTTGGAAGGATAAACCGAATTGGGAAAAAGGTATTTAAAACTCTGCGTATTTATAATTTTTTTCCGACAGAAAAGGGCGCAGATATTGTAAAAAGCCGCCAGATAGCCAGCCAGAAGATGTTTCTTATACATAATACTCTCGGTGAAGATGCAAAAATATTTGAGTTGGATGAAACACCTACCGCATCTGCCTTATATACAAGGATAAATGCTAATCCTGAAGATATGGAAGATGAATCATTGTTGACAAAGATCAGGAAACTGTTCTTTGACGTATCGCATGATCATCCTGAGATAGTATCAAGAATAGTTAATTTGCCTGCAAGGGTAAAGACAGCAAAATCATTTGATAAGAATTGCCTGACTGTGTTCAGGCGCAAAAAGCTCGGTTTGTTTATCCAAAATATTGAAGATACCTCTGCTGAGAATCCTGCCGTTAAATCTATTATGCTTGAGCAATCACTTCCGCTTATTGAATGCGGTATTGACGAACCTCGCTTGAAATTGAGCCTGAATTTCTGGAAATCGTATGAGAAAACGAAAAATTATTCAGAAGTTTTTAAAGCGGCTAAAAGCGATATTTCTCTGGAAGTTAAGGCATTGAACAATCTTCATAGTTCACTTCAGTTTTATAAAATGGAGATTGAAGCGTACATCCCTTTTATTAGAATGTTGATCGAGGATCTGAGAGATTACCTGACTTTATCGAAATACTCAATTAGACGGCTTGCGACATTTGACCTTCAGCCGAATAATCCTAAAGCATTGGCTGAATTGATCAAAGCATTAGATTTTTTGAAGATAACGTTGGGAGAAAACTATCTCGATACAGTGAAAGCAAGAATCGGCTCAATAAAAAGCGAAATAATCATTGCTGTGGAGAATATCAAGGGATAAAAGATAGAAAGGTATATGCCATTACTTCATACTGCAATTATTAAATCTCCAGAAAATAATCTCATAATTGGAATAAAAAATTCTATTTGGGGAGCAAAACGCAACTGGTTACATGAATTCAAACCAGATGACTATCTTTTGGTTAGAGTTGATGATTATATTGTAGCTTTAGGCAAAATTATTGGTAAGCCATATACAGACAGCACAAATATTTGGCCTGATCATGTATATCCCTATAAAGTGAAAGTAGATTTTTTTTATTATTTAAACCAAAAGGATAGAATTAATTATAGAGAACATTCTGAAATATATTCCATTATAAAAAAAGAGTTACCTGAATCATTTGCATTTTTAAATTGTAAGCATTTTTCTGAAGAATCATCCAAACGGATAATCGACATAATAAAGAGCAAACCCAATTCAATTGATTTAGTAAAAATAAAGCCACCTTTACCTGAAACAGCGGTAATAGAAATGGAATTTAAAGATATTCAATCAAGAGTAATCTATGCTTTGCTTTCTCTGAAAGAAAAAGATATGTTCCTTTTAGAGAATAATCTTAATGAGAGAACAATCTCCCATAAATTTGTGGAATACCTGCAAGCTCATTTTTCACCTGTTTGGGATGTAGACTGCGAATATAACCGCAATCATGATGATGTTAAAAGATTAAAACTTCCCATAGAACATGATTTACTAAATCATCCGCAAACGCCGCTGGATGTTTTTAAATTTATTTTTACCCATGAATTAGTTCATGTAATAGTACCGCATGAGAAAATTGATGGGAAAGTAGTTGCGCATCCACCTAAATTCTGTGATTTAATGAAAGAACGTTCTCCAGAAAAAGATGGTTCATGGGTATGGATTTATTTAACGTTTATGTGGTGCGTTAAAATTGATTATAAAAAAGAATGTGTCTTTGTTAAGAAAAACTGGAAAAAATTTATGACTAACGATAGACAACCAATTTCTTTCTTCCTTGATATGATAGATAAATGTTCACATGGAGAACCAATTTTATAATGAACCAAGTGATATTATTATTATATATCATCGCGGGTCCTTCCAGCGGCGGGCGGTAATGCGGGTAAACAAGGCGCGATGTGTCAGTGATGCTGAAAAATATTTTTGTATGTCGTGGTCGTACATTTTGAACGAATTTGAGCTCAAAAGAATGTAAAAACTGCGACATTTGCGACACGCAAAACACGACATCATGTCGCGTTTTAGGAATAAGCTTGATATTGGTAAGGATTATTGCAAATGTTGAATATTATTCTATTGATTATATTAATTTTTCTGATTCACCGGGCACAAAATTTTTTCCATCATTCCATTAATTAGTATACGAAATCATGCATAAGAACCTTTCGAAAAGTTCTGTTTTTAACAGGTACGGGAAGGTAGTATAATTATCACAAGTATTTCAAAATAGTCTGATTGCGAAAACTGATTTTTGGTGTTATAATTATTATATAAGAATAAAAATGTAATTTCTTACATGGGAGCATAATATGAAAAAGATATTTTTTGTTTCATTGATGTTGCTTATATTCTCAAGTATCGGCTATTCGGCAGTAACCACAATCGACGGGGTTATCACACTTGATTTCTATGAGGATACCCAATTCGGCAACAACCGCTGGATACTGGATTTTACGGTGAATGATGTCGGCGGGGATGGAAGTGGAGCTATTGCTTTTAGTTTGCGGGTATGGAATTATCATTTGAGTTATAATAATGAATATAATTCTCCATCTGAATATTATATTATTGGGGAGTATCATCCGATGCCTGGTTATGATATATCTATTCCAGTAATAGGAACAGATATGGGACAACTTTTAACGCCGATAGGAACAAAATATCTCTTTTATGCAATACCAAACGAAAATTACTATCCTTCAGATATTGATTATGTTCCTACACTAGGGGTTTTTGACATAGATATTAACGGAGAAAGAGTACACTTAACTGGTCCTGTCGGATTTTCCGTTGCTCCTGTTCCTGAACCTTCGGTTATGTTCTTGCTTGTTTTTGGGATATTCATTCTGAAATTTATTCAAAAAGCAAAATAAAAATTGAACTCACAATCAGTTAAAAGGAGTAGTTCAATGAAGAAAAGAATACTTTTATCTTTTCTTGGTGAAGGGGTTTTATCTTTTTCGGTAGTTTTCCTTCCATCGACACTTTTATTCGGCCAGGATATTCCTCTGGAAAAAGAGCAAAGATTTAAGAAAATAAGAAACTTTCAAAGTGGTACTTATGGCACAACATTAAAATCCCGATCGATAGAATTTAAGAAGAAAGAATTTTCCCTCAACCTTATACCAACCAAGAAAGCGAAACGAGTTTATCTAAAGCTGAAAGAGTCACTCACAAAAGCTGTAGAAAATAAATTGAAGCTAAAAGGAATAAACTTTAAGGAATATGTGGCAGATGATACGTATATTGTCGAACTTGATGAAAATAAACTGGATAAACTCAAAAGGGAATATTCTGTTACTGGTTTTGCTGAAATTGATTATGCAGATAAACTATCCGAACGATTATATAAAGGCAATTTCAGCAATTACGCAAAAGATGGGAATTATGTAAAAGTGAACGTTAGTTTTTATGATGATATTTCATTTGAGAATGCTGTAAATTGGATTAGGAGGTATTGTTGAATCAAAAACTTTCTCAAGAACATATAAGTTGATTATATCTATCCATCAATCTAATGTCCGAACTATAGCAGAATTGGATATAGTTAAATATGCCGACGAGATTGCGCCCCCAATTACAGAAAACAACATTGATGCCGGCAAATTATCAGAAGTTTTTTGGGATGATCTTTCCGGACTTTATGATACACCGTATTCTCTAACCGGCTCGGGAGTAAATGTTGCGGTTCGCGATGGCGGCAAAATATATGCCCATAATGATTTTTATGGCAGGCTTACTATTGTCGATAATGATTTAGTTTCAGATCATGCTACACATGTCGCAGGTACAATCGGCGCGACAAATCGTTTATATACTATGCCCAAAACAGGCAGTATGGCTCCAAGCGTAAATTTATATTCCTACAGCTTTTTTATTGTGGGTACTAACCAGAATCAGCAGGAAGGAAGTTTTGTTGATGATTTTGTTTCTGCCATAGAGAATTACAACGCTTCCATAATTAACAATTCATGGGGACATATAATTGGATGGTATTGGGCTGGTTCATGGAAAAATGATAAAGGTCCCGAAACTTTATTTGGCGACTATACAACCTATTCTCAGGATATGGACGATCTTATATTTGACTACTATGATAATGAAGCTCTAATAATAAAATCCGCAGGCAATGATAGAAGCGATGGACCGGATTCAATTAATCATGATGGAGAATATTATCTTGATGATGAAGGAATTGCTTCTGGTTATTATGATTGTGTAGAACCTTTAAGTTGTGCAAAAAATAATATTACGGTTGGTGCGGTTGGTATTCAGGAAAGCGGTCAAACATATCCCAAGAAATCTTCGATATTCAGTAGCTGGGGGCCAACGGATGATTATCGAGTCAAGCCTGACATTGTTGCTGACGGGTTTAGTTTATATTCCACAAGCTCAAACGGTAGCTATGTATATAAAGACGGTACTTCCATGTCGTGCCCAGTTGTAACCGGAATCTGCGCATTGATTCACGAGGCGTTCAACGACCAATGCGGTAGATACCCCACAGCCGATATCGTAAAAGCTTTGCTGTGCAATTTCGCCGAAGATTTGGGCAATCCCGGCCCCATTTTGCCTACGGATTCGGGTTGGCGCGGGCAAAACCAGCTATCGACGCGATTTATAATCTCGATGCCGCAGAAGGCGGGCATATTATAACGGGTTTAATCGGAGAAGCAACCGATTCTATGGAATACCAAATAGATATCTTTGAAAATGTAAACGATAGCGATCCGGTTACGATCACGCTTGCATGGATAGACCCTGCAGGCAACCCCGCGGCAGTATCTGCTCTCGTCAACGATCTGGATATAGTTGTCAATTCCGATGCAACTCCCAACACCCCATATAACCCTTTTTATTTCAAGCAGTACGACACTGCGCCTGATTCTGGCGGTTCCCCCCCTCCGTTCGACCCTGTCGAACCGGCAAAAACCGGACAGCCGAACAGATTCGATACCGTCGAGCAGGTGGTAATCCCGCTTGGCGCCGGCGGCAGATTAACGCCGGGAACCTACACAGTCGCGGTATCGGGATTCAAAGTTCCGGTACTCAACCAGCCGTTTGCGATAGTGTCGTCGCACGGGTTTCGCGGGTTTCATTTTAACTGCGTAAAAATCAGGGACGGAAACGGATACTGGGTATCGAACAACCAGATAGTCGTCAGCGAAATACTTGATATACTGCTTATGGTAACCGAACTTGGCGGCGGGTTTGACCCATCGACAATCCAGTATTCGGTTTCAACCAACAACGGAATCACATGGAGCGATTGGACTTCGCCGTCAGGTGTATACAGCGATCAGGCATGCACTCAACAGATCACCGTATCGCCTTATATCGGAACCGCTTACGTGTATCTGGACGGCATAGATTTCGATCAGGTTAGCCGGCGCAACAATAGGGTAAAGTTCAGGGTTTATTATAACCAATCGTATCTGGAAAGCAAAAGTTACAACATACAGAACGACAACAGATATTATGTGAGCGCAAGTTACGGCAATGACAACGGTTACGGAACCAAAGAGAATCCATGGGCAACTATCGGCCATGCGCTAACGTGCGCACCAGCGCGCGAATATGTTCCTGCGATTATCCGCGTGGCAAAAGGAGTGTACAACGAAAACGTTTATCTTGGCTCGTACATGAGGCTGGAAGGCGGTTATGACGACAGTTCATGGTTCAGGGATTTGAAGGACAACGATACGGTAATATGTGCGCAGGGCAGTAATCCTGCGCTGACCGCCGATTCCAATATTATTGTTGACGGTTTTACGGTTATGGGTGGAGATTCTACCTCTGGAGCAGGTATTTACATAAACGGGAAGACCAATGTTGTAATATCAAACTGTTTAATAGCCAATAACAGGGTAAGCGGTGTTACTGGTGCAGGAGCAGGTTTATTTGCTTTCCAGAGTTCAGGAACGATAAAAAATTGTGTTTTTAAAGAAAATATCAATAATTGCAATTTAGCGTTTGGCGGAGCGGGAAGTTTCAGTTATTCTGCATTTGTGATAGATAGCTGTGTTTTTGAATCCAATTCGTGCGATTCACATGATCTTGTTGCTTATGGCGGAGCATTATATTTTGCGCAGTCCCCCGATTCGGTTGTGTTGAACTCAATATTTAAATCCAATTCTGTTCATTCCACTAATGAGAACTATGGCGGCGCGATTTATTTAACGAGCAGTTCCCCAGTAAAAATTTTGGGATCGCTTTTCTGTGGAAATTGCGCAAGAAAAGGTTCAGCTATTTATTGCTGGACTCTAACATTAGCAAATTGCACATTTTACGCAAATATTACAAACGATACATCATACGTGGAGAAGGGTTCTACAATAACCGCTAATTCTGCAAATAACATATTCAATTGCATATTAAAAAATAACACTGCAAATTACGGCGATAAGAATTATTCCAGAACTCTGACCGATCTAAATTATTCCTGTATAGATAATGACGGATATACGGCAGGTATGCTAAATAACACCGTTACTGTTGATGATCCCATGTTCAAAGACCCTTCAAACGGTGATTTCCGGCTTGAATTCAATTCGCCTTGCATCAATACCGGTTTCTGCGCCGCGCCGGGATTAAATTTGCTAAAAAAAGATATAAACGGTAATTCGCGAATACTTTGCGGAGAAGTTGATATGGGAGTCTGCGAATATAAATGGACGGTTAAATCTATCACGGCTGATTCCGCAAACAGCGTTACGCTCCAATGGAACAGCTATGCGGATACGGATTATTATGTCGAGTATTCGGATGATGAGCCGAGATGTTTAAAGTATCCGGTTTTTCATTTGAAGATGAACGATAATGATTCAACGCCAAACGTTTTAGATAACGCAAACGGCAATATTTGTCTGTTAAGGAGAAATACCGGCGGATCAATAAATAACCGGAATACAGTTCATAATTCTGTTGCCGGAAAAGTAAATTCTGCGTTATCGTTTAACGGGCAGGAATTTATTTATTGTGGAAATATCTGTAATTTAACCGGAGATTTGAGTATCGCCGCATGGGTGAAACTCGAGGATCGCCAATCTGAGCGGACTCTTATAGCAAAATCAAATAACGGCGCGTACAAATTGCGTATCGATGCCGATGGCAATATATCTATGCTGATAAGAGACAATGTTTCGCAGGAACAGATTAAGACCACGGGATACAGTTTTCCTTTAGGAGAATGGGCACATATCGCAGTAACATTAAATTTCATAGATCATCAAGCAAAATTTTACATCAACGGCGAATGCATACACACGAAAACTTTCACCAAAAACTTTATTCAGGTTACTTCTGGTGAACTAACTGTCGGAGCGGCTAATACTTCTATTAACTATTCGTGGAAAGGCGTAATCGACGATCTAAGGTTATACAATGTTGTGTTATCTCAGGACGATATTGATATAATCTATAATAGCGGATCGGGTATCGAAGACGAAAAAGGCGCGCAATGGACGCGAATCACTCCGGGCATTGAGGGACAGGACGGCACAACGTCGTGGATAGACGACGGCTCGCAGACACCTGCTTTGCTTGATTCCGACAACGATGGAATTATGCATCGATACTATCGTGTGGTGTACGAATATTAGTGTTTTAGCCTTAAAAGTCAGGTCGCAAAATTACTTGTTTTGTGTCAAAAGTCATCCTTATATAAAAATATTGATTTTTATATAGTAACGATGCCCATGATTTGTTCTTTGAATAGAATATTCATTAAAGAATGACTTAATTTAGTCTTAAGATTATTTTTTCATTTTAAGACAAAGTAAATGGTTTATTGATAGGTTGTTATATTGTTTTGTCTCAATGGCTTAAAATTTTTTAGGAATAGAAGACTAATATTTTTATATCCGGTTTACCTGATATGTTCACTCTCGATAATAATGATTTGATAATCTTGTCTTAGTAAAAACTTATCTTAACTCAAAGAAGCGGTCGCAAAATTACGGTACACCCCTGAAAATCAAAATTTCGATAGGTTTTTTGCCGGTCGCAAAATTTTCTTCTCTATTTTATCAGTTAGCATGCAAAATCAAGCATAAAAACCTTCCGAAAAGTTCTGTCTTTTGACAGGTACGGGGAGTATAAAACGCCGAAAGAATTCGCTGAGATATCTGGAAACATCGATCAGCCTACGGCTTCTCTCTGTTTCCAGAGCGGTATTCAAAAACCACAACCGGAGGAAAACACTAAGTTATAACTGGTACTAAAAA
>Ga0067045_1031524_pt1 | contig 12084 bp, 11 predicted proteins | sample TerdegcTABiofilm_FD_59184 | JGI IMG/M metagenome (GOLD analysis project Ga0067045, IMG submission 59184) | Combined Assembly of (Gp0054472, Gp0054536) Wastewater bioreactor microbial communities from Singapore -Terephthalate degrading...
CCCGCACTCGGACTGCAGGACGCTCTGGGCCTGGCGGTCTGGCAGGGGCTGGTGCCGGCCACGCTGGCCATGCTCTGGGGGGCAGCAGTGCGCCGCTGGTGCTGGCACAACATCTTTGTCTTTATTTTCTTGCGCGGCTTCCTGGGCACGGTTGTGTGCGTATTCATTGCGTCCTTGCTCGGCCAATGGACCGGGCATGTGCTGCCCAATGTCAACGACGAGCTCTCGCACATGGCGCGCTGGCTCATGGCCTGGAGCGATGGCGTGACAACCGGCATGCTGACAGCGGTATTCGTGGTGTTTCGCCCGCACTGGGTGGCCACCTGGTCCGATGCCATATATCTGCAGCCGCCTGGCAATCCCGAAAGCTGAGGCCGTCGAGGTGCGCTGAGCTCTGCCACTTTCCCGGCCACTGCGCAAACCGCATCTTTCCCATCAGGCAAAACGCCAAGGCAGTTGGCACAAGGCTTGCTCATCATCGGGCTATCGCACCGCCGCAATCACCAAGCTGGTGCATATCTTGAGAAAGAGAGGGATCGCATGCTGCTCCAACCCGTGCGCAATATCGCTCACCGCAAAATTCGCCATGCCGTTCATGCCATGGCACGCCCCGCACTGGCCTGCGCGCTGGTGGCAGGCCTTGCCGCCACGGCCCAGGCACAGGACGCCTATCCCGAGCGCGCAGTCAAGGTCATAGTCGCCCTGCCCGCAGGAGGCAGCGCCGACATGATTGCCCGAGTCGTGGGTCAAAAGCTGGCCAGCGAACTCAAGCAGCCTTTTGTGGTGGACAACCGCGCCGGTGCCTCGGGTCAGATCGGCACGCCGGCCGTGGCGCGTTCCGCCCCGGACGGCTACACGCTGATGGTCTCGCCGGCCTCATTCCTGACCACCAACAAGAGCATCTTCAAATCCCTGCCCTATGACCCCGAGGCCGACTTCGCGCCCATCAGCAAGCTGGTGAATCAGCCCATGGTACTGGTGGTCAAGGACAGACAGAAATTCCCCAGCGTGGCTGCCGTGGTGGCGGCCGCCAAGGCCGCCCCAGGCAAGCTGACCTTTGCCTCATCCGGCGACGGCAGCCCCCAGCACCTGGCCGCGCTGATGTTCGAGACGCGCACCCAGGCCAAGATGCTGCACGTGCCCTACAAGGGCGGTGCGCCGGCCGTCAACGACACACTGGCCGGCAATGTGGACATGCTGTTTGCCGTGCTGCCCGAAGCCCTGCCCCATATCCAGGCTGGCAAGCTGCATGCTCTTGCGCTGATGGCGCCCAGGCGCGCGGCCATGCTGCCCAACACCCCCACCATGGCGGAAGGCGGTTTTGCCGACCTCAACCTATCGGCCTGGGTCGGCCTGTTCGCACCGGCCAAGACGCCGCAGCCCGTGATAGACAAGCTCAACCGCGCCGTGCGCGTGGCACTGGACAGCGAGATCAAGACCAAACTGGGTGAAAACGGCATGGAAGTCGCGCCGTCGACGCCTGAGCAGCTCAGGCAGACCGTGACGCAGGACATCAAGCTGCATACCGAGCTGGTCAAGGCTGCAGGCATTCAACCGCAGTAAGCAGGCACCGCCCGGAACAGCACCAAGGGCAGACTCAGGGGTGAATGGCAAGCCGAAGCCCGCCACAACAGCGGATAATGGCGGCCATCTTGAGGAATGGCGCGGGCCTGATCTCCGCCATTCCACTTTCTGCTACCCCCTCATTCGCACGATTCGCAATGACCGACGCCACCGAATTCGCTCCCGGCCTGATGATCCGCGGCTTTACCGCTCCCCAGAAGCTGGCGGACTACAAGCTCATCGCCTTTGATATGGACTCGACGCTGATCACCATCGAGTGCATCGACGAGATCGCCGACGCCACGGGCAAGAAGGCCGAAGTGGCGGCGATTACCGAAGCCACCATGCGCGGCGAGATCACCGACTTCAAGGACAGCCTGCGCCAGCGCGTAGGCAAGCTGGTCGGAGTGACCGAGGCCGACATGGCCCGCGTTCTGGCTGAACGCCTGAAACTCTCGCCGGGTGCCGAAACCCTGGTCAAGGCCGCCAAGGCCGCAGGCCTGAAGGTGCTGCTGGTTTCGGGCGGTTTCACCTACTTTGCCGAGCATGTGCGCAGCCTGCTGGATATCGACTTTGTGCGCGCCAATGTGCTGGAGATCAAGGGCGGAGCACTGACCGGCGGTCTGGTCGAGCAGGCCTGGGGCGATATCTGCGACGGTGCAGAAAAGCGCCGTACCCTGCTGGAAGTGGCCTCGCTGATCGGCATCGATGCCAGCCAGTGCATTGCCGTGGGCGACGGCAGCAACGACATTCCCATGATGCAGGCAGCCGGCCTGTCCGTGGCCTACCATGCCAAGCCACGCGTGCGCAACGAGGCCAAGGTCGCCATCAACGAGGGCGGCCTGGATCGCCTGCTGGAAGTGCTCCGATAGGCCGGCACAAGTACCCGCCTCATCAGCCGCGGCCCTGTCGTCCAGGGTCAGCAGCCTTTTTGCGCCCGCTGCGGCGCAGCCATCCCCGGCAGCTTTGCTACAGTGCCATGCATCTCCCTCAACCCAGTCGAAAGGTCAGAGCATGAGCCAACTCAGAATCGCCGTCATCGTCGGCAGCCTCAGCAAGCAGTCCATCAACCGCCAGCTCGGCCAGGGCCTGGCTGCACTCATGCAGGACAAGGCAGATTTCGAATTCATCGATATCAGCCACCTGCCGGTCTACAACCGCGACTTCGACAACACCCCCGATTTCAAGCCCTTTGACGACCTCAAGCCCCAGATTCGCGGCTGCCACGGCGTTCTGTTTGTGACACCCGAATACAACCGCTCCATCCCCGCATCGCTCAAGAACGTGCTCGACGGCCTGAGCCGTCCCTATGGCCAATCCGTCTGGGCGGGACTGCCGGCCGCCGTGATCGGCAGCTCGCCCGGCGCGGCCGCCACGGCCATGGCCCAGCAACACCTGCGCAATGTGCTGGTGTCGCTGGACATGCCCACCCTGCCCCAGCCCGAGGGCTTTGTGCGCTGGTCCGACACGCTGCTCGACGCCGACGGCAAGATCAGCCAGGGCAGCCATGACTTCCTCGTCAAGTACATGACACGCTTTCTGGACTGGGTGCAGCTGCACCAGAAGCGCTAAGGCAATCTTCCTCCGATTCGATAGCATGCCCCGCTCACGCACCAGGCGCTACGGGGCACTTCATGACTATTTCCCTGCTTTGAAGACTGCTGGAACTTTTGCGCATGCAGACTGTTCCTACAATAGCGTGCGGCCTCATACATCACACAACACCCGGCCGCCAGGCGCCGAGCCCTGTCCTTTTACGGACAGTTTCAGCTCGGCACCTTGAAAATCCACCTCTCGATTTTAAATACCATAGCAAGCAAGCCTTTTGCGACAACCGTTGCAGGGCATGCTGGTTGCCTTCGCTCGTCAGAGTGCAGGCGGCCGTCTATGACAACCATGACTGGAAACCATTTCGTGAAGACTTCGTACCGTGCTGCTGCCTCCGTGATTGCCATCGCCATCGCATCGCTGACCGTGCCTTCCCTGGCTCAGGCCAAGCGCATGGGCAGCAGCAAGTCCGTTCGCCCTGCCAGCATCGGCAACAAGGCGCCGGCTCAGCCTGCACCCGTGGCTCCTGCCGCTGCCGCGCCCAAGGCTGCTGCTCCTGCAGCCGCCCCCGCTGCCGCAGCGGCCCCTGCTGCTGCACCCGCAGCTGCAGCGGCACCTGCCGCTCGTGGCTCCGGGATGATGGGCACCATGGCCGGCGCTGCCGTCGGTGCCGTGGCCGGCACCATGGCGGGCAACGCCATTGCCGGCGCCATGGGCGGTGGCGACAAGGAAGCCGAAGCCAAGAAGGCCAAGGAAGAAGAGGCCAAGAAGGCCGAAGCCGAGGCTGCAGCCCTGCAAAAGCAGCTGGACGAGGCCAAGGCCAAGGCAGAAGCCGCTCGCGCAGCTGTCAAGTAATCAACAGGCTTGTTGCAGCCCGGCACGCCGGGCCTGCGGCCACTGTCAAAAAAAGGGATGCACCTGCATCCCTTTTTTGCATCCTTTTTTTCATCACGCTCTGCATGATTTTGTGCTCCCCGGCAGCACAGCACCCGGAAAAGCATCTGCCCGCCACACGCCAGATGCACGGACGCGGCCATGAACCATGAGTGGGTCGTAGCCGTTGGTGCCGGCCTCCACCGCGATCTCAGGCGCTCCAGACAGCGGCCATGATCGCTGCAGCCGCAGCCAGAATGCAGGCAGCCGCAGCGGCCCCGCGGGCAGCGATGCTGATCAGGGCAACGACGAGCAATGCGCCTGCCGATAGCCATCCCAGCCAGGCCACGACGCCTACGGACCAGCCCCAGGCCTGTACGCAGGGCATGACCGCCGCAGCCAGCAGCCCCGCTCCCACTGCGCGCAGCAGCAGCGCTCGCGCCGCAGAGATCTCCATGGCAGCCGTGAGCTGCTCGTGGTGGCGCTCCATGGCAAACGCCAGCGCCGCCATGCCCGCAAAGCTCAGCGCAAACGCCAGCCACGATGCTTGCAAGACATTCATGCTCCCACCTCCATCTTGCCCGCTGAAACCGGGCTTTGCGAACGGGCGCTGCGGCGCCGCAGATAACGCCAGGCCCAGGCTGCAAGCAATCCCATGGCCATGGCGCTCAGCTCCACCCCTGCGCTCTCCCAATCGCCGCGAGCGATCTGCGCAGGCAGACTGTCACCGACCGTGATCCAGTTCAGCAGCGGCAGCAGCAGGCACAAAGCGGCCAGCAGGCCCAGTTGCTCCCGCCATGCCGCTGCGGGCGCACGCACCAGAGCATGCAGCAGCGCCAGACTCCAGAGCCCGAAAAACACCGCCAGCTCCCAACTCGCTCTATGGGACAGCCCGACAGGAACCAGGCGGTTGGCCCACAGATAGCCAATGCAAGCCAGGCCCAGACCGGCGATGGCCGCAACATTGAGTCCTTCGACGAGCCGGTACACGCGCGCCGTGGCGCTGCCGAACTCGCCGGCCTGCCGGCCCAGGTGCTTGCCGCGGCGCTTGACCATGAAAAGGATGGCGCCGCTGGCCATCATGGCGCTGCCCGCCAGCCCGCAGAGGAAATACAGCCACTTGAGCGCCTGACCGCCGAACTCCACCTGGTGCAGACTGCCTATCACCGACTTGGCCATGGAGGCGTCACCACCGTCCACCTCGCCAGGCTGGCGCAGCCTCAGCACCTCGGCTGTCGCCGCCGAGAACATCACCATGCCGGTCGTTGGGTTCAGACGCTGCTGCATTTCCTCCTCGCTGTTCCAGCCGTAGACGCCGATGCGTGCCGCCGCATCGCCTGGGTTGTCCACGACCACGGCCCGCACGGGCTGGCCCATCAGCGCCTGGGCGCGTTGCACAAACGGCTCCAGCTGCGGAACCGCCATGGACCGGCCCGACGGTGCCGGCCTGTCCGACTCGTTGAGCGCCACCACATAGTCGCGCAGTCCCTGGCTGCCCGTGCCGAAATAGACCGCAATGCCGGCCGGCATCAAGGTCGAGGCGGAGATGGCAATCCCCGTATAGGCAATCATGATCTGGAATGGCAGCGTCAGCACCGCCACCGCATTGTGGGCATCCAGCCAGCTGCGCTGCCCCTTGCGGGCACGAAAGGTGAAGAAGTCCTTGAAGATGCGCCTGTGCGTGATGACCCCGCTGAGCAGCGCCACCAGCATGGCCATGCCCGCAATGCCGACCACCCAGAGGCCTGCCTGCCCTGCATGCAGCCGGTAGTGGAAATCCACGAAATGGTGGCCCCCCTTGGTGGCTCGCACGGCGCCATGAGACTGGTCCTTGTCCAGCGGCTGCCCGGTGGCGGAATCCAGTTCGGCCGAAGCGTACTGGCGCTTTTCATCGAACCAGTAGACACGCAGGTCGCCAGCACCCTCGGCATCCGAGGGCCACAGCTCCCACATCTCGGCCCCCGGATGGTGTTTTTCCATATAGGCCAGGCCCCAGGCCAGGCGCTGGCCCAGATCCCCCCCACGCTGGCCGGAAGCACAGGCGGCCGCCTGCGCCTGCTCCTGGGCGTGATGCTCGGGTGTCATCCAGTGGGAGATGGGCTCCTCGAAGACCGCCAGCGTCCCCGTGAAAAAGACCGCGAACAGCAACCAGGAAAACCACAGGCCGCACCAGGTGTGCAGCCAGGCCTGGGCCTGGCGAAAACCGCCCTGGCCTGCTCCGCCCGCATTTCTACGCTCGGCCATGCTCAAGCTCCTCCAGCCAGCCAGGCCGAGGCGCCTGCCAGCACGACGCTGGGCAGCAGCAGACCCAGCCAGACGCGGCCCGACGACACCGGTGAGAAGGCCCAGATCACGGCCAGCAGATACACGGGGAAACTCCACAGCATACCCGCCAGCACCGCCTCGGCACGCGGCTCGGAGAGGACCGTCGCCAGGAATACGGCCAGGGCGCTGGCCAGCAGATAGCCGCCCAGGACGGCGGCCAGCAGCCGGGACAGAACGCTGCTGCCCACAAAGCGTAGAAAGAATGGTGTCATGACATAAGGAAAGAGATGGAGGCCCCGGACAGCCCGGGGCGAAGCAGGCCGCAAGGCCCTTTCTCTATGTATGACAAACGAAAACCCAAAAAGGGTCATCCGTGCCACGCACTGGCACAGGCCGGACCGAGCAGCAGTGCCTGCAGCGACGCGTGCTTGCCGCCGCCAGCCCGCACCGGGCTTTGGCTGAACCATGGCAGGGCGGGCCAGCAATAGCCCGCCTGGCGCACCGCCGCACTCAGGCAGAAGTGGCCGGCGGACTCGAGGACCCGAGTGCTGCCAGCCCTCAGAAGTCGTAGCGCATGCCCACGTTCACGCTACGCGGTGCACCCCAGGTGTAGTAAAGGCCGCCCAGACTGCTGACGCCGGCAAAGTATTTCTTGTCCAGCAGATTGTTCACGTTCAGGCTCAGCGACAGATGCTTGTCGACCTGGTAGCGGGCCATCAGATCCAGCACGGCATAGGACTGCTGTGCCAGAGTGTTGTGGCTGTCGCTGGTCGAAGTCTTGCTTTGCCAGCGAGTCGCAGCCCCCAGCGTCAGACCGCGCAGCGCACCGCCTTCGAAGCGGTAGGTGTTGCCGAGCTTGAGCTGGTACTTGGGATACAGGCTGGAGCTGGTCAGCGAGCTGTTTTGCTGCACCAGGCTACCCTGGACCTGCCAGCCGCGCGCCAGTTCGCCCGACAGCTCCAGCTCCCAGCCGCGCCGCGTGGCGCCGTTGACGGCACGGTAGGCCATATCGCCGCCGGGGGTGAAACCACCGGATTCCTGGGCCGAGTTGTCGGTCTTCATCCAGAAGTGAGCGATGCTGGCGTTGAGTCGCTTGTCCAGGAACTCGCCCTTGGCTCCGACTTCAAAGGTCTTGCCTTGCTCGGGATCCAGGGTACGTCCCTGCTCATCCTGGGCGCTTTGCGGCTTGAAGATGGTGGCGTAGCTACCGTACAGCGAGACCTGGGGATGCACCTCGTAGACCAGGCCGGCATAAGGCGTGGTGACGGTTTCGCGCATATCGTAGTTCCACCAGGTGGGCGTCACGTCATGCTGGCGGTACTGCGTCACGCGCATGCCGGCAATCAGCTGCAGCGGATCTGCCAGGCGGAAGCGCCCTGCGGCATAGGCATAACGCTGGCGCTGGTTGAAGACATGGCGGTCATAGTTCCAGTTGCCGAAGTCTGGCTGGGCCAGCGCGCCGCCGCCCTGGGCATAGCTCAGGCCCAGATTGGCCAGCGGTACGCTCTTGGAGCTGCCGTAGAGCAGGCCGCTGTGGTAGCGCGACATGCCCATGCCGGCCAGCAGCTCGTGCGTGCGTCCCAGCAAGCTGAACGGGCCTTTGACATCGAGATTGACCGACCAGTTGCGGTTTTCCACATCCTTCCAGGGCAGATAGGCAGCGGTGGTGCTGTTCCAGAGGTAGCCCAGTGTCATGTCGTCCATCTTCACGCTCTGATGGAAGAACTTCAGGCTTGCCGTCCAGTCATGGGCCAGACGCTGCTCCACGCTGCCGAACAGCTCGGTGCTGTCCTGTTCATAGCCCGACCAGGGCGCACCGTTGTTGAAGGAACGCGGCATCAGCCCCACTTCGGCACCTGCTGCGGTGTAGCGCTGTATGGGCCGGGTCGTGCCGAAGCCGCGGGCCTCGCGCTGACGCAGCGTGATGCCCAGATTCAGCAGGGTATCGGGTGTGAGATCTGCCTCCAGCGTGCCAAACAGCATCTTGCTGTTGCTCTTTTCGTTGTCGCGGAAGCTGCCCGCGTCCGTCATGGAGGCCACCACGCGGCCACGCAACGTACCGGCCTCGTTGAGCGAGCCGCCTATATCGGCCTGCGCACGGTAGGTATCCCAGCTGCCGGCATTGGCGCGCACGCTGGCCTGGAACTCGCGCGTGGGACGCTTGCGGATTAGGTTGACGGTGGCGCCATAGCCGCCCTTGCCGACAACCAGTCCCGACGAGCCCTTGAGCACCTCGACACGGTCCATCTCGGCCATATCGTCCAGCGCATACATGGTGCTGGTGACGAAGTACCAGCCGTTGCTGAGCTGGGACATGCCGTCGACCTGCAGATTCACTTCCGAGCCGCGGGCCTGGAAGTCCGTCGCGTTGTTCTGGCGATAGACGCCAATGCCCGGCGTCTGCTCCAGCACATCGGCCAGCGTCTCCAGCTTGAAGTCATCCATGCGCTGGCGCGTCATCACGCTGACCGACTGCGGCGTCTCGCGTAGCGTCAGGCTCAGGCCCGTGGCCGTGCGGCTGGGCCCCGTCTGGGTGTAGCTCCCCGTGCCTTCCGTGGTGCCGCTGCGCTCGGCCTGAGCCGTCACGCGCACCTCGGACAGCGTGCTGCCCTCCTCACCCGAGATGGGAGCCACGGCCTGCCTTTGCAGGGTGTAGCTGCCGCCGGGACGCGAGACCAGCTCCAGACCGCTGCCGGCCAGCAGACGCTGCAATGCCTCGCGCGGCGTGTAGCTGCCGGCCAGAACCGGGCTTTGCCGACCTTGTGTGAGCGCAGGGTCGAAGGACAGCGCCATGCCGGCCGTGGCCGCCACCTCGGACAGCACCCGGCCCAGCGGGCCTGCCTCTATCCGGTAGGTCTGGGCCTGGCCGGCGACCGGCGGCTCGGCAGCCTGTACGGCGCTTGCCGCCAGCGTCCAGCCCAGCAGGGCAAGTCGGGCGGCGCGCGCAACAGGTCTAATTACAGGGTTCGGCAGGGAACGGGAAGCCATGAAAGCAGGCATGAAAAGCAGTCCTTTGGAAGCAAAAAATGAGTGGTTCACCTTGCTTGCCAAACAACTTTCGAAAAAGTCTCAGCTGCCTGCATCTTTTTTTTCTGCGGCCGGGCCAGCGGACTCAGCGCGCCGCCACCGTTACCCAGTAGCCGCGCCAGCGCTGGTGCACGCTCACGGCATAGGTCTCGGCCAGCATGACCAATGCCCGGTCGGTATCGGCCAGAGGATAGGCCCCCGAGACCTTGATGGCCATCACCTCGGGGGAGCAATGCAGCAAACCCGAGCGGTAGCGTGCCAACCGTGCGCAGACTTCGGCCATGGGCATGGCATCCGCCACCAGCATGCCCTGCGCCCAGGCCAGTTGCTGCGCACTCGCCGTCTCCAGCGCTCCGGCACCTCGCTCAGTCAAGCGCACCCAGCTGCCAGCAGGCACCACCAGCGCAGGCCGGAAGGCACCGTGCAGCGTGACTTCGACCGCACCTTGCGTCACGGCCAGGTCCACGAACCGGTTCTCGCTGTCCTGCTGCACCGAAAAGCGTGTGCCCAGTGCCCGCAGACGCCCCACGGCCGTCGCCACCAGCAAGGGCCGGTCCGCGCCGCTGGGATCGGCGGCGGTTTCCAGCAGAATGGAGCCTCGACGCAGATGAATCAGGCGCTGGTGAGCATCGAAGCGGATATCCACGGCGCTTGCCGTATCCAGCAGCAAACGGCTGCCATCGGCCAGCGTCACGCTGCGCTGCTCTCCCGTGGCAGTGCGCAGATCGGCCGTCCAGCCCTGCTGCTGCACCATGCGCCAGCTCATCCAGCCACCAGGCACGGCGGCCAGCAGCAGCGCCAGCCTGGCCACGGCGGCTCTTCGGCTGCGGCGCTGCGATCGGTCAAGCGCAGGCATGGCCAGCGCCGTCGGCAGGCCACCGAGCTTGCCCATCAACAGCTCGGCCCGCATCCATGCGCCTTCATGGTCGGCGCTGGTATGGCGCCAGCGCTCGAAGGCAGCATGTTCGGCCGCCGTCAGGCCTTCATCATTGAGGCGGACCAGCCAGTCCGCAGCTTCGTCAAGCAGGCGTGCCTCCATGACGCTTCAATCCATCAGCGCCAGACAATGCCTGAAGGCCTGAGCCATGTACCGCTTGACACTGCTCAACGACACGCCCAGTTGCAGCGCGATGGCGTCGTACCTCATGTCTTCCAGCTGCGACAGCAGAAAGGTGCGGCGCACCAGGGGCGGCAAGGCATCGAGCATGGCATCTATCTCATGCAAGGCCTCCAGCACCAGGGCCCGGTGCTCGGGCGACGGCGCTTCGGGCTCGGGCAACAGGGCAAGTGCATCGAGATAGGCGCGCTCCAGCGCCTGGCGCCGGCACCAGTTGACCAGCACGCCCTTGGCCACCGTGGTCAGATAGGCACGCGGCGACTCTATCTCCTGCGGCTCGCGCACACCGAGTATGCGCACGAAAGTGTCCTGCGCCAGATCGGCCGCATCGAAGGCATTGCCGACCTTTTTGCGCAACCAGCCCTGCAACCAGCCGTGATGGTCGATGTAAAGCGCAGTGACTTCGCGGTGGATGACGGATTCGACAGCGGACATGGTGCGATGGAGATAAAGCTCTGGCAAAGCTCAAATGATATCAATTCTCATTTTCAATGCAGGCAAAAGCGTCACTATTTACCCGCAGGAATCTGGCTTCGTCTTTCAGCCCGGCGCACCGAGGCCGGACGCCGGACAGCAGAAAGATCGCAAGCCGCCACGCGGGGATCGCTGCGCGCAAGCCCAGATGAAAGGGAGTGAGATAAAGATAGAGGGAGTGGTGTGATAAATCGAAACGTTGTGGGACTTACCGCGACGTAGTGCAATGGCAACTTGAAATTGAGTTGCAGCTATTGAAATGCTCGCTGGTAGCATCGGGATCTACTAAACCACCTCAGTAGATCAGTGATCCTCTACAAATACTATGGTCCAGGTGCAGGACTCAAAGCTCTAAAAAGCCGCAAGCTTGGCTTTTCCACTCCGGCTCACTTCAATGACCCGTTTGAGCTTACCGCCCTGTCAAATGGTGATGGCCCAATGTCCAAGCAGAACGCGCTCAGACACAAGATTCAGGAGCTTAAAGAGCAGGTTGTCATTTTGAGCCTTACGCGAAGCCCATCCAATCCTTTGATGTGGGCTCACTATGGGCAACACCATACCGGGATGGTGATTGCTTATGAGGTTGGGGGCAACTTTCTAAACTCGCCCGAGTACAACCTAGTTCCCGCAGATGCAGGCGATGTGATCTATACCCATACCAAGTCGCCCTTTCTCCTGACGCCTGAGACGATGGAGGTTCTGGACAGGGTCTACCAACAGGGATTCGGCGCGCCAGGGGAAACAACGTTCGAACAACAAGCTCTTGCACGACGTCTGTTTCTTACTAAGCACGCAAGCTGGGTTTACGAGGAAGAAGTGAGGATCGTAAAGATTGCCAACAACCTCTTTCGATCGCAGGCCGAAGTCTGGGAGGACTTGAACTGCCGCTACCGTATCGGCAATGAACTTCCAGATGGCCTGCACCTATTTGAGCCAGAGGTCCCTATCCATAGCGTGTACCTTGGCGCAAAGAACGCAATGCTGGAGGAGCCAAATATTAAATCGGAGCTGGCCAATCTGGGCTGCCCGATACTTAAGCAAGAGGTCAGCAACACATCCTGGCAACTTGAAGACAAACTAGTCATTCCAGCCTTGATGGCATAAAGAAAGGCCCCAGTTTTGGGGCCTTAGTCGTTGAAGAGGTCTCTATTGCGGCGGTCAGTTGCCGCCGCCATGCGCTTTCTGACCCGGTCTAGCAGCTTGCGCATGCTGCGTTC